>Ga0102938_10002256_pt1 | contig 14591 bp, 12 predicted proteins | sample SalPonR2_B_D2_MG_FD_84516 | JGI IMG/M metagenome (GOLD analysis project Ga0102938, IMG submission 84516) | Salt pond soil microbial communities from South San Francisco under conditions of wetland restoration - Salt Pond MetaG R2_B_D2_MG | ecosystem: Environmental > Aquatic > Marine >...
GCGAATCGCCGGGCAGCTTGTACCACCCAGGGTCGGCCACGGTGGTTTCCGCGGTGACCAGGCCAGACTCGAGCCCGGCCATTGCCATAAAGGGTTTTACCGTCGAGCCGGGCGGATACGAACCCTGCACCGCGCGATTGAACAGCGGGACATCCGGAGAATCCCTCAGCGCGGAATACTCGCGGGTGCTGATGCCGTTGACGAACAGGTTGGTATCGAAGCCCGGCGTGGAGACCAGTGCCAGCACGCCACCGGTGTGGGGGTCTATGGCGACCACCGCGCCCCGCTGGTCTCCCAGCGCCTCCCTGGCGGCTTTCTGCAGGTAATAATCGAGATGCAGCGTGAGATCATTGCCCGGCTCCGGCGCAAAACGCTCCAGTACCCGCAGCACGCGACCATGCGCATTGGACTCCACGTTTTGATAACCGACCGTGCCGTGCAGGGTGTCTTCGTAGTATTTTTCCACGCCAACCTTGCCGACATGAAAGGTGCCGCGATAGTTGGTCTCATCGAGTTTCAGCACCTCGCGCTCATTGATACGACCGACGTAGCCCACGGCGTGCGAAAACAGCTCTCCGTGCGGGTAGTGACGCAGCAGCTGCGCGTCGACCACGATGCCCGGCAAGCGATGCTGGTTGACGGCGAGCAGCGCACGTTCCTCCTCGTTCAGGCGAAAACGCAGCGGTACCGCTTCGTAGGGGCGGCTGCGCGCCAGCTTGTTGCGAAAAGTCCTGACGTCATCGTCCGAGATAGACACCAGCGTGTTCAACTCTGCCAGGGTTTCCTCCAGGCCATCCACGCGCTCGCGCACGATAGACAATATAAAGCTGGGGCGGTTATCCGCCAGCAGGATGCCGTTGCGGTCGAAGATCAGGCCGCGCTTGGGAGGCAGGGGCTGCAACTGCACCCGGTTGCGTTCCGACTGCGTCTGGTAGATTTCGTATTCGTTGATCTGCAGCGTGTGGTAACGAGCCAACAGCACACCCATCAGCAACACCACGAAACCCAGGGCGGTAACCGTTCGCGTGCTGAAAATGCGCGATTCCCGGTGTTGGTCCTTCAGCGTGATTTTGGTGGACATCAATAGAGTGGCCTGGGCGGCAAGCGTTGAGACTAGGATCGATGATACGGATGTCTGGCGACGATTGTCCAAGCCCGGTAGAGCTGTTCGGCCAGTATGACGCGCACCAGTGGGTGCGGCAGGGTAAGGTCACCCAGGGACCAGCGCTGATCGGCCCGAGCAAGGCACGCAGGGGCCAGGCCATCCGGGCCACCGACAAGAAAGCTGTAGTTCTCACCTGACATCAGCCAGCTCCTGAGCTCGCCGGCGAGGGCTTCGGTAGACACCCGTCGGCCGCCGACATCCAGCGCGACAACCCGGTCGCCCGCGGGCAGCGCCTTCAGTATCTTTGCGCCCTCGCGAGCGCACAACTCTTCGACTCCGGCGTCGCCAACGCGCCGCGCTACCGGTATCTCGCGCCAGGCAAGCTGCAATTCGCGCGGCAGGCGTTTCTGGTACTCGGCTATCCCCTGGGCAATCCATCCCGGCATGCGCGTGCCGACAGCAATCACTGTGAGACGCATCAGGTGACGATTTCGTGGTCCGTCCAGAGACGTTCCAGGTCGTAGAAATCGCGGGTGGCAGGCAACATCACATGCACAACCACATCGCCATAATCCACCAGCACCCACTCACCCGCGTCCTCGCCTTCCACGCCGAGCGGACGCACGCCCTGTTTCTTGGTTTCCACCGCGAGATTCACCGCCAGCGACTTCACATGCCGGTTGGAGGTACCGCTCGCCACCACCAGGTACTCCATCACGTCCGTCAGCGAGCGGACATCGAGGGTGACGGTGTTGACTGCCTTCAGATCCTCCAGGGAAGACTCCACCAGGGAGACCAGTTCATCGGCATTCATTGGCAGGCTTCGATTGTGTTTGCTCGCACAGATTCATTACTCATCGATAAAGGTGTCGGGTTTCAATGTAATCGACCACATCCTGCGGCATAAGGTAGCGTGCCGACCGCCCGGATACCAGCAGTTCACGGATTTCGCTGGAGGAAATGGCCAGCGGCCGCAGTTTTTCCACCAGGATGCCGCCGCAGGGCCTGCCGTGAAGCTCCCGCACCGCCCGCAGGCGGTGCTGGCCCAGCCACCGGGCAACAACGCCCTCTTCAGGGAGCTCCCAGCCGGGGCGTGCAATCACCACAATATGGGCGAGCGACAGCAGATCCTGCCAGCGGTGCCAACCGTTGATACCCAGCAGCGCATCGCAGCCAAGCACCAGGCACACGCTTCGCGCCGCGCCGAACTCCTGGCGCAATTCGATCAGGCTGTCGACGGTGTAGGACGGTCCGGGCCGCTGCAGTTCACGCCTGTCGCACAGCAGACGCGGTTCTCCGGCAATCGCGAGTTCGACCATGGCGGCGCGGTGCGCCGCGCTGCAGCCCGGGGGCTCACGGTGCGGGGGCACAGCGCTCGGCATCAGTCTGACATGCGCCAGGTCCAGTCGTTCCGCCAGCTCCAGCGCGGAGCGCAGGTGCCCGTAATGCACGGGATTAAACGTGCCACCGAACACGCCGATCGGCGCCTGCGCGTCGCTCCTCAAGAGCGAATCTGCCCCTCGCCCAGCACCACGTATTTTTGCGACGTGAGGCCCTTGAGGCCGACCGGGCCGCGGGCGTGCAGTTTGTCGGTCGAAATCCCGATTTCCGCTCCCAGGCCATACTCAAAACCATCGGCAAAGCGGGTCGAGGCATTGACCATCACGGAGCTGGAATCCACTTCACGAAGGAAGCGCATCGCCCGCGCATGGTCGCGCGTCACAATGCTGTCTGTATGGCGCGAACCGTAGGTCTCGATATGCGCCATTGCGGCATCGATACCATCGACCACCCGCAGGGCCAGCACCGGCCCGAGGTACTCTTCGTGCCAGTCCTGTTCGCTCGCCTCCAGCACATCGGGAAGCCACTGCCTGGTACGCTCACAGCCGCGCAACTCAACACCGGCTGCGGCGAAAGCGCGGGCCAGCTCCGGCAGCAGGACAGGGGCCTCGGCGGCCGCCACCAACAGTGTTTCCATCGTGTTACAGGTGCCATAGCGCTGGGTCTTGGCGTTCAATGCAATCGCCAGCGCCATGCCGTGATCGGCGCCCTCATCGATGTAAACGTGGCACACACCGTCGAGGTGTTTGATCACCGGCACCCGGGCCTCCCGGCTAACGCGCTCGATCAGGCTTTTACCGCCGCGGGGAATAATCACGTCCACGTACTCGGGCATGCTGATCAGGCGGCCGACCGCCGAGCGATCCGCTGTCTGCACCACCTGGGCGCTGGCGGCCGGCAACCCCGCCGCGCGAATGCCTTCAACCAGGCACTCGGCGATTGCGCAGTTGGAGGCCAGCGCCTCCGAGCCGCCGCGCAGTATCGTCGCGTTGGCCGATTTCAGGCACAGGCTCGCCGCCTCGACCGTTACGTTTGGCCGCGATTCGTAAATGATGCCAACCACACCCAGGGGCACGCGCATGCGTCCGACCTGGATACCGCTGGGCATGCGCTGCAGGTTGGTGATCGTGCCAATCGGGTCCGGCAACGCGGCCACCTGGCGCAAGCCCTCCAGCATCGCGTCGATGCGCACCGGTGTCAGCGCCAGGCGATCCATGAGCGCTGCATCCAGCCCGGCCACCGCTCCGCGATCCAGGTCTTCGCCATTCGCCTCGATCAGCCGCGCGCGAGCGCCGTCGAGCGCATCGTGCGCGGCCAGCAAAGCCGCATTGCGCACATTGGTCGCAGAGGACGCCAGCTCGCGAGCAGCCTGTCTCGCCGACTCGCCGACCTCGTGCATGTACTGATCCAAGTCCATATAACCCGCTTCCCGACCGCGCAAAGCCGCGATTATAACCGATCGTCCCGGGGCGTGTGCTAAGCTTCTCGCCCCGCCGTGGCCTGGGGAATGCGTATGCCTGACACACCCGATCTGGAATTTTTTTACGACTGCTCCAGCCCCTGGAGCTACTTCGCCTTTACCCGTATCCAGCCCATGGCCGCAGCGCTGGACGTACCCATCCGGTGGCGCCCGATTCTGGTGGGTGGTGTCTTCAACGCGGTAAACCGCGAGCTGTATGCGGCGCGTGAGGCCATGTTCCAGGGTGAGAATCCGCGCCGGCTCAACTACTACCTCAAAGACCTGCAGGACTGGGCAAACCTGTGCGGCCTAACCGTGCGCATGCCGGCGGGTCACCCAATCAATAGTGTCAAAGCCATGCGCGGAGCGCTTTACGCGGGAGAACTCGACCTGCTGGTACCTTACTCGCGCGCCGTCTTCGAAACCTACTGGAACGGCGACAACCCGGACATCTCCGATGATTCGGTGCTCGCTGACATCTGCGTCAGCACGGGCCTGGATACGCACGCGTTCTTTGCTGCTATCAACGACCAGGCCTGCAAGGATCGCCTGCGCGCCAATACCGATGAGCTTATCGAACGCGGCGGATTCGGCTCACCGACACTATTTATCGATGGCGATGATATGTACTTCGGGAATGATCGCTTGCCGCTGGTGGAATCGCGTTTGCGCGAGAGACAAAAAAGCGGGCCTTGACCCGCTTTCAGGTTCCCTGCAGCCGGGGGCCTTACAGCGCCTCGGCGTTCTCCGTCAGGTACTTCGCCACGCCGCCGGGCGATGCTTCCATACCGCTGTCACCCTGTTTCCAGCCGGCGGGACAGACTTCCCCGTGTTCGTCGGTGAATTGCAGCGCCTCTACCAGGCGGATGAGTTCGTCGATGTTGCGCCCCAGGGGCAGGTCGTTGATCAACTGCGCGCGAACCAACCCCTCGCGATCTATCAGGAACGCGCCGCGGAAGGCGACACCCCCGGCGGATTCGACATCGTAGGCGCGACAAATGTCATGATTCACATCGGCCGCCATCGTGTAGCTCACCGCACCGATACCGCCGTCGTTCACCGCCGTGTTGCGCCAAGCATTGTGCGTGAACTGGGAATCGATGGATACCGCGACGACTTCAACCCCGAGCTCGCGGAACTTGTCCATCCGCTTGTCCAGCGCGATAAGCTCCGAGGGGCAGACAAAGGTGAAATCGAGCGGGTAGAAAAAAACCAGCCCGTACTTCTCGGCCATGGCTTCCGACCGTTTGAAGGAATCGACTATCTCTCCGGAACCCAGAACCGCAGCGACATCAAAATCTGGTGCAGGCTTACCAACTAACACGCCCATGTAACTATTCTCCTTGGGAGGTTGACAAAAAACGCCCGCCGGAAGAGCGAGCGCGAAAACTCCATACTATCTATCCCGGCCGGGGTGCCCAATTGAAACTGCGCATGGCCTCGATAGCAGAAATCAATGAGAGTCTGGCGCCGCATCCTCTTCGGTTGTCGCGGCAGCGGCAGATTGCTTGATCAGCGTTTGCAGTTCGCCATTTTCGAACATCTCCGTGACAATGTCGCACCCGCCGATCAGTTCACCATCTACCCATAACTGGGGAAAGGTGGGCCAGTTGGCGTACTTGGGGAGATTGCTGCGGATGTCCGGATTGCTGAGAATATCCACGTAGGCAAAGCGCTCGCCACAGGCCATCAACGCCTGCACGGTGCGCGCCGAGAACCCACACTGGGGCTGATTCGGCGAGCCTTTCATGTAAAGCAGAATGCCATTTTCCTCTATCTGCTCTTTAATAGTATCCATAATATCCATGTTTTTCTCCCGGGCTTTTCAGCCTTTCGCTCCTGTTCCAACGTGCCCATAGTTTAACTCAAATCGCCCTGCGATTGCTCGTCAAGCGCTTTTACCGTTCCGCGAATGCGCCCAACGCGCCCGCAACCGGGAACTGCTGCCAAACCCGGCCCTGAACTTCGCTAATCAGGAGAGACGGCTCTTGAAATCCTCGAAGCCGAATCGCCGGATAACCTGCAAGGCGTCGGTGCGACTGTTCCAGATTGCAATACTCGGCAGGTTGATACCGTTGAACGTTGTGGTTTTCACCATGGTGTAATGCGCCATGTCATCAAAAACCAGGCGATCGCCCACGGCCAGCGGCGCGGCAAAACTGTAATCGCCGATCACGTCGCCCGCCAGGCAGGTCATGCCACCGAGGCGATAAGTGTGCGCCAGTTCATCCGGCCCCCCGGCGCCGAACACCCCGGGACGGTAGGGCATCTCCAGCACGTCGGGCATATGGCAGGTTGCCGAGGTATCCAGAATAGCCAGCGGCATGCCATTGAAAGCGGTGTCCAGCACTTCGGTCACCAGCACGCCGCTGCGAATAGCCACCGCCTCGCCGGGTTCGAGGTAAACCTGCACGTCGTAGCGGTTGGCAAATTCGCGCACCCGCGCGATCAGCGCGTCCACCTCGTAGCCCGGGGCGCTGATGTGGTGGCCTCCACCGAAATTGACCCACTTGAGCGTCGCGAGCAAGGGGGCAAGCCTGCGCTCCACCACATCCAGCGTGCGTCCCAGCGGCTCAAAATTCTGTTCGCACAACACGTGGAAGTGCAGGCCCTCTATCGCGTCCGGCAGTACCCCGGGTAGCTGCCCGAGAGGTATGCCCAGGCGCGAACAGGGCGCACAGGGGTCGTAGATCGGCACCGCGCCCTCGGAGTGCTCCGGGTTGATGCGCAGGCCGAAGCTGAGAGAGGGACGACGCGACTTCTCGGCCAGCAGCTGAGCCTCGAAGCGCTGCCACTGCTGCATTGAGTTCAGTACCAGGTGATCGGCCAGCGGCAGTACGCGCGCGAGGTCGGCATCGCTGAATGCGGCGCTATAGACGTGCACCTCGCCGCCGTACTCTTCGCGGCCGAGACGCGCTTCGTTGTAGCCACTGGCGCAGATACCATCAAGATAGCGCGACACAAGCGGCGCCAGATGCCAGAGTGAAAACGCCTTCAGCGCGCTGAGTACTTTCGCACCGCTCTCCCGCCGCACCCGCTCAAGCACCTGCAGGTTGCGCTCCACCGCCACTTCATCGACGACAAAGCAGGGCGAGGGTACCCGCGCCGGGTCGAAGGCACTGAATGAGGCACTTTCCATCAATCGAGCGCAAACCCCGGGTCTTCGATCACCGTCCAGGGCAGCCCGTTTTCCTGCATGGCCTGCATGAACGGGTCCGGATCGAATTGCTCCACGTTCCATACCCCCGGACGCGTCCAGTGACCCTCGAGGAACAGCTTCGCGCCGATCATCGCAGGCACGCCCGTGGTGTAGGAAATCGCCTGCGACTGCACCTCGGCATAGCAGGCCTGGTGATCACAGATGTTGTAGATGTACACCGATTTCTCCGCGCCATCTTTCACACCGCGCACCAGACAGCCGATGCAGGTCTTGCCGTGCGTACGCGGCCCGAGGCTGGCCGGGTCAGGCAACAGTGCCTTGAGAAACTGGATGGGCACAATCTGCTGGCCCTGGAATTCAACCGCATCGATGCCCGTCATGCCGACATTTCCCAACACTTCGAGGTGCTTGAGATAGTTGTCGGAGAAGCTCATCCAGAATTGTGCCCGGCGCAGCGTCGGAAAGTGCTTACTCAGCGATTCCAGCTCTTCGTGATACATGCGGTAAATATCGAAGCTGCCGATGTTTTCCGGACAGGTAAAGCGTTCTTTCCGCGACATCGGCGGCGTGGCGACAAATGCGTCTTCCTCCCAGTGTCGACACTCCGCGGTGACCTCACGAATATTGATCTCGGGGTTGAAGTTGGTGGCGAAGGGGTAGCCGTGATCGCCACCGTTGACATCGATGATATCCAGGTAGTGGATCTCGTCAAAATAGTGCTTGGCAACATAGGCAGTGAAGACATTGGTCGCGCCCGGATCGAAACCACAGCCGAGTATCGCCGTCAGGCCGGCTTCGCGGAAGCGGTCGTGGTAGGCCCACTGCCAGTGGTACTCGAACCTGGCGGTATCCTGCGGTTCATAGTTGGCGGTGTCCAGGTATGCCACCCCCACCTCCAGACAGGCGTCCATAATCGTGAGGTCCTGGTAGGGAAGAGCGACATTGATTACCAGCGCGGGCTGCTCGGCGCGCAACAACGCCACCAGTTCGGGCACATTGTCGGCATCAACCTGAGCGGTGCGAACCGGCCTCTCGATCTGTTCGGCAATCTTCCGGCAGCGCGACTCGGTGCGGCTGGCCAACACGATCTCGCTGAAGATCTCGGGCAGCTGGGCACACTTGTGCGTGACCACACCGCCCACGCCTCCCGCACCGATAATCAGAACTTTCGACATGCGCACCTCCGTAGGATGTATTCAGGGTTCATAATAGGTGTAGCCGCGCAAACTTGCGGCAAAGGCCTCCAGTATCTTCTGTCGCGTGGCCACGTCGATGACGCCGCTGCGCACTGCCTGCTCCGCCCGGTCGCGCAACTGCTCCTGCAAGCGTGCCGGCGTGTACTCCACATAGCTCAGCACATCCGCGATGCTGTCGCCGTGCAGCTCTCTGGCAAAATCGAAACTACTGTCGGCATTGATACGGATGCTGACGACGTTGGTATCGCCAAACAGGTTGTGCAGGTCGCCGAGCGTTTCCTGGTAGGCCCCCACCAGGAAAACCCCGAAGTAATAGCCCTGCTCTTCGTTGAATCCATGCACCGGCAGGTTCTTGCGGCCGCCGATGAAATGATCGAGTTTGCCATCGCAATCGCAGGTCAAATCCGCAAAGATCGCCTGGCGCAAGGGCTCTTCATCCAGCCGGTGCAGGGGCATCACAGGGAAAATCTGGTCGATAGCCCAGGAATCGGGCAGTGACTGAAAGACGCTGAAGTTGCCGTAGAAAATGTCCGTAATATCGTCGCGCAGCTCCTCCAGATCCTCCGGCACGCGATCCAGCCGCGGCAGCAGCTTGACAATACCCTGGGCAATCGCCAGGTACAGGTTATCGGCGAGCGCCCGCTCGCGCAGGCTGAAATGTCCCCAGCGATGTTGCTCGCGAATTTCGTCGCGATAGTAACGCGCGCTGTTGTAGCTCTTCTGTACGTTGTGCAGGTCCAGGTTCTGGTAAAGCTCAAACATCCGCGGTAGCGGCTCGCGGCTGTCGGAGGGCACTGCCGCGGGCAGCGGTCCCGGCTCAAAATGTGTCACGTCCAGTATGTTGAACAATAGAATCGACGAGTAGGCAACGGTCGCCCTGCCCGATTCAGACAGTAACACCGGGTGCGGGATCTCCAGCGGGTCGAGAATTTCCGTGATCGCCTCGAGGATATCGAGGCAATACTCCTCCAGTGCGTAGTTCTTGCTGTGCACATCGTTGGCGTTGGCGCCTTCGTAATCCACCGCCAGGCCGCCACCGACGTCGAGGTGCCCCATGGGAGCGCCCTCGGCCACCAGGTCCACGTAGTAACGCACGGCCTCGAGCACACCGTTGCGAATGTTGCCGATATTGGGAATCTGGGAGCCCTGGTGGAAATGCAGCAGTTGCAGGCACTCGAGCATGTCTTCGGCGCGCAATTGGTCGACCACGTCTATCAGTTGGCCGGCCGACAACCCGAACAGGCTGCGATCACCACTATCCTCACTCCAGTGGCCGTCCACCTCCGCCGACAGCTTGACGCGCAGCCCGATCAGCGGAGATACCCCGAGCAGCTTGCTGCGCTGGATGATGAGGCGTAATTCGGACAGCGTCTCCACGACGAAAAAACAGGGTATGCCGAGCTGGCGCGCGCACAAGCCGAGATCGATGAATTCCTCGTCCTTGTAGCCATTGCAGATGATGTAGCTGTCGTCGTTGGCGAGGCTTGCCAGCGCAATCACCAGTTCCGCCTTGCTGCCCGCCTCCAGGCCGTGGTGGTAGCGGGCGCCGAAGCGCGCGATCTCCTCCACGACCGGCGATTGCTGGTTGACCTTGATGGGGAAGACCCCTCGGTAATGATTGCGGTACCCGGTTTTTTTGATGGCGTTGGCAAAGGACTCGTTGAGCAGGCCGATCCTGTGATCGAGCAGGTTTTCAATGCGCAGCAGCACCGGCATGTCGAGGCCGCGACCGTGCATACCGTGCACCACGTCCATCAGGGACACGCGCGCACCGTCGAGCCCGGGAGCAATAACCTCTACCTCTCCCGCAGTCGAGACGCCGAAATACCCCGCACTCCAGTCCGCCACGCCATACAGTTTCGCGGCATCGGCAATACTCCAGGGGTCGTGCTCTGCATCCATGGCCGTCTCCATCGCGTAACTTAACGGCGCCAGGGTGGCGCCCGCCAAAATCGGCGTTTATAGCGGATTCAAACCCGCTTGTCTTGGACTATACACATCCAGTCTGCAATTTTTTAAGTGCCCCTTGCTACCCCGGCCCACCAAAGAGTGCGTAATACGGGCGCGCCTGTCGCGTTGCCAAGGGTCACGCTTGGGGCTATAGTGACCGCTCTTGAGGCGGCTTGTGCTGCCTTTTTGCGTTTTTGGGAGGGGCACAAGCATGTCGTCGCTGATGCAGACCTACGCCAGACTGCCCGTGACGTTCAGTCACGGCGAGGGCGTTTACCTGTACGACACCGAAGGGCGGCGGTACTTCGACGCGATTGCAGGGATCGCGGTGAACGGACTGGGCCACGCGCATCCGGCCGTGACCGCGGCCATTCGCGAACAGGCCGACAAGCTGGTCCACAGCTCAAACCTCTATCGCATAGAAGCGCAGGAACAACTCGCCTCGCGGCTGACACAACTCGCCGACATGGACACCTGTTTTTTTGGGAATTCCGGCGCCGAGGCGAATGAGGCGGCGATCAAGCTCGCGCGCCTGTACGGGCATCAACGGGGCGTGGGGAAACCCGCCATTGTGGTACTGGAAGGCGCCTTTCACGGTCGCACACTGGCCACGCTGAGCGCGACCGGAAACCGCAAGATCCAGGCCGGCTTCGAGCCACTGGTCAGCGGCTTTATCCGCGCGCCACGCAATGATATCGACGCCCTGCGCCAGATCGCAGCCAACAACCCCGACGTCGTCGCCTTCATGGCCGAGCCGATTCAGGGTGAGGGCGGCGTCAATCCACTGGGCGCCGACTACCTGCAGGCGGTACGGACACTCTGCGACGACAACCGTTGGCTGCTGATACTGGATGAAGTGCAAACCGGTAATGGCCGCACCGGCACGTACTTCGCCTACCAGGATATGGGATTCCTGCCCGACGTGGTGACCACGGCCAAGGGACTTGGCAACGGCGTACCCATTGGCGCATGCCTGGCGCGCGGCCCCGCGGCGCAAGTTCTGCAAGCGGGCCACCACGGTTCAACCTATGGCGGCAACCCCCTGGTGTGCGCAACTGCCCTGGCGGTGATCGAGACCATTACCGCCCAGGGCCTGATGGCAAATGCCACCAGCATGGGAGAGGTAATCCGCGCAACGCTGCTCGCGGAGCCCGCCGCAGCCAGACAAATTACCGAGGTGCGCGGCAAGGGTTTGATGCTCGGCTTTGAGTTGAACGGCAACGCCGACGGCCTGGTACAGCAGGCCCTTGAAGCCGGCCTGCTCATCAACGTGACAGCGGGCAGCACCATTCGCTTGCTACCACCACTGATCATCAATGAAGAGCAGGCACGCGAGCTGGCGATGAGTCTCGTATCGCTGTTGCGCACGCGCGCCTGAGGCTCATCGGCAATAGTATCGGCAATCATTTATCGGCAAGGTGCGCAGGATGCCAGAGGTTCGACATTTTCTAACACTCACGGATTTCAGCCCCGGGGAACTGCAGCGACTGCTCCAACGGGCGATAGAGATGAAACGGGAGCACCGCGAGGGCACCGCCCGGCGGCACCTTGCAGGCAAGGTGCTGGGCATGATCTTCGAGAAATCCTCCACCCGTACCCGGGTGTCTTTTGAGGCCGGAATGGCGCAGCTTGGCGGACACGCGATGTTCCTCTCACCGCAGGACACGCAGCTCGGCCGCGGCGAGCCCGTGGAGGACAGCGCGCGCGTTATTTCCTCCATGGTAGACATCGTCATGATCAGGACCTATGGACACGCCATTGTGGAACGCTTTGCGGCCCACTCCTCGGTGCCGGTGATCAACGCGCTGAGCGATGCGTACCACCCCTGCCAGTTGCTGGCAGACATGCAGACCTGGTACGAGCACCGCGGCAGTATCGCCGGGCGCAGCGTCTGCTGGGTGGGTGACGGTAACAACATGTGCCAGTCTTACATCAATGCTGCGCGGCAATTTGATTTTGAGCTGCGCATCGCCTGCCCGGCGGGTTTCGAGCCCAATGCAGAGTTGCTCGAGGCAAACAGTGACCGCGTGCGCATCGAGCACGACCCACTGCTCGCCGCGCGGGGTGCAGACCTGCTGGTAACCGATGTCTGGGCTTCGATGGGACAAGAACAGGAACAGGCGGAGCGCAGGCGGCACTTTGCCTCCTACCAGATCAACGGCGCGCTGCTGGCCGAGGCGGCACCCGATGCACTGTACATGCACTGCCTGCCCGCGCACCGTGGCGAAGAGATCAGTGCCGAGTTGATGGACGCACCCGACACGGTCATCTGGGAAGAGGCAGAAAACCGGTTGCATGCGCAGAAGGCCCTGCTGGAGATGCTGCTCGGCTGATGTTCGCCGACGCCGGGCCGGGTATCCGGGCCGGTGAATGGTATCGGGAGCAGCACCCGGCGACCCTAAGAACCTGACAATATATAAAGTCTCGTTTATATAAAAAATGAGTTGATGGCCCTGCAATCGGACTTCGCGAGAGCTCTCCCACCTGCCCCCGCAGTGAAATCAGGGCCTGTACGGTTAGTGGGCGCAGACACACATAACAATCAACACTTTATCCACAGAATAAACCCAGATAGTTACCCTTGCATTGCGCCCGAGGCCGCATTATCTTGTAGTTGAGTGAAGCAGTTACCCCAATATATAGGGTATAGCGGCTAAATAATTGCCTGCATAACAGTCACAGCCACAGCCCCGACGGGCCAGCTGCTGACGGCCGCCAAAGGGAACATTCTCCCGCCCACCGCAGGGACGCCCGCAATCGTCGGGCGACTCGACCGGGGTCGCTGTTTTTGCCCAGATTGCCACTCAGAACAATAAGGGCCCTAGCGCCAGTACCGGAGACGACATGCAAACAGAGATCAACCAGGAAGGCGCCACCGCCGAAACCACCACAGTACCCCCTGGAGCCACCACCGTCAGCGGCAATATCGCCGCTACCGCACCGGGCAAACTGCGCGTTATCAAGCGCAATGGCACCGTGGTGACCTTCGAGGCCAGCAAAATATCGGTCGCGATCACCAAGGCGTTTCTCGCCGTCGAGGGCGGCAATGCCGCCGCCTCAAGCCGTATTCACGAGACCGTGGCACGCCTTACCGAACAGGTAGTGGCTATATTCCAGCGTCGAATGCCTTCCGGCGGCACTATTCATATTGAAGATATCCAGGACCAGGTGGAACTCGCCCTGATGCGTTCAGGCGAGCACAAGATCGCCCGCGATTACGTGATCTACCGTGAAGAGCAGGCGCGCAAGCGCGCTGCCAAGCAGGCCCTTTCACCCGCCACCCAGAAAGCCGCCGGCAACATCACGGTAGTGCAGGCGGATGGCACCCGGGCACCGCTGGACCTCGATCGCCTGCATACAATCGTGACGGAGGCCTGCACCGATCTCACCGATGTCAGTGAAACCGAGATCCTCGATGAGGCACTGAAGAATCTCTACGATGGCGTCACTGCCGGCGAGTTGAGCACCTGCCTGGTCATCACCGCGCGCACCCTGATTGAGCAGGAGCCGAACTACAGCTACGTGGCGGCCCGCCTGTTGTGCGACACGCTACGTGCAGAGGCGCTGTCATTCCTCGAGGTGGCTGACAGCGCCACCCAGGCGGATATGCATACCCTGTATGCGCAGGCACTGCCGGCGTATATAGAAAAAGGCGTGGAGCTTGAGCTTATCGCGCCACAACTCAAGGAGTTCGACCTGGTACAGCTCGGCCAGGCATTGCTTCCGGAGCGGGATTTGCAGTTTACCTACCTCGGGCTGCAAACCCTGTACGACCGCTACTTTATTCACAGCAAGGACACCCGCATAGAGCTGCCGCAGATCTTTTTCATGCGCGTGGCCATGGGCCTGGCGGTAGAAGAGGCCGACAGGAACACGCGTGCGATCGAGTTCTACCAGCTGCTGTCGTCTTTCGACTACATGAGCTCTACGCCGACGCTGTTCAATGCGGGCACCCTGCGGCCGCAGCTCTCCTCCTGTTACCTCACCACCGTCCCGGATGACCTGCGCGGCATTTACGGGGCGATCCAGGACAACGCCATGCTGTCGAAGTTCGCCGGCGGCCTCGGCAACGACTGGACACCCGTGCGAGCACTCGGTGCCTACATCAAGGGCACCAACGGCAAGTCACAGGGCGTTGTGCCATTCCTGAAGGTTGTCAACGATACCGCCGTGGCTGTGAATCAGGGTGGCAAGCGCAAGGGCGCGGTGTGTGCCTACCTCGAGACCTGGCACCTCGATATCGAGGAGTTCCTGGAGCTGCGCAAGAATACCGGCGACGATCGCCGCCGCACCCACGACATGAACACCGCCAACTGGGTGCCCGACCTGTTCATGAAGCGGGTCTTCGATGATGGCGAGTGGACGCTCTTCTCCCCCGCC
>Ga0102938_10002258_pt1 | contig 14586 bp, 10 predicted proteins | sample SalPonR2_B_D2_MG_FD_84516 | JGI IMG/M metagenome (GOLD analysis project Ga0102938, IMG submission 84516) | Salt pond soil microbial communities from South San Francisco under conditions of wetland restoration - Salt Pond MetaG R2_B_D2_MG | ecosystem: Environmental > Aquatic > Marine >...
GAAGATCGGGCCCTGGAAGATCGGGCCCTGGAAGATCGGGCCCTGGAAGATCGGGCCCTGGAAGATCGGGCCCTAGAAGATCGAGAACGAACCGTGAGACGATGGCAGTCCCCGCATCACGACGGAGAACGGGGGGGCATGAAGAACTACGCCCGCGTGATGGTCGAAGAGGCTGGACTCACTCACAGGGACATGCCCCCTCGCGGCATGCTTTCTTGAAGGCACGCGTCGCCGAAGAAAACCCCGGCCAACGGTCCGACAAACTAAACATGTCCCAGCCGACGCCCCTGAACTAGCCGCCCGCGGCGCGCCACGGTTCCCACATCCGGCCGCGGCTAACGCCCAAACGGTTTGCCGCGTTCCGCGGAATGATTTGTGGAAACCTGCGTGGCTCGCTCAATCGGCCGGTAGCATCACCCACAACTCCGGCCGGCCGACATTGCAGTGAACCGCTCGGACCAGCATCCCCATACAGGCCCACGACACAAACAACGTCATGCGGGCTGCATGCCAGGCGATCGGGAATGTGCTTTGCGATCCCGAGCGCCGGTTGTCCACGCTCGGCACCGGGTGAAAGATCGATTCGATCCACTTCGATCGCTTCGGTTCATCATCTTGCAAACGGTCGAGCGTCTGCACCGATTCGAAAAAGTTCTCCGGCGACGCCCCCTGGTTCATCACACTGCGATCAATCGCGTAAGAAGCTTGGCGACTGAGAGTCGGAAGCAACAGTAAACCGAGGAAGGTCCAACACGTGAACCCCAAGCATGTCATGGCAAGTTCACCCACGCTGGCCACGCCGGCCCCCGGCAACATAGTCGACAGCATAAAACCGGCCAGTACCCACGCAAAGGCGAGTATCATTCCCCGCGTTCGACTGCCGCTGTGAACGGCCTCCAGTCGTCTCGCGATGGTCACGGCAAGCTGCTCCGGTCTCAGCTTCCGCAAGGACGACGACGGAAGAACGATCGATTCCATTCCCGGCAAACCAACGACGCCACCGGTGAATCCGATATCCGTATGGTCCAGGACCACGGTGGGTAACGGCTCCCAACCCCAGGCCGATGTCTGCAGCAAGGCTCCTACCACGGCACCGTGGCGATCAGGAACGTCACTTGCGCGATGAATTAACGACCCGGTAAGCTTCGCTAACCACAACTGGGCGGCGACCAGAAACACTCCTACGCCCAGCACGCCCGCTGCCGCACCGAATAGACCAGCCCACCGGCCTAGCGTAAGAATTAACAGACTGGCGAGCAAGAAAAACGTCGCCTGAACCGCGATGCCGCGAAGCCAACCTTTTAAAAACGAACCGATTGCAATGGTGTGCGGTCTCGATCGATTGGGCAACAGAAAACCACCCAGCAAATCGAGAGGAAACATCACCCCAATCAAACAAGCATTCAGCACCAATAAGGAACGCACGTCCGCACCGCTCCACGCCTGCGAGCTCGGAAGCCATTTCAATGGCAACCCCGAGACCAGTAAATAGACGGTGATCACCACAATCGACCCGACACTAGAAATGCCAAGCCACAATCGAGAACGTGCGTAAGTCATGGGGACCCCTCCAATCAATCGATCCGCGCCGACACCACAAGCAAGTCGTTGAACAGTGTTAAGGGTTCTTTTCCAACTCGTCCAGTTGCTTGCCAATTTCCTCCGCTTCGGCACGCTTGAGATCACTCTTCTTCCGGTTGACCGTCGACAGGTCGAAGGACTCCTGCATCAGCTTGTTGTACTTCTCTTGCAGCTTATCTTTGCTGTTTCCCGATCCGAACATTGCTTCCATCTCCACGGCATTAGGGGTTGGTTCCGGGAGCATTGTCAGCCCTCGTCAATAGCAAGGATCGAACGTCTGCCGCACTCCGTCACCGGCGCCCAAAATTCACGCGATTAAGCGGTCACTCCCGGCCGATCGCTCCGCTAAGCCCCGCTAGGCAACAAGCCCCGCTAGGCAACGCCGGTTTGAGAAAAATTCCCCGTGATTGGCTGAGTCACCAAACCCAGTAGCCGAGTTGGCACTGGAATGGTTCTGGTCGCGGCAACCGCCACGGTGATCGAAACGGCTGATTCAATGCGGCGCTGTGGAGCCAGGCATCTGAGGCTCACCGGGTAGAATGTGTAATTCCAGCCGTCCGGCGGTGCCGGTGAGTCTGGCCCGCGGAGCCGCTTCACTCGACAAATCTCCCTATAATGAACCGGAGCTTTGAGAAACGCTGTCCATGATGGTAGACTGAAAGAGTGTAAACAGTTGCTGGCACAGACATCTACAATCAGCCAATTGATCTCCAATTCGACGTTGTGTAGCCCAGCTTTACCGTTTCGATCCCGCCTGCATCAAGATTGACCGACTCCACTTGGTCGACCCGCCCAATGCAATTTATTCCGCGACCCACCATTGGACTGCTGTTGCTGTGCGCAAATCTTTTTGCTCTCTCGGCATGGGCGGAAAATCCCCCCGAGCTGCGGACGCCGGAAGCAACCGTTGAACAGCGACCAAGTTTGGCCGCGTTGAAAGCGACCGGACTGGAACGTTCCAGATTCAAGCACGTTGCCGCTGCGAGTGATCGTCAAAGTACGAATCCTGTGGCAGCCGAATCGCCGCAAGCCAACTTGTCGGCGTTCCAATCAATCGTCAAGCCGCTCTTGGAGCAGAACTGCATCGACTGCCACGGACCCGATACCACCGAGGGAAACATCCGGATCGATACGCTTGATCCCGATTTGGTGACCGGTGCCGATACCGATTGGTGGGCCGAGATCTTCGCGGTGATCACCAAGGGCGAGATGCCGCCACCGGATGAAGGCAATCTGAATGACGAAGATCGGCAGCGGTTGGTCGATTGGCTGTCGGCCGAATTGCAAACCGCTTCGATCGTGCGGCGGCGATCGGGCGGGCATTCCGCGTTCCGACGGATGACACGTTACGAGTACAATTTTGCGTTGCAAGATTTGCTCGGCTTGCCTTGGGACTTCGCGAGTGATCTGCCGCCCGAAGCACACTCCGACGAAGGGTTCCAGAACAGTTCGGATCTGTTGCATTTGTCCGTGTCGCAGTTCGAAACCTACCACCAGATTGCCCGCACCGCGCTGCGACGAGCGACCGCGATCGGTGACAAGCCGCCGACACGCTACTGGGGCATCGCGATGAAGGATGCCGCAGAACGTGAATGGCCAAAGCAAGATAAGCAGATCAGCAAGCTTGAACAGGAACTGAAAGACGATCCGGAAAAGCTGGCCACTGAACTGGAAAAGCTACACAATCGCTTTGGCGCAACGGGAGGCGCGGCGTACTACAAAAACTTGGCCACCGACCGGACAGCGAAGGCGGAGTGGAGTTACGGCGGCGCGAAGTATGCGTTTGCACCGACATCACAGCCGCCTGCGTTCCCGAAGGACTACGATTGCGTCGCGATCCTGCCCCACGGAAACCGGCCGCGGTTGATTGTCGAGCTCGGTAACCAGTTGCCCGACGAAGGGACGATGCGGGTGACGGCGCGCGTGTCGCGAGTCCGCACTAAAGAAGATTATTTCCCCAGTCTGCAACTGCTGTTTGGATGGCAGGCCAGTAACGAAGGTCGCGCGTTGCTGCGAGTCAGCGATGCCGACACCCCTGTGACGGCCGATCCGGATCAGCCTCAGATCATTCAGTGGGACGTACCGCTCGGCGAAATCTATCCTCGTAACTCGGTGCGTAAAACCTCACCGATGGGCTCGACACCAAGCCCTTCCGAGTACATTCGTTTGGTCAACAGTTCGGCATCGGCTTCGGAGGTCCAGATCGACTATGTCCAAGTCGCCGCGCCGGTCTACGATCAATGGCCGCCGGAATCGCATCGACGCATCTTCTCTGAAAGCGAGCATGCGACCGACGAACCAACTTATGCTCGAGAAACGATCACGCAGTTCATGACCCGTGCCTGGCGGCGTCCCATCGGCGAAGAGGAGATCCGCGACAAGCTACGGCTATTCGCGACAATGCGACCGCAATGCGATTCCTTCGAAGAAGCAATCGTCGAAGTTCTCGCGACAGTCCTTTCCTCGCCACAGTTTCTATACATCGCTAATTCCACCGGCGAAGTCCGGCCCGACAGCCCCGCTGCCGATTCCGAAGACAACCGGCGGGCTCGTCTGACGGCACATTCCTTGGCCAGCCGGTTGTCGATGTTCCTGTGGTGCAGCCTTCCCGACCAAGAATTGCTGACGCTTGCTCACAGCGGCCAGCTGGTCGAACCCGATGTGCTGGCAGCCCAGGTGGAGCGGATGCTGAACGATCCGCGCAGCGAGCGATTCGCCGAACACTTTGTGCATCAGTGGCTTGACCTGCAATTACTCGAATTCCAGAACTTCAAGCAGCACGTCCGCGGGTTTGATCCGCTGTTGAAAGAGGCGATGCTGCACGAACCGGCTGCTTTGTTCGGCGAAATCTTGCGACAAGACGACTCGGTCCTGGACTTCATTCACTGCGACTACGTGGTGGTCAACGAACGTTTAGCACGGCACTACGGTTTTCCACCGGTGGCCGGCAATCACTTTCGACGCGTGCCACACAGCGATGGCTTCCGCCGCGGAGGTTTGCTCACCCAAGCCGGTGTGTTGGCAATGAATTCGGATTGGCCCGATTCGCATCCGCTGAAACGTGCCATTTGGTTGCTCGAAAGCATGCTCGCTGATCCCCCTCCGCCCCCTCCCCCCGCTGTGCCTCAGATCGATTTGGCCGATCCGGAGATCGCCAAAATGACGCTGAAGGAGCGTATCGAGGATCACCGCAATCATGCCGCTTGTATGTCTTGCCACATCAAGATCGATCCGTGGGGCGTCGCCTTTGAAAACTATGACGCCCTGGGAAAATGGCGGGACGAAATCAAAGGCAAGCCGATCGATGCGTCCAGCGAGCTGTTCAACCACCAAACGCTCGAGGGCATGGAGGGCTTGAAACGCTTCCTATTGCACAGTCGCCAGGATCAGTTCGTGCGAGCGACGGTGTCCAAGCTGGCTACCTATGCCTTGGGCCGCCCGTTGTCGTTTGCCGATCAAGCCGACATCGATACGATCACGGCGCGTGTTCGACGCGACGGTGACGGATTGAAAACGATCGTGGCGGCGATCGTCGAAAGCGAACTGTTTCAGTCGCTATGAAAAAGAGACGCCGACACCACGCCCAACCAAACGGGCAGTCTTCATTGAGGAAACATGGGATGACATTCAAGTGGAACACGATGGATCGTCGCCGCTTCCTGCGCGGCAGCGGGCTTGCCCTGGCAGTGCCGATGTTTGGTTCTTTGGCAAGCCATGTCGCACGCGGCGCGGCTCCCAAGCCGAACCCGAAACGTCTGGGCTGTTTTTACTTTCCCGACGGAGTGCCGATGCCGTTGCCGGAAGATCCTGCCTATAAAGAGTGGGCTTGGTTTCCGCATGGCGACGGCAGCGAATTTCAGTTCACCAGGTGCATGGAACCGTTGGAGCCCGTCCGGAACGAAATCACCGTGTTGTCGGGGTTGTCGCATCCCAAGTCGCGAAGTGTCCATGGGCACAACAACGCCGATCAGTTCCTGACCGCCGCACTCGTCGCTGGCGGGGACAAAACGTACGAGAACACGATTTCATTGGATCAAGAGTACGTCAAGCACGTCGGCGACGAGACCCGGTTTGCATCACTGGTGATGTCGACCGATGGGGGAACCGGGACCGCGCGAGGGACGCACACGATTTCGTTTGACCACAACGGGCGACCGATCCCCGCCGAGCATCGCCCGAAACAGATCTTTGACCGACTGTTCGTCAAGAGCGACGCCGACTCGGCACGTCGACTAGCGCTCAGTCGCAGCGCGCTGGACGAAATGTTGGACGATGCGCGTCGATTACGAGAGTCGTTGTCGACCGCCGATCAGCGCAGCCTCGATGAATACCTCGACTCGGTCCGCCAAGCCGAGGTTAAGGTCGAAAAGGCAAAGCGTTGGTTGGGCGCGCCGCTACCGAGTGTCGACGGCGATCAGTTGAACTTGGAACTGTCGACCGACGAGCCACGTGAGTACGTGCAAACGATGTTCGAGCTGATCTACCTCGCCTTCAAGACCGATTCAACTCGAGTGGCCACCTACCAAATCGGCCGCGAAAACGGCGTCGGCCGCAGCGATCATTTGGCACGGGCAGTTGGGTTTAATTTGGCACATCAGTTGTCACATGAAACCAAGAACCCCGACGGCTGGAAAAACTTTGGCATCTATTGCCGTTTTCTTAATGAAGAGTACGGCCGCTTCATCGGCAAATTGCAGGCCACGCCCGAGCCCGCCGGAACCGGCAGTATGCTGGACAACACGCTGCTGCTGTTCGGCTCGGCATCGAGCGCGTTTCATCTGTCTCGCAATTACCCGCTGATTTTGGCTGGCGGCAAGCAGATGGGATTCCAGCACGGGCAGTACTTCAATCACGCCGGCATGAACTTCCAGGGTGGACCTTGGTTGGGCAAAGGCGAGCCATGGCAAGACAAAGCCAAGGGCGAAGACCTACCGCTTGCGAATCTCTACGCGACCATGCTCCAGCGACTCGGCGTTCCCGCCGATTCCTTCGCCGACAGCACCGGAATCATCGACAACCTCTAAGCCGGTTTGCAGGAACCATTCCCCAGAACGCTGCTTAGCCGTTTGGGCGATAGCCCCGGTTGGATTCAGGAACTGCGGCTATCGCCGAGGCGACTCATTCCGCGGCGACCGGAGAGACGCGTTGCGTCTTGGTGGCTTCGTCTGGTTTGAGGTGCGTGTCCATCCAACCATAGATCAACTGGCGTGATTCGTGCCCGACGGTATGTCCGCGACCGTGGGCATAGAAAGCGAAGTTTTGCGGTGCCTCGACCAATTCGTAGACTTCCATGATTTTCATCAACATCAGCAGACGCTGCCGTTGCGTGGGACCATGGCCATCGTTCAAGCCGGACAGATCCAAGAAACCGCGGGGAGCGATCAAAGCGATGATTTCGTGAAAATCGATCGGCGGCAATTCGCCCTTGAGAAGACCTTTGCGGAGCGGTTTGAAATAAACGTACCAGTGGTCTCGTGACCAATTTTCGACGCCGGGGTTATGACGGAAAAACGAGCCCCCACAGTTGCACGCCGAGGCTTTGATACGCTCGTCATAGGCCGCCAAAAAGAAAGTTCCATGGCCGCCGAGCGAATGGCCGAGCGCGCCGATGCGATCTCGATCGACTTGCTCTAGGGTTTCCAGGACGTCGATCGCAATCGAATGCTCGTACGTGAACTTTCCGACCGCCGTCCATTGCGGATGTTTCTCGTAGAACTGCTTCGTATCGTAAGGACCCGCGGACGGAATCCGCTCGCCCGATACGAAGTGTTCGGGAGCGATGACGACGTAGCCGCGGCGACAGAGATGATCGAGGTACGCCTTGTCTGGGTTGTCGATCAGCCCTGCAACCCGTTTTTTACCGAAGGGATAGGTGCCATGTAGAGCCACAATCGCTGGGGCTTTGCCGTCAAGTTCCAAGGGAATCCCCAGATACGCGTGAGCCCGCTCGTCCGCTTCCACCGCATAGCTGATCAATTGCCGACGATACAGCCCGTCCACCAGCACGTCCTCGACGACCTTCAAATCCAATGCTGGTCTTGCCGGCTTGTGCTGGTCGCGAAGCAGTTCCAAATAGCGGCGCTTCAGCACCGCACGCCGCTGTTTCCAGTCGTCCTGGGTTTCGATCCCTGCTGTAAGATCGTCCCATGAGGAGCCGATTTCCGGAACTTCAAACCGTTCGGACCGCTTGGAAGTTTGAGCCCGAGCCATCATTGGAAGCAGAAGCATGATGAAGGCAAGGGTGGCGTTTTTCATGATGGAGTAGATTCCGATGTGGAGGAAGCCTACGGAAAAGAAACCGTTCGGTGGTTGTCTCAGCCGTTTTTCAAGCGGTCTTGTCGAGCCATCTCTTCTTCATAGGCAAAGTCGATCATGCTGATGACCGAATCGACATCGGCTGCCTTGGTTGAAAATTTAAATTTGCCGGTCAGTTTCCGATTGGGGGCCAGTTGACTCTTTTCGTGCAATTCCCACATTTCCTCGGCGTAGTGTGTTTCCGCCAGTTGCGGGGCGTATTGTGCGTAGTACTGAGTGATGTTTCGCACGTCACGCTGCAACATGGTCTTGGCATTATTGTTGCCTGAAGCATTGACGACTTGGGGAAAGTCGATAATCACAGGGCCCGATTCATTCTGCAGGACATTGAATTCCGAAAGGTCGCCGTGCACTAAACCGGCACACAGCATTCGCAAGACGTAGGTCATGACTGTGGCGTGATCTTTTACCGCCTGCTCCGCCGACATGGTGATGTCGTTCAGTCGCGGTGCCACGTCGCCCTCCGCATCGGTGATCAGTTCCATCAATAGCACGCCATCAAAGAATCCGTACGCCTTGGGAACGCGGACACCGGCATCGGCGAGTTTATACAACGCGTCCACTTCGGCTCGTTGCCAAATCACTTCCTGTTGATCTCGGCCGAACTTGGAACGATTGTCGATGGCCCTCTGCCGGCGACTGTTCCGGATTCCCCGGCCTTCCTGGTACTGCACCGCGTTTTTAAAACTACGTTTGGCCACATCCTTGTAAACCTTGGCACAGCGGGTCTCGTCGCCACACCGCACAAGGAAGACCTGGGCCTCTTTGCCGCTCATTAATGAGCCTAAGACCTTGTCGACTATCCCGTCTTCGATCAGTGGTTTGATACGCTCTGGAACTTTCAAGATGCTACCGCTTCAGAAGCATGGAAGCTTCCGCAGGAAAGGATGGGTGAATGATCAGGAGACAGCGCCCCGCCAGGGAGCACAGTGACTCTAAAATAACATAGTGTCCCACAGGTAGCGTAGCATGGCGTTGCCGGTGTGACACCGAGGCTCCCGCGGGGCTCCGTTTCAGGAGGGCGTCGACTCCACGCTGCTTCTCAAGCCTACGTCGCGAGCAGGGGATGGCAAAACCCTCTAAGGCCGGAAACTTTTCCCCAAACTTGCTAGTCTGGGCCCAGCGAACCATGCAGGCCTCAAAAATACAGGAATTAAACGGATGGGACAACTTAGTAACGTGGGCGAAGCCGACGGTTGGCGTTGTTGGCTGTGCGACGAACCGGTCGACCGTGAGATGTCGCCGAACGATCCGCGCGCAGCGAGTGTGGACACCCGCATCACCAAGGCTCGGGCAAAGAAAAAGAAACAGGGCAAGGGAGGCTTGCCAACAGGGCGTTTGGCCCACAAAAGCTGCAACACGGGCAAGGGCGCTAATGATCCGGTCGTGCCTTGGCCGGATCACCTGATTGTCGTCGAGCCGGCACCGATCATCGCAGCCGCAGAGCGACTTGAGCGAAAGGGGGGCCGCGAAGCCATGGCTCGTTGCCCCACCCGAGAGGACGCGGAAATGGTTGCCGCTTGGCTTCTTGATCGACTTTCGCGTCTCACTCCCGACCTGGACGTGCAGACTCAAATCGCGTCCACGGGAGGACAATATCTGGTCAGCTTGCACAGGCAGTAAAGCGTCTTTCCAATATTGCTTTGCTTCCGTGGAAAGTCAGAATTCAAGCCTCGAGATCGCTGGTCAAGCTTGCCTGCATGACGTCAGGCCGTCTCCCTAATCTTTAAACTCCAGTCGCCGGATCGCGATTCTTGGTGGTCGCGGACGATCTGGTTTCCTGCTCCGACACCGAGCGTCCAAAACAAAGCTGGCCGCACAAAGAATTCCGCCAGCGTGCTGGTCAACAAGCCTCCGACGATCACGGTGGCGACGGGATATAAAATCTCTTTGCCGGGTTCGCCCGCGGCCAGTGCCAGCGGCAGCAAGCCGATGCCGGACGTGAGAGCGGTCATAAGCACCGGAGCCATTCGTTCTTGCCCAGCCCGTCGGACCATTTCATGAGTCCACGATTCGCCCTCATGTTCGACTAAGTGGATGTAGTGGTTCAGCAGCAGGATACCGTTGCGACTCGCGATGCCGCACAACGAGATGAAGCCGACCATCGCCGCGACCGTCAAGTTCTGATCGGTAATTACCAATGCCGCAACCGCTCCGATGAAGGCGGTCGGCAACGCGACCAGCACCTGAATCGAGAAGTTGACATTGCCGAACAGCGTGTAGAGCACCAAGAACATTCCCAGCAGTGCGAGCCCGGAAAGGAGCGTCAGCCGACGTGTCGCCGATTGCTGGCTCTCGAATTGCCCGCCGTATTCGATGAAGTAGCCCGGTTCTAAATCGATGTCGGCAAGCCGTGCTTTCACGTCGCCCACCACGTCCACGACGCCGCGCCGCGACACGTTGGCTTGCAGTACAATCCGACGTCGGACCTGCTCCCGTTTGATTATGTTGGGACCGCCACTCTCGTAAATGTTGGCGACCGCTTCCAACGGCAGCGTGCCTCCGCCGGGAAGCGGGACCGCGAGTCGCTTGAGTTTGCTCACATCTTCGCGAAAAGGTTCGTCCATTCGCAGGATCAGGTCGAAGGTGCGTTGGCCGAGCAGCACTTGGCTGATCGTTCGTCCGTTCATCGCCGTTTCGACAAGCTCCATCACGTTGGCGGGGCGCAGGCCGTTCCGCGTCAAAGCGTTGCGATTGAGTTCGATCCGGAGTTGCGGAATGTCGGTCTGTTGTTCGATCATCACGTCGACCAGACCGGGAACATCCGCGATGCGCTGTTTCATCTCTTCGGCCTTGTTACGCAGCACGTCCAGATCGTCGCCGTACAGTTTGATGCCGATCTGTGCTTTCACACCCGAGATCATGTGGCTGATCAGGTGAGCCAAGGGTTGCTCGGTGCTGGAGACGACACCGGGAAATTCCTCCATCGTTTCACGTATCTGTTCGATCGTCCCTTCGCGATCCGTGTCCTCGTCGATCTCCAAAAACAGCTCGGTCACGTTGACACCTTCGGCATGTTCATCCAACTCGGCACGCCCCGTTCGCCGCGCAACCGATTTGACTGAATCGATCTTCATCAGCTCCTCTTGCACGCTTTGACCGATCCGGTTGCTCGTTGCCAGCGACGTCCCCGGGGCGAGCAACGCGTTTACCTGCACGGCCCCTTCGTTGAACGGCGGCAAGAAGTCCCGTTCGAGCTGCGATACCGCGAACAGAGCCAAAACAACCAGGACGGCCGCGACACCGAGTACAGGACCAGCGAATCTCGTACTGAAGTTGATCGCCAATCCCGCGACACCCTTCAACCCCTCCAGCAACCTGCCCTCTTCGGCTTCGGGGCCGCCCAGCAGCCTCTCTGCTGTTTGGAGCAACACCCAAACCACAGGCATCAACGCAACCGACCACCATAATGACTCGCCGGGCAAATCAAACGGAAGGTGCAGGATCTGGGCAGCACGCGGGATGACCCAGTAGACCATCAACCCGGCGATGCCGAAAGCCAAAATCGGAACGACGACTTGCCAAACACGTCTGCCAACCAGCAGCAATGACGCCAGGACTGGCGTGACGGTCAGCGAAACGCACAGCGATGCGATCAACGACACGACGTATCCCAACGTTAGCGGCACAAACAGCCTCCCCTCCATGCCTTCCAACGCAAACAGCGGGATGAATACCAGAACAACGATCACCGTGCCATAAACCACACTGCTACGCACCTCGATACTGGCGTCGTACACAACCGCCAAGGTTGGTCGCGGCGACTCCAAGAGCCGGTTCTCTTTCAAGCGACGGAAAATGTTTTCAACGTCTACAATCGCGTCGTCGACAAGTTCACCAATGGCGACAGCCAGACCACCGAGCGTCATCGTGTTGATCGATAGACCAAACGCGGCAAAGACACACGCGGTGGCGAAGATCGACAGCGGGATCGCGGTAAGCGTGATAAAGGTGGTGCGGAAGTTCAGCAAGAACAGAAACAGGATGCCCAACACCAGCACACCCCCATCGGCAAGCGCTTCGACCACATTGTCGATGGCTCGGTCGATGAACGATCGCTGCGAATAGACATTGGCGATGCGGATGTCATCGGGCAATGAAAGCCGGAGCTCTTCAAGAGCTTCGGCGATGGCTTGATCGACCGCACGGGTGTCGCTTCCGGGCTGCTTATTGATCGTCAGCACGACGGCGGAACCGCCGGCGAGCGTGCCGTCCCTTTCACGCAGGTATGCGGAGGCGTCGCCACGCATCACCTCAGGACCCTCGACGACTTTCGCCACGTCGCCCAACGTAATCGGGCGACCCTCTCGCATCGTGATCGCAATCTCTCTTAGGTCCGCAAGACTGGTGATTCGTCCGAGACCACGGACTAGCAATTCATTGGCACCGCGCTGATCGAGATAGCCGCCGGTCGCATTCAGGTTGGATTCACTGACCGCCGTCTGAACGTCGTCCATCGTCAAACCGAATTCACGCAGCGCATCGGGGTTGATCAACACCTGGTACTGCATTCGTCCGCCACCCATCGAAAAGACTTGCGAAACGCCGGGAATGGTAAGCAAACGCTGGCGAACGACCCAATCTGCAAGCGTCCGAACTTCCATCGGTTCGGTTTTCGTATTTTCACTCCACATGCCATACATGAGGATCTGCCCCATGATCGACGAGATCGGAGCGAGGGTCGGCTTGACGCCGTCAGGCAGTTGCTGGGCGGCCAGTTGCAGGCGTTCATTGACCACTTGGCGGTCGTTATAGATGTCTGTGTTCCACGCGAACTCGACGTAAATCACCGACAGTCCCATGCCGCTGCTACTGCGAACCGACTCGACGCCGCTGGCACCGTTGACCGCTGTCTCGAGTGGGAACGTAATCAACGTTTCCACTTCTTCCGGAGCCATTCCCGGTGCTTCGGTGATCACCACCACGCGGGGGCGATTCAGGTTTGGAAAGACATCGATCGGCAACTGCGTCGACTGCCAAGCACCGACGGTCAACATGATCGCGGCGACCGCCAGCACGATGAGACGGTTGTTCAACGATAGGCGAATGATTTTGTCAAGCATTTCCCTCCTCCCTAGTGGTTGTGGCCAGCGTGGGGATCGATGGCTTCGCCGGTTTGATTCTTCATGGCCATCTGCAATTGATGCGCGCCGCTGACGGCGATCCTCTGCCCCGGTCGGACTTGACCATCATTCTTGATCGCGACGTTGACGCTGTCGGTGGCGAGAACCGCTACGGGAACACGCACAAAATGATCGTCATGCTCGACAAACAGAAAACGTTCGGGTCCTTCTTCAGCGACGCCGTCTTTCGGGACCACGATCGCATTTTCGATTCGCGATCGGGGCAACCGAAGGGTTAAGCGTTGGCCCGGCTTGTAACGCCAACTGACGTAACGTTTGTCGCCGCGCTGCTCGCTACGCTCGACCTCGTTGTCCAGCCCAACGTAGAACGGCAATGATCGCGATTCCCTGCCCACCTCATTGTTGATGTAGACGACATTCAATCCGGTGATCGTTTGCATTTCATTGTTTGCACCCGTCATCGTTGCCTGCAACGCCGCGCCTGCTTCGGCGACCGTGCGCAATAGGCTCGCGTCGCGCTGGTACGCCTGGCCTTCGATCAACAATCGGCTGTAGTCCGATAGTTGTGCGATCTGCTGTCCAGCGGAAACGGACTCACCTCGCCGGACATCCAGCTCCGTGACGAGGAACTCGGTATCAATATGGTTGTGCAAAGGCAGGGGCAGCGGCGGGGGTTGCATCGAAGCATAACGTTCGCCTGGCGAGCTCGAGGTTTGATCATTCGCTCGCCCAAGCGACTCATGATGCAACGAGTTGTCTTCTTCGACATATGGTGCCGTCACGACGACTTCGCGAATCAATGTGCGGTTGCGTTCGATGCTGGCGATTTGCGTTTCACTCAAACCGTGAAGCAACAAGGCCTGCCGAGCGGCACGAATACCGGCCAGTAATTTGTCGCGTTCGTACTCGCGAGCGATGCGTGTCTTGCCCGCGATCGCGCCGGATTGCGAGATCGAAGCTAGACGCTGGATTTCACGCTCCTCGATATCGAGCTGGCCAAGCTGCGACAAGAATGTTTCTTGCGTCTTGACAAGGTCTTGATGAGTCAGCCGGAGTGTGAACAGCGGCGAACCGCTTTGAACCATCTCGCCCCGTGAGATACTGATCGCGTTGATCACGCCGGTGAGCGGTGAAGTGATTGACACGTGCGTCTCTCCAGGCCAACGTGTCACGATCCCAGGGACTTCGATGTAGCTGGTATAAGCCCCGACCGCGACCGCTTCGGTCTTCAGACGCAAATTGGCACGAGCCTGCGGACTTAATTCGATCGACTGTCCCCCATGATCGTCCGAGGCGTGTTCTTCGTGCTCACCGAGACCGTGTTCATGTCTCGCATGCGGTTCGGTCTGGTCGATCGATGTGGGGACAAGACCAAGGCTTTGTGGCAGGTCCGTAAACACGAAAGCACCGATGACGAGGGCAACCGCCATCGCGACGATGGTCGAAACGGGGCCGCGCATACGCACTAGCCAAGCTGTGGGCGTGGACATGAGAAACCACTGGTGAATGGAGTTTGAAAGCCGCAGAGACGAAAAATCGAATGGAAGCATTCAATGGCCAAGGCCGGCCACCGCGGCAGACCCAAGTCATCAATCTTCAATCAGCA
>Ga0102938_10002260_pt1 | contig 14581 bp, 16 predicted proteins | sample SalPonR2_B_D2_MG_FD_84516 | JGI IMG/M metagenome (GOLD analysis project Ga0102938, IMG submission 84516) | Salt pond soil microbial communities from South San Francisco under conditions of wetland restoration - Salt Pond MetaG R2_B_D2_MG | ecosystem: Environmental > Aquatic > Marine >...
AAGAAACTCGATGAATTGAAAATAACGGATTACAGGATAGAAGACGACGGCACCACCATAATGGTGCCGGAAGAACAGGTGGACAGGCTGAGGCTCGACCTTGCCGTTGAAGGCTTGCTGCCCAACAGCGGCATGGGTTTTGAAATTTTTGACGATGCGGGATTTTCGGTTACGGACGAGGACAGAAAGATAATGTATCAAAGGGCTCTTGAAGGGGAACTTGCCCGTTCCGTCATGTCACTTGAGGAAGTTGAGTTTGCAAGGGTACACTTGGCAATGCCTCAGGAATCGGTTTTTACCAGGGAGGCCAAGCCCGGAAATGCAACGGTGGTGGTAAAGATAAGCCCTCTGGAAACACTTGGAACCCAACAGATCAAGGGTATAGTCGCTTTGGTTTCGGGAGCTTTGAGAGATATTCCAGAGAGCAACATACGGGTGGTCGACACAAACGCAAATTTGCTAAGCGCGGGTATTTTCATGGAGGATTCGGAGATGCCCTTAGCGGCACTTGCCGACCGACGATTAAGCATGGAGGGCGAATTCGAGAGCGACATCCAGAGTGGTCTTCAATCCATGCTGGAGCAGGCGTTTGGAGTTGGGAAAGTAGTCGTGAAAGTCAATGCCGATATGGATTTTGACTCCAAAGAGACGACTGTAATTGAGTATGATGATGAAAAGGTTGTCCGCAGCCAGCAGGACAGGTTGGAAAGGACAGGCGCCACAAGCGGGATAGACAGTGCAAGTCCTGTGGACAACAACATGGAATACTACATAGTTGATCCGGAAACTGCTGTTGAGGATGAAAGCGTAAGCAGCTATGAAACAGTCCGGAATTATGAGATAGGAGAAACACGCACAAATACGATAAAAGCTCCCGGAGAAGTCAAAAGGATATCAACATCGGTCATATACGACGGCCAGCTGACAGAGTCGCAGCAGCTGGCAATGCGAAATATCATAATGGCTGCAGTAGGCTACGACGAAGTCCGCGGGGATGTTATCAGTGTAGAAGGCATGCCTTTTGACAAGACATACCAAAATGAATTGATCGCAGAAATGCAGTTGCAGGAAGAGGTCTATCTGGAGAATGCGCAAAGTCGCCGGAAGATGATGCTTTACGGAGGAATTGCTGCTGGATTCGTTTTGATGGTACTGATGATTGTAGGTTTTTTGCTTGCAAGGAAAGGTCGCGGGAAAGCAAATTTCAGGGAACGTCTGGATATGAACATAGAAAGTCCTCTTCCCATCGAAGATGTGTTGGATGACGCCGCTTACAGGATGAAGCCCCTGGAAGACAAGGAAATACAGAAAAGCGTCAAGAATTTTGCTGAAGAGCACCCTGAAAAACTGGCGGAATTGGTAAAGACATGGGTTCTGAAGGACGAGGTGTGATATAGGTGAGTGCGAGCAATAAGCTGGATAAGATGACAGGTGTTGAAAAAGCGGCAATTTTGTTCATATCCCTCGGGACGGATAAGTCCTCCAAGGTTCTCAAGATGCTGCCAGATGCAATGATTGAAAAAATTACATACGAGATTGCAAACATCACTACGGTGGAGCCGGAAGTAAGAGATGAGATTCTCGCCGAATTTGTCGAAATGAACGATGCGAAGGAATATATAGTCCAGGGAGGCTTAGAGTATGCGAAAGATATCCTGACCCGAGCCCTGGGAAGCCAAAGAGCCTTGGGAATAATAGAGAATTCGGCTCGCCTGGCAATGCAAAAAAAGCCTTTTTCCATTGCCAGAAAGACTGATCCCTTGCAATTGCTTAAAACAATAGAAAATGAACATCCGCAAACAATAGCATTGATTCTTTGTTTTCTTCAACCGGAAAAATCGGCGCAGATACTGTCAGAGCTTCCTGAAGAAATCAAAACGGATGTGGCATACCGGATTGCTACGATGAACAAGACATCTCCTTACGTAATAAAGCAGGTGGAAACGATACTTGACGAGAAACTTTCAAATGTCATAGACAACAACTTCGAGTCCTACGGAGGGGTAAGGACTCTGGTTGACATACTGAACGCGGTCAACCGTTCCACGGAAAAGAACATTGTCGAAGAAATGGCCAAGGACAATCCCGAGCTTGCGGAAGAGATAAAGGAGAGCATGTTCATATTCGAAGACATCATAAGTCTCGACAATACAGCGGTCCAAAGAGTACTGAGAGATGTGGACAATACGGACTTGGCGCTTGCCTTGAAGGGGGCTTCCCAAGACGTTGCGGAAATCATATACGGCAACATATCCAAGCGGGCAGCCGAGACACTCAAGGAAGATGTCGAATTTCTCGGGCCGGTACGGCTTGTCGCTGTTGAGGAATCCCAGCAAAAGATTGTGGCAATCATAAGAAGGCTGGATGAAGCCGGAGAAATATTCCTGAATAGAGGTGGCGAGGATGCAATCATCGCGTAAGATATATAACAACTTCAAGCAAAGTGACAGCAAAGAATCTCGCCTGATTCCGGTTACGGAGAATCCTGTGGTGCGTAGGGAGCATTCGTCGGCAGGACAGGCGGAGTCCCTCATAAGGCAGTCCAAGCAAAGGGCCGACGAACTTGTCAGATTGGCTGAACAGGAATGCAATGCCATTATTTCCCGGGCAAGGGACGATGCCGCCGAAGCAGTTGAATCGGACAAAAAGAAGGCCTATGAAACAGGATACAAGTCCGGAGCGGAAGATGGATACAAAGACGGATTCGAAGCCGGTAAAACGGAAAGCGCCAAAGAAAGCCTAAGAACAATCAGTGAGGCAAAAGATGTTCTCAGGGCTGCCCATATGGAATCTCGTAAATACATAAGAAAAACGGAAGAGGAAATCATAGAATTGTCTGTAAAAATAGCCGAATCGGTTATTAAAAAAGAGCTTCAACTTGACGATAGTATCATTGTAGGGATAGCAAAGGCTGCTTTGACCGAGGTAAGGGACCGCAAGCAAATAGTTATTAGTGCGGGAAAGCAGGAAGCTATGACACTACAGAACCATTTGCAGGAACTCAAAGAAATCTGCCCTAACGGAGTATTTACAATCTTAAAAGATGAAACGGTGCCGGATGGAGGCTGCGTTGTCGAAACCGAGATTCATGTTATAGAGGCAACGGTTGACAGACAGCTCGAAAATGTCAGGAAGGTATTGACTGATACGGGGCGAGAAAATGGAAAATAGTCCGGTTTTCGATGCATACCATAGAGTGCTTGAAGGAAAGTCCTTTTATTGCAAGGCGGGAAAGGTTACCCAGGTAATAGGGCTTACAATCCAGGTTGAAGGAATCAGAGGCTTTGTGGGTGAGGTCTGCATAGTTGAGATAGATGAAATACAGCATGTTTTGGCTGAAGTAGTTGGATTTAAGAATGAAAAAGTGTTGCTTATGCCCCTGGGGGAACTTAGCGGAATAGGTCCGGGATGCAAGGTGAAGCCTACCGGTAAATCTTTGAGAATAAAGGTCGGGGAAAATCTTCTCGGGAAGGTTCTTGACGGATTGGGAGAGCCCTTTGACAAAGAAAACCTTTACAGGGAAAGTGAAGTGGATATTTATAGGTCCCCGCCCAATCCATTGAAGAGGAAGCGCATCGAGAGACCCATGTGCACCGGAGTGAAAGCGATTGACGGACTGCTTACATGCGGAGAAGGTCAGAGGCTTGGTATTTTTGCCGGCAGCGGGGTTGGAAAGAGCACTCTGCTAGGCAAAATATCGAAATCATCCAATGCGGATGTAAATGTCATAGCGCTTATTGGCGAAAGAAACAGAGAATTGCTTAATGTATTGGACAAGGATTTGGGAGAGGACGGGATGAAAAAATCGGTTGTGGTTTGTGCAACATCCGACCAACCCGCTCTTGTCAGGATAAAGGGAGCTTTTACCGCCACGGCAATAGCCGAATATTACAGAGACAAGGGACTCAAGGTCATGTTCATGATGGACTCCGTTACCAGATTTGCAATGGCCCAAAGGGAAGTGGGGCTGGCAATAGGGGAGCCGCCTACAACAAAAGGCTACACCCCTTCCGTATTCGCACTATTGCCGAAATTGTTGGAACGTTCAGGAACTTCGGACAAAGGCTCAATCACTGCTTTCTATAGCGTTTTGGTAGATGGGGACGACATGAACGAGCCCATATCCGACGCAGTAAGGGGCATACTGGACGGGCATATCGTACTTTCCAGAAAGCTTGCTGCAAAAAACCATTTTCCGGCAATAGATGTACAGGTAAGCATAAGCCGGCTAATGAAACAGATTGTCGGTGAAGAGCATTACGAACTGGCGGGAAAAATAAGGAATACCCTTGCGGTTTACGAGAAATCTGAAGACTTGATAAATGTCGGAGCATATGAGAAGGGATCAAATCCGAAGGTCGATGAAGCCATTTTAATACATGAACGATTGATGGCTTTTCTAAAGCAGGAGGCGGATGAGGCTTGCAGCATTGAAGAAACCATTGAAGCAATGAAGTCTTTATATGATATTTAGAGGAGGATGGTATGAAGGGATTCGACTATGCCTTGGAGAGTGTGCTCAAAATCAGAATGAAAAAAGAGGACGACAGGCTTTTTGACTTTGCAAGAGCAAAAAGAAAACATGATGAACGATTGGAATCCCTCAAGGAAATCGAGGGTGAAATAGGCGAGATCCAGGAATCTTTCAGCAATACCGAAAACAAACGGATAGAATACATAAAAAACAATTACTTTTATCTTGAGAATCTTAGATTCAAGAAGGAAAAGACGAAAAACATGGCAAGTGAAGCCGGAAGAGCCTGCGAATTGAAACGTCAGGCCTATGAAAAAGCCCAGGCAAATCGCAAAACAATAGAGACGCACAAGGAAAAACAACGTGACGTATATAAAATGGAACAGAAAAGGAAAGAAGAGCGAATGCTTGATGAAATGGCTGTAACCGCTTTCAAAAGAAAGCGTGAGTTATAGAAAGACAAGGAGGAGGGGGGTGAACAAATGGAAGGAACAATACAACTGAATACGGCAAGAAACATTGATTTTACAATATGTTCAGGGAAGTCAATGGAAAAAGGAAACGGCGAATATCCCAATAAAATGTTTGGGGAGATTTTACTGGAAATGCAAGAGGCAAACGAAGATGAAATCCTTATGAAAATCGCTACAAAAGTTGCTGGCGCTAAAAAGACGGGTGATGAATGCCTGGTTGATTTTTCTTGCGTGGCAATGGCGGTCGATGTTCCGGTGGAATTTTGTCGTGAGAAAACCGAGGTTTGCGAAAAGGAAATCCACGATATGAGATTGGGAAAAACCATGGCGAATGGTCTTGCGAAAGCTCAAATTGCGCAAGAGGAAAGCAAGAACATGGGCTTTGGAAACGGAGTCATTTCTTCGGTTTTTTTAAGAGAAAATGCGGATATAGGGAAATTAGGCGAGACAGTAAAAACTCCGCCTACAGAGTTTGTGGATGAATTTGCAGGAAAGATTCCCGAACCGGGAAAGGCGAGTCCGTTTATGGAGGCGTCCGAAGACTCGGAAATTTTAAAACCGGCTGAGACACAGACTTCCGAAATGCCGGAAAAGTTCCAATTGAGTAAAACTGAATCGGATGATGAATTGCTTTTTTCAAAAAAGAGCATAAGTGAAAATGGATTTCTTCAATCGGCAAGAGTACGCAGCATATTGAACCGTTTATCCAATATGGAAATGGACATGAATGAAGCGGAAAAAGCTGAAGATGCAAAAGACCATAGCGCGCTAAACCGATTTTCTCAAAAGGAAATGTCCACGAGCGAATCCGATGTTTTTTCTGAGAGACAGGAAACCAAAATAAATTTCCGGAATCCAATCGAATCAAAAGAACTTTTCAGAGACCAAATTGAATCAAAAGCCAAACCGGATCCCAAAGGCAAAGGGACTGAATCCTTAGAAAAAGTTATTGGTCAAGCAGCCGGAGGGCAAGCGCTGGATGGAGCAACGAAAACAGAAATAAAGGAATTGGGCTATACAGAAAAGGCATTCGGCGGCAGAGCCGTTGAGAATCTTGAAGAAATTGCTGAAAAGATTGAGTTCGCAATGGATAAAATCCGGGACAACGGGAAAAATTCAATAAGAGTCCGATTGAAGCCTGAGGAGCTGGGAAGCATCGAGATAAGGCTGGCGCAGGAAAATGGAATCGTCAAAGGACGGATTTTTGTGGAAAACGAGTCAATCAAGGAGCAGTTGAACAATTTTCTTGCAGAAGAAAAGGCTTCATTCCTTCAAGAAGGGCAAAAACCCAGAGAAATCGAAGTGGGTGTATTCAATCATCAGACTGGTACGTTCAGGGATTTCAATCAAGGAGATTTCGCTTTTCAAAGAGAGCAGGAAAACAAAGGTTTCTCGGAATTTTTCGGGGAAAAAGCAGACAGCCCAATTGAACAAGAAGAAATACGATTGGATTCATACGGCTTGGACATGTTTGCATAGGAGGTGAAGGAATGGAAATAAACAATGTGAGCAATTATTCGAGTTCGATTCAGACTAATGGAAGCGTGCAGAATCTCGGAGAAAACGATTTTTTTCAGATACTGTCCGCCCAGCTTCAGTTTCAGGACCCCATGGAAGGTGGAGACAATTCGGAATACGTTGCTCAATTGGCGCAGTTTTCAGCACTTGAACAAATGGAAAACCTCAACATGGCGATTGCTGATTTGAAAAGCAACCAGAACCTGCTCCTTGGAAGTTTGATGATAGGAAAAACGGTTGCCATTGCCGGAGAAACCGGAGCTGCACGTGGAGAAGTGCAATCTGTCAGAGTTCGCGGATCGGAGCTTTATGTAGTTGTAGAAGACAAGGAATACTCGGCTGGCGAAATACTGGACATGGCCAAGACGGAGGATCTTCAAGTCAAACAGATAATAGAGGAGATGGAACATATAGGCGAAGTTATGGATCAAGCCTTTGCTCCTGAGCCAGTGGAACAAATTGAACCACTTTTAGGCGGTGAATAAATGGCTTACAAGGTGACTAACGGAAGGATTTATCCGGTTGTCAGGCAGGGGGAAAACAAGAATAACAGTGCAGGCAAGGGAAATCCGGCTGGAGCTGACTTCAAGCATTTGATGGAAAAGGCATTGGATGGAAAGCCTGAGCTTAAGATTTCGGCACACGCATTGAAACGGCTTGACCAAAGGAATCTCGATCTTACCGAGAAGGATATTGAGAATTTGGAATCGGCTGTTGAAAAGGCCGAAGCCAAAGGCGCAAGGGAATCGCTTTTGCTCTACAAGGAAATGGCATTTGTCGCAAGCATCCGGAATCGAACGATAATAACGGCTGTGGGCCAAAGGGATGCAAAGGAAAATGTATTCACAAACATAGACAGCGCAGTAATTATAGACGAAGATTGACAGGCCGGACCTCCAAGAGGAAGCCTGGCGCAGCGGATTGAATGAAGCGGCGCACATCTTCGCAAAAATGGGAGGAATTTATTATGTTGAGATCATTGTATTCCGGAGTTAGCGGAATGAGAACCAATCAGGTCAAAATGGACGTCATAGGAAACAACATCGCAAATGTCAACACAACCGCATTCAAGTCTGGACGGGCAAGATTCCAAGACCTTTTCAGCCAGACACTTTCAAGCGCCCAGATGTCTTCTGACGATGGAAGGGGAGGTATAAATCCCAAGCAGGTCGGTCTTGGTGTAAGTGTTGCAGCCATCGATACGGTTATGACAGGGGGAGCACTGCAGCCTACGGGGCGGGAACTCGATTTCGCAATAGAGGGAGAAGGATTCTTCATAGTTTCGCAGGATGTTGCAGGGGACATGAAAAGATATACAAGGGACGGAGCTTTTTTTACAGATTATGAGGGGAATCTTGTGAACGCAGAAGGATTGCGCGTTTTGGGATATGCCGCCGACGGCCTTACTGAAAGCGCAGGCGAGTTCGATCATGACGGTTCGACAGATATAACAGCACCGGCCGATTCCGCGGATGACGATGTGTTGGTTTCCATACTAATACCCAACGAAATGACTGTAGGAACTGAAACCGTCAGCCTCGAGTCATTTTCCATAGACGGTTCGGGGCTCATACAGGGCATATACAGCGATGGAGAGGTATATGCCATCGGGCAGATCGGAATTGGAAAATTCAAGAACCCAGCAGGGCTCGAAAAGCTTGGAGGCAATACTTATTTGAACACGAGGAACTCGGGCGATCTTGAAGTCGGCGTAGCCAACGGCGACGGATTCGGAACCATAAGGCAGGGTGTCGTGGAGATGTCCAACGTCGACCTTGCAAACGAATTTACAGAGATGATAATTACAAGCCGAGCGTATCAGGCCAACTCAAGAACTATTTCGACCTCGGACGAAATGCTTCAGGAACTATTGAATCTCAAGAGATAAAAGTGAGAAGCTGCGGATGCTCTTTGCATCCGCAGCCCAATGAAAAAGACAAAGGAGCTGCATCGGCATGGTAAAACTCAATTCCCTCCAGGGAGAGCCCTTTTATCTCAACGCGGAACTCATCGAAAAAATAGAGGAAATACCCGATACGATAATAACCCTTACAAGCGGTAAAAAGATAAGAGTAAGCCAAAAGGGTTCGGAGGTTGTTGAGCTCGTAATAAATTATCGAAGAAAGATAAGCGGCAGGGTTTTGGAGGTGAAAAAATGAAAAAAATCGATTTGGTGCCATTGATGGCAATTTTTGCAGGTTTGACCTTGATAATCGTTGCAATTGCGACCCAAGGCAACATATTGATATTTTGGAGCCTCTCATCAATGGTTATAACCATCATGGGATCTTTTGCGGCTTTGACGGCAAGTTATCCATTCAAGGTCCTATTGGAAGTCCCAAAGATTTTGAGGCAGGCTTTCATATCCCCTATGGATAACCGGAGCGAATTGGTGGAAATTTTCTCCAAGCTTTCAAGAAAGGCACGCTCCGAGGGTCTTCTGTCACTTGAAGATGAAATAGAGGATATAGAGGACGAATTTTTGGGCAGAGGGCTCCAAATGGTAGTCGACGGTGTCGAGCCGGAGGGAATAAAAGAAATCATGTACCTTGAGGTGGAAACAGTTGAAAGGCGCCATGGCGTTGGCCATAACATTTTCAAGTCTTGGGGGGAATTGGCTCCGGCATTTGGAATGATTGGAACCCTGATAGGGCTAATAGTTATGCTGAGCGACCTTAACGACGCCAGCGCTATCGGCGTAGGGATGGCTACGGCGCTGATTACAACATTTTATGGCGCGTTGCTGGCCAACCTGGTGTTGATACCCATTTCAACAAAATTGCAAAGTCAGACGGAAGAGGAGCTGTTCACAAGAGGAATGATGATTGAAGGTATTCTTTCAATACAGTCAGGAACAAATCCGAGAATTGTGGAGGAAAAATTGTCTACATATCTGTCCCCCAGGGAAAGAAAGATGGAGGGGAAAGAGGAAAAAACGGTGATAAAAAATGCTTCGTAGGAAAAAAAAGCAAGTGGAGGGAAGCGGTTCTCCGCCTTGGATGACCACTTTTTCAGATTTGATGACATTGCTGCTTACATTTTTTATATTGCTTTATTCATTTTCCACTCTCGATGCCGTAAAATTCAAGAATGTTGCAAGCGCTTTACAGAGTGTTCTGCTTGGAGAGGCAAAACCGACAATATTCCCTAACGACATACCTCCCGGAGATACTCCGACCAACACGCCTGTTCCAATTGAAAAGACCGTTGTAAATAAGCTTAACACGGAACTAGCGGAGCTCTATAAAATTGTGAGCGATTATGTCGAACATGAAGGTCTTCAGGCGGAGATATCCGTCAGAACCGATCGAAGGGGAGTCATCATCGATATCAAGGAACGGGTGCTCTTCGATTCGGGAAAGGCTGTGCTTAAGGAAGAAAGCAAAGAGGTTCTCGAAAAAGTGGTTACTCTTGTACAGCAATTTGAGAACGAGCTTATTATTGAAGGCCATACAGACACTGTACCGATAAATACATTCCAGTTCTCAAGCAATTGGGAACTCTCTGTAATACGGGCAGTCAATGTACTCAGATATTTTACAGAAACAAAGGATGTTGATCCCCTAAGGATATCTGCGGCCGGGTATGGAAAATACAAGCCTATTTCAACAAACGATAATGCAACGGGCAGAGCCCTGAACCGAAGGGTTAACATATTAATACTAGTGGAAGCGGCAGAGGAGGAGTTTGAAATTGGCAGATAATGTAAATAATCAGATTGATGGACCCAAAAAGAAACCTATAAAAAAAATTGTCCTGGCGGCTCTGGTATTGGCCTTGGCTGTCGTTGCATTCTTCGCATATTCATATATTACGAAGACATTTGTGTTTAAAGACGATTCGGGGAAAGAACCCGTAGCAACTCAGGTTTATTCACTTGACGAGTTTGTTATTAACCTTAAGGATAATAACAACAATCGATATTTGAAAACCAAGATTGCCTTAGGATATGAGAAAAAAAAGGATGTCGAAATACTGATTGAAAAACAGTTGCAGATAAGGGATGCCATCATTCAGACTCTGCGCTCAAAAACTGCGGATGAGATTATGGAAGTGGAAAAAACCGATGAATTGAAGCAGGAGCTGATGAAAGACTTAAACAAGGTTTTTGGTTCGGAATTGGTTTTGGATATTTATATTGTCGATTTTTTGATTCAATAGGAAGGATTTTAAAATGATGGATATCGATTTTGGTGAAAGCCTGATAAAATTGTTCATAGCTCTTCCTGTCGTCATTGTGATAGCTTATTCCAGCCTCAAGCTTGCCAACAAGTACATGAAGGGTATGGGAAAGTCGAGGAACCTTGAAGTCGTTGAGACGGTACAAGTCTTTAACAAGGCCGCCTTGAGCATAGTCAGGATAATGGACGGTTATTTCGTTCTTGGAGTTTCAGAGAACGGAGTTGAGACAATCAGAGAACTTACGCGGGAAGAATCAGAAACTTTGAAGGCAGGGAAAAATACTATGGATGACAGTTTTGCCGCGCAATGGGGCGGCTTTAGCGGGAAGTGGAAAGTGAAGGGAAGAGATGAATAGGAAACTTTCGATTTTTCTTTTGGCGCTTATTTTCATAGCCTTGATGGGCAATATCTGTTTTGCTGAAAACGTTGACCTGCCGGTTCCGAGAATAGGAATCAGCGTTGACGATCCCGAAACCCCCGCCGATTATGTGGACAGCATAAAGATTTTGATAATGCTTACAGTCCTTACCTTGGTTCCGTCCTTCCTTGTTTTGATGACATCTTTTACAAGAATAATTGTCGTTCTTTCGTTTTTAAGAAGCGCGATGGCAACCCAGCAAACACCCCCGAATCAAATATTGATCGGGCTTGCTCTATTCCTTACGTTTTTTCTTATGGCGCCAGTCTATACGGTGGTGATAGACGATGCAGTGAGCCCTTATCTGGCCAACGAGATAAGTCAGGACGAGGCTGTTGAGATAGGTTCAAAGCCTATAAAAGAGTTCATGCTGCGTCAAACCAGGGAAAAGGACCTTGCACTCTTTCTGGACCTGTCGGGAGAGGAATACCCCGAAACAGGATTGGAGACATCTTTCACTACGCTGGTTCCGGCTTTTGTGATTAGCGAGCTAAAGACGGCTTTTCAGATGGGATTCATGCTCTTCATACCGTTTATTGTCATAGATTTGATTGTAGCGAGTATTCTGATGTCGATGGGAATGTTCATGTTGCCCCCGGTGATGATTTCATTACCGTTCAAATTGCTTTTATTTGTTATGGTTGACGGTTGGTATCTTGTAATAAAATCGATTATGGAAAGTTTCATATAAGGGGGGCTTTCGATGACACAGTCAATGGTAAATGACGTTATGACAGACGCTTTGACGACAATATTGCTTACAGCCGGACCGGTTTTGGCTGTTGCCCTTTTGGTTGGACTTACTGTAAGCATACTTCAGGCTACAACTCAGGTTCAGGAACAAACCCTGACCTTCGTACCAAAGATAGTAGCCGTGTTTTTTACAATAATGCTGACAGGTCCGTATATGTTGAATAAACTGGCGGATTTTACAGTGCGCATGTTTGAAAACATCGCCAACATGATACGGTAGGTGGGACATGACACTTCAGGAGTCGGCGGTTTTTTTTCTTGTGTTGGCAAGGATTGCAAGTTTCATAGGGGCATCGCCCATTTATTCCGCCAAAGGTATTCCGAATCTTGTGAAAGTCGGAACGACTGTAGTTTTGAGCATTTTGCTCTATCCCATGGCGCAGGCAGGCGTTTATGCGGAAACAACTTTTGCAGGTTTTATGCTTCAGGTTGTTTTTGAGGTGCTTTTCGGTATGGCCCTGGGTTTTTCGGTCAACATAATTTTTGTTGCTTTGCAAATGGGCGGGCAGCTTGTGGATTTTCAAATAGGATTTTCTATGGCATCGGCATACGATCCGCTCACCCAAAACAAGGTGTCCCTTTATGGCCGATTGTATTATTGGACGGGCTTGGCATTGTTTTTTGCACTTGATGCGCACCACTATCTTGTTTACATACTATCTGAAACTTTTGCTATAATGCCTTTGGGGGAGATTGCGACAGAACATTTGAAATCATCTGATGTCGTATTTCTTTTTTCATCATGTTTCAAGACTGCTTTCCAGATAGCTGTGCCTCTGCTTTTGATCCTTTTCATGACGGACGTCATCATGGGAATGCTGGCCAGGACTGTGCCGCAGCTCAATGTTTTTATTTTAGGTTTGCCGATGAAGGTTCTTGTCGGAGTGACTGTTTCGATATTTTTGATTCCTTCAATAATCCGTATTATGGTTCCTGTCATAGAAAGTATACCTTTCCAATTGGAAAAACTGCTGGAAGTACTTGCGGCCCAATAGCGGGAGATTGAGGTGAGCGTATGTTAGAGACAATGTTTGGGACACTTTTGCTGTTGCTGTTTTTTGCTGTGGTCGACGATTCGAACACGAAGCTGGTTCCAGTATTCGAGTGGGCGGGTACGGCTGCGAATCCCGCAAGCAACAAGGTGCGGACATTTATTGATTCTATGTTTTTTGCAACAGAAGAAAAGACGGAAGATCCCACCCCCAAAAAGTTCACCGAAGCGCGCAAGAAGGGGCAGGTTGCAAAAAGCACCGACTTGAACTCTGTAATTATTCTTGTTTTGATGGCGATTCTTCTGGTTTTCGCCGGGGAATACGGATTCGAGAAAATGTGTCTATTCTTGTACGGGGCATTGTCGAACGCCGATTATATGGTCACCGAAGGAAATCTAAGGGCCTTGATGACTCATTATGCATATTCATATTTTTCCGTTATGATTGTCGTTTTCGCTACGGTGATGATATCCGGGGCCGCAGCCAATCTATTCCAATCGGGGTTCTTATTTTCGGTTGAACCACTTAAGCCGAATATCAAAAAATTGAACCCGGTGGAAGGTTTCAAGAACCTGTTTTCGAAAAAAACTGTTTTTAATCTGGCAAAGACGCTTTTTAAATTTTTGCTTGTGGGAACGGTAGCATATTTATTCGCGAAAGAAAATCTGCCAAAAATTTTTGCTGTGGCAGGAATGGAAGCCAAGGGGGTCTTCCCTTTTGTAAAGGATTTGATATATGACCTTGTTGTTAGAATTGCAATGGTTCTGGGGATTTTGGCGGTAGCCGATTACGCTTATCAGAAATATGATTTCAAGAAAAACCTTAAAATGACAAAAAATGAAATCAAAGAGGAAATGAAACAAATGGAGGGCGACCCGCAAATCAAGTCGCAAAGAAAACAAAAACAGAGGCAAATGGCCATGAGCCGAATGATGGCGGATGTTCCCCAGGCTACTGTGATATTGACGAATCCTACCCATTTGTCCATAGCACTTCGCTATGAGGAAAAAAATGAGGAGGTCCCTGTAATAGTGGCAAAGGGAGCCGATTTGCTTGCTTTAAAAATCAGGGAAATCGCTGGGGACAACGATATTCCGATTATCGAGAACAAACCCCTGGCAAGAACGCTTTACAAACGCTCGGAAGTGGGAGACGAGGTGCCGGCCGACTTATACGAGGCAGTTGCCGAAATCCTTGCCGTTGTGTATAGAATGAAAAAAAGAAGCATCTTTAGGGAAAGGAACTTTTAATGGAGAATAACCGAACACGCATAATGAAAAATGTAGGAAACAATATGGGTGTGTTGACGTCCTTGGGAGTAATCGGAATAGTCGGCATGATTATTTTGCCTATGAACCCTGTTTTGCTGGATGTGCTGTTGGCTTTCAACATAACCATGGCAATAATCATAATGCTTATGACTATGTTTACGACGGATATTCTGCAGTTTTCGGTTTTCCCGACGCTGCTTTTGATTGCGACCCTTTTTCGACTGGGTCTGAATGTGTCTTCAACCCGACTGATTTTAAGCCAAGGGTCTGCCGGTAAAATAATTTCCGCTTTCGGAGGGTTCGTTACGGGAGACAACTATGTTGTCGGAGCAATTATTTTTGTGATAATAGTTGTAATACAATTCATAGTCATAACAAGCGGAGCCGGAAGGGTAGCCGAGGTTGCCGCAAGGTTTACACTCGACGCTATGCCTGGAAAGCAAATGAGCATAGACGCAGATCTCAATGCAGGGGTTGTTACGGATCAGGAAGCCGGCTTG
>Ga0102938_10002262_pt1 | contig 14577 bp, 9 predicted proteins | sample SalPonR2_B_D2_MG_FD_84516 | JGI IMG/M metagenome (GOLD analysis project Ga0102938, IMG submission 84516) | Salt pond soil microbial communities from South San Francisco under conditions of wetland restoration - Salt Pond MetaG R2_B_D2_MG | ecosystem: Environmental > Aquatic > Marine > Intertidal...
CTCGGCGACCACGGCCCGCTGTCCATCGCGTACCAGGTCGGCGAGCACGGTCCCGGTCTCGTGCTGGCGGACCACGGTCCCGATCGGCACGGCAACCACCGTGTCCCGTCCACGCGCGCCGGTGCGGTGCATCCCAGCCCCGTGTTCACCGTCGCCACCGCGACGGTGGGGGGACCGTCGCAGGTCGAGTAGTGAGGTCACGTTGCGGTCGGCGAGCAGCACGACATCGCCGCCGGATCCTCCGTCGCCGCCGTCGGGTCCACCTCGGGGGACGTGCGATTCGCGCCGGAAGGACACGGACCCGTCACCGCCGTCACCGCCGCGCACGTGCACCGTGCACTCATCGATGAAGCTGGCGGCCTCCACGGTGGCTCCGAGCTGCCTGGTCGACTTCGACGGCAGGTTCGACGGGTGACGAGACGAGGGCGGCCCGGTGGCCGCCCTCGGTACAGCTCGGTCGCGGCGACCCGATCAGACGTCGACCGGATCCACGTTCGCGGTGGTGCGCACGCGGGTCTTGTGGAAACGCACCGACCCGTCGACGAGCGCGAACAGCGTGTCGTCGCCGCCCCTGCCGACGTTGTCGCCAGGGTGGATCTTGGTGCCGCGCTGCCGGACGATGATGCTGCCGGCGGAGACGGACTCGCCCCCGAAGCGCTTCACCCCGAGACGCTTGGCGTTGGAGTCGCGGCCGTTGTTGGAGGAGCCGCCGCCCTTCTTGGTCGACATGTCAGATCTCCTCGATCCGGAGGATCGTGTGGTGCTGGCGGTGGCCACGCCGCTTGCGCTGGCGCGACTTGTTCTTGTAGGTGAAGACGCGCAGGTGCTCACCACGACCGTGGCCCGTGATGGTGGCCGACACGTGCCGTCCGTCGACGTCGCCACCTGAGCTCACGGCCCCGTCGTCGCCGACGACCATGACGGTGCGCAGGTCGACGGTGTCGCCGACGTCACCGTCGAGCTTCTCGACGGTGACCTCCTGCCCGGGCTCGACCCGGTACTGCTTCCCACCCGTTGCGATGACCGCGTACACGGCTGGCTCCTGTCGTTCCTCGGGCTCGTCCACGGTGACCGTCCCTGGTGGCTGCCCCTGCCGCGGGTTCGCGGCACGTGACCGGCTGCGCTCGGCTGCCTCCGACGTCGCCGCCCACGGTGCACGACGCGTCGGTGGAACCGGTCGCAGTGCTGGCAGGCAGCAGCGGGACTGGTCGTCGGACGAGATGGTGGGGCGCACAGCGGCAGAGCGGCTGTCGCGCCGGTCGGTAACGGTACCGCCGCGGACGGCGGACGGTCAACCGGCGCTCAGCACCACGCGCCGGCCGCACACCATCCGCGACGACCGATCACTCCCGTGTCCCCGCTCGGGCCCCGGTCGGGCACCCTGGGGCCACACACCGGGGCGACTCTCCGTCGTCCGATGTTCGCCTGTCCCCACGCCGACGGAGCTCGACGTGTCCTCGACCACCTGCAGCGCGCTGGCCCGTGAACAGCGGGAGCCGCTGGCCGGCACGGCCAGCCAGGCGCTCGGTTACCTGCTGATCGAGCAACCGGGCAGCTGGGGCCGGGACGCGCTGACCGAGAGCGCCCTGGACGCGAAGCTCGGCGCGCGGCTGGCGGCGGCCGCCAGGGGCGTCGATGCCAAGGTGCTGCTCACGCGGCGCCCCGGCCGGCACCCCCGGGTCGCTGCCGACCGGTTCGAGGTCGCGTTGGCCCACGCCGGACCGACACCGTGGATCGAGGTCTGTCACCTCACCGAGGGGCAGCTCGCGGCGCTGGATCCCGCAGCTACCACGCAGGCGACTCCTCCCGGACTCGGCACGCGGGTGCCGGGACCGCGCTGGCTCGTGTGCACCCATGCGCGACGTGACCGCTGCTGTGCGACACGGGGCCGACCCATCGCCGACACCCTCGCGGCCCTCCACCCCGAGGAGACCTGGGAGACCAGCCACCTCGGCGGTCACCGCTTCGCGGGGACCATGCTGGTCCTGCCGCACGGCCTGGTCTACGGCAACCTCGACGTCGCGGCGGCGACGGAGGTGGTCACCGCCCACCTCGCAGGGCGGGTCACCACCGCGCACCTGCGCGGACGCGCCCGCCACCGTCCGCTCGCCCAGGTGGCCGAGATCGCGACGCGCCGCCTGCTCGGACAGGAGGGGATCGACGCGGTCACCGTGTGCGAGGAGCCGGTCGGCACGCCGCAGCCGGGCGGCGATCCGGTGCAGGTGATCGCAGAGGCCCCCGGACATCGCGTCCGGGTCACGATCGCCGCACGCCGCGGCCAACCCCGGCCCCTGTCCTGCGACGCCGAGGCTGAAGCCCCCACCCTGCTGGAGGTGGTCGGCACCGAGCTGCTCGGCTGAGTGACCGTCAGCAGCCGCTCAGCCCCGCAGTCCGTGCCAGGCCACGGCCGCCAGCTTGCGCGGATCGAGCCCCAAAGTGAGGTCGGCCAGCAGCGGTGACAGTCGGTCCATCCGATGGTGGGTGTGCAGCCAGGGCGGCGTGACCGGGGGGCGCCACGGGCCCCGGATCACGGTCTTCTCGACGTCCTCCAGCAGGAACGTGTTGTGCGCCTTACCCCGGCCGGACTGGATGTCGGTCAGCTCGTTCCCGGCGTAGGCACCCCACGGCGCGGACACGAACACGAAGCCGACCCCGGCCCACACGTTCACCCCGACCGTGCCGTAGCGCAGCTGTTCCACGGCGCGGTCGACGGCAGCAGCGACCTCGGGGTCGGCCAGGGAGCGGGGATGGACGAGCAGCGTGGCGGACAGGTTCCCCCACAGCTGCTCGTTGCAGCGCCGCACGGCCTCGTCGATGAACGCCGGCACCGACCGGGGCGCGTCGAGGGCGGTCTCGCTGATCACCCCACAGAACGACTCGGTGGTGAAGACGAGGTCGTCGCCGGCCTCGGGATCCACGTCCGGGATCAGGGTGAACGGCAACCCGCCCTCCACCGCCTCACTGAGCTGCTCGGCCTGCCGGTGCGAGGTCACGAACCGCTCGTAGCGCTCCTCGGCCCCGGGGTAGTAGAACTCCCGTGGCGCTGCCCGACGCAGCGAGGCACGCACGGCGTCCAGCAGTGGCCGACGGCCCGCCCAGGCCCGGTGCTGGATGATCACGTCCCCCGCCACGCAGTTGAACCCCGCGTTGTTGACGAGCATCGAGGCGAGGTGGTCACCCTGGAAGGCGAGGTCGCGTTCGCTCCACGGACCGGGGACGACGATGACCGGGCTGACGTCGCCGAGCTCGGAGGTGATGGGCACCTCGATGCGTGGCCGTGCCTCGGCCCGGCGCCGCTCGGCCTCCTCGCCGGTCCCGAACACGATCGCGTCGTGGGTGCGATCGGAACCGGTGACGTGGATGGCAGCGATGTCGGGGTGCTCGGTGAGGTGACGACCCACCTCTGCCCCACCGTGGACGATGCGGAGCAGATCGTCCTCGATGAGCGGCGCGAACGCCGCCGCCAGGTGCCGACCCAGGTAGGCGTTCACCGGGTTCATCTTGAGCACCACGACCCGGTCCAGGGCGAACAGCTGGTAGAGCGCGTCCATCGGGCCGATCGCGGAGACGTTGCCTGCACCCAGCACGACCGCCACGCCCGGGACCCGCTCGTGGTCCGCGCGGTAGCTGCGGCCCATCCGCGTCCGGGCCTGGTCGAGGGTCACGCCCGGCTGGAGCCAGGCCTCCGCCGAGAGCCCACGGTGGATCAGCTGATCCAGGCGATCGCTGGGCAGCACGTCGACGACGACCCGTGCTCCCTCGGTCCGCATCTTCGGCGGTCGGGGGCTCCCGGTCGCAGCGATGTCGGTGAGGGTGGTGTGCAGCAGTTGGAGGTTGCGCAGCACGAAGTACGGGCCGGTGCCCCAGTCCTCACCGGTGAGGTGGCTGTCGGCGGCGATGCCCTTGGCCGCGGCAGCACTGGCAGCCCACCCCGCGGCGGCGGCATGGGTCGTGTGCCGTAGCTCGTCGAGGAGCGCGAGCCGCTCCTCGATGCCCGTGGTGCACCATCCGGGGGCGCGGGCCCCGAGCTCGGCGATCGCAGCGTCGAGCTCCTCGGGCCGCGCCGGACGATCGGGGGCGCCCACCGTGGGTGGCACGGTCGTGGACCCGCTGGGGCTGGCTGGTGCGGTCTGGCTCATCGGCTCCCTCTCCCTCGTCGGCTCGCAGGGTAGGGGCCGACGCCGATGACGGTCGCCGCCGACCGTCCGTCCCGGCTGGACCGGGATCCCACCCCGACCGGCACCGGTGGACCGCTCGCCGCGCGGTGCGGCGCGGTTCAGGGCGCGGTCGCCACACCCCGGATCCAGCTCGCGTGCAACGCCCCGTAGACGCCGCCCTCGGCGACCAGTTCGTCGTGGTGGCCGCGTTGGACCAGCCGGCCCGCGTCGAACACCAGCACCTCGTCGGCCGCCTCCGCGGTGGACAACCGGTGCGCGATCGTAACGGTCGTGCGGCCCGACGTGAGCCCGACCAGGGCCCGCTGGGTGCGCACCTCGGTGGCCGGATCCACCGCCGAGGTGGCCTCGTCGAGCACGAGCAGGTCGGGGTTGGCCACGTAGGCGCGGGCGAGGGCCACCAGCTGCCGCTCACCGGCGGAGAGCGATCCGCCACGCTCCCCGACCCGGGTCCCGAGATGATCGGGGAGTTCCTCGACCCAGTCGCTGAGACCCAGCTCGAGGAAGGCCAGCGCGAGATCGTCGTCGGTGAGGTCGTCGCGCCCCATCCGGACGTTGTCGGCGATCGAGCCGTCGAACAGTGCCCCGTCCTGGGGCACCATCACGACCCGGCGACGCAGGGAGGCGAACCGCACCTGGTCGACCGGCACCCCGTCGAGCAGCACCTGGCCCTCGAGGGGATCCATCAGGCGGGTCAGCAGCTTCGCGAACGTCGTCTTGCCGGAACCGGTCTCGCCGACCACCGCGACCCGGGTCCTCGGTGCGATCTCCAGGGTGACGTCGTCGAGGACCACGGGCCCGCTGGCCGCCCGGCCCGTCTCGCCCGGACGCGGGTAGCGGAAGCTGACGTGCTCGAACCGGATACCGACCGGACCCGGCGGCAGGTCCCGACCGTCCTCGCCCGGATCGGCGACGTCCGGTTCGAGATCGAGGACGTCCAGGACGCGCCGCCAACCGGCGACCGCGGTCTGGCCCTCGTTGATCACCTCGGCGGCGATCAGCACCGGATCCACGAACAGGGTGATCAGGAACAGGAAGGCGAGCACCGTCCCGACGCTCACCTGGTCGTCGACGCCGAGCAGGACACCGCCGACCACGGCCACCGCCGTGGCCAGGGCCCCGAACGCCTCGCCGGTGCCGGAGAACGTCGCCGAGTAGGTGCCAGCGTGCACGGCAGCGCGCCGGTGGTCCTCGATGCGTTCATCGAGGCGTGCCTGCGTGCGGCCTTCGATGCCGTAGGCACGGATCACCGGGGCTCCGACGACGGTCTCGGCCAACGCTCCGAGCATCGCCCCGACCCGCTCCCGGACCACGAGGTAGGCGACCGTGAGCCGCCGCTGGAACCAGCGGGCGCCGATCATGAACGGCACGAACACGATCAGCACGAGCACCGTGAGTCGCCAGGAGTAGAGCAGCATCACGAGCGTGGCGACGGTGAGCTGGCCCACGCTGGTGATGAGGTTCAGGCCGGCCCACTGCATGAAGCGGCTGATCTCGTCGATGTCCGAGGTCACCCGGGACACCAGGGAGCCACGCTGCTGCGTCGCCTGGTGCAGCATCGACAGGTCGTGGATGTGGCGGAAGGCCCGGACCCGCAGCGCCGACAACGCGCTCTCGACCACGGCGGCTAGCCGGTAGTTCATGGCGCCGCTGGCCAGCGCCGTGATCAGCACCGCGACGAAGGCGGCACCGACGATCCAGGCGACCGCATCCAGGTCCAGCCCCGTCCCCCCCTGGAGCCCGTCGTCGATCGTGCGCTGGATCGCCACCGGGACGATGGCGCGGCCGGCCGTGGCGACCAGGGCGAGCAGCATCGTCACCGCGAGGCCGACCCTGAGCTCGGGGGAGAGCGCCAGGCCGCGGCGCAGCGTCCGCCAGGCCCCCTCGGGCTGCGCCGGCTCCACCGCGTCAGCTGCGGTGGGCCCTGGCACCTCTTCCTCGTGGCTCACGGGGCACCACCGGCCTCGGATCGCTGCACGACCTCGCGCTCGCGCGCTTCCTCCTCGTAGGCGGTGACGAGGTGCCGGTAGTCGGGCACGGTCGCCACCAGCTGCTCGTGGGTCCCACGGGCGGCGACCACCCCCTCGTGGACGAACACCACCTCGTCGGCCAGCACGATCGAACCCTGGCGGTAGGCGACGACCACGACGGTGGACGGCAGATCCGCCGCGGCGAGGCCGCGCAGGATGTCCGACTCCACCGACGGATCCACCGCCGAGGTGGCGTCGTCGAGGACCAGCAGGCGAGGTGACCGGACCAACGCGCGGGCCAGCGCGATGCGCTGACGCTGACCGCCCGACAGGCTCGCCCCCCGCTCGCCCACCCGGGTGTCGTACCCGGAGTGCAGGGCGGTGATGAAGTCGTGGGCCTGCGCGAGTCGGGCAGCCGACTCCACCGCATCCTGGGGCACGTCGGCACCCAGCGTGATGTTGTCGCGGACGGTGTCGTCGAAGAGGAACGCCTCCTGGAAGACGATGGCGACGTGCTCGGCGAGTTCCTCGCGGGCGAGCTCGGGCAGTCCCAGCTCGTCGAAGCCGATTCGACCCCTGTCGGGGTCGTAGAGGCGGACCAGCAGCGAGGCGATGGTGGACTTCCCCGACCCCGTGGCGCCGACCAGGGCCACCGTGCGACCCGGAGCCACATCGAAGGTGACCGCGTCGATCCCCCGCCGGTGATCGCTGCCATCCAGCCTCGTGGCGTGGTGGTCGCTCCCGGTCTCAGCGACACCGGCGGGGACGACCAGTTCGGTGGCCGGGTCGGCGGTCGATCCGTCCAGACGCTCCCGGTCCGAGCTCGGGTGGCGGAAGCCGACCTCGGCCAGGTCCGCGGCCGCGCCCCGCTCGCCGCCGCCCGAGGCGTGGCCGTAGTCCATCCGGTCGGTCGCCGCCAGGACACGTGACACCCGATCCCAGCCCACCACCGCGCGCGGCAACTCGCCGAGGAACCAGCCGAAGACCCGCACCGGCAGCGCCACGAGACGGAACAGGTAGGCGAACTGCACCAGGTCACCAGGGGTCAGTGCCCCGTCGCGGACGCGGTAGGAGCCCACGAGCAGCACGAGCAGGATCCCCACGTTGGGCAACGCCTCGATGACCGGATCGAAGAAGGCCCTGAGGCGCCCTACCCGGATCATCTTGTCCCGCAGGTCGTTCGAGATGGCACCGAAGCGGGCTTGCTCCGCGCCCTCCCGACCGAGGGTCTTGACCACCAGGGCCGCATCGAAGGACTCGTGCGCCACCTCGGAGACCTCCGATCGAGCCTGCTGCGCCACGGTGGCCGCGAACCGCATCCGCCGTTGGTAGAACCAGTTGGCGAAGCCGAGCAGCGGACCGATGGCGAACCCGATCGCGGCGAGCGCCGGGTCGGTGATCACGAGCAGGCCGGCGGTGATCACCAACAGCACGCTCGCGCCGATGGCCATCGGCAGCGGCGCCGCCACGAAGAACGCGGACTCGACGTCCGCGTTGGCGTTGGAGAGCAGTTCGCCGGTCGGATGTCGTCGGTGCCACGAGATCGGCAGCTCGAGGTAGCGACGGGTCACCTTGCGCCGGTACTGGGACTGCAGGCTGAACTGCGCGTAGTAGGCCCCCAGGCGGCGACCGACGACCCCGATCGCCTTGGCCAGTGCGACCCCCAGGATCAGCAGGACCGCCAGGACCACGACCCCGCGGTCGATGGCGCCGGCCTCGAAGGTGGGGATCAGGACCTCGTCGGTCACCCAGCCCAGCACCAGCGCCGAGAGGACCATCATGACCGCGTACAGCAGGGATCCCGCGATGCCGACCGCGAAGGGTCGCGGCGCCGAGGCCAGGGCGATGCCGGTCACGCGCAGGCCGCGTCGCAGCAGGCCGTCGTTGGACGGGTCGCGGGGCGTGGGCTGGCGGTTGGCGGTCATCGCGACGAGGGTAACGAGCGATCACCAGGTCTCTCGACATCGGATGTCTCGATACCAAGAGACCTGCCGCCGTGGTGGCCACCGCCCACCCCGCAGCGGCCGGTCACTCCAGCTCACTGATCAGGCCACGCCCCTCGCAGGCCTCGCAGGAGTGGCTGAACGACTCGAGGAGGCCCTGGCTCACGTTCTTCCGGGTCATCTGGACCAGGCCGAGCTTCGACACCTCCGACACCCGCGTCTTGGTGCGGTCACGAAGCAGTTCCCGCTTGAGCCGCCGCACCACCTGCTCCTGGTTCGCCTTCAGCAGCATGTCGATGAAGTCGATCACGATGATGCCGCCCATGTCGCGCAGCCGGAGCTGACGCACGATCTCATCCGCCGCTTCGAGGTTGGTCCGCAGGACGATCTCCTCGAGGTTGGTGTCCTTGTTCCCGGTGAAGCGGCCGGTGTTCACATCGATGACCTTCATCGCCTCGGTCGACTCGATGATCAGGTAGCCGCCGGAGGGCAGCCAGACCTTGTGCCCCATGGCCTTGCGTAGCTGCTCGCGCACGTCGTAGGCCTCGAACAGCGACGGGAGCTCGGCACGTCGGGCGGCGGCAGCCGCGAGGTCCACCTGACCGAGGAGTCCGTCGGTGTCTGTGTCCCCGGTGGCGGATCCGTCGGCCCCGGCTGACGGGGCCGGCTCCTCTGCGGCCTCCGGCGCGGCCGCCGTCTCGCCCCCGCCCTCGGACCCACTGGGGGCCACCTCCTGCCCGTCGCTGTCCGGCCCGCTGGAGTCCGCGGCGTCACCGTCGGCAGCTCGACCCGACGCGTCGCCGGTCGGCGCCGCCCCGTCTGTCGCGCTGCCGTCCGGTGCGGTCTCGGCGCGGCTCACGGTCTGGTCCGCAGGCTCGAGCGCCGGCGCACCAGCGGCGCGCGCTCGGGCATCCGAGGTGGGAGCACCGTAGAGCTCGACCTTGTCCAGCAGCTCGGGGGCGACCTGATCGAGGTAGCCGCGGACCTGGCGGTACAGGTCCTCGTCGTCGACGATGGCCCGCTCGAACTCCGGTCCGAAGTTGTCGCGGATCACCTTCACGACCAGTGGAGGCTCCTCGTAGACCGCGGTCAGTGCCTTGGCGTCGGCTGCGGCCTGCTCCACCCGGGCCCACTTGGCCAGGAGCCGTTCGACATCCGCGGTGATCTGCTCCTCGCTCGCGCCCTCGGCCGCGGTCCTGACGATGATGCCGTGCTCGTCGGGCTTGATCCGCTTCACGATCCTGCGGAGACGGTCACGCTCCTTGTCGGTGAGCTTGCGGGAGATCCCGAACAGGTCGGAGTTGGGAGCGAGCACCATGTAGCGGCCCGCCAGCGACAGGCGCATCGTGAGCCGGGGGCCCTTGGAGCCCATCGGGTCCTTGGTGACCTGGACGAGGACCTTCTGCCCCGGCTTCAGCGCGTTCTCGATGCGCTGCGACTCGCCCTCCTCGAGGTCCAGCTCGTCGTAGAGCACCTCGCCCGCGTACAGCACACCGTTGCGGCCCTTGCCGATGTCGAGGAAGGCCGCCTCCATCCCCGGAAGCACGTTCTGCACCCGCGCCATGTAGATGTTGCCGACGAAGGTCACGTCCTCCTTGCGGGTGACGTAGTGCTCGACGACCGTGCGGTCCTCCAGTACCGCGATCTGGGTGCGGTCCTGACGCGAGGTGACCAGCATCGTGCGCGGCGGACCCTCGAGGATGGCCCGCCGGACCTCCTCGGGTACTCCCCCGGTGCGTTGGTGGGCCCGTCGGCCGTTGCCGCCGTTGCCGCCGCCGCCACCGGAACGACGTGACCCCCGTTTGGCCGCCATCCGGGTTCCACCCTTGGCGATGGCGTCCTCGACCGAACGGTCGTCGTCCTGCCCCTGCTCGGTGGCCGCCGCACCACCCCCGGCAGCTCGGGCGCTCCCACCTCCGGAGCCACCGCCGCCGCGTCCCGAACGGCTCCGAGAGGACGAGCGCGTGGACGAACCCTTACGGCTGGACTCCCCTGCGCCCTCCAAGCTGCGGTCCCCAGCTTCATCGTCCGCCTGCACGGCCGGCGCGCGGCTGCTGGTGGAGTCCGGCTCCGCGGACGCCGTCCGCTGCGCACCGGCTGCAGCGGTGCTCTCAGCCTGCTCGCCGCCACCCGAACTGGTCGTCTCGCTGCCCTGCCCCTCGCCGCCACGACGCCCACGACCGCGCCCGCGGCGACCACGCCGACGGCGTCGTCGGGCCGGCGACCCGCCAGCCGCCTCGCCACCCCCGTCATCAGCGGCACCAGCAGCGTCGCCGGCGCCATCAGCGTCGCCGTCGCCGGCGCCATCAGCATCGCCGTCGCCGGATCCGTCAGCGGCGCCGTCACCGGGCTCGCCACCGGCGGACGGAGCGGTCGAGCCGGAGGGATCCCCTCCTTCGCGCTCGTCAGGTGCGCCAGCCGCTGCTGGATGGCGGCTGGACCGGTCGGGGGTGGCGGGGTCGGACGGCTCCTCGTTCTGGGTGGTGTCCTGTCGGGAGGTGCTGGTGTCGTGGTCGGTCACTGAGGGCTCGCTTCTCGTTCAGGCGGCCTCTGCATCGACGTCGGGGACCAGGAGCTCGACCTCACCGCCGAGGGCATCGCGGACGCCCTCGGGCACGTGGGCACCCTGCACGCGGCGGAGCACCGCGTGCGGTTCGGCCACGTCGCCCCGGCTGAGCGCGGCGTGGAGGTCGGTCGGTCTCACGGTGGGACCGTCGTTACGGAGGACCGCACGGAGGACGGTGTGCGCGTCACGGGTGTTCGTTCCCGGGCGCGTGGTCGCCGCGAGCGCGAGCACCGCCGGCCGCACGTCGATCGTCCGGTCACCGTCGGGACGGTGCCGGATCACCTCGGCGTGGTCGGCCGCGAGGAGCTCCTCGCTGCGCGTGGTCAGGAGCGCGGTCAGCTCGGTCTGATCGACCGGGGGCCAGGCCAGCTCCCAGAGGGTGACCCGCAGCATCTTCGCCAGCTTCGGCGCGCCGTCGGGTACCTCGAGGTAGGTCGTGATATCCATGCCCGCCGGCAGGGCGGCGGAGAGTGCAGCCAGATCCGACGCCGGAGCGATCGGAGCGGCGAAGGTCAGTTCGGCGTACTCGCCGGTGGAGCTCACGCCGACCGGTAGCGCATCCGGGAAGGACACCTTGGCGTGCGGGGTGAAACCCTCGGAGTAGGCGATCGGCAGGTCGGCCCGGCGCAGCGAGCGCTCCCAGACCGAGGTCAGGTCACGCGCCGAGATGAAGCGCGTGCGTGCGACCTTGGTCCAACGGATGCGGTACCGCAGCGTCAACGTGGCCTCCTGCTGGGTGCTCGGTCGATCACGGCCCGCTGGCGTACCGCTCAGGGGTGCTCGGCAGCTCGGTACTGCCACCGGTACTGCCACCGAGTCCGGACGGCAGGACCGGGAGGGCGAAGCCACCGGTGTAGCCGGTGTCGTGCTCGATACTCAAACCGGGGCACACCCCACAGTCGTAGCACGGTGACCACCGACAGTCGTCGAGCTGCTGCTCGGACTGCGCGTCCTGCCAGTCCTCCCACAGCCAGTCGGCGTCCAGGCCGGAATCGAGGTGGTCCCAGGGCAGCGCTTCGCGCTGATCGCGCTCACGGTAGGCGTACCAGTCGAGCGCGACACCGGTCTCGGCCAACGCCCGACGCCACAGTTGCAGGGTCGGCATCTCGTGCCAGCCGTCGAAGCGGGCACCGAGCTGCCAAGCACGCTCCACGACGGCTGCCACACGTCGATCGCCGCGTGCCAGCAAGCCCTCGATCACGCCCTCTTCGGGGTCGTTGGTCCGGACCTTGATACCACGGTGTTCCTTGATCGCGTGGCGGATCAGGGACAGCTTGCGGCGGATCTCCTCGGGCGGATCCTGCGCGGCCCACTGGAAGGGGGTGTGCGGTTTCGGTACGAACCCTCCGACCGACAGGGTGAGCTTGTTCCCCCGTCCGTAGCGGCGTGCGACCTCGTAGACCCGGATCCCGAGCTGTGCGATCGCGAGCACGTCCTCGTCGGTCTCGGTGGGAAGTCCAACCATGAAGTAGAGCTTGATGTGTCGCCACCCCTCGGCGAAGGCCGTCTCGGCCGTCCGCAGCAGGTCCTCCTCGGAGACCATCTTGTTGATGACCGCGCGGAGCCGCTCGCTGCCGGCCTCGGGAGCGAACGTCAGTCCCGTGCGGCGGCCGTTGCGGGCCAACTCGTTGGACAACGTGACGTTGAAGGCGTCCACCCGTGTCGAGGGCAACGACAGCGAGGTGGTGCTCCCCTCGTAGGTATCGGCCAGTTCACGGGCGATCGGCCCGATGGCGGAGTGGTCCGCTGAGGACAGCGAGAGCAGCCCGACCTCGTTGAAACCGGTGTCGGCCACGCCCTCCTCGACGAGTTGACGCACCGTCTCCGGACGTCGCTCGCGGACCGGACGCGTGATCATGCCGGCCTGGCAGAACCGGCAGCCGCGGGTGCACCCGCGGAAGATCTCCACGCTGAACCGCTCGTGCACCGTCTCGGTCAACGGCACGATCTGCTGCCGCGGGTACGGCCAGGCCTCGAGGTCCTGGATGGTGCGTTTGGGCACCAGGGCGGGGACACCGGGCTCGGTGGCCACCGTGCGCGAGAGGCGACCGTCGTCGTGGTAGCGGGCGGTGTAGAAGGCCGGGACGTAGACGCCTTCCACCGCCGCGATCCGGCGCAGCAGCTCATGCCGGGCGGCGTCGTCCTGCTCGGACAGCGGCCCACCCGGCTCGCGCTCCAGCTTGAAGCGACGTACCACCTCGTCGAGCTCCAGGGTCACCTGCTCCCCGTCGCCCATCACCGCGGCGTCGATGAAGGGGGCCAGTGGCTCGGGGTTGAAAGCAGCGTGGCCGCCGACCAGCACGATCGGATCCTCCACCGTGCGGTCCGCGCTGCGGTGCGGCACGGCGCCGAGGTCGAGGAGGTTCAGCAGGTTGGTGTGACCGAGTTCGTGCGGCAGGGTCACACCGAAGACATCGAACGCCCACAACGGCCGGTGGGTCTCCAGGGAGAAGGTGGGGATGCCGTGCTGGCGTTGCAGCTCCTCGAGGTCCGTCCAGGGAGCGTAGGCCCGCTCGGCCATGGCGGTGGATCGCTCGTTGAGCAGCTCGTACAGGATCTGGATGCCCTGGTTGGGCTGTCCGATCTCGTAGGTGTCCGGGTAGCACAGCAGCCACCGTGTCTGCACCGCGTCCCAGGCGGTGATGCGCTGGTTGTGCTCGCCACCGACGTACTGTGCCGGCTTGCGGACCCGGGGCAGCAGCGGCTCCAGGGCCGACCAGCAGGAGGGCACCGGCTGGGCGTTGGCACCGGGACGGCGGTACGGCGCGCGCTGCCCCCGAGCAGGGGTGATGGGCGCGAGGCTCGCGGGCGCGGTCCCGAGCAACGGCTCCTCCTGTCCTGGTGTCCCGGACGAGGTGGCAGCCGGCGAGGTGGCGGCGTGTGGCTAACGGGGCGACCGCACGAGCGCGACACGGCGGCTACCGACGCCGGGCGGGCCGAGGGTAGCAGCCGCCACACCCCGGGAAACGGGGCTGGCGGCGCGTGGCACCGGCCCCGCCCGCGACCGACGCCACGTCGCCGTGCGGGGTCAGAACCGCCGCATGTGGACGTTGAGGAGCAGGCCGATCATGGCGAACCAGACGATCAGCGACGTCCCGCCGTAACTGACGAACGGCAGCGGCAGCCCGGTCACCGGCATGATGCCGATCGTCATCCCGATGTTCACGAAGACCTGCAGCGTCAGGATCGCGACGATGCCACCGGCCACCAGCATGCCGAAGACGTCCTTGGCGAGGATCGCGATCCGCAAGCCGCGCCACACCAGCAGCAGCAGCAGCCCGAGTACCACGCTGGAGCCGACGAACCCGAACTCCTCGGCGATCACGGTGAAGATGAAGTCGGTGTGGTTCTCGGGCACGTACGACAGCGAGGTCTGGGTGCCCTCGAACAGGCCCTTGCCGGCGAACTGACCGGACCCCACGGCGATCAGCGACTGGCGGGTCTGGAAGGCGGCGGTCTGCGCGGCGGAGGCGTCGCCGGCGTTGAGGAACGCGGTCAGCCGTGACAGCTGGTAGGTCTGGATGAGCCCGGTCTGGAAGGCGACGACCGCTGCGATCACCGCGCCGCCGGCCAGCGCAGCGAGGTAGCGGGCCTGCACGCCGCCGAGCAGGAACAGCACCGCGCCCGTCCACACGAACACCAGCGAGGTCCCGAAGTCCGGTTGGAGGAACACCAACACCGCGGGGACCAGGGTCACGACCAGAGCGCCGAGGAGCACGCCAGGCCCAGGTCTGCCCTCCGCCTCGTGGAGGATGGCGGCGACCGTGACCAGCACCGCCAGCTTCGCCAGCTCCGAGGGTTGCAGCTGGAACCCACCGATCACGATCCACCGTTGCGCCCCGCCGAACGCCGTACCGGCCGGGGACAGCACCACCCCCAGCAGGACGACCGAGACCACGTAGGCCAACGGCGCGTAGATGCGC
>Ga0102938_10002263_pt1 | contig 14576 bp, 14 predicted proteins | sample SalPonR2_B_D2_MG_FD_84516 | JGI IMG/M metagenome (GOLD analysis project Ga0102938, IMG submission 84516) | Salt pond soil microbial communities from South San Francisco under conditions of wetland restoration - Salt Pond MetaG R2_B_D2_MG | ecosystem: Environmental > Aquatic > Marine >...
TGCTTGTCGGGGGTTTCGGAACCTGGGCCGCGACAACCAATATCTCCGGGGCGATCATTGCCTCCGGCTCCATCGAGGTCGACCAGAACCGGCAGGTGATCCAGCACCCGGATGGGGGTGTCGTGTCCGAGATCGTCGTCGACGAAGGTGACACGGTGGAAGAGGGGGATGTGCTGATCCGGCTGGATCCCACGCTGCTGAGATCCGAATTGACCATCATCGAGGGTCAATTGTTCGAAACCATGGCACGCCGCGCCCGCCTGCAGGCAGAACGCGACGGTGAGGAAGAGATTGTCTTTGCCGAGGAAATCCTGCAGCGCGCAGAGGTCGACGAGCAGGTCGGCGAACTGGTTGAAGGTCAGCGCAACCTGTTCTTCGCGCGGCGCGAATCGGTCGAGGCCGAGATCGGACAACTGGCTAAGAGGGCAGAGCAGATCGAGGATCAGGTTGTGGGCATTGGCGCGCAACAGGAGGCCCTGTCCCGCCAGCTCGATCTGATCAAGGAAGAGCTGCGCGACCAGCAAACGCTGCTTGACCGCGGTCTGGCACAGGCGAGCCGGGTTTTGAGCCTGCGGCGCGAAGAGGCGCGGCTGGCCGGGTCCGTCGGTGAGCTGACCGCGTCCAAGGCGCAGGCCGAGGGGCGGATCACGGAGATTGACATCCAGATCCTGTCCTTGCGGACACGACGGCGCGAAGAGGCGATCACCACGCTGCGCGACCTGCAATACCGCGAGCGCGAATTGGCGGAACAGCGCCATGCGATCCGTGAAAGACTGGGCAGAATGGAAATGACCGCGCCGGTCGGCGGCATCGTCTATGGGCTGACGGTCTTTGCACCACGCTCTGTGATCCGGCCCGCGGATCCGGTCATGTTCCTCGTTCCGCAGGACCGCCCGCTGGTCATTGCCGCGCAGGTGGAACCGATCCATATCGACAAGCTCTTTGTCAATCAGGAGGTATCCTTGCGCTTTTCCTCCCTGGACCAGCGTCAGACACCGGAATTGTTCGGAAAGGTTGTGCAGATATCGGCCGATGCCTTCGAGGATGAGAACTCGCGTATCCGTTACTACCGCGCGGAAATCGTTCTGTCCGAAGGTGAGGTCGACCGTTTGCCCGAAGGTTCTGCCCTGATCCCCGGGATGCCGGTCGAAGCCTTCATCCGCACCGAGGACAGAACGCCACTGGCCTATCTGGTCAAGCCTTTCACGGATTACTTTGCAAAGGCCTTTCGCGAGAGTTGACGGCGCTTTGCACCGACAAGCGGTAAGATCAGAGACGACCTGACCGGTCGTCATGCCGCCAGTCGAGTCATAGGGGCTCCGCCCCCTCGGCCTTCGGCCTCACCCCCAGATTATTTTTGGAGAGAAGAAGCGCGAGAGGTATTTTATTCGCCTTCAAGCGGGTTTAGCGTTTCCCCAGATCCATCGGGAGAATGCCATGACCAATGCCGTCGAAACCCGCCTGAGCGAGCTCGGCCTGTCGTTGCCTGACGCTCCGGCGCCTGCTGCAAACTATGTGCCTTATGTAATCTCCGGAAACCTCGTTTTCGTCTCCGGTCAAGTAAGCATGAACGCCGAGGGGTTCATCACCGGCAAGCTCGGGGCTGATCTTGGCGTCGAAGACGGCGCCGCCGCAGCCAGAGGGTGTGCGTTGAGCCTGCTGGCCCAGGTCAGGGCTGCCTGCGGCGGCGATCTGAGCCGCCTGAAGCGGGTGGTCAAATTGACCGGCTTCGTCAACTCCACCCCGGATTTCGGCGATCAGCCCAAGGTGATCAACGGCGCCTCGGATGTTCTGGTGGACATTCTGGGCGACGCCGGACGGCATTCACGTTCCGCGGTGTCGGCGGGGGCGCTTCCGTTCAACGTCGCGATCGAAATCGAAGGCATCTTTGAAATCGCGTGATGACGCCCTTACCGAAAGTCTTTCTGGACCGGCCCATCGCGCATCGCGCCTTGCATGGACCCGGCCGCCCGGAAAATTCGCGGGCAGCGCTGAGGGCGGCAATGGCAGCGGGCTATGGCGTCGAACTTGACCTGCAATTGTCGAAAGACGGGCGGGCCATGGTCTTCCACGACTATTCACTGAAGCGGTTGACCGGCACCCAGGGGCCGATCCGTCAGCGCAGCGCAGCTGACCTGTCCGAATTGTGCCTGATTGGCGGTGAGGAAGCTGTGCCAACCCTTGAAGAGGTGCTGGCCGTTGCCGGTGGAGACGTCCCGCTGCTTCTCGAACTGAAGGATCAGGATGGCCGAATGGGTGCCGATATCGGTCCGCTCGAACATGCTGCGGCGGAGGCGGTGGCGGGGTATGCGGGTGAGGTGGCTTTCATGTCCTTCAATCCACATTCGGTGGCGAGGATGGCGCGCCTTTGCCCCGACCGCCCGCGCGGATTGACCACCTGCGCCTATGCGCCCAAAGATTATCCCACCCTGAGCGCCGCGCTTCGCGCTCATCTCCGCGAAATGCCCGGTCTCCAAGAGTTGGGCGCAAGTTTCATAAGTCATTCGCATCGCGATCTGACCTCGCCCCATGTGGCCAAACAAAAGGCGCGCGGCCTGAGTGTCTTGTGCTGGACCATTCGCTCACCAGAGGAAGAAGCGACGGCACGACGCATTGCCGATAATATCACGTTCGAAGGGTATGCGGCTTGATCCTGACCCGTGCGGTCCCAGATACACAGCAGTGATGACAAGTCAGAGCCCGACACCCACAATCACGATCAACGTGCTGACCTCCCTCGCGCAGATCGCTCCGGAGGACTGGGATGCGTGTGCCTGTCCGGAGGCCGCGAATGGCGGGCCACCGTTGGATCCATTTACAACATACCGGTTCCTGCGCGCGCTCGAAGACAGCAAATCGATTGGACCCGGGACAGGATGGGACCCGCGCTACCTAGTGGCACAGGCCGATGAAGAAATCATCGCGGTGTCCCCTGTTTACGGGAAGTCACACAGTCAGGGCGAGTATATCTTTGACCATAACTGGGCACATGCGCTGGAGCAGGCTGGCGGACGCTATTATCCGAAACTGCAGGTCGCGGTGCCATTCACACCAGCCACCGGTCGCCGTTTCCTGACGCGACCGGGCTTTGAAGTCATGGGGATGACCGCCCTTGTGCAGGGGGCGGTCCGCTTGGCCTCCGAAAATTCGCTTTCGTCCCTGCACGTCACCTTCTGCACCGAGGCGGAGGCGATTGCGGGCGAGGAAATGGGTCTTTTACGCCGCGCGACACAGCAGTTCCATTGGCAAAACAACGACTACGCGGACTTCGACGCCTTTCTAGAGTCCCTGAGTTCGCGCAAGCGCAAGAATATTCGCAAGGAACGCGCCAAGGCACAGGACTTTGGCGGAGAGATCGAAACCCTGACGGGGGACCAGATCCAGCCGGAACACTGGGAGGCGTTCTGGATATTTTACCAGGATACGGGGGCGCGCAAATGGGGAATGCCTTACCTGACACGCCGCTTCTTTGACCGGGCACATGCGGTCCTGCGCGATGACATCGCGCTTGTCATGTGCAGACGCAACGGACGCTACGTGGCGGGCGCTCTGAACTTCATCGGCAAGGACGCACTTTTCGGCCGCTACTGGGGCTGCACCGAGGACCACCCCTGCCTGCATTTCGAGGCGTGCTATTATCAAGCCATCGACTTTGCCATAGCACATGGCCTCAAGACCGTGGAGGCCGGCGCCCAAGGCGAACATAAACTGGCGCGAGGATATTTGCCACGTCCGACACATTCGCTCCACTGGCTGGCCGATGCGGGCTTTTCCGAGGCCGTGGCGCGCTACCTTGAGGCTGAACGCCGCGCGGTGGACGAGGATATCGAGATCCTGACCGCCTACGGCCCTTTCCGCAAAGACAGACAAAAGGAGGATCAACAATGACCGAAAAATTGTCAGACACCGCCCGCACAACCGTGTTGGAGCCGCTTTTCGAAACCGGCTGGTCGATGGTCGAAGGGCGGGATGCGATCCACAAGACCTTCGATTTCAAGGATTTCACGGAAGCCTTTTCCTGGATGACACGCGCGGCTCTATGGGCCGAAAAATGGGACCATCATCCGGAATGGTCAAATGTCTACAAGACGGTGGAAGTGACGCTTTCCACGCATGATGTGGGTGGCCTGTCATCGCTGGATGCCAAGCTTGCGCGGAAATTCGACAGTCTTTGACTGACCTGGGGCGGGGCGCGGCTTTCACTGGGCCGAAAATATCCCGGGGTGAATTGGCCGCAGGCCAAGAGGGGCAGCGCCCCTCTCACCCTTTGCTGGGTTACGATCGGTTGATCAGATCGCCGCCAGAAGCGCCTCGCCACCAGACACTTCGCAAACGCCCGGATTGTCTTCGACCTGCAACTTGGTCACCTTGCCATCCTCGACCAACATCGCGTAGCGCTTGGACCGATCGTAAAGGCCGACGGGTGGCGCGGTGAACGCCATGTCAATGCCTTTGGTGAATTCCGCTGACGGATCGCCGACCATGACGAGGCCCGCGTCTGTCGCACCGGTCGACTCTCCCCAGGCACTCATCACGAAGGGATCGTTCACAGAAAGGCAATAGATGGCGTCGACGCCTTTTTCCGCGAAAGCGTCTTTGGTGCGCATGAAGCTGGGCACATGGGCTGTTGTGCAGGTTCCCGTGTAGGCGCCGGGAAGACCAAAGATCACCACTTTTCGGCCCTTTGTCAGTTCGCTCACTTTCACCTGTTCCGGTCCGTCCCCGCCCATGATGGCCAAGGTTGCCTCTGGAAGTATCTCACCTTCGGAAATTGTCATGTTCTGTCGCTCCTGAATTTGCCTTTGACGCACTGCGGAAATAAGGCTTTTCGTGGCAAAGGAAAACCGGAGGGCCCGAAATGAGCGATGTTGTGGTGATCGGCGCGGGACAGGCGGCCGCCTCGCTCGTCGCGCGGCTGCGCACCAAAGGCCACCAAGGCCGCATCACCCTGATTGGCGAGGAGCCGGTGCCGCCTTACCAGCGCCCCCCCCTTTCCAAGGCCTATCTGCTGGGAGAGATGGAGGTCGAACGACTGTATCTGCGCCCAGAGGCCTATTACACCGGTGTGGATATCGACCTGCACCTTGCCGCATCGGCCACATCCATTGACCGTGAAAGCAAAGAGGTGATCGCCGGGGGCCAGACCATTTCCTACGATCAGTTGGTTCTTTGCACGGGGTCGATCCCGCGCCGCCTCCCCGCGTCGATCGGCGGCGCACTGGACGGTGTCCACGTGGTCCGCACGCTTGGGGACGTCGATGCGATGGCTGCAGAATGTATCAGCGGGAAACGCGTCCTGATCGTCGGCGGTGGCTACATCGGCCTCGAAGCGGCGGCCGTTTGCGCCAAGCTTGGCCTCGACGTGACGCTGGTGGAGGCGACCGAACGCATTCTCCAACGCGTCGCCGCGCCCGAGACATCCGCCTATTTTCGCACGTTGCACCGGTCGCATGGCGTCGACATTCGGGAAGGCATTGGCCTGAGACGGCTGATCGGCGATACCCACGTCACTGGCGCCGAACTGGCCGATGGAACGACGGTAGAGACTGATTTTGTCATTGTCGGCGTTGGCATCGCCCCCGCGACGGACCTGGCCGAAGCCTGCGGGCTGGAGATCGACAACGGCATCAAGGTCGACCGCGCAGGCCGGACCAGCGACCCCAACATCTGGGCAGCGGGCGATTGCGCCTCGTTCCCGCAGGAGGATGCCCGGCTGCGCCTGGAATCGGTCGGCAACGCCATCGACATGGGCGAACTTGTGGCGGACAACATCATGGGTGCTGACCGCAGCTATCAGGCCAAACCTTGGTTCTGGTCGGACCAATACCACGTGAAATTGCAGATTGCCGGGTTGAACCACGGCCACGACAGGATCGTGGTGCGTGACGGCGGCGATGGCGCGCTTTCGCATTGGTATTACCGCGGGGCGCGTTTGCTGGCAGTGGATGCGATGAACGACAGCCGCGCCTACATGGTTGGCAAACGCCTGATCGACGCGGGCAAAAGCCCGGATGCCGCGCTCGTTGCCGATCCCGACACAGACCTGAAGACCCTGTTGAAGGCGTGAGGATCATCGCGGGCGCATTTCGCGGCCACCGGCTGACCGCCGTCGGCAAGGGGGACACAGGCGCGCATCTGCGCCCCACGACCGACCGCGTGCGCGAAAGCCTGTTCAATGTTCTGGCGGGCGGACGCTTCGGTGATCCTTTCGACGGGTCTTGCGTTCTGGACCTGTTTGCCGGAACCGGCGCGCTGGGGCTGGAGTCGTTGTCGCGGGGCGCGACCCATGTCACCTTTGTCGATGACGGGCGCGTGGCCGGGCGGCTGATCCGCGAAAACCTCAAGCTGTTGGATTGCAACGACCAAGCCCGGCTGCTGACCCGGGACGCGACACGCCTTCCCGCATGTGACACCCCCTGCGACCTGATCTTCCTCGACCCGCCCTACAGCAAGGATTTGGGCGCGCGGGCACTGGCCTCGGCAAGGGCGGGCGGCTGGGTGGCTCCCGACGCGCTCGTGGTCTGGGAAGAAGCTGCCGCACAGGACCCACCCGAAGGTTTCACGCGCGAAGAGGCCCGCCGTTACGGCGACAGCTGGATCACGATCCTGCGCGCAGACTGACCGGGCTACTGCAACAGCCGCCCTGACCTGTCAATTTCCTGCCGATCGCACCCAAGGAACGGTCGATCGAACAACGCTCGATGCCGCCTTCGGAGCAAGATGAACGTCTCTCGCAAAGCACTTGGCACGTGACGCAAGGGTAAGGCCCGAGCGCCTTCGAACCAGCCATGCGATTGACCGAGCGACACCGCACAGACTGTGTCGACGGTCAAAGTTCACCGCTGATGAGCAAGGGTTTTTGAGGCGCTGCCAATGCCGGGCATCGCGTTTCAGCCTGTTCGGACCGACTATTGCACTGGCACATTTGCCCATGACTGATATCGTCCCATTCAAATGCATGCATGACTGGGAGGTAGACATGTCCATCTTTCACCCCTCGCGCCGCGAGATCCTGAGCCTTGCCGCCGTCGCACCCGCGCTGGCCCTGCCCGCGTTAAGCGCGTCACCGGTCCGGGCACAGGTCCTCGGCGCACCCGCCGCCGCCAATCCAGCCCATTTCCGTTTCCAACTGGGGGAGGCGATCCTCACTGTCGTTTCCGACGGACATCTGGAAATCCCCGCTGACGGGCTTGGCGTGAATGCCGATCCAGATGAGGTCGCCGCCTTTCTGGAAAGCTATTTCCTGTCGACCGATGTAAATTATTCGCACACAAATCATCTGCTGATCGAGTTGGGGGAGGCAAAGGTTCTGGTCGACGTGGGCTCCGGCAACCGCTTCATGCCCACCGCAGGACGCCTGATGGCGAATCTGGAGGCTGCCGGCATTTCCCCGGACGAGATAACCCATGTGGTCATCACGCACGCACATCCCGATCATATCTGGGGCATCCGCGACGATTTCGACGAGGCGATCCTGCCGAATGCAGCTTATTTCATCGGTCGGGCCGAGCATGATTTCTGGCTACAGGATGGTCTTGCCACAAGCGTGCCGACCGACATGCAGCAATTCGTCGTAGGTGCGGTCAACTCCCTCAACGTGGAAGGGGCGGAATGGACGCTTGTGGCAGATGAGACGGAAATCGCGCCCGGTATCCGGGTGATCGACACACCGGGCCACACAACAGGCCATATGTCCGTGGTGATCGAATCCGCAGGCCAGCAGCTGATCGCCTTGGGCGACAGCATGAACCACGCATGGATGAGCACGGCAAGGCCGGACTGGGTCAGCAACTTTGACATGGATGCGGCACAGACCGTGGCGACGCGCCGCCGCTTGCTGGACATGGCAGCGACAGACCGTATGGCCGTGCTTGGCTATCACTTCCCCTTTCCCGGCGTCGGCCACATTGCGCGCGATGCAGAGGCCTATCGCTTTGTCCCGGCTCTGTGGCAATGGTGAAGGGATGGGTCCGGCGGCACGTCCCACCGGACCGCCATCTGCATGGGGCATAGGCGAGATGTGGGTGTAGAAACCCACCTTTGACCTTCGCCATCGCGACGGGCCAATGCTCCGACAACGCCAGCCCTGAAAGGACAGTGCGCATTCAGCGTTGAAGCGGGTCGCCCCAACCTAGCTGATCACTCGGCAGGTCGGCGCCTGGCCGCACGCTGCGACAGCAACAGGACACCCAGAGCAGCCAGCGCCACGAGGGCCGCCGACGGCCCGAGGGAAACCAGCCCGGCAGAGCCGACCGCCAGACTGCCGAATGCGGAGCCCAGCGCGATCCCCACATAGATCGACGCCGCGTGGAGCGACATCAGCACCGGCGCCAGCGGCGGCGCCAATTGCACCAGCCGGACTTGTTGCGAGGGTGAAAAGCTCCACCCGACAAGGGACCAGAAGAAAACGAAACCCAACAGGACAGCGCCCGGCAGTGGCAGCAACGAAAAGCATGGCACGGTCAGTATTTGCGCGACGCAGATCAAAACGAGGCTCCGTCCAGATCCCAGCCGATCCGCCATCCACCCCCCGATCAAGTTACCTGTCGGCGCGCCAAGCCCGAACAAAAGCAACGCAAGGCTGACGCCCTCCCGTCCATATCCCATGGTCTGCGACAGCAGCGCCGGGAGATAGGTGAAAACGACGTAGATCGACGCAAGAAAAAGCACCGTGAATGCCACCGTGATCAACGCGACGCCATCACGCAAGACACGTAGCAAGTCTTGCAACGAGACGGGCGAAAACCGCAAGCCGGCCGGGACGCGCGTCCAGACCAGCACCATGCACGCTATGGAGATCAGAACGACAAACCAGAACACACTCCGCCAGCCGAATGTATAGGCCAGCCAGCTGCCCATCGGCACACCCGCGACCTGAGACAGCGTCAGCCCCAGAAAAACGAAAGACAGGGCGCGTCCGCGCTGTTCCGGTGGCGCCAGCGCGGCGGCGATCGCCATCGCCACCGGCGAAACCAGTCCGGCCCCGGCCGCTGCCACAACGCGGGACGGGTAAATGACCCCCATCCCCGGCGCGAGTGCGGAAACCGCCGTGGCCAGCGCGAACACCCCGAGGCCAAGGGTCAGAACCCGCCGCCGCCCGACGCGACCCGTCAGCGCAACCAGAACAGGCGAACTGATTGCATAGCTGATGGCATAGACTGTCAGAAGCCCTGCGACCGATGTGACCGGCACATCCAGTTCTTTCGCCATCGGCTCCAGCATGCCGACAAGGGAAAACGCCCCCATACCGATCACGAAATTGCAGATCGACAGGATCACATAGATGCCACGTGGAACAGAGGCGACGCCGGGACACGCGGCTGTCCCGCGCTGCGCGCCAGCCCCGGTCAATAGGTCGGGTGAAACAGGCCCGCAGGCGAGGGCGTGAATATCTCCACCCCGTCGGCGGTCACGCCCACCGAATGCTCGAACTGTGCTGACAAGGACTTGTCCCGGGTGACGGCGGTCCACTCATCGGCCAGAACCTTGGTTTCGGGACGACCCAGATTGACCATAGGTTCGATGGTAAAGAACATGCCCTCTTCAAGCACGGGACCTGTCCCGGGGCGCCCGTAGTGCAGGACATTGGGCGGTGCGTGGAATACCTGACCAAGTCCGTGACCGCAAAAATCGCGAACCACCGACATGCGGTTGGCCTCGACGAACGTCTGGATCGCATGCCCGATGTCGCCAAAGGTATTGCCGGGGCGGACAGCTTCGATCCCCTTCATCAACGAATCATGCGTGACGTCGATCAGTCTTTCGGATTTGCGCGCCAGACGGCCCGCCACATACATCCGTGACGTGTCGCCGAACCAGCCATCAACGATCACGGTGACGTCGATGTTCAGGATATCGCCATCCTTGAGCTTCTTGTCACCGGGGATCCCGTGGCACACCACATGGTTCATGCTGATGCAACTGGCGTGCTGATAGCCCTTGTAGCCGATTGTGGCAGAGGTTGCCCCCGCCTCTGTCACGCGGCGCTGTATGAATGCGTCGATTTCACCCGTCGTCTGGCCGACAAAGATCATCGGCGCAACATCGTCCAGAATTTGCGCCGCGAGACGTCCGGCCACGCGCATGCCCTCGAAGTCGTCAGGGTCATGGATGCGAATCCCGTCGCGGGTCAGTCTTTGGCTTGCCTTGTCTTTCAATGGTCTTCCCCGAACTTTGGGCACTATCTAGCCACCTCGGAAAGAATTTTCCAGTGGGTGCGGCGGCACGCCCTGTCATTCCAATTCCGGACCGGGCGGGAAAGGACGCCCCTGCCGTTACACAGGATCGGCAGGGCGGGCGCGATGGCCAATCGTGGAACTCCAACAGATCTTTTCCTTCCTCCTCCGCCAGCGTATCAGCCGGGGCACATGCCGGGAGGGATCCAAAATGTCGTTCATCACGCTCGTCCGTCATGGACAGGCCAATTCCAGCGCCCGAGACGAGGACAGCTATGACCGGCTAAGCGACCTTGGCTGGCAACAGGCGCGCTGGCTCGGCAGTCATTTCGAGCAGACCGGAGAGAAATTCGCGCGAATCTACTCCGGCACCTTGCGGCGCCATCTTGAAACGGTCGAGGGGATCGCAGCCCGGAGCCCAGCTGATCCCGTGGCCGATCCAAGGCTGAACGAGATGGCCTACTTCCATATGGCCCAACTGATGCAGGAACAGCACGGCATCGTCATTCCAAAGGATCGCGAGGGGTTCATACAGCACCTGCCGAAGCTTTTGGAACACTGGCGCGAGAACCAGCTCGAAGGTGCGCCTGAAAGCTGGCTGACATTCGAGCATCGCGTCACCGAATCGTTGACTGAAATCGCAGGTGGCGATGGGCGAGCGCTGGTCGTGACCTCGGGGGGACTGATCGGCATGGCGATGCGCGTCATCATGGGACTGGAGCTGAAGGCCATGGCCCATGTCTGCCTTGCCATCGAGAATAGCTCCCTCCATCGAATACAGCCGCTGTCGACCGGCTTGGCGATGACGCAGTTCAACGCCCTGCCGCATCTCGATACAATCGAGCGGCAGCATGCCCGGAGCCATCTGTAAAATTCTGCCCGGTTGCGCCCCTCCGCCAAGCAGGATCTTTTGGTCCGAACGGCTTGGCCGGGACGTCGCCCCCTTTCCAGATCCGCAAAACAACGGTCAAGGCCAAGCCATGTTCCGTCCTCTCGCCGCCGGGCTGGCGGCATGTGAGGATGCGACCGCCATTGTAGATCCTGAGCGGAAACGGCCCCGCATGCCCGGCGCAGAGGACCAATTGCGCATCCTGACCAGACATGTTTTTCTTGCATGGTCGGGCCGCCAGACGGATGGTCGTGGCCATGTCCAAGGACGAATACAAGGACACACGGGGCGCAGTTGTCGGCATAAGCCTGCGCAAAGGTCAGACCTCTCTGCACCAGCAAAGGGAGAATGCATCATGAAAAGGCTAGAACCGGGTGACTGGTTGCCCACCGTGGCTGACCGGCGCGAAGCAAACTGGAAATCGAGGCAGGGTCATGGGCCTGCAAAGCTCGCTGTCCAGTGGCGGCGAACCATGCGCGGGTCAGTGTTGATCAGCTTGCGCGTCGCCATCATCAGCCTCCTGAGCCTATCCCCCGCCATGGCAAGCGATGTCTGCCATGACATCGACTCGACCGAAGGATGGCAGAAGATGGTTTTCCCTGACGGTCCGGTCGAGGACATCCGCAGCACGGGTTTCTGGTCGGTCGAACCCGGGCTGACGCCTGCGGGCACGCAGGGGCATGGCGCGGTAGACGCAAAGGCGCTTGAGGCCCGTGCGGAAACACGCCCTGACATCGCCGCCGCCTATGGAGCCTTGCTCGTGCGTTTCGACGTGGCCGACACCACATTGGTCATGCCCTGGACAAAGTTTCACGGTGCGATCCAACAGGCAGGCACGTTCAACATGGACGTGGGACAAATCCATTTCCGCATAAACGAGGGTGACATGAGCCTGTCAGACAACAGCGGCCTGTTGACGATCTGTTTTCGCTACGGCGACTGAAGCGTTTCAAAACATGTCTTAGGCATATGTTCGCGGCCTTGGGCAGTGCCAAAACACAGCGGAAGGTGGTCGATTCTTCAAGGTTTGCACCGAAAGCTCTGAGGGCGGACAGCCTCCCCCGCCTCGCTTCGGGTCGGACGGCGCGACGGCCTTGCAACGGTCCAGCGCGACGCAGTCTTGCAGGCCGTTGATCACCGCCACCTTATACCACGGACTTTCGCTTACCGGGGAACTGGATCTGGCTGCACCGAAGCGAGACCCGCCCAACATTTCGCGGACAGCAGCGCATGGCGTGGCAGTCCCTTCAATGATCGCCCGGTCCGCGATTCCGGGTCTGTCCGTCAACTCCGATACTTGAACACGCCCGTTCCCTTGGCGATCAATTCTCCCGTCTCATCCGCGATACACGCCTCGGCAAAGAACGTGCCCCTGCCACCCCCTGTGCGCCACCCCTCACCCTTCAGGATGGTTCCGCGCGGGCGCGAGAGGAACTGCACTGTCAGCGAGAGCGTCAGACACATCTGACGCCGTGCCGGATCGCCCGTCCAGCAGCCCGCATAGCCCATGACCGTATCCAGCAACGAAGCATGGACCCCACCGTGCGGGTTGCCATGACGGTTCATGAGAAATGCCTCCAGAGGCAGATCAAAAGCAGCATAATCCGCGCGCCAATCGGTCATCTCCATCCCGAGATGACGGGCAAAGGCATAGGGGTCTTCTCTGTAGGCGTCATCCATAGTCATATCGCGCTTTCAGTCCAAGATGTGCAAACTGCGGGACATAGGCCCCCAGCTTCAGGGCCTTCTCTGGATTTGACGCATTTCCGTCCATCGCCCGTCTCCGAACCCCCTGAAGGATGGCGCCCATCCGAAAAAAGGCGAAGGCCACGTGGAACCCCAGCCCATCGATCCCGTCGAGGCCACGCCGCGCACAATAGGCGGAGACAAAGGCCTCATCGCTGGGCAGACCCAGTGCCACCCGGTCCAGACCCGCCAATCCGCGCCCTTCGAGCCCCGGCGGCATTTGCCACTGCATCAGGACGCCGGCAAGATCGGCGAAAGGATGCCCAAGCGTCGAAAGCTCCCAGTCCAGAACGGCTCTGCAGGCCGGTCCGTCTTCGGCGAAAAGCATGTTATCGATCCGGTAGTCCCCATGGACGAGCGATCGTAGGCCGTCCTCCTCGGGCAGCGCGCCCTCCAGCCAGAGGATCAGCGCATCCATGTCAGGCAAAGCCTCGGTTTCGGCGGCACGATACTGCTTGGTCCAGCGCGCGAGCTGTCGCCTGTAATACTCGCCCGGTGCTCCGAAGTCCGACAGCCCAACCGCCGCGACATCCACCTCGTGGATCGCGGCCAGAACCCGGTTCATTTCATCGACCAGCGCCGCGCGGGCGGCAGGGGTTTCCGCCGGCAGCGCAGGGTCGACCAGATTGCGCCCCCGAACATGTTCCATCACATAGAACATCGAACCGATCACGCTCTCGTCGTCACAAAGGGCCAGCATCTTCGGCACCGGCACGCCTGTGCCTGCCAGCGCGCCCATCACGCGAAACTCCCTATCCACCGCATGTGCGGATTTCAAAAGAGCGCCCGGCGGCTTCCGCCGCAGAACAAAAGTGCCTGCCGGACCCTCCAGACGGTAGGTCGGATTGGACTGCCCCACATCGAATTTCTCAGCCGTCAACGGGCCTCGAAACCCTTCCACGCGCTTCGCCATCCAGCCTGCCACGCGCTCCAGATCGGCCACGTCCATGCCGCCCCCGCTTCTTCTCTCTTCAAATACTCAAGGCCGTCCACGGCCTTCAGGTCGGATCGTTGGAATGCTTGCGCAACTCGGCGCGCGCCACTTGCCTGCGGTGCACGGCATCCGGTCCATCGGCAAATCGCAACGTCCGGATATGCGTCCACATCGACGCCAGATCGTAGTCCTGCGAGATCCCGCCTGCACCATGCAGCTGCATCGCCTCGTCCACGACCTTGCCGGCCATCAGGGGCGCCACCACCTTGATCTTCGAAATCCATGGCTGCGCCGCACGAACGCCTGCGGTGTCCATCATCCAGGCCGCCTTCAGGCACAGCAAGCGCGCCATCTCGATCTCCATCCGCGCATTGGCGATGATGTCGTAGTTGGCGCCCAGATCCGCGATCTTCCGGCCAAAGGCCTCTCGCGACAGTCCCCTGCGGCACATCATCTCCAGCGCCTTCTCGGCCTGCCCGATCGCCCGCATGCAATGGTGGATGCGTCCGGGGCCGAGGCGGCCCTGCGCCACCTCGAAACCGCGCCCTTCGCCAAGGACGACATTGGCAGCCGGGATGCGCACATCGTCAAAGCGAAGATGCATGTGCCCATGCGGCGCATCATCCTGACCGAAAACCTGCATGGGCCGCAGGATGTCTATACCCGGCGTATCTGCATCCATGACGAACATGGTGTGGCGCGCATGTTTGCCCGCCGCCGGATCGGTGCAGGCCATTACGATATACGAGGCGCAACGCGGATCGCCCGCGCCGCTGATCCACCATTTCTCACCGTTCAGCACATAGGAGTCGCCGTCCCTTCGCGCTTCGAA
>Ga0102938_10002265_pt1 | contig 14572 bp, 18 predicted proteins | sample SalPonR2_B_D2_MG_FD_84516 | JGI IMG/M metagenome (GOLD analysis project Ga0102938, IMG submission 84516) | Salt pond soil microbial communities from South San Francisco under conditions of wetland restoration - Salt Pond MetaG R2_B_D2_MG | ecosystem: Environmental > Aquatic > Marine >...
TGAATAGGTAAGGAAGTTTCTTCGCAAGTAAGAAAAAGGCTTGCCGGTACCCGTTAAAAGTGATATCAAGACCAATTGTTTATGGCAAATTAACCGATCTGTACCCAAGCCAGATCGACAAGGAGAAAAAAGATGAAAGAAGGAATCCACCCCAAGTATGACGTGAGCCCGGTGCGTTGTGACTGTGGCAACACATTTGAGACCCGCTCAACCCTTTGTACAGAAATCCATACGGAGATCTGCTCGGCCTGTCACCCGTTTTATACCGGCAAACAAAAGCTGATTGATACCGCCGGCCGGATTGAACGTTTCCGCAAAAAGTACGCCCAGAAGTAATCGGGTAAGATCTGAAAAAAAGCGGCCCGGGTCAAGGGGCCGCTTTTTTTTATGGTGCTGCCGGATAATCTGCCGGTAGTCGTCACCCTCGTCAGCGGTATGAAAGAATTTTATGTTTGCAAATCTGGAAGATGTTGCTGATCGTTTTCACGAGGTCGAAGGGCTCCTCTCAGAGCCCAAGATCATTGCTGATCAGAAGCGTTACCGTCAACTGAGCAAAGAGCACGCTGATCTAAGTGAGGTGGTTGCGGTCTACAATCGCTATAAGCAGGTTTGTGCCGACATTGCGGACAACCAGGAATTGCTTGGTGACAGCGATCCGGAGATGATAGCGCTGGTCGAAGCTGACCTGGAACTCCTCGAAGAGCAACGCGAACAACTCGAAGAAGAATTACGATTACTGCTACTGCCCAAAGATCCCAACGACGATAAAAACGTTATTCTTGAAATTCGTGCCGGTACCGGTGGTGATGAAGCTGCCCTGTTTGCCGCCGATCTGTTCCGCATGTACAGTCGCTATGCCGAACGCAATCGCTGGAAGGTAGAGCTGATGAGCGTGTCGGAAACCGACGGTGGCGGTTTTAAGGAGATCATCGCCCAGATCAGCGGTGAGCGGGTTTATTCACGCTTGAAGTTTGAGAGCGGTACTCATCGGGTACAGCGGGTACCGGACACAGAAACGCAAGGGCGCATTCATACCTCAGCCTGTACTGTAGCAGTATTGCCGGAGGTTGAGGATGTCGATATCCAGATAAATCCTGCTGATTTACGCGTCGATTTGTTCCGCTCATCAGGGGCCGGTGGCCAGCACGTCAATAAAACTGAATCAGCGGTGCGTTTGACCCATATTCCTACCGGCGTGGTTGTTGCCTGTCAGGAGGGTAAGTCCCAGCACAAGAACAAGGCACAGGCGCTCAAGTTGCTGCAATCACGTATCTATGAGCAGATGCAGCGCCAACAACAGGCCGAAGTCGCCGCCGATCGCAAAAGTCAGGTTGGCAGCGGTGATCGCAGTGAGCGGATCCGTACCTACAATTTCCCCCAGGGACGTTGTACCGATCATCGTATCGGTCTGACCTTGTACAAGCTTGAGGCGATTATGCAGGGAGACGTGGATGAAATGATCGAAGCACTGATTACCGATCATCAAACCCGACTGATGAGTCATCAGGAGTCATAAGGGTTGAACGAAAGCTGGACACTGCTGAAGCTGCTGCGCTGGATGACCGGCTACTTTACCGACAAGGGGATCGATAATCCGCGCCTTGATGCCGAGTTGCTCCTTGCCCACCAGTTTGGTCTTGACCGCGTCGGTCTTTATCTGAATTATGACCGACCACTCACAGTCCTCGAGCTGGACGCCATCCGTCCCCTGGTCAAGCGCCGTGGTCAGCGTGAGCCCCTGCAATATCTGCTTGGCAGCACCGAATTCTGGTCTCTGCGACTTGAGGTGACAGCGGCCGTGCTGACGCCACGCGCCGATACTGAGGTGCTGGTCGAAGAGGCGCTTAAGCGCTGTGGTACTGATGGCACATTGCTCGATGTTGGAACCGGTAGCGGCGCGATCCTCATCAGTCTGCTTACGGAGCTGCCCAGCTGGCAGGGTGTCGGCCTGGATATTTCAACCGCGGCGCTCAAGGTTGCACAGCGCAACCTGGCTACCCATCAGTTGACAGAGCGTGGGCAGCTGCTGGAGGGTGACCTGGCGGCATTGCCGGAGCGGCGTTTTGAGCTGATTGTCTCCAACCCGCCTTATATACCGACTGCCCAGTGGGATGAGCTGATGCCAGAAGTGCGGGACTATGAACCGTCATTAGCGCTGCTTGGCGGTGCCGATGGGCTTGATTGTTATCGCAACTTAGTGTCTCAGGTTGATCTTTGTCTTAATCCCGGCGGCTGGCTGCTGGTGGAGATTGGCGCCGATCAGAATGATGCGGTCACAGCATTGTTCGCAGCTTCCGGGCTGAGCGAGCTGTTTTTACGTTACGACTATGGTGGCAACCCGCGGGTTGTCGGCGGTCGAAGAAATGGGTAATTAGTGGACAAGATTGTTATCAATGGTGGTATTCCCCTGCGTGGCGAGGTTCAAGTCAGCGGCGCCAAAAACTCTGCCCTGCCGTTATTGTTTGCCGCTTTGCTGACCGATGGGGTGAGTGAAATCACCAATGTCCCGGAATTACGCGACATCAGTACGGCGGTCAAGCTGTTAAGTGAGCTTGGCGCGGCTGTGACGATGGAAGATCATCGCTGCCGTATCGACAGTCAGCGGATTCAAAGTATTCAAGCCTCCTATGATCTGGTCAAAACCATGCGTGCCTCGGTGCTGGTGCTGGGTCCATTGCTGGCGCGTTTTGGTCACGCCCGGGTCAGCCTCCCCGGCGGCTGTGCCATCGGCGCCCGCCCGATCAATCTGCACCTTAAAGGGCTGGAAGCCCTTGGAGCAACGATTCGTATCGACCATGGTTATGTTGAGGCGACCGCGCCACGCTTACGCGGTGGCCGGATTTCTTTCGATATGCCGACCGTAGGGGGGACTGAGAACCTGCTGATGGCGGCAGCTCTGGCAAAAGGGGAGACAGTACTGGAAAACGCCGCCCGCGAGCCAGAAGTTGTGCAGCTGGCGCAGGCCCTGATCAGCATGGGTGCCAACATTGAGGGCGCGGGTACCGCTATTGTTCATATTCAGGGGGTTGATCGCTTAAACCCACTGCATTGCCGGGTCATCCCCGATCGCATTGAGGCCGGTACCTTTATGATTGCTGCAGCCATTACCGGCGGCGATGTCCTGGTGAGAGGGGCGCTGCGCAAGGACCTCGAAGCCTTGATCAGCAAGCTGATCGAGGCTGGAGCTGATATTAGTGAGGAAGACGATGCCCTGCGCGTGATCGGGCCTGAGAAGCCGACGGCTGTTGATATTCGTACCAGCGTATTCCCCGGTTTTCCCACTGACATGCAGGCCCAGTTCATGGCTTTGATGACCCTGGCAAAGGGCACCAGTCGGATCTCGGAGACGGTTTTTGAGAATCGTTACATGCATGTGGGGGAACTGCAACGGATGGGCGCGGACATCCAGATTGATGGCAACAGTGCCATGATTCGCGGTGGCCAATTAACCGGAGCACCGGTCATGGCGACCGATCTGCGCGCCAGTGCCTCGTTGATTCTGGCCGGTTTGGCTGCTAAGAACACAACCGAAGTTTCGCGGATTTATCATCTTGATCGGGGTTATGAACGGATTGAAAAAAAACTGGCAACGCTGGGTGCGCGCATCCGGCGTGAACGGGAGTAATGCTGATGAATGACTGGATTACCTTTGCCCTGCCTAAAGGGCGGATTATGCAGGATTCGATGGAACTGTTCAGCAAGATCGGTATCACCTGTCCGGAGATGAACGAGGACAGCCGCAAGCTGGTGTTCGAGAATCCTGAGCAGAAGCTGCGTTTCATGGCGGTGCGGGCCACTGACGTGCCGACCTATGTGGAATATGGCTGTGCCGATCTGGGGGTGGTGGGTAAAGATACCCTGCTTGAACAAGGAAAAAAACTCTATGAGCCCCTCGATCTCAAGTTTGGTTACTGTCGCCTGGTCGTGGCTGAGCCCAAAGGGTTGGAAAACTCTGACAATCCGATGAACTGGTCAAATATTCGCGTGGCTACCAAGTATCCTAACATCACCGAGCGTTATTTCGCCGCCCGCGGCATTCAGGTGGAGCTGATCAAGCTCTACGGTTCCATTGAGCTGGCCCCCCTGGTTGGTTTATCCGAGCGTATTGTTGATTTGGTTTCCACTGGTGGCACCCTCAAAGCCAATAACATGGTGGAAGTGGAAACTATCGCCGAAATTACCAGTCGCCTGATTGTTAACCGCGCCAGCCTGAAAACCAAGCATGCGCGCATCAGGACAATTATCGACGGATTGGAAAAAGTGATTGGTGATGAGGTGAGGATATCGCAATAGCGACGGAGAATAGAATGATCAGCATATTGAGGTTCAGCGATAGCGGTTTTAGCGAGCACTTCCGGCGTATTGAAGAGCGCGCCGATGAGATTCCTGCCGATATTGAAGAGACAGTCAGGCAGATTATCAGCGCTGTTCGTCAGCGTGGCGACGAGGCGGTCTTTGAACTGACGGCACGCTTCGACCGGCTGCACCTGTCGGCTGATACCATCGAGGTGACGGCAGCAGAAATCGCAACTGCCAAGCAAACCATTGACCCCCGTTCGCTGAAAGTGCTGGAACTGGCAGCGCAGCGGATTGGTGCGTACCATCAGAAACAGAAGCAACAGACCTGGTTGTCAACCGAAGAAGATGACGTACTCCTCGGGCAGAAGGTCACGCCCCTAGCGCGTGTCGGTATCTATGTGCCCGGTGGCAAGGCGGCCTACCCTTCATCGGTGCTGATGAATGCCGTTCCGGCCAAGGTCGCCGGCGTCGCTGAAATTATCATGACCGTGCCGATGCCGGGTGGTGAGGCCAATCCTTATGTGCTCGCAGCTGCTTCCATCGCCGGGGTTGACCGGATATTCAAGATCGGTGGTGCCCAGGCGGTGGCGGCGCTGGCCTATGGAACCGCCAGTGTGCCGCGGGTCGACAAGATCACCGGGCCGGGCAACATCTATGTGGCGACGGCAAAAAAACAGGTCTTCGGTCAGGTTGGTATCGATATGATCGCCGGGCCGAGCGAGATTCTGGTCATCAACGACGGCAGCGGTAACGCTGCTCACATTGCTGCTGATCTGCTCTCCCAGGCCGAGCACGACGAGCTGGCTTCGGCAGTGCTGGTCACCAGTTGTGAGCAGATGGCCCTGGCGGTGCAGCAGGAAGTGGAAAAGCAGCTACAGCTACTGCAACGTGAGTCGATCGCCCGCAAATCGATTGACGATTACGGTGCAATTATTATTGCCGGCGATCTCGATGAGGCGATCCGCTTTTCTAACCGTATCGCCCCTGAACACCTTGAACTGGCGGTCGCCGATCCTTTTGCGATCCTGCCTGAAATCTGCCACGCCGGCGCTATTTTCATGGGGCACCATACCCCGGAAGCTGCCGGCGACTACCTGGCCGGGCCCAACCATACCTTGCCAACCGGCGGCACCGCACGTTTCTTCTCCCCCCTGTCGGTGGAGGATTTTGTCAAGAAATCGAGTATTATTTCTTTTTCGGCCAATGGACTTAAGCGGCTGGGAAAAGAGGTTGCGCACCTGGCGGAGTTGGAAGGGCTGGAAGCCCATGCGCGGTCGGTGACGTTGCGGTTGCAGGATTGATATTAACTACAGGCACAAGAGATACAGAGAAAAGCTTTATGAGTTTTGTTTCTCTTGGAGATCTTTGTGTCTGGTGGCAATTTATTGTAGCCTATTTTTGTGTTAGCCACCAAGGCTCCAAGAACACCAAGAAACTTTTTGGGAGTGACGAATAAAGGAGCTTTTGTAAAAGCTTATGATGCTAAAAAGCTTTGTGTCTGGTAAAGAATTGTACTTGGAAAAGAGGATAATATGACCAGATCAGCCACGATTGAGCGTGAAACCAAGGAAACCTCCATCAGCATTACCCTGAACCTTGACGGTAGCGGCCAACATGAAATCGAGAGTCCGGTGCCTTTTTTCAATCACATGCTCAGCGCCGTGGCGCGTCACGGTTTTTTTGACCTGACCGTCAAGGCGACAGGCGACATCGAGATTGATGCTCACCACACGGTGGAAGACATGGGGATTGTCCTCGGTGAAGCTTTCAAAAAGGCCCTGGGTGACAAGGTTGGGGTACGTCGGTTCGGGCGGGCGACCATGCCGATGCATGAGGCCCTGGCTTCGGTGGTGATCGATTTTTCCGGGCGTCCGTTTCTGGTGTTTAATGTTGAGCTGCCGAAAGCCAAGGTCGGTGAATTTGACACCGAACTGGTTGAGGAGTTTTTTATCGCCTTCTGCAATCACTCCGGTGCCAATCTCCACGTGAATCTCGCCTATGGTGACAATCTTCACCACATTATCGAGGGAATTTTCAAGGCTTTCGGACGGGCACTGGATGAGGCAACCAGTCTCGATCCCCGCATCCAGGGGGTGCTGTCAACCAAGGGTACCCTTGAATGATCAATATTATTGATTATGAAATGGGCAACTTGCGCAGTGTTGCCAATGCGTTTGAACATCTGGGGTTAAAAGCGCGGATCAGCTCCGATCCGCAGGATATTGTCACAGCGGACAAGGTGGTGCTGCCTGGAGTTGGAGCCTTTCGTGATTGCATCGACAACCTGCGTCAGGGTGGTTTTGTCCCGCCGTTGCTGAAGCATATTGATAAAGCTAAGCCGTTGCTTGGCATCTGTGTCGGTATGCAGATGCTCTTCGATGAGAGCGAAGAATTCGGCCGCCACCAGGGATTGGGTCTGATTCCCGGGCGGGTGGTGCGTTTTCCTGCGGACATGGTTGAGCAAGGGGAACGCCTCAAGGTGCCGCACATGGGCTGGAATACCCTGACGTTACGCAAGGAATCACCCCTTTTTAAAGACATTGCCGATGGCAGTTACGTCTATTTTGTTCATTCCTACTATTGTGCTGCAGAAGATCAACAGGATGTTGCTGCAAGTTGTCGCTATGGCGATATCGAATTCTGTGCCTCCCTGTGGCGTGACAATATCATGGCAACCCAGTTTCATCCGGAAAAAAGTCAGGATCTGGGCCTGCAGATTTTTCGTAACTTTGGAGACTTGTAGTGATTATTCTACCGGCAATTGATTTGAAAGCGGGGCGCTGTGTGCGTCTTGAACAGGGACTGATGGATAAGGATACGGTCTATCATGAGGATCCGGCCGCCCAGGCGCGCATCTGGCAGGAGCAGGGTGGCGAATATCTGCACATTGTTGACCTTGACGGCGCCTTTGCCGGGATTCCCAAAAATCGTGAAGCGATCAGGGCTATTGTTGAAGCTATTGATATCCCTGCTGAACTCGGCGGTGGCATCCGTGATCTGGCGACGATCAAAGCCTACCTCGAGCTGGGGATCGAGCGGGTGATTCTGGGGACCGTCGCCAAGGAGAACCCGGCCCTGGTGCAAGAGGCCTGTCGTCTTTTTCCGGGGCGGATTGTTGTTGGTATCGATGCTAAGGAGGGGCTGGTCGCTATCCGCGGTTGGGCCGATGTGACCGAGAAAAGGGCCACCGAGCTCGCCAAAGAGATGGAGGGGTTCGGGGTGGCTGCCATCATCTACACCGATATCGCCCGCGACGGGATGATGCAGGGGCCGAATATCGAAGCGACCAAAGCCCTGGCTGAATCCATCAGTATCCCGGTGATAGCCTCGGGCGGGGTTTCCTCGCTTGCTGATATCCGCAATCTGCTTGCCATCGAAGCCTCCGGTGTCAGCGGTGTCATTACCGGCAAGGCGATCTACACCGGCGCCCTTGATTTGCGCGCCGCTGTGGCCTTGACCAAAGGAACGCTCTGATGCTGGCTAAACGGATTATTCCCTGCCTCGATGTGAAAGACGGGCGTGTCGTCAAGGGCGTCAATTTTGTCGACCTGCGCGATGCCGGCGATCCGGTTGAGGCGGCTGAGGCCTATTGTGCTCAGGGCGCCGATGAACTGACCTTTCTTGATATCACCGCCAGCAGTGATAACCGCGGTATTATCCTCGATGTTGTCGCCCGCACCGCCGAACGGGTGTTCATGCCCCTGACCGTCGGCGGCGGCGTACGCGAGATTGTCGATATCCGTAACCTGCTGAACGCCGGGGCCGATAAGGTATCAATTAATACCGCGGCGGTTCAGCGCCCGGAACTGGTCCGCGAAGCGGCGCAGCGCTTCGGTAGCCAGTGCATTGTCGTGGCTATTGATGCGCGCCGCGTGCCCGGCAGTGATCCTCAAGCCTGGGAGGTCTATACCCACGGTGGTCGAAAACCGACCGGCATTGATGCGGTGGTCTGGGCCAGGCAGATGGAAGAATACGGCTGTGGTGAAATTCTGCTGACCTCCATGGACTGTGACGGCACCAAACAGGGCTACGATATCGCCCTGACCCGTACCATTGCCGACGCGGTCCATATCCCGGTGATTGCGTCCGGCGGCGTCGGCAATCTTGAGCATATCCGCGCCGGCTTTGTTGAAGGGGGAGCCAGTGCAGCTCTGGCGGCCTCGATTTTTCACTTCAAGGAATATACCATTGCCGAGTGCAAAAACTATCTGCACGGGCATGACGTCGTCGTTCGTCTCTGATGAAAGCAGGAATCATATGAGTTCTGAAAATAAATTCACCAACCCCGATATTCTGGATGCGGTCTATCAAATTATCCTTGAGCGCAAGCAGCTTGGTCCCGGGGAAAAATCCTATGTAAAATCCCTGTATGACAAGGGGCTCGATAAAATCCTCGCCAAAATTGGTGAAGAGGCCACCGAAACCGCCGTAGCCGGCAAAGGGGGAAACCCCGACGAAGTGGTTTATGAAGCTGCGGATCTGATCTTTCATCTGCTGGTGCTGCTCGGCTATTATGAGCTGCCACCAGAAAAAATCTACGCCGAACTGCGTCGGCGCTTTGGTGTTTCCGGTATTGATGAGCAGGCTTCGCGCTAGCCGTCTGTAGCTTCAGGCGGCTCATATCAGATGTGAAATTTCAGATGTGAGATGCCCTCCCCATGTCGATTCTTTTCCGAAAACTATTGAGAAATTTTCCCCATCATATAGACTGGTGCCAGTTTGCATTGCCCTGTAGGTGATTTTGCTGATCCTGTTTCGCGGGAGATCTCATGACTAAAGCGCCGTCGAACGAACCTGCCACTAACGAAAAAAGCCCGCACGAACTCAAATTACAATTACTCGACAAAGCCCTGAAAAAATGTCAGTACCAGCAGGATGCCCTGATTGAGGTACTGCATACGGCCCAGGAAACCTTTGGTCATCTGGACGAAGAGATCCTCGATTATGTCTCGATTCAGCTCAAGCTCCCACCTAGCTGGGTCTATGGCGTTGCCACCTTCTACAACTTTTTTACCCTCGAGCCCCAGGGTGACCATGTCTGTGTTGTCTGCATGGGAACCGCCTGTTACGTCAAGGGGGCGGGCGATATTGTTGCGCGGATTGAGCAGGAATTCGACCTGAAGGCCGGGACAACCACAGCGGATAACAGCCTGACTCTGGTCAGCGCTCGCTGTCTGGGGAATTGTAGCCTGGCTCCGATGCTGACCCTTGATGGTGAAGTCCTCGGCAAGCAAACGTCTGATGGTACGGTGGCCGCCATCAAGGAGAAAACCTGCCTATCCTCCGTTGTCAGCGAGGAGACTTCATGAATAGCGTCGAACTGCATCACGTCGCCGAACAAGAACAATTACGTCAACAGCAGCTGAACCTGCGGCTGTTTCTCTGCTACAGCACTCCCTGTCTGGCTGCCGGTGCAGATCGGGTCAAGGTAGCGTTAGCTGCGCTGCTGAACGAGCTTGATGAAGAGCAGCGACCGACCCTAGAAATTGTCTCCACCGGATGTATGGGCCCCTGCAGTCGTGGCCCGCTGTTGCGACTGGCCCGGCTTGATGAACCGGAAGAGATCTACGAGAAAGTAACCCCGGAAATAGCCTGTGACATCGTTCGTGCGGCTCTTGCTGCTCAAACTGCTGTTGTTGAGCCGTTACCGACCGATTTCCCTTTTTTTGTCCGCCAGACCTTGATCGCTCTTGAAAACAACGGTCGTATCGACCCGGAACAGATTATTCACAGCATTGCCCGTGGCGCGTACAGCTCCTTAGGCCATGTGCTGCACGAAATGACCCCGGAACAGGTCTGTGGTGAGATTACCCGCAGTGGGCTGCGTGGCCGTGGTGGCGGCGGTTATCCAACCGGCGTCAAGTGGGAGTTGGTTCGCAAGGCCCAGGCGGAGCGCAAGTATGTTGTTGCCAACGGTGACGAAGGGGATCCGGGTGCTTATATGGATCGCACCATCATGGAATCCGACCCCCATCGCGTCCTCGAAGGGATGGCTATTGCCGGGTATGCGGTTGGTGCGGAGCAGGGCTACATCTATGTGCGTGGTGAGTATCCCCTGGCGGCCGCGCGTCTGGCTAAGGCCATTAAGGATGCCGAACGGCGTGGCTTGCTCGGGAGCCGGATACTCGACAGCAGCTTCAATTTCCGTATCGATCTGCGGGTAGGTGCCGGAGCTTTTGTCTGCGGGGAGGAGACGGCGCTGATGACCTCGATCATGGGCCGACGTGGTCAGCCGGTGCCCCGCCCCCCCTATCCGGCCCAGCGTGGATTGTGGGGTTTTCCAACCCTGATCAACAACGTTGAAACCGTTGCCAGTGTTGCTCCGATCATGCGTGAAGGCGCCGAATGGGTTGCCGGTATTGGCAATGAAAAGAGCAAAGGTACCAAGGTTTTTGCCCTCTGTGGAGAGGTGGTCAATTCGGGCCTGATCGAAGTGCAGATGGGTACCAGCCTGCGCGATATTGTTTTTACCATCGGCGGCGGACTCCCCGACGGTGGCACTTTTAAGGCGGCGCAGACCGGTGGCCCCAGTGGTGGTTGCATCCCGGCGGAACACCTCGACACGCCGGTTGACTATGAGAGCTTACAGGCATTGGGTTCGATCATGGGTTCCGGCGGCCTCATCGTCATGAACGAAACCAGCTGCATGCCCGATGTCGCCAAATTTTTTATGGAATTCTGCATGGATGAAAGCTGCGGCAAGTGTGTGCCGTGCCGGGTTGGAACTGTCGAGATGTTAGAGCTGCTCACGCGCATTACCGATGGCAGTGCAATGGACCAGGATCTGCAGACCCTCGAAGATCTTTGCCTTTTGGTGCAGGAAACCAGCCTCTGTGGTCTCGGGATGACGGCACCCAATCCGGTCTTGAACACCCTGCATTATTTCCGTGCTGAATACCTTGCCCATATCCGCGACAACCGCTGTCCGGCCGGGGTTTGCCAGCTTGACCAGATCCCGCTACTGAAGTTACCTGAGCATGCCGAGCAGCTAGCGATCTTCAAGGAGGAACACTGATGTCGGTTATTACCCTGACCATTAATGGTGAGCTGGTCAGTGCCCGTAGCGGCCAGACGCTGCTGGAGGCGATCCGCGATCAGGGCATCCGTCTGCCGACCCTCTGTTACCTGGATGGTCTCAGTAACCGTGGCGGCTGCCGCCTCTGTCTGGTGGAGATTTCCGGTCAGGCGCGTCTGCAGCCCGCTTGTACTACTAACGCCGGCGAAGGGATGGTGGTGGAGACCCACAACGACAAGATCAATCGCTACCGCAAAATGATTCTCGAGCTGACCTTTGCAGAACGCAATCATACCTGCGCCGTCTGTGTCAGTAACGAGCATTGCGAATTGCAGACCCTGGCGGCCGAACTGGGGATGGATCACGTACGCTACGACTACCTCAACCCGCTACTGGGGATCGACATCAGCCACGAAAAGTACGGTGTCGATCACAACCGCTGTCTTCTCTGTCTGCGCTGTGCTCGGGTCTGCGATGAGGTTGAAGGCGCGCACACCTGGGATGTCATGCATCGCGGGATCAACAGCCGGGTCATCACCGATCTTAACCGCCCCTGGGGCGAAAGTGAAAGCTGTACCGAGTGTGGCAAATGTGTCGAGGTCTGCCCAACCGGGGCCTTGTTCGACAAGGGGATGTCGGTTGGTGAAATGAAGAAAAAGACCAATTTTTTGCGGCGAATTCTCGATGGGCGCGAAAAAAACCAATGGAATCGCTGAGCGAAAGGTTGTGAATAATGGTTGAAGAAGGTAAAGAAATCCCCAAAAAAATTCGCTTGGCAACGGTCTGGCTGGGAGGCTGCTCCGGTTGTCACATGAGCCTGCTGGATCTGGATGAAGCCTTGATCGATCTGCTTGGCTATGTCGATCTGGTCTACGGCCCGCTGGTCGATGCCAAAGAGTATCCCGACGCTGTCGATATCTGTCTGGTTGAAGGGGCGGTGACCAACGTCGAAAATCTCGAACTGGCACGCCGTATCCGTACCAATACCCGCACTGTGGTCAGCTTTGGCGACTGTGCAGTGACCGGTAATGTCACCAGCATGCGCAACCGCATCCCGGTCAGCGATCTGCTTAACGCCGTCTATCATGAGGCCAGTGCGCCGATTGGTGCCGAAGCCCTCAAGGTGCTGCCGGCATTGCTGAAAAAAGTGATCCCTCTGCACCAGGCGATCACGGTTGACCTGTTTCTGCCCGGCTGTCCACCGGACCCCGAGCGAATTGCAGCAGTCTTTAAGGCCCTGGTCGCAAGCGCTGAGGTTGATCTGCCGGCCGATATGCGTACCTTCGGTTGATGGATTGCCGAATTTACAGGAGACAAGATGGCTGTTGACATAAAAGCTAAGATGAAAGTTGACATGAAAAAAACGGTAACAATTGAACCGATTACACGAATTGAGGGGCACGCCAAGATCACCATTGACCTGGATGATGCCGGTCAGGTCGCTGATGCTCGTTTTCATGTGACCGAATTTCGCGGTTTTGAAAAGTTCTGTATCGGTCGCAGCTTCTGGGAGATGCCGGGCATTACCGCACGGGTCTGTGGTATCTGTCCGGTCAGCCATCTGCTTGCCTCAAGCAAGGCCGGTGATGCCATTCTCGGCGTGCGCACCCCGGCTCCGGCGGTCACCCTGCGACGGCTGATGAATTATGCGCAGATGGTCCAGAGTCATGCCTTGAGTTTCTTTCTGCTTTCCGGCCCGGATCTGTTGCTGGGAATGGATGCCGACCCGGCCGAGCGTAATATGGCCGGGCTGGTCAAAATGCACCCCGAGGTGGCGCGCGCCGGCATCCGTCTGCGCGCTTTCGGCCAGGCGCTGATCCGTGCCCTGGGCGAGCGCAGTGTCCACCCGTCCTGGTCGGTTCCTGGTGGCGTTCGGGGGAGCTTGAGCACTGCTGACAAGGAGCATTTTCTCGCCCAGCTACCGGAGATGTACAGGACCCTCGATATGGCGCTTGATCTGATGAAAGACGCCCTGGATCGCTATGCCGGTGAGCTGAACGCCTATGGTGCTTTTCCCAGTTTGTTTGTCGGTCTGGTCGCTAGTGACGGCGGTCTGGAATATTATGATGGGCACTTGCGGATCGTCGACGGGAATGGTCGGATTGTCGAAGACAATCTGACTCCCGATGCTTTTTTAAACCAGATCCGCGAGGCAGAAGAAACCTGGAGTTATTTGAAGTTCCCCTATTACACTCCTTTTGGTACGGAAGGTGGGATGTATCGCGTCGGGCCCCTGGCGCGCCTGAATGTCTGTGATTTTGCCGGTACGCCACGGGCTGACCGTGAGCTGCGCCAGTTCCGACATTTTGGCGGCCCCGGCAAAACCGTCAACAGCAGTTTTTATTATCACTACGCCCGCCTGGTCGAAATCCTTCACAGCCTCGAGCGCATTGAAGAGATTCTCGCTGATGAAATTCTTCTTGATCACCACATCCGCAGCCGCGCCGGGGTCAACCAGAATGTCGGCATCGGGGTCAGTGAAGCACCGCGTGGTACCCTGTTTCATCATTATCAGGTCGATGACAACGGCATGCTCGAAAAGGTTAACCTGATTATTGCCACCGGTCAGAACAATCTGGCGATGAATAAAACCATCAAGCAGTTGGCAACGCGCTTTATTTCCGGAAACAAGCTTGACGAAGGGCTGCTCAACCGGGTCGAGCACGGAATTCGTGTATTTGATCCCTGCCTGAGCTGTTCCACCCACGAAGCCGGACGGATGCCCTTGCACCTGCAGCTGCGCGCTGCTGATGGCATGTTGATGGATGAGATCAAACGCGGCTGATGTGGCTGATCATCGGTTACGGTAATCGCTTGCGGCAGGATGACGGCGCCGGTTACCGGGTAGCTGAAATCCTGTCAGCGCAGCTTGATTCCCAGCGGGCGCGGGTACTGGCAGTTCATCAATTGACCCCGGAGCTGGTGCTGGAGCTGGTAGCCGCAGATGTGACCCGGGTGTTGTTTGTGGATGCCTGTCGCGGTCAGGACAAGCCCCTGGTCATGGAAAAACTCAACCAGACCGCAGCCACGGGCTCTTGTGGCCACCAGATGACGCCGGAACTGTTGCTGCATATGACTCAGAGCCTCTATTAGCGCGTCCCCCCGGGCTGGTTGCTGACCCTGGCAGCAGAGCAGCTGGAGATGGGGGAGACGTTCAGCCCGACAACCAGTGCAGCCTGCGCCGCCGCTGTCATGATGATCGAATCATTGTTCGCTAATGCCCCGAAGTATTTACAAAATAAAGAAAACTTGCCTAAA
>Ga0102938_10002266_pt1 | contig 14572 bp, 9 predicted proteins | sample SalPonR2_B_D2_MG_FD_84516 | JGI IMG/M metagenome (GOLD analysis project Ga0102938, IMG submission 84516) | Salt pond soil microbial communities from South San Francisco under conditions of wetland restoration - Salt Pond MetaG R2_B_D2_MG | ecosystem: Environmental > Aquatic > Marine > Intertidal...
AGATGGCCGTGGGAAAAAATCACGCGCATGGGAAAGGTTCAAGGTTCAAGGCAACAGGGCGGAAGGGCTAAGGGCTAAGGACTAAGGACTAAGGGCGATAGGATACTGCACCATCCACCGGAACCGTAAACCGTAAACCGTAAACCGATCCTTTTTTCATCCCAACTCCTCTCGATCCCTGAAATGCTCCAGGGCCTCGGGGTTGGCCAGGGCCGAGGTGTTCTTGACCGCTCGGCCGTGGATGACGTCGCGCACGGCCAGTTCGGTGATCTTGCCGGAGACGGTGCGCGGGATGTCGGGCACGGCCAGGATCACGGCTGGCACGTGGCGCGGGGTGGCGTTGGCACGGATGGTCTTGCGGATGCGGTCGCGGAGTTCGTCGTCCAGGTCGACGCCGTCTCTCAAGCGAACAAACAGGACCACGCGTACGTCACCGTCGTGGTCCTGGCCGACGCAGATCGACTCGATCACCTCATCGAGCTTTTCGACCTGGCGGTAGATTTCGGCCGTACCGATGCGCACGCCGCCCGGATTGAGCGTCGCGTCCGAGCGGCCGTAGATGATCACGCCGCCCCGTTCGGTCAGGCGGGCGAAATCGCCGTGGCTCCAGATCCCCGGATGGGTCTCGAAGTAGGCCGAGCGGTAGCGCGCGCCGTCGTCGTCGTTCCAGAAGGCAACCGGCATGCACGGAAAGGGCTGGGAGCAGGTCAGCTCGCCGGTCTCGTTGACCACGACCTCGCCGTCGTCGTTGCGGATCTCGACCTTCAGGCCCAGGCCCCGGCACTGCAGCTCACCCTTGTAGACCGGCAGCAGCGGATTGCCCAGGGCAAAGCAGGAGACAATGTCCGTGCCGCCGGAAATCGAGCTCAGCTGGACGTCGGCCTTGATGTCGCGGTAGACGTAGTCGAAGGATTCGGGCAGAAGTGGCGAGCCGGTCGACAGGATGACTTTGAGCGCATCGAGCTTGTGGGTCTCGCGCGGCTTGATGCCCGCCTTGTCGCAGGCCGCGATCCACTTGGCGCTGGTGCCGAAGACCGACACCCCGGCCTCGTCGGCCAGGTCCCAGAGCACGTTCCCATCAGGATGGAAGGGCGAGCCGTCGAACAGCACGATCGTCGAGCCGACCGAGAGCCCTGAGACCAGCCAGTTCCACATCATCCAGCCGCAGGTGGTGAAGTAGAACAGGCGGTCGTCGCGATGGAGATCCGTGTGCAGCATCAGCTCCTTGATGTGCTGCAGGAGCGTGCCGCCCTGGCCGTGGACGATGCACTTGGGCACGCCGGTGGTGCCGGAGGAATACAGGATGTAGAGCGGGTGATCGAAGGGCAGCTGGGCGAAGTCGATCTCGGTCGCCGAGGCGTCAGCGAAATCGTCCCACATCACCGCCTTCGGGAGTCCGCTCGGGTTCACCTGCTCGGCCACGTAGGGCGTGACCACGATGCGCTCGATCGAGGGGATCTTTTCGGCCAGTTCCCGGACCCGATCGAGGCAGTCGAAGACCTTGCCGTTGTAGCGGTAGGCGGCGGCGCAGAACAGGACCCTGGGCTCGATCTGGCCGAAACGATCGAGCACCCCCTGGACGCCGAAGTCCGGCGAGCAGGACGACCACACGGCCCCGATCGAATTGGCCGCCAGCATGGCGATCACGGTCTCGGGAATATTGGGCAGATAGCCCGCCACGCGGTCGCCCTCCCCTACGCCCATCGCCCGCAGCGAGGCCGCAACGCCGGCCACGCGCCGGTAGAGCTCGGCGTGGCTGATCTCGCCGTGGACGCCGTCCTCGCCGGCATGAATGATCGCCGGGCGGTCATCTCTGTGCTTGAGAAGGTTCTCGGCAAAGCTCAAACGGGCGTCGGGAAAGAATCGCGTGCCGGGCATGGCCGGCCAGTCCTCGACAAAGCGCTCGCCCCGCGTCTCGGCCACCACCGAGCCGAATTCCCAGACCGCTTTCCAGAAGGCCTCGGGCTGGTCGATAGAAAACTGATAGAGCGAGTCCCAGTCGCGCACACACGGGTCGAGCTGCTGCCCGACGACCTGGATAAAGCGCGCCATATGCGTCGCCACCGCGCGTTCGGGGGACGGTTGCCAGAGGGGTTCGGTCATACAGATACAGTTGGGCCAGATGGGTTTGAACAGCCAGGAAGGGTAACCAATCGAGGCGCCTTCGTCACCTGTACCTAAGTGCGATCTGTCGGCCCCTTGACCACAAGCAATGGCCCTTTGAATCCAGGCTCAGAGCGGCAACGGTCAACTCTCGGCGATTACCCGGTCGGAGTTGCGCATGAACAGGCGGTACAGCACGGGTACCACGAACAGGGTCAGCAGGGCCGACACCGCCAGGCCCCAGACCAGGGTGATGGCGACCGGGCCCCAGAGCAGGGAGCGGCCGCCGAGGCCGACGGCCAGTGACATCAGGCCGGCGATGGTGGTCGCGGTGGTCATCAGGATGGGAATGACGCGGCGGCGGGCGGCGTAGATCGTGGCGTGCAGGGGGCGCATGCCAATGGCCAGTCGCTGGTTGGCCGCGTCGATCAGGACGATGGCTGCGTTCACCGCGATGCCGGCCAGGGCGATGATGCCGTAGAGGGTGTAGAGGCTCAGCGGATTATTCGAGACAAGCAGCCCGAAGACCACGCCGGTGAAGGCCATCGGCACGGTCAGCAGGATCAGCATGGGCTGGAAGTAGCTGCGGAACTGGGTCGCCAGGATCAGGTAAATCAAACCCAGACCGAGAAGGAACAGCACGGCCATGGAATCGAGCGATTCGTTGATGTCGTCGAGCTCGCCGGTGAAATCCAGATCGGTGCCAGGGTAGTCGGCGCGGATCTCTTCCCAGGCCGCCTGGATATCGCGGTTGACCTGGACGGTGTTGGTGATCTCGGGATCGATGTCGGCCTCGACGGTGACCGCGCGACGCAGGTTCCAATGGCGGATATTGCCCGGGGCGCTTCCCGTTTCCATGGTGACCAGGGCACCCAGATTCGTCTCCTGCCCATTCGGCAGGCGAATCGGATCGTCGAGCAGACGAGCCGGGTCGACCAGCGGCTCACGGTCGGCCTTGACTCTGAGTTCGAAGCGATCACCGGCCTCACGGGTAAAGCCAACGACCTCGCCGTCGACGTGCAGGCGCAGCAGCCGTGCCAGCATGGTCGGCGGCAGACCCAGGCGCGCCAGGGCTTCATGGTCCGGAGTCAGGACCAGCTCGGAGCGGCCCGGCGTGCGATCGTCGCTGATATCGCGCGTGCCGTCGATGCCGGCAACGATCTCGCGCACTCGCTCGACGGCTCGGTTGAGCTCGCCGAAGTCATCGGCGCGGACCTTGACGTTGACCGGCAGCTGCACCGGCGGCCCCCCCGAAAGCTGCAGGAAGGAGATCGAGGCCGCACCCGGAGTCGCTATTACATGCTCGCGCATGCCCTCGACGATTTCATCGACGCGTCGCCCGTTTCTGCCGGAATTCAGCGACACCAGCACCTGTCCGAACTGATCGCCGAAGAGCGGCTCGATATCGGTGAACTGCACGCCGGCCAGGCTGACCACGGCCCTCGCTTCGCCCTCCTTAAGGCGCTCGCGCACGCGCGCCTCGACCCGCTCGACCTGGGTCAGCGTGTCCCCCAGAGCCACATTGCCGGGCATGTCGACCTGAACATAGAACAGGCGGATCGGGTCCTGGGCGAAGAATTCGGTGCGGACCTGACCGCTCAGGACCGCGCCGAGAGCGATCAGGAAAGCGACGGCGGCCCCGGCCAGATACGGGAGCGGTCGCCGAAGCACCTGGACCAGTGCACGCACGTAGCCCCGGCGCACGCCGCGATTGAAACGGACCCGCCAGTGCTTCGGATCCTCGGCCATCGGCCGAGCCTGGCTGTGGATCATCTGGGTCGGCAGAATCCAGAAGGCCTGCAGGAGAGAAATCAACAGGCCGACCGTGACCACGAAGGGGACGACGAACATGAATTTTCCGACGATGCCGGGCAACAGCATCAGCGGCAGGAAAGCGGCGATGGTCGTCAGGACCGAGGCAGTCAGAGGAATGCCGACTTCGCGCAGGGCGCTGATCGCCGCGGTCATGGGTTCCTCGCGCTGGCGCAGGCGATGGACCAGAGCCTCGACCATCACCACCGAGACATCGACGAGCATGCCCAGCACGATCACCACGCCGAGCAGTACGGTGATATTCAGGGTAAATCCGAAGGCGGCGAGGACGGCGAAGGTGCCGGCAACCGAGACCAGCAGACCGCCGGCGACCAGCAGGGCCACGCGGGTGGCCAGAAACAGCCAGCAGACGACCAGCACCAGCAGCAGACCGACGACCGCGTTGTTGCGCATCACATCGATCGCCTCGCGGGTGGCAATCGTCTGATCATCAGCCAGCACCAGCTGCTGCCCGGTATCGGCCAGCACGGGGTTGACCTCGCCGATGTAGTCGTTGAGATCGGCGATCAGATCAAGCGTGTTGGCCCCGGCGCGCTTGTTGATTGACAGCATGATCGCCGGCCGGCCCAGCCAGCTGACTCGCTCTTCGGGGATGCTGGTGCCGATCTGCAGGCGGGCGACCTCATCGAAGCCGACCACCCCGCCGTCGGGCGTGCTCAGATTCATCTGGGCCAGACGGGCCGGATCGATGAAGCGACCCTCGGAGCGAACCAGCCACTGGCCGCGGTCGGTACGCAGGCGACCGGCGAAGGTGTCCTGGTAGTTGGCCGCACTGGCATCGGCAATATCCATGGCGTTGAGGCCGCGATTGGCCAGTCCGACCGGATCGAACAGCACCTGCAGCTCGGGGTCATCAAGACCCTGGGCCAGGATCGAGTCGGTGGCCGGCAGGCGCTCGAGATCCTGCCGCGTTCGTCGGGCCAACTCTCGCAGGGATTCGTCCTGGGCCTGGCCAACCACCAGCACGATGGCAGTCGGAAATCCGTTCGAGGAGGTCACTTCGAGAATGTTCGGATCGCGCGCTTCCGGCGGCAGCTCGTCGTTGACGATAGCCTGGACTTCGCGCCTGAGATCCGAGACGCGCTTGTCGAAATCGCGCTCGGAGATTTCCTGAAAGCGGATCAGGATGTTCGAGGCGTTCTCGCGGCTGGACGAGACCACGAAGCGTACGTCGCGAATCCGCCCGATCGCCTCTTCAAGGGGATCGGTGACCAGACGCTCGACGTCTTCGGCCGAGGCACCCGGCAGGATCGTGGTCATGTTGATCCAGTTGAAGTTGATCTCCGGATCGCGCTCGCGCGGCATCAGCATGAAGGCCGCCAGGCCCATGACGATGGCCACGGCCATGGTGACGTTGGCCAGCGGATGGTTGGCGTAGATGCGCTCGAACATGGGGACTCGATCGATCCGCGTCAGAGCGCTTCGGCGTCGATGCGTACCGCATCGCCGGGCTGAACCCGGCGCCGACCCACATCGATCAGTAGTGCATCCATCGGCAGGTCGACCTGCACTAGTCGGCCAGCATCGGCCTGTGGCAGGGCCTGCCAGCGCACCGTCGTGGTCGAGCCGACGGTCTGATCCGAGTCGACCAGCAGCACGCCCAGTTCATTGCCGCGCATGACCACGTAATCGGCCGGCAGGACCGGTCGCGGATCGGTCCAGACCACGGTGCCCTGACTGCCCGGTGGCGGCCTGGCGTCGATGAACTCGAAGCGCACTTCGCGCTGCCGGGCTCCGGGAGAGATCAGGGGCGAGACGCGCAGCAACCGCACCGGATAGCGGGTCGCACCGTCGATGAAGTCGACGCGCTCGCTCTGGACCAGACCGTCGATCAGGGCATTGCCGATCCCGCTGCTGACCTCCAGACGTTCGGTCGCGACCAGCTCGACCAGCGGCGTTCCGGGTGCGGCCAGGGTGCCCGCGCTGATCAAACGGGACTGCACAACGGCCTCGTACGGACTCACGACGGTCGTGCGCGACAACATCAGTTCGGCGCGCCGCAGCTCGACCGCGGCCGCGGCGCTTTCGGCGCGGGCCTGGCGCAGCCGGGTTTCGGCCTCCAGCAGCTGATCCTCCGACACGAACTGGTCCGGCGCCAGACGCCGCGCCCGCTCGGCGCGCAGCCGCGCCATGTCCTCGCCGGCGCGGGCCGCTTCCAGCTGAGCCTCGCTGGCCTGCCGGGCCAGCTCGTAGTCGGCCGGGTCCAGCTCGACCAGCACCTGGCCCGCGGTAACGACCTCCCCGACATGTACTGAAACTTCCAGGACTCGCGCCGCCACTTCGGCGGCGACAACGGCCTGATCGAGGCTCTCGACCCGGGCGCTGGCATCTCGCGGCTGGGTCTGGGCCAGGTTTTCGAAGCGGATGACCGTGACGGCCTCGGGCTGCTGTGCCGCGACAGGCGGGCTGAGCCCGGACGCGATGGCGAGCATGACAAGGATGATGAGGAAACGCATGGCAATCCGGCCGATTGAGAATCGAGCGTCTATTTTACGCCCGCAGGCGTAGTCGGGGAGGTGAGTAAAGTCATGAATCGAGCGCTTCAAGAGCCGCCCGGTCGAGCCGATAGACCGTCCAGCCGTCCATGGGCTTTGCGCCCAGGGATTGATAGAAATCGATCGCGGGCTGATTCCAGTCCAGCACGCTCCACTCCATGCGCCCGTAGTCGCGCTGGCGAGCGATTGCTGCCAGATGCAGCAGCAGGGCCTTGCCGATGCCTGACCCACGAGCCGCCTCGCGCACGAAGAGATCCTCCAGATACAGACCCGGACGACCGGTCCAGGTCGAGAAATTGGTGAAGAACAGAGCAAAACCCAGGGCCTGGCCGTCTCCTTCGGCCAGCACGCATTCGGCGCTCGGCGCCTCGGAAAACAGCGCCCGGGTCAGATCCGAGGATCTCGCGGCAACCTCATCCGGCGCTTTCTCATAGCGCGCAAGATCGTGAATCAGGGCCAGGATGCGCTCCTCGTCCCCGCGTTGCGCTTCTCGAATGATCCAGTCTGTCATCTTGGCCCTCTCCTGATCCGGAATACACACGCTTCGGCACAGCATGCTACACGCACCAGCACATCGGTCCCTGCCCGATCTTGATGATGCCATCGACAGGGGCTGGTAGGATTCGTGTTTCTGGACGATTTGACGATGCCACCGACCACCGAAATGCCCGCCCTCACCCGAAAGCGCAATCGTCTTCCTCTGCCGGTGGCGTTTCTGTATCTGGTCGGCTCAGGAATGGTGTTTGCACAGGTGCCGGAATCGAGTGTGCAAACCGCTCGGCCAGCGTCCGACCAGAAGCCGTCTGTAGAAGCTGCGCCTGCTGAGGAACCTGCTGCGGCGATGAGCGCGCTGACCGGCCAGCTCCGTCTGATTGATGAGAACGGGGATTCCATGGCCGGCGAGGTCGATCTCAGGGAAGCGGTGGTGTATTTCAATCCCGAGCGCCCTGTCGCGGTCGAGCCGCAGGATGAGGAAGTGCTGCTGACCACCGCGCGTCGCCAGTTTGTCCCGCGAGTGGTCGTGGTCGAGGCCGGATCGATCGTCCGCTTTCCGAACGAGGACCCCATTCTGCACAACGTGTTTTCCTCCTCACCCGGCAACCGTTTCGATCTCGGCCTGTACAGCCGAAGCGAGGGCCTGACCCATCGCTTCGGCGAGCCGGGTCTGGTCCGCGTGTTCTGCAACGTCCATTCTCGAATGTCGGCCCACATTGTCGTCGTCGACACGCCCTTCCATATCCGGCCCGATGGCGACGGTCGCTTTCGCTTTGACGCTCTGCCCGCCGGGCCAGGCACCCTGACCGCCTGGCACGAGCGGTCCGATCCACTCCAGATTGCCGTCGAAATCGGCGCCTCCAGTCTCACTCTGGCACCGATCGAACTGCAGGCGACCGTGCGACAGATCGCTCCTCAGCGCGAACGGCTTCGTCGACGGCGCCGATACTGAGGCTACGGCACCGAGAGGCCTGTGCGCTACACTCTGGGCTGAATACAGGATAGGGGCTCGTCATGCGCTCTCTCGCTTCACGCATCGCACTGGTTTCAGTCGGTCTTGTCACCCTGGCGGTGGTCCTTGCGGTCGGCGGCGCCACGCTGATCGGACAACGCGTTGCCGATACCGCGGTCACCGGCTCGCTGTCCACCAGCCAGTCGACCCAACGCTACCTGCAGGAAACGACGGCGCGCGAAGTCGCTCTGACGACCGACCTGCTGGCTGCTGACCCGCATTTCACCGCCTATCTGGTCGAAGCCATTCGCGGCGGTCTGAACGCCGACGCCAGCATCGACACCCGCTCGATCCTTGATCAGGTCGATGCACGCCGCGCCGAGATGGGCTTCGACTTCGCCATGATGCTCGATCAGGATGGCCAGGTGCTGGTTCGAACAGATCGTCCTGTCCGTGGTGAGGAATCGCGGGCGGACCACCCGATGGTGGCCTCGGTGATGGAGGAGCTGATACCGGATTACGGCCCGTGGCGCGAAGGCAATCGGCTCTACAGCGCGGCCGTGGTGCCGGTGACCACCGCCTTCGAACTGGTCGGTTTTCTGGTGACGGGAATGCTGATCGACAGCACCGTCGCCAATCAGATCAAGCAGGTCACGGGCGTCGACATCGCCTTCGTCAGCGCCATCGATCAGGGCAGCGAAGTCATTGCGAGCACGCTGGACAATGACCACAACGTCGAACTTCTGGCCGCCCTGGCAGGGCCTGCTCGAGAAGCGCTTCTCGACGGGCGAGCAATCGAAAGGCTGGATGTCAACATCGACGGCGAAAACTGGGTCGGTCGCGTCGAGCCGATTCTGGATCGAGGTGGATCCGTCCTCGGAGCGGTCATCACCGTGGACTCGCTGGACGCCAAGCTGGCTGGGCATCGCAGCATTCGCAACGCTCTGATCGGCGCCGGAATTGCCGCGATTCTCATTGCTCTCCTGCTCTCTATCGTCGTGGCCCGCCGCATCGCAAGGCCGGTCAGCGCGCTGGCCAGGGTCGCCGACCAGGCCGCGCAGGGCGACTATGAACAGGCGATCGACACGGGCGGCCGTGACGAGGTCGGCACCCTGAGCCGGGCCATCAGCCGCCTGCTGGCCGATCTTCGCGAGCAGAAGGAGATTGCAGGCTACGTGTCGGATCTGTCGCGCCACCTGGAAAGCAGTGACAGCCAGGGTCCTCAGCAGGCACCGGAGGATTCGTCCCTGGTCGAGGCCCCGCCCTCGGGCCCGGCCGTGATCCTGGCTCTGGAATGGGTCGCTGGCGAAAAGGGGGGCGCGGGTTCGACGCTCGAGTCGCTGCAGAGTTGGCTGCCGGCGCTCGAGGCCATCGCACGCAAGAGTGGGGCGAGAATCGCACCCGGTGGAGGGGCTAAGCTGTATCTGATCTTCAGTGCAGGCGAACAGGCCGGGCTGCCGGATGCACTCGGCGAATTGAAAGTTCTGCTTGATCAGCGCAGTGACCCACCAGCCCTGGCGCTGGCCAGCGGGGAGATCGTCAGCTCCGCCCTGAACCTTGGGCCGACCCGGTCCCCGGTCATTACCGGCCGGCCGATATTCCACTGCGAGCGGCTGCTCGCCGAGGCAGGACCCCATCGCCTTCTGATCTCACCGACAGCTCACAAGCAGCTGCTCCCGGTCTTGAAGAGATCCGGCGGCGGTGCCGGAATCGTTGAGGGCTTGCGCAGCCAGAAGCGCTTCTACCAGCTCGACCCTTGGCCGCAGAACGATGAGGCAGCGAAAACACTGCCCGTGCAAAGCGAGGCATCCGGCGCCCCGGACCGGCCGATGGCAGTGCGGCCAGGCAGCGTGCTCGGCGACCGCTACGAGATTCTCGAGCCCCTGGGCTCCGGCGCCATGGGCATGGTCTTCAAAGCACGCGACCGCAAGCTCGATGACGTCATTGCCCTGAAGATGCTGTCACCGGCGGTACTGGCCGATCCAGATAACCTGGAGCGGATGAAAACCGAAATCCGGATTGCCAGAAAGATCACCCATCCGAATGTGCTTCGCACCCATGACCTCTGGGAACAGGATGGCCAGCCGATGATCGCGATGGAATACGTCCGCGGAATCGCCCTGAGTCAGCTGCTCGAGCGATCGGGCCGGCTCAAGCTGGCGGCCGGGCTACGGGTCTGCTCGCAGGTTCTCAAAGGCCTGGCAGCGGCGCATCAGGCCGGCGTTCTCCATCGTGACATCAAACCGGCCAATATCATTCTCGACCAGAGCGGCAATGCCCGTCTGATGGACTTCGGTATCTCCCATCCGATCCGGACCGGATCGAACACGGGTTCCGAAGGACCGGCCAAGATCGTCGGAACAGCCAACTACATGGCCCCCGAGATCGTGACCGGCGGAGAAGTCGATGAGCGCAGCGACCTCTACGCCATGGGCGTGATGATGTTCGAAATCTTTACCGGCAGCCTGCCCTATCGCGGTGACACTGCGATGGAGGTCTGCACGGCGCATGTCAAGCAGCCGCCTCCATCGCCATCCGAAAGCTGGGAGGAGATTCCGCACGCGCTGGAGCGGATCATCCTGACCTGCATGGACAAGCACCCTGCTCGGCGCTACGCCAGCGCGGAAGTGCTGTTGAATCAGCTTGTGCAGATACGACGCCAGTCGGCTGCGGCGACGATCGTTACGCAAGGCTAGCTTACCTTTGGGCGATCAGAACAGCCAGCGCCACTCCAGGGTGAGGGTCTGGCCGCTGGTATCGAGCGGCCCGCCCGAGGCCTGAGCGACCGGGCGCCGGCTGTCGAGCCAGAGCAACTCGGCCGCCAGTCGATGGCGATCGCTGAACTGGCGGATCCAGGCCAGGGTCCAGGCCTTGCCGCGATCGTCGAACACGCCCCAGGCCGGATTGCCGATCCTGTCCGCGGCACCAAAGCGATCGTGTCGGATCGACCAGCGCCCGTGATCGCTCGAATAAGAGGCCATCAGATAGGCCGCATGAAAATCGACGTCCACCCAGGGTGAACCGGGAAAGTTCATCCGGGTGTTGCCACGGGTCGCTTCAAAGATCAGCTCGAGCCGTTCACTGACGCCCCAGAATCCACCCAGCAGCCAGAAGCCGGTTCGCCAGGCATACTCGTCGTCGTGCAGTTCGCGGTCACCACGATTATCGACCCAGGCCAGCTGGACATTGACCCGGCTGTCGTGGTCGAAGGCAGCGCGCAGCGCATAGCCGGGCTGACCATCGAGGTCGCGGCCGAAGGCGGTCGTGCGGAAAGGGCGCTGGAACTGCCCGAATGCGCCCTCTGATTCGAGCGAGAATACGGGCGGCAGCGCCAGAGATTCATCGACCAGGCTCAGACGATCATGCATCGTCCAGCCGCGCCAGGCGACCAGCGTTCCAAGCTGGTCATTGCCGCCGAAGACCGTCCCACCCAGGCGCCAGATCGAGCCGGTCGGGGTGAAGAAGCTCTGCTCCAGATCGAGCCCGATCGGGCGGAATTCCTCGGCAAACCACGAGTTGATCGCAGAATAACTCAGGGTGTAGGGCGATCCCCACAGGGGGTCAACGTTTTCCTGCGAGCTGGGAAAGAAGAACAGGCCGGCCCGAGCGCGAAGCTCGCTGCTCGAGCCCACGGCACGCTGATACCCAAGCCAGGCCTCGGTGACACCGATTCCGGGGCCGGGCACGTCGGCATCTTCGAGGCGCGTGGCCGCATGCAGACGTCCGCTCCAGCTGCCGCCGGACTGCCAGTTCAGGCCGATCTGGGCCTCCGGGCGAACAAATCCCTGAAAATCATCATCATTGTCGCCGCCGGCATACAGGCGACCGAATCCACCTTCCGGCCAACCCACCGGGCCATCAGCGACCCCGGCTCGCACACCGATGAACCCTTCCCATTCGAGAGGGCCTTCCTGCGCCGGGACAGTAGAAGAGACAGCTGCCAGACCGAGCAGGGCAAGAAAAAGGCAAGGAGAACGCATCACTCTGACAGCCGCCTGTAGAGGGTAGGGCCACAGAGTTTAATTGAAAATCGCAATCGAAGCCCCGCCCGGGCATGATCCCCGGGCGGGATGATGGATGATATCAGCCGATCGCTTGCTCTAGCTCGGGCACGATCTCGAACAGATCGCCGACCAGGCCGATATCGGCAATCTCGAAGATCGGAGCTTCGCCATCCTTGTTGATGGCAACGATCGTTCCCGCATCCTTGATCCCGGTCAGGTGCTGGATGGCACCCGAAATGCCGATCGCGAAATACAGGTCCGGCGCAATGATCTTGCCGGTCTGGCCGACCTGCAGTTCGTTCGGCACATAGCCTGCGTCAACGGCCGCCCGCGACGCCCCCACCGCCGCGCCCATGGATCTGGCGAGCGAGAAGATGATGGCAAAATTCTCCGACGAGCCCAGCGCCCTTCCGCCCGAAACCACGCGTGGTGCAGAGGCCAGATCGGGGCCTTCACCGTCCGAGCCCTCGACCTTGACGAAGCGGGTATGGCCCGGGTCTTCGGATTGTGCGGCGCGTGACTCGACGGTTGCCGAACCGCCGTCCCCGGCAGCGGCAAAGGAGGCGGTACGAATGGTCGCGACCACCTTGGATTGCTCTGGCACCTTGACCGTCACGATCGCATTCCCGGCATAGATCGGTCGCTTGAAGGTGCGCGCATCGATCACTTCCATGATGTCGGAGACCTGGTTGACGCCGAGCAGCGCGGCTGCTCGCGGCAGCAGATCCTTGCCGAAGGTGGTCGAGGGTGCCAGGACATGCGAGTAGTCGCCTGCAAGCGCGACGATCTCCGGCGCCAGACGGGCTGCAGTCGGGTGAGTAAAACCCTCATCCTCGATGGTCAGCACACGATCCACGCCTTCGATTGCTGCGACCTGTTCAGCCACCGCCGAGGCGGATTCAGCAAATACCACTACGTCGATCCCATCGGCACCCATGGGACGCGCGCCGGTGACGGTCTTGGCCGTGGCCGGATCGAGCGTCTGGCCGTCGTGTTCGGCAATGATCAGAATTCTGGACATCAGAGCAATCCCCGGTTTTTCAGTTCGGTTACCAGTTCAGGAACGGAGTCAACCTTGATACCGCCGCCGCGTTTGGGCGGCGGCTCCCAGGCGACGGTTTCGAGATCGACTGCGTCTTCGATACCCAGATCGTCGATCGCGATGACCTCAAGAGGCTTGCGTTTGGCTTTCATGATGTCGGGCAGCTTGACGAATCGCGGCTCGTTCAGGCGAAGATCGGAGGTCATGACGGCGGGCAGGTCGATTTCAAGCGTTTCCAACCCCGCATCGACTTCCCGGGCGATCGTCGCTTTCGACCCTTCGATCTCGACTCTGGATGCAAATGTGGCCTGGGGCCGGTCCCAGAGCGCGGCCAGCATCTGCCCGGTCTGGTTGCAGTCATCGTCGATGGCCTGCTTGCCGAGAAAGAAGATGCCCGGCTCCTCCTTGTCGACCAGGGCCCGAAAGACACGAGCCGCAGTCAAGGGCTGGACGACGGATGCCGCGCTGACCTGAATGGCTCGATCCGCACCCATGGCCAGGGCAGTCCGAAGCTGCTGCTGTACTTCATCACCGCCAATGGACACGGCAATGACTTCATCGGCCTGTCCTTTTTCTCGAATCCGCAGCGCTTCTTCCAGGGCAATCTCATCAAAGGGGTTGATCGACATCTTGACCCCGTCGGTCTCGACGCCACTGCCGTCGGATTTGACTCGCACCCGGACGTTGTAGTCAACCACGCGCTTGATCGCGACCAGTATTTTCATGGAGATTCCTTGCAGTCGTTGGAACGTCTTATCAGGCTTGATATTGTAACGTGCCGAAGGGACGGAAATGGAAAGGGCGCGCCAGTCGACAAGCCGCAGGTCGCGAAGACGCCCGGATGAAGAGAACCCAGCTTTGGAAACGAAAAACACGCCCAATCACCTGATGAACGCTTTGCGTTGTTGCGTTCCAGGCTTCCGGTTTCAGGGTGTTGATTTATTCGCCATGCAGATGATGGCGAAGATTCTGCGCCCTGGAATTCAAGCCTTCAACAGGCCGGCCGCCGCCTGACAGGCGCGGGAGTCGAGCAGAAAGACCCCGTCACCGCCGTGGGCGAACTCCAGCCAGATCAGCTCGACCTGCGGGGCGAGCAGTGCCTGCAGCGCCTCGGCGGCCTCACCGACTTCGCAGATCAGGATGCCGTGCTCGGTCAGGTGCTCGGGCGCCTGAACCAGGAGTCGCCGAACCAGGTCCAACCCGTCAGCGCCGGCCTCCAGTCCGAGACGGGGTTCATGGGCAAACTCTGCCGGCAGCTCCACCATCGAGGCGCTCGGTACGTAGGGCGGGTTACTCAGGATCAGATCGTAGCGACGGTCTGGCACAGCCGAGAGAAGATCGGATTCGAGCACGCTCACCCGATCAGTCAGTCGGTGTCGCGCCACGTTGCGGCGGGCCAGGGCCAGTGCGGGCGGACTGATGTCCAGCGCATCGACTTCGGTGTCCGGATGATGATGGGCCAGCGCGATCGCCAGGCAGCCCGAGCCGGTGCCGACATCGACAGCCCGCCTGAGCTGCCCCCGCGCCAGCCAGGGTTCGAAGCCATCGACAATCAGTTCAGCCAGCGGCGAGCGCGGCACCAGCACCTGATCATTGACCTCGAAAGACAGACCGGCCAGCCAGGCCTCGCCAAGCAGGTAGGCCAGCG
>Ga0102938_10002267_pt1 | contig 14571 bp, 10 predicted proteins | sample SalPonR2_B_D2_MG_FD_84516 | JGI IMG/M metagenome (GOLD analysis project Ga0102938, IMG submission 84516) | Salt pond soil microbial communities from South San Francisco under conditions of wetland restoration - Salt Pond MetaG R2_B_D2_MG | ecosystem: Environmental > Aquatic > Marine >...
CGGTGCCCGTACGGTCGTCCTTGCGCAAGCCTTCGTGGCGGACGCGTGCGAGCAAATCGAGATACTGCTGCATGTCAAACCCCTCGCCGTGCCGGGCGGTACGCCAGCCAGAGCAGCACGATCCCGAGGCCAATGAGCGGGATCGTCAACAACTGGCCCATGGTCAGCCAGCCGAAGGCCAGGTAGCCGATGTGCGCATCGGGCAGCCGCACGAACTCCACCAGGAAGCGGAACACCCCGTAGCCGAGCGCGAAGGCGCCCGAGACCGCCATGCGCGGCGGCCGGGTCGCCGAGTAGAACCACAACACCAGGAAAAGCGCCACGCCCTCCAGCGCCGCCTGGTAGAGCTGCGAGGGATGGCGCGCCACGCCGTCGACCACGAAGGCCCACGGCACGTCCGTGGGCTTGCCCCACAGCTCGCCGTTGATGAAATTGCCGATCCGGCCGAAGGCCAGCCCCAGCGGCACGATGGGCGCAAGAAAATCGGTCACCGCCCAGAAGCCGCGGCCGAGCTTGCGCCCGTAGAACCACATCGCGAGCATCACACCGAGCAGGCCGCCGTGGAAAGACATGCCGCCTTCCCAGACACGCAGCAGCATGATCGGGTCGCGCAGCCACGCGTCGAAATTGTAGAACAGTATCGAGCCGAGCCGGCCGCCGATGATGACGCCGAGTGCGCCGTAGAAAATCAGGTCGTCCACCTGCTCCGCCGTCCAGTCCGAGCCCGGCCGGGCGGCGCGACGACGGCCCAGCCACCAGGCCACGCCGAAACCCAGGATGTACATCAGGCCGTACCAGCGAATCGCCAGAGGCCCCAGCTGGAGTGCGATGGGATCGATGTCCGGGTACGGAATCATGCAGCTACTCCGGTACGATGCGGCAGAACACCGCCTTCAGATAGCGGGTTTCCGGGATGAGCGGATGCGAGGGATGATCCGCGGACTGCCCGCCGAGTTCCAGCACCTGCACGGCGCGGCCGAGATGCCGCGCGGCGCGCTGGATCGCGACCAGGTGATCTTCCTGTGAGAGGTGGAAAGAACAGCTGCAGGACACCAGCAGGCCGTCACGCTCCAAAAGCCGCATGGCGAGCTGGTTAGCCCGCTGGTAAGCGATGAGCCCCGCTTTCTGGTCCTTGCGCCGCTTGATGAAGGCCGGCGGATCGACGACCACCGCGGCAAAGCTGCGTCCTTCATCCGCCAGGGCCTTCATGACGTCGAAGGCCTGACCCTCCGCTGTCTCCAGCTCCAGCCCGAGGCGCTGCGCGTCACGTTCGGCCACCTCGAGCGCGATCGCCGACGAGTCCACGAGCATGGCCCTTGCGCCGCGCGCGGCGGCAGCCAGGCCCCATGCGCCCGTGTAGGAGAAAACGTCGAGCACGCTGTCCGGCCGGTAACGGGCGAGGCGCGCGCGGTTGTCGCGCTGGTCGTAGAACCACCCGGTCTTCTGCCCCGTGCGGATCGGCGCGGTCAGCTCCAGCTCGTTGTCGACCACGCGCACTTCATCCGGCACGTCGCCGGCGGCGACCTCGACGTAGCGCTCCAGGTCCTCCAGCTTGCGGACGCTCGAGTCGTTGCGCCACAGGATCCCGGCGGGCGAGTACACCTTGGTGACGGCATCGACGATGTCGCCTTTCATGTTCTCCATCGTCGCGGTGCCCGCCTGCAACACGACGATGTCGCCGAAGCGATCGACGATCAGGCCGGGCAAACCGTCGCCATCGGCGAACAACGCGCGATAGCAGCCCTGGCCGTAGAGGCGCTCGCGCATCGCGAGTGCCACCTTGAGGCGATGCACGACCAGCGAACGATCCGGCGGATAGGCGACATTGCGCGAAAGAATGCGCGCCGCGATCAGGCTATGCGGGCTCACGCCCGCATAGCCGAGGAACCGGTCCTCCGCGCTCATCAGCCGCACGATCGCACCGGCGGACAGCGTGTTCAGCGGCGTCGCCGCCGTATCCACTTCGTTGCTGTAGATCCACAGGTGGCCCGCCCGCGGGCGGCGGTCCTCGCGAGGCTTCAGCCGGAGTTCTGGGTAATCGGTGCTGGCTTGATTCACGACGGGAAGCTCCGGAGAAGCGCCGGAGAAGGTCCGGTATAGTTGCGCGCAAGTCTACCCGATTCCATAGCCGGACATAGCCATGCCAGCCGACCGCAACCGCCTCGCCGACGAGACCAGCCCCTACCTCCTGCAACACGCCGGCAACCCGGTGGACTGGCACCCGTGGGACGAGCAGGCGCTGGAACTCGCGCAGCGGGAAGGCAAACCGATTCTCCTGTCCATCGGCTACTCGGCCTGTCACTGGTGCCACGTCATGGCTCACGAGTGTTTCGAGAATCCCGAGATCGCCGCGCAGATGAACGCGATGTTCGTCAACATCAAGGTCGATCGCGAGGAACGCCCGGACCTCGATCGCATCTACCAGCTGGCGCACCAGATGATCGCGCAGCGCAACGGCGGCTGGCCCCTGACCATGTTCCTGTCCCCGGAAGACCAGGCTCCGTTTTTCGGCGGCACCTATTTCCCCCCGGAAGCCCGTCACGGGCTGCCCGGCCTTCCCGAGCTGATGAACAAGGTCAGCGGCTACTGGCGCGACCACCAGGACGAGATCCGCCAGCATGCCGAGGGCGTGCGGGAAGCATTCGGCGCGGTCTGGGAAGCCCCCGCCGGCGACCCGGCGACCGTCGAGATCGACCCCGAGCTGCTCGCGATCGCGCGCCGCGAACTGGCGGAAAACTTCGACAAGGAGCACGGCGGCTTCGGCGCGGCGCCGAAGTTTCCCCACCCGCCGAGCCTGCAACGCCTGCTGCGCCACTGGCGCAGCACCGCGCTCGGCGAATCGCCGGACCTCGAGGCGCTCTACATGACCACCTCGACACTCCAGCAGATGGCCGAGGGCGGCATCTACGACCAGCTGGGCGGGGGGTTCTTCCGTTACGCGGTGGACGCCCACTGGATGATCCCGCATTTCGAGAAGATGCTGTACGACAGCGCGCAGCTCCTGCCGCTCTATTCCCAGGCGTGGAGCGTGACCAACGAAAGCCTGTTTCGCCGGGTGGCGATCGACACGGCCGGCTGGGTCATACGCGAAATGCAGGATGCCGACGGCGGCTACTGTTCGAGTCTCGACGCGGATTCCGAGGGCGAGGAAGGACGCTTCTATTCCTGGGGCCGGGAGGAGCTGCAGCGCCTCCTCGAGCCCGCCGAGTTCGCGGCGGTCACCGCCGTGCACGGCCTCGATCGCGGCCCCAACTTCGAGGGCCGCTGGCATCTCCACACGTTCATGTCGCCGGACCAGTTCGCCGCCGGCAGCGGTCTGGACGGCGCGGAGGTGGAGATGCACCTCGCGACGGCCCGGGCGAAGATGTTCGCCGCCCGCGAGGCGCGCGTCCGGCCGGAGCGAGACGACAAGGTCCTGGCCTCGTGGAACGGGCTGATGATCCGCGGCATGGCGATCGCGGCCCGGGTGCTGGGCGATCCGGCGCTGGCCGACTCGGCGGACCGGGCCATGGCCCACGTGCGCAGCCGGATGATGGCGGACGGACGCCTGCTGGCGGCGTGGAAGGACGGCCGCGCGCGCTTCCCGGCCTATCTGGACGATTACGCGTTCCTGCTGGACGCGACGCTGGAGATGCTGCAGCTGCGCTGGAACAGCGCGGACCTGCAGTTCGCCGTCATGCTCGCCGATACCCTGCTTGAGCATTTCGAAGATCGCGACGGCGGCGGTTTTCTGTTCACGGCGGACGACCACGAGAAGCTCCTCGAGCGTCCGCGTCCGCTGGCCGACGACGCCATGCCGTCCGGAAACGGCATCGCCGCGCTGGCCCTCAACCGGCTCGGCTGCCTGCTTGGCGAACCGCGCTATCTCACGGCCGCCGAGCGCGCAGTGCGTTCGGCATTGCCGGCGATGCGCCGCGCCCCGTTCGCGCACTGCGCCTTGCTCGACGCGCTGGAAGAGCAGCTGCATGCACCGGAGATCGTCATCGTGCGAGGGCAGCCGCGCAAGGCCGCAGACTGGGGCCGCACCGTACGACTGGTCTACGCGCCCCGGCGACTGGTGTTCGATATCCCGACGGACGCGCTGGACCTGCCGCCCGCACTCGCGGAGAAAACGGCGCCGGCGAGCGGCGCGCGGGCTTGGATCTGTCGCGGCACCACCTGCCTGCCGCCGGTCGACAGCCTTCCCGCACTCACCACGGCCCTCAAGACGCCCTGAGGCGGCTGGCGGCGGCAAATAGACCCGCTTGGTTCCGTACGAGGCGAACTCGCGCGGCTAGAGTGCGCGGCGCTCCCAGCGATCGTCGCGCAGCACCAGCTCGTACATCGGCCAGTAGTGGTTGTCGAGTTTCAGGGTCAGCACTTCAACCTGGTCGTTCCAGTTCAGCGCACGGACGCGCACCGCCTCGCGATGCGCACGCCCTTCGACCGCCGCCACGAAGGCGTCGAGGTCCGGCGTCGGGCGGCCGTCCACCTCGACGATCCGCAACCCGCCCCGCAGGCCGTTGCGGCTGGCCGGCGAACCGAACGCGTGGAACGCGACGAACACTCCGCCCGGTTCGATCCCGCGTTGCGCGGCCAGCGCACGGTGCGGCGTCTGCAGCAGGGCGCCCGCCCAGGCCAGCACTCTCCGCACGCCCCCGCTGTCGAGCTCGACGGTCGGCACTTCCAGGTCCAGCACTTCACCCTGGCGCCAGATCCGCAGCGTGACGACGGGCGCCTGAGTGGCCTCCTCCATCGGCCGGAAACGGTTGACCACCGCCCCGTCGATCCGCAGCAGCAGGTCTCCGGGCCTGAGCTGCTCCGCCGCGGGCGTGGCCGCCACCGTGCGCACCACCTGCAACACCTGGCGCCGCTCGGGATCGTGCGCTTCGAGTTCAGCGGCCAGCTCGTTGGACAGGCCGAGACGACGCGCGCTCGCCAGCGGCAGCTCGAGGAATTCCACCTCGAGTGAACGCAAGTCGCGTTCTCCCCGCGCCAGCGCCAGCACTTCGGCGACCAGGGTGGCGGGTATGCCCTTGTTGGTCTGCTCCATGCCCCGCCCGCCCTCGAGGGCGAAACTCGACCACGTGCCCTGGATGTGACCGCGACTGTCGGTGATCACGCCGTCAAAGTCGTCGGGACCGCTCACCAACTCGATGGTCTCGATGTTGCTGTCGCGAAACCGCAGGGTGCGCGACAGCGGCGCCTGCAAGGCCTCGATGGACGCCACCTGGGTCGATTGCGACGCGATGCGATGCCCGCCGCGCAGACCGATGACCCAGGCTTCGTCGCCCGGCTGCAGGGGGCGCTTCGACAGCTTTGCCGAACGCACCGGGGTAGCGCCGATCAGCTCGGGCTCGTAGCGCAGCACCACCAGGTTGTGCAGGGGGTGAATGAACTCCACGCGGGCCGGAATCTCCAGGGAGGCCGCAAAGGTCAGCATGATGTCACCGAGGTTCTCGGGCACCGTGTTGCGATCGACCACCACCAGCCCCTGCTCAGCGTCCACCACCAGGCCGGTGCCGTGGTAGAAGCGCTCGGACACACCCGAGACGGCGTAAGGCATCTCGAAATTAACCAGCACGAGCGAGTTCTGCACCGCGCGGACGCGCCGATCGTCCTCGGGCGGGAACCGCGTGCTCGCCGGCTCCGGCAAGGCGGCGACGCCCGTCTCGGGCAGGGACTCGCAGGGCCACTCGCCGGCCGCGTCGTGGCGAATGCAGTAATCCGCCGGGAACCAGCGCCGGTCGATGCGGATGCTGCGCAGGCGGGTGGCGCGCGGATTGTCGAACTCGTAGAACCGCGCTGCGACGCGCGCCCGGTCCGGCAGATGCTCGACCGCGGCGCGCAAGGCGTCCAGGTCGGGCGTCGGGCGTCCGTCGAGTTCGACGATGACCGCGCCGCGGGGGATCGCCGACGCCATGAGCATGTAACCCGGGTTAGCCACGAACACGCCTTCGAGCGGCATGTTCAGGTGTCGCGCCTGCTGGTAAGACAAGTCGTGCAGCACCGCGTCGCCGATCTGCAGGAAAGACGCCGGGGTCACGGCATGCAGATCGCTCACCTCGACCTCGAGTGCGAGGTCGGTTGTGCCGCGACGTACGGCCAGGGCGACGACTTCGCCCACGTTGGCATCCAGCGTTTCGGCCAAAGCATCGAAAGTCGCCAGCGGCTCACCCTCGAGTGCGAGCAGGATGTCGCCCGGTTCGAGGGCACCCTCGGCAGGCGCCCCGGCGATGATGTCGCGCACCACGAGGAGGCCTTTCTGGCCCGAAAACAGCGCCCGGTAGCGAGCCTCGGTCGCGGCGTCGAGGCCGAGGCGGCGCAGTTCGTCGTAGGGCACGTGGACGAAAGTCGACAGCAAGGTACCCCGGGGTACTTCTTCGCCCCGGGCGATGTGCTCCAGCGCGCGGGTGACGCGGCCGAGCGGCAGGAAGAAGCTCGATGCCGCCTGGGTATTGGCGCCGGCGTTCAGCGCCACCACGCGGCCGTTGATGTCGATGACGGGCGATCCGGAAGAGCCTCCGGAGGTGCCCGAAGCCGCCTGGATGTAGAAGGTGTTGAAGTCGTTGTACTGGCCGCGACCGTAATTGGGCGCTTCCCGGTCAAGCCGCGCCAGGGTGCCGGCCAGGATCGAGATCTGTTCGCCCGCATCGTTGCCGACGACGCGAATCTCGCGGCCCGCCTCGGCCCCCTCGGGCGCGAGCGGCAGCGATTCGGGACTGATGTGCCGCAACTGCGCAGGATCGTAGCGATACACGCCGAAATCGTGCACGGGGTCGCGGTAGACAGCGGTCAGCTCGACCACCTCGTGGTTCAGGAACACCGCTTCGGCCACCACTGGTCCGGCCGTGACGACATGACGGTTGGTCAGAATGAGCCCGCGGGCGGCATCCACGACGAAGCCGGTGGCCTGCGTGGACATGTTGCCGTTCGTATCGAAGGCCCGCGGTGCATCGACGCGGATGGTGACGACGCTCGGGGCGATGCGTTCCAGGGTGGCTCGCCAGCCGGGGGGTTGGGCCGCGACCTCGGCGGCGCCGGGCGGCGGCGTGGCGCCGAAAGCGGCCGCGCCGGCCAGCGCCAGCACGGCGAATGCAATCAATTTCCGCAAGCTTCAACTCCCAAGGTGCAGTTGACGGCCGAAACTGGCCTCGTACCTCGTGTAGAAAGACTCCCGATCGAAGGAATGGTTCTGCGTACCCGCGGATTCGACCTTGATGGCGCCCATCAGCGAGGCGATCCGGCCCGTGGTCGCCCAGTCGGCCCCGTGCATCAGGCCGTGCAGCAGTCCCGCCCGATAGGCGTCGCCGCAGCCCGTCGGATCGACGACGGCCGCCGGCGCCGCCGCGGGGATCTCCAGCCGTTCACCACCGGCCATGATCACCGAGCCTTCGGCGGCTCGTGTCACGACCAGCGCGCGGACCTGCGCCGCGATCTGCGTCTCGTCGAGGCCCGTGCGCTGCATGAGCATCTTGCCCTCGTAGTCGTTCACGGCGACGACGTCGGCCAGTTGGATGAAACGCTTCAGCTCGGCGGCGCCGAACATCGGCAGGCCCTGGCCGGGATCAAAGATGAACGGGACGCCTGCCGCGGCGAACTGCTCGGCGTGGTCGATCATCGCCTGGCGCCCGTCGGGCGAGACCATGCCCCAGCTCAAGCCGGCCTCCGCAGGCACGACGTTGAGGTGGGCATGCTCCATCGCCCCGGGATGGAAGGCGGTGATCTGGTTGTCGGCGAGGTCGGTCATGATGTAAGCGACCGCGGTGAACGACTCGCTGAGCTCGCGCACGTGATCCAGCGGTACGCCGCGATCGCGCAACCAGTCGCCGTAAGGCGCGAAGTCGTGGCCCACCGTGGCCATCGGGTAGCCCGCGTCGCCGAGCAGGCCGAGGTTGAAGGCGATGTTCGCCGCACAGCCGCCGAACTCGCGGCGCAAGGCCGGGACCAGAAACGAGACGTTCAGCATGTGGATCTGGTCGGGCAGGATCTGGTCCTGGAACTGCCCCTGGAACACCATGATGTTGTCGTAGGCGATGGAGCCGCAAATGAGTGCTTTCATGCGGCGGCCGGTTTCCAGGCCACGTCCAGCTGCCGTGCGGCGCGCACGTCGTCCAGGCGGCGAACGGGCGTCGTGTATGGCGCGCCGTGCAGCTTGTCGGGATCAGTCTGTGCCTCCGCCAGGATGTCCTCCATCGCCTGCGCGAAGGCATCGAGCGCTTCCTTCGACTCTGTCTCGGTGGGCTCGATCAGCAGGCACTCGGGCACCAGCAGGGGGAAATACGTCGTCGGCGCATGAAACTCGAAGTCCAGCAGCCGCTTGGCGAAATCCATTGCCGTGACACCGAGCTCCTTGGACTGGCGCTTCAGCGTGACGATGAATTCGTGGCTGGCGCGACGCTCGGGATAAGCCAGCTGGAACCCCACATCGCGCAACCGCGCCATCAGGTAGTTGGCGTTCAGCGTGGCGAATTCAGCAACCCGCGGCATGCCCTCCCGGCCCAGCATCCGTGCGTACACATAGGCCCGCAACAGCACGCCGGCGTTCCCCATGAATGCCGACAGCCGCCCGATCGACAGGGGACGGTCCGCTTCGCTGACCCAGCGATAACGCCCACCTTCCTCGGCCACGACCGGGACCGGCAGGAAGGGCACGAGGCGCTCGCTGACGCCGACTGCGCCGGAACCCGGCCCGCCGCCGCCGTGCGGGGTGGAGAACGTCTTGTGCAGGTTCATGTGGATCACGTCGAAGCCCATATCACCGGGACGCACCTTGCCGAGAATCGCGTTCAGGTTGGCGCCGTCGTAATAAAGCAGCCCCCCCGCACCGTGCACGACTTTGGACATCTCCAGGATGCGCCGGTCGAACACGCCGACGGTCGAGGGATTGGTGAGCATGATGCCGGCCGTCTTCGGACCCACGGCGGCCTTCAGCGCCTCGAGATCGACGTCGCCATCCGGACCGGTCGGGATCTCGATGACCTTGCAGCCGCACATCGTCGCCGTCGCCGGATTCGTGCCGTGCGCGGCATCGGGCACGATGATCTCGTCGCGCTGAGTGTCGCCGCGCGACACATGGTAGGCGCGGATCATCGCCACCCCGGCGAACTCGCCCTGCGCGCCCGCCATCGGCGTCAGCGACACGGCTTTCATGCCCGTCACTTCACGCAATATCTCCTGCAATTCCCACATGCAGGCCATGAATCCCTGTCCGGTGGAATCCGGCGCCAGCGGATGACGATTCGTGAAGCCGGGCAGCAGGGCCAGCGTGTTACAGGCACGCGGGTTGTATTTCATCGTGCACGAACCGAGCGGATAGAAGTTCGTGTCGATGGAGAAATTGAGACGCGAGAGACGGGTGTAGTGCCGCACGACGCCGAGTTCCGAAACCTCGGGCAGGCGCGGCGGCTCACTGCGCCGGAACGCCGCCGGAATCTCGGCTTCCGCCCGCGCCAGCGGTGCCTGGGCCGTGGCACGCCGCCCGGGCCGGGAATGCTCGAAAATCAACGGTTCAGTCATCGTGCCTCTCCAGGAACAGTGCCGCAGACAAAACTAGCCGAGTGCCTTGAGCGCGGCCTCGTAATCCGGCTCCTGCGCGATCTCCGGCACCAGCTCGGAGTGCACCACGGTGTCGTTTTCGTCGAGTACGACGATGGCGCGAGCCGTCAGTCCGGCGAACGGCCCGTCAGTGATGAGCACGCCGTAACCGCGCGCGAAATCATCCGAGCGCATGCTCGACAGCGTGATCACGTTGTCCAGCCCCTCGTCGCCACAGAAGCGCTTCTGCGCGAACGGCAGGTCCGCAGAGATCATCAGCATCACGGTGTCTTCGTGGGTCCGCGCATAGTCGTTGAACTTGCGCGTCGACTCGGCACACACCGGCGTGTCGATGCTCGGGAAAATGGACAGCAGCTTCTTCTTGCCCATCCAGCGGGACAACGACACGTCGTTGAGGTCGCGGTCCGTGAGGGTGAAATCGGGCGCCTTGCTGCCCACGCGCGGAAACTCCCCCGCGGTGTGGATCTCGGTGCCCTGCAAAGTAATCGTAGCCATGGAAATACTCCGGATGCTGCTCGTGTGATCGGGCCTTCAGGCGACCCGTGCGTGGCGGAGGACGTCGTCCAGCGCCTGGAAATAGGTCTCGATGTCCGTGGTTGTGCGGGTCTCGGTCGCGCATAACAGCAAGGCATGGCCGAGCTCGGGATAGTCTCGCGACAGGTCGTAACCGCCGAGAATGCCGCGCTCGGCGAGCGCCTCCAGCAGGGGTGCGACGGGGTGATCGAAAGACAGCACGGACTCGTGAAAGTACGGCCCGCTGAAGGTACGCCGCACACCCTGGATGGAGCCGAGTCGGCCGACCAGTTCGGCGGTGTTGGCCACGCAGGCCGCCGCCACGCGGGCCAGGCCCTCGGCCCCGAGGAGACTCATGTAGATCGTGGCCGCCGTGACCATCAGACCCTGGTTGGTGCAGATATTCGAGGTCGCCTTCGAGCGACGGATATGTTGTTCGCGTGCCTGCAACGTGAGAGCGAAGCCGCTGCGGCCATCCAGGTCCACCGTGCGCCCGACGATGCGCCCCGGCATCTGCCGGACCAGGGCCTGGCGGCAGGCCAGGAAGCCGAAATAGGGTCCGCCGGAGGACAACGGCACGCCCAGTGGCTGGCCCTCGCCGCAGGCGATGTCCGCGCCGTTCTCGCCCCAGGTCCCAGGGGCTTCGAGCAGCGCCAGGCTGATCGGGTTGACGACGGCGATCACCAGGGCGCCCTTCGCGCGCGCCCAGTCGGTCATCGCGGCGACATCCTCATAGCCGCCGAAGAAATTGGGCTGCTGGATCACCAGTGCCGTGACGTCCGCATCGTCCCACGCACGCAGGGCTTCGGGCAGCGTCACCCCGGCCTCCCGGCAATACGGCACGGTCTCGAACTCGAGCCCCTGCCCCCCGGCGATGCTGTGCGCGACGCGCCGGTAAGCCGGATTCACCGTCGCCGGTACCAGGATGCGCCCGCTGTTCGACGCGCGATTGGCCCGCACCGCCATCAGTGCCGCCTCGGCCATCGCCGACGCCCCGTCGTAAAGCGAGGCGTTCGACACATCCATGCCGGTCAAAGCGGCCATCATCGACTGGTATTCGTAGATCAGCTGCAGCGTGCCCTGGCTGGCCTCGGCCTGGTAAGGCGTATAAGCGCTGTAGAACTCTCCGCGCGTCGTGACCTCCCAGACGGCCGCCGGAATATGGTGCTCATAAGCGCCGGCGCCGATGAAATTCAGGTGGCCCTCGTCGCGCGCCGCGCGCTCGCGCATCAGCCGCTGTATCTCCATTTCGCTGAGCGCCGGGGGCACGCCGGACAGCGCCTCGATCTTCAGGCCGGACGGGATCTCGTCGAACAGCTGCTCGATGCTGTCGACGCCGATGACGCCGAGCATCTCGCGAATGTCGTCTTCCGTGTGCGGGATGAAAGGCATGGGTCGCTCTCAGTCTTCCAGGGTTTCTGCGTAAGCCTTCGCATCGAGCAGCTCAGGGGTTTCGATCCCGGACGCCGGCCGGATTTTCATGATCCAGCCCTCGCCATAGGGATCGCTGTTAAGCAGTTCCGGCTGGCTCGCCAGGGCCTCGTTGACCGCAGTCACTTCGCCTGCGATCGGGCTGTACACGTCGGAAGCCGCCTTGACGGATTCGACCACGGCGCAGGCCTCGCCCGGGGTGACGCTGCGGCCGACCTCGGGGATTTCCACGAACACCAGGTCGCCGAGTGCTTCCTGGGCGTGATCGGAGATGCCGAGCGTTACGCTTCCGTCGTCTTCCGGCCGGAGCCACTCGTGGGTGCGGGCGTACTTCAGTTCTGCGGGAATCTTGCTCATCACGGGCCTCTCGAGGACTGGGTCGTAAACAGGGGGTCGGAATGAACGCTTCAGTCAAGCTGAATGCGGGATTTGCCGTTGCGCACGAAGGGCGGGCGCACGACGCGCGCCCCGAGCAGACGACCGCGGATATCGACTTCGACCTGTTCGCCGGTCTCGGCCGGCACGCGCGCGAAACCGATGGAGCGTCCGAGCGTCGGGGAAAAACTGCCGCTGGTGACCTCGCCGTCGCCGGCGGCCGTGACCACGCGCTGGTGGCCGCGCAACACGCCGCGATCCTCTAGCAGGAGGCCGACCAGTTTGCGGGGGGCGCCCGTGGCGCGCTGCGCCTCGAGCACGGCCCGGCCGATGAAATCGCGCTCTGCCGGCTCCCAGGCGACGGTCCAGCCCAGGCCGGACTCCAGCGGGCTGGTCGTCTCGTCCATATCCTGGCCGTAAAGGTTCATCCCCGCCTCGAGCCGGAGCGTATCGCGCGCCCCCAGCCCGCAGGGCCGTATCCCGGCGTGCTCCAAGGTCCGCCAGGCGTCCGCCGCCGCATCCGCGGGCAGGATGATTTCCCAGCCGTCCTCACCGGTGTAACCGGTGCGCGCCACGAACAACTCGCCGAACTGCGCCGCCGTGAACGGCGTCAGCGCGAGAGCCGCGTCGCGATCTGCGGGGTCCAGCAGGGTGGCCGCCTTGTCGCGTGCGTCCGGGCCCTGCGCGGCAATCATGGCCAGCTCGGGGCGCTCCCGGACCGTCACGCCGCTGCCGGCGGACCGGGCCTGCAACCAGGCGAGATCCTTGGCTCGCGTCGCGGCGTTGACCACCATGCGATAGCGATCCGCGGCGAGAAAATAGACGATGAGGTCGTCGATCACGCCGCCCTCGTCGTTCAGCAGGCAGCTGTAGAGCGCCTTGCCGGGCGTCTTGAGCCGCGCGACGTCGTTCGCCAGCAGGTGCCTGAGCCAGGCCTGCACGTCATCGCCTTCGAGATCGACCACGGTCATGTGCGAGACATCGAACAGGCCGGCGTCCGTGCGCACGGCGTGATGTTCCTCGACCTGCGAACCGTAGTGCAGCGGCATGTCCCAGCCGCCGAAATCCACGATGCGCGCGCCGAGCCGCTCGTGGTCCTGATGCAACGGTGTCTTATCGCCCATAACGTGTCTCTCCCCGCGGCCGTCCAGCATGACGACAGGCGTCGCCTGCCGCCTCTCTGTCCGGGAACCTGAGAGATTCAGTCCCGCTGCGCCCCGCGCCTGCGAAACCGGTCACCTTCGGTGGGCCCCTGCGTGCGGCCGCTCTCCAGAGCCAACTCATCCCCGACGTCCTTTTGCCTGAGCGTTTCCGGGCGGTGCTTGCGCCTTCGGCGCCCCGGGCCTTGCGGGCCGGGGTCTCTCCACCGGGGACCTATGCGTTGGAGGGTGGGATCATACCCGAGGCCGCGGCCCCGCGGCCAGCGGCTGCCAACGCCGGCACCGTAACCGCGCTGCGGCGTCTGCCAGTCGCCACGTCGCCGACATTGCGCTTGCTTGCGGCCGGGGGGCCGGGCGGGGATCATTGGCGCTCAGGCATTTCGCCCCGCAAGAGACCGACCGCATGAGCCCTGTACGCAGACGCGCCTCCCTGCCGGTCACGGTGGATCACGTGCGCATCGGAGGTGACGCTCCCATCGTCGTGCAGTCGATGACCAACACGGATACGGCCGACATCGAGGGCACGGTGCGCCAGGTGGCGGACCTCGCACGCGCGGGGTCGGAAGTCGTGCGCGTCACGGTCAACACCCGCGAGGCCGCCGCCGCGGTTCCGGCGATCCGCGAGCGGCTCTACGCACTCGGCCTGAACGTCCCCCTGGTCGGCGACTTTCATTTCAACGGCCACAAGCTGCTCGCCGAAGTCCCCGAGTGCGCCGTCGCCCTGTCGAAGTACCGCATCAACCCGGGCAACGTCGGCCGCGGCAGCAAGCGCGATCCCCAGTTCGCTTCCATGATCGAGGCCGCCTGCCGCTACGAGCGCCCAGTTCGGATCGGCGTGAACTGGGGCAGCCTGGACCAGGACCTGCTCACGCGCCTGATGGACGAGAACTCGAAGCTGGCCGAGCCGCTGGACGCGCATGCGGTGACCCAGGAAGCCATGATCCGCTCCGCGCTGGACAGCGCCGCGCGGGCAGTCGAGATCGGCCTGCCGCATGACCGCATCATCCTGTCCTGCAAGGTCAGCGGCGTGCAGGACCTGATCGCCGTGTACCGCGACATCGCGGCGCGCTGCGACTATCCCCTGCATCTCGACCTTACGGAGGCCGGCATGGGCAGCAAGGGTATCGTCGCCTCCACGGCGGCGATGGCCGTGCTGCTCCAGGAGGGCATCGGCGACACGATCCGCGTTTCGCTGACGCCCGAGCCCAACGGCGATCGCACCCAGGAAGTCATCGTGGCGCAGGAGATCCTGCAGACCATGGGGCTGCGCTCCTTCACCCCCATGGTCATCGCCTGTCCCGGTTGCGGCCGCACCACCAGCACGGTGTTCCAGGAACTGGCACAACAGATCCAAGACCATCTGCGCCACCGCATGCCGGAATGGAAAAAGCGTTACACGGGCGTCGAAGAGATGACCGTGGCGGTGATGGGCTGCGTGGTCAACGGCCCGGGCGAGAGCAAGCACGCCAACATCGGCATCAGCCTGCCGGGTACCGGCGAACGGCCCGTGGCGCCGGTCTACGTCGACGGCCAGAAAGACGTCACGCTGAAAGGC
>Ga0102938_10002268_pt1 | contig 14570 bp, 20 predicted proteins | sample SalPonR2_B_D2_MG_FD_84516 | JGI IMG/M metagenome (GOLD analysis project Ga0102938, IMG submission 84516) | Salt pond soil microbial communities from South San Francisco under conditions of wetland restoration - Salt Pond MetaG R2_B_D2_MG | ecosystem: Environmental > Aquatic > Marine >...
ACCGAGGCCAGGAATTCAACCGGGGCCAGTCCCCAAACGGCTAAGCAGAGTTCTGTGGATTGATTGCTGCAAACGTGCTTAGCCATCTCCCTTCGTCGTAGAGGAACCGCAGATGCCCGCGACTGCACTGCATTTACCACACACAATTCAGTGGCTTGGCGATACCAGCGGTTCGCTGCGGTTGCTGGATCAAACCCGTTTGCCGACCGAAGAGACCTACCTCGATGCCGAGAGCGTCGAGCAAGTTCACGATGCGATTCGTCGACTGGTCGTGCGAGGTGCACCGGCGATCGGAATTGCCGCCGCCTATGGGGTGTGCGTGGCGGTGGGCAACCAACCGGATCAAGCTCGCTCGACAGCGCTCAGCGCGATCGAATATCTGGCAACCAGTCGTCCGACGGCGGTCAATCTTTTCTGGGCCCTGGATCGCATGCGCCGCGTGGTGGAAGCGACTGCCGACGATCGATTGGCAACGCAGTTGCTGAGCGAGGCGATTGCGATTCATGACGAGGATCGGCAGATGTGTGCCGCCATTGGTAGGCATGGGGCTCCCTTGCTGGACGGCTGTCAGAATGTGCTGACGCATTGCAACGCCGGTTCACTGGCAACGGCGGAACTAGGCACCGCCCTAGCGGTCATCTATACCGCGCACTCCAATGGGAATCCGGTCCATGTCTATGCCGATGAAACGCGGCCCCTGCTGCAAGGGGCTCGGTTGACCGCCTGGGAGCTCTCCCGTTCGGGCGTGGATGTCACCGTGCTGTGCGATTCGATGGCAGCGAGTTTGATGCTCAGCGGAAAGGTCGACGCCGTCATCGTGGGTGCCGACCGCATCGCTGCCAACGGAGATGCCGCGAATAAAATTGGCACCTATCCTTTGGCAATCATGGCGCGCTATCACAACGTTCCCTGCTATGTCGCCGCACCGAGCAGCACCTTTGATCTTAGCCTTCCAACGGGCCAAGGGATCCCCATTGAGCAGCGCAGCGCCAAAGAGGTCTCGCATCCGTTCGGCGCGCAAACCGTGCCCGCTGGAGTTGCGGTTTACAACCCAGCCTTCGACGTCACGCCGGCGGAACTGATTACCGCGATCGTCACCGAGCAAGGATTGATCCAACCGGTCAATGCGACGACCGTCGCGAAAGTCATCCGACTGGCTGCTCCACAGTCGTGAGGGGGACTAGGCCGTCTCCTGAAATACGCCGCATCTGCCTCCAGTGACGCTCTGCAAATTGCCAACTCCACAGCGCCAGTGACGTTACCGAAACGGCATAAGCGGTCGCCGCCCCGGCAGCGCCGAATGGTCTAGCCATGAAAGCGGTCAAAGCTGTCAACAAGATTCCGTGCGAGAGAAATATCATCCACAGCAGCCTGCGTTTGCCGGCGAACAGCAGGAATGTGGGGGCCAAAGAAAATACGGTCCAGACGCTTGACCCAAGGGCGACCAACAGGAGCGAAGCATAGGCCGATACGAACTGCTCTCCGTACAGTCGCAAGATCGCTTCGCCGAAAAGGGTGATCGCCAGCATGAACAACGCCACCCCGGTCGTGATGATTACATAGCGGGAACGACGCATTCGAGTTGCCAACTCCCAGTCACCACTATCCATGATCACCGACATGATTGGCTGGAAGTACTTGTCGGTCGACTTGGAAATCAACAGGATCAGGCAACCGGTTTCAAAAGCAGGCGTCAACAATGCCAATTCCTGGCCACCATGCGGCAGGTAATGCATCAACACCAACGTCGCCCGGAAAATCCACGATGTAAGGAAACCAAACACCAGGAACGAAATCACCTCGTTGGTCCAGACTTGCCATTGCATCTCTGGCCGAACCCCGCTGGTCAAGGGGTTCGATTGCGAGCGACCGAGGAAAGATGCAATGACCAATGCGACCACACTGCCCATGCTGAAGCAAATCACCGCTCGGTAGGGTGTGACGGTCGCCTGGCTGATCAAAACGAGGACCAGCACGAGTGTCGTCAACGGGACCAGGATCCGCGCCAGGAACGTCGCCGTTTTGGGCATCTGAAAAGCGAGCAACAAATCGATCGACACGCCCGCACACGACATCGCGGGAATGAAAATCAAAGCCAACAGTGCTATCTGCTTGCCAGAGCCAGTGTCGTGAGGCGCCTCGATGTTCGTCGCCAGCAACCCAAGCAACAAGCTGGTCATCAAGCAACCGAGAATCGCGAACCGCAGATAGCCGCGCAGCAAGCCGTGCGATCCGTTGGCGACCAGTACCGGCACCGTCTTCAGAGCGTACTTACCAAACCCCGCTTCGCCGCAAGAACCGAGTAACGTCAGCGTTGCAATCGTTCCGATGTAGGTTTCAAAATCGGTTAACGACAGATGCCTCGCCAACAGCATCGTCGTCAGATACCCCAGCCCCACGCCCAATAGATTGCCGATGACTAGCAGCAGCGGCACGGTTCGAGAATACGACTCAGGCAGAGGAGAGAACACAAGCGGTCCGACAGCAAAGACTTTCAAGCGGGACGGCTAACGGCACTATCTTATTTCAAGATCGGGGCGTCAGCCTCGGGTACAGACCGTCGGCGGGTTCTTTTCCGGCGCACCGGGAGAGTGTCCAGCCATTACGCCGACTCGATCTCTCGTGCCGCTTGCAGCGTATTGCTCAGCAGCATCGCGATCGTCAGCGGTCCGACTCCACCCGGTACAGGTGTGACCGCGGAAGCAACCTCCATCGCTTCGTCAAACGCGACGTCGCCCACCAATCGATCACCGACACGATTGATGCCAACATCGACAACCACAGCACCCGGCTTAAGCATTTCGCCACGAATCATCTCGGGGCGCCCCACCGCTGCGATCACGACATCGGCCGAACGCACCACGGCCGCCAGATCCGCCGTCCGACTGTGCGCCAAAGTGACCGTTGCGTTGGCCGCCGAAGGACCGCAGGGACTGTCTTTAGCGGCCAACAACATGGCCATCGGTTTGCCCACAATATCGCTCCGCCCAACCACCACGACATGCTTGCCGGCGACCGGAATGTCGTAGCGATGCAGCAACTGCACAATGCCCGCCGGCGTACATGGCAAGAACCGCGGTCGCCCCTGCATCAGGAGGCCAACGTTACAAGGATTAAAAGCATCGACATCCTTCGCCGCATCGACCGCGTCCAAGACCTGACGTTCATCCATGGACGCCGGCAGCGGTAGCTGGACCAGAATACCGTGGACAGCATCATCCGCGTTCAGTTCCGAAATCAGCTTCATCAATTCCGCTTGGGAGACATCGGCCGACAAACGGTGTACGCGGCCCTCGATACCGGCCTTTTCGCACGCAATATTTTTATTGCGGACGTAAACCTGACTGGCCGGGTCGTCCCCCACCAAAACAGCGACCAAGCACGGCCGGCGATTCCCGGCTGCGACAAACTGCTCCACTTGCTCCGCCACTTCGGCTCGGATTGCCAGAGCGGTCTGCTTCCCATCTAAAAGGATCGCGGTCATCGGTTGTATGGCTCCCACCAACATGGCAAAGGTCAAGCCTGCGAACTTGGGCCCACAAACGCCCGCAGGAGAAGCATCTCAGGCTAACGATTGGGGGTCTTGGTGAAAACCGGCATGGCCGATCAGAGCTCCTACCGATATACTGAGAACAAGTTTTTGTAACGTTTTGATTGCTAGTTGCCTTGTGCAAGGATCCCATAGTCCATGTCTACCGATGCTCCCGACCTGTCTGGTGTTGAGAAGATTAAAGATGAGAGTCGGCTGCTGCGCGGCACGATCGGTCGGGAACTCCAAGAATCAACCGATGCGTTCGACAAAGACACCCTGCAACTGCTGAAATTTCACGGCACCTATCAGCAGGATGACCGCGATCTGCGAACCGAACGAAAAAAAGCGGGACTTGACAAAGCTTACTCCTGCATGGTTCGCTGCCGGATTCCCGGTGGCCGGATGTCGTCGTCCCAATTGGTGGCTCATCTGGACCTCTGTGACACGCTGGGCAACGCGACCCTCAAGATCACCACGCGACAAACGCTGCAACTGCATGGCATCCTCAAGCAGAACCTGCGGGCGACGATTCATCGCATCAATGAAGTCCATCTTTCGACATTGGCCGCCTGCGGTGACGTCAACCGAAACATCATGTGTTGCCCTGCCAAACGCGTCGGCACGGTGCACGAGGAACTGCAGCGTCTGACGGATGAATTGACCGAAGCGTTGGCACCACGGACCGGTGCCTATCACGAACTATGGTTGATCGATCCCGATACGGGCGAGAAAACGCTCGCCGGCGGAGGCTCTCCCAAACAAGAAGAGGAACCGCTTTACGGCCCGCGCTACTTGCCGCGAAAGTTCAAAGTCGGCATTGCCCTGCCCGAAGACAACTGCATCGATATTTACACCCAAGACCTCGGTTTCTTGGCCGTCGTTCGCGATGAAAAAATCATCGGCTACAACGTGTTGGCTGGCGGAGGCATGGGGACGACACCGTCGGCTGCAAAAACGTTCCCCGCGTTGGCCAAGCGGATGGCTTTTGCAAGTCCCGAGCAGGTCGTCGATGTCGCCAAAGCTGTCATCATGGTGCAACGCGACTTCGGGAACCGCGAAGACCGTAAGACCGCTCGCATGAAGTACCTGATCGCCGATTGGGGAATCGACAAGTTCCGCGCTAAAGTTGAAGAGTACCTCGGTACCGAACTGAGCGACTGCACGGCCGATGAAGTCCACGGTTTTGACGACCACATGGGCTGGCAAGAGCAGGGTGATGGCATGTGGTCCTACGGCTTGAACGTCGAAAACGGACGGCTGTACGACAGCGATCACATTCAACTGAAAGCGGCCTTTCGAGCCATCGCGACCGAACTCGATCCACCCATTCGCTTGACGTCGCACCAAAGCATCATCTTCTGCGACATCCAACCGGAGCAGCGTGATCGGCTGATCGAAATCATCCGCGCGCACCGCGCTCCGCTGACCGAAGACACCAGCACGGTCCGCCGCTGGTCGATGGCCTGTGTTGGCTTGCCGACGTGCGGCTTAGCGGTCACCGAAAGCGAACGCGCCCTGCCTGGCATGATGGATCAACTAGAAGAGCCACTGGTCAAGCTGGGGCTGAGCCATGAACGCTTTACGATCCGCATGACTGGCTGCCCCAACGGCTGCGCACGCCCCTACGATGCCGACTTGGCTTTGGTGGGGCAAACCAAAGGACGCTACCGAATGTTCGCCGGCGGCGCCTTGCTGGGCACCCGTTTGAATTACGCCTACAAGGACAAGGTCGCCGAAGAAGACGTCACGAAAGAACTGATCGCCGTCTTCGCAGCCTTCAAAGCCAACCGCCAGGGCGACGAAACGCTAGGCGACTTCTGTGCCCGCGTAGGACGCGACGAACTCGAACGACTAGCCGATGAAGCCCCCAAGCCATAACAAAACCGCTCATAGCTACACGGTTGTCGTTTTATGGTTATCCGGGAGTCTTAAGCGATGTGCATCATGGTGAAGATGTGCATCATGGTGAATTTGTTCATGCCAGTCCTAGCTCCGCTTTGCTGCTGCTGTGGGGTGTTTTGTGGAAGCTTCGTGCGGCAGTTGTTCGACCCCGACGCGGGCTCGCCAATGTTTTCAGTGATCGCGAGTTGGCCTATTTTCGCTGCAGCGTTTCTTTTCGGATTCGCTTGGGCAATCGGCAGTGCGATCCTTCCAGTTCGACTGAAGATCATGCCCGTCCTAGTTGTGTGCGTTTCAGCGTTTGTTTGCTGCTCAATCTTTTGTCTTTCGCCACAGTTCTAGCACCTCCGAGTTCACAAAAAAGGAAATGACGCAGCGGCTTAGCTGTTTAACGCGCGCTCCGGCGGGGCAAGCCCGCGCGGGGGTAAGATGGAACGAAATGCTCAGGCCCCTGATCGGGCCCCACGGCAGCGCAATTAAGAGCTGGCAGTCTCCGGTGCCGGTTCAAAACCGTCGCATCCGCTGATCGCAGTCACCTTAAGGTGCAGGGTAGCGAGCTGTGGGTGGCCACATTCATCGACAAAATCTTCCGGCGCTTCATGCTGGCGATGAATCTGGACTAGCTGACGCTGCTCGGGATGGTGTTCCCCGAAGTGAGTGCAGAGGCCACACTGGCCATCATGGATCGAAATCATGGCATTCTCCAGTGGATAAAGTTTTCAAGAGAAGAGGTGCTAATTGCACCTTAACGCAACTTCTATGCCGTCATAGGGGATAGTTGGGGGCGTAAAGTTTCATGCCCCGAACCTTCACTCTTGATCCCTCTCGAGCCTGTTTTGCCGCTAAGCAGGCAGGAGTCATCCGGTAAGTGAGCCGCCTTGGCGATAGCCCCAGTTCCTGCATTCAACCGGGACTACTAGGACCCAAACGGCTAAGCAATGAGCGATAAATAAGTGTCGGGTACCTTTTGTGCGAAGCACCCGAAGGGCGAGTTCCTCGCAAAAGGTACCGGACACTTTTTTGTCGCACGATCTTAAGCAGGGTTCTGTGGAATGATCCCTGCAAACCTGCTTAGATGCGTGGTGATGAGAACAGCTCCAGAACGCTTGCGGCTCATTGCGGCACGTTGGTCGAGACAAGCGAGCAGGCCGATGGAGAAGCTCGCCGGACACCCGGTCCACCGGGTTCGCTCCCCGGCAACTTGGCGGCTAGCTTGGGACACTTAAGCACCGCCGGCCCAACCGCGACAGCCCACCTGTGTTTTCTAGTCGATCTGTTTTGCCTATCCGGCCCGACACTATATTCCAGCCCCTTCGGGCCCTCTTGCCTACGGTGCTGCATTCGGACCATCTCCCCCAACCATGCGCGACCCCCCGGCCTCGCCAGGGGGTTGTGATCGGACCAGCGTGCGCTTTTTTTTAAAATTTTGAACTTCACCTGGAACTAACGAGCCATGCCCCTCCAAGGATTGACGACAAACCCACCTAGAAAACATTCGTTACGTTCGTCACGGAGGACCCTCATTGTGAACAGACCGACTAGAAGCCTCGCTTTAACCCTTCTTTTGGCATCCTTTACGATCAGCAACGCCTTCGGCAATGGCTGGGCAGATCAATATGTCGATCTTCGAGAAGAAGGATATCTGTTTCAAGGCAGCATTACGCAGGCCTTCCAGGGGGTTGTTGGAGGTGGTAGCGACGAGGTGGCAGATAATTTGAAGTACGGGGGCCATGGCGATTACAGCTTGTTATTGGACGGCGAACGGCTTGGCTGCCAAGAAGGTTCATTCATTCGGATGCGGGCCGAACATCGTTTTGGTTCCACTACGGACCCAGCCAACACGGGCTCTCCTTTTCCGACGGCGCTGCCGGTCAACTTACCAGCCGGTGAGGATAGCCTGTACTTGACGAATCTCGTCTTCGGTCAGGCGCTCTCGGAAAACTTCGCCGTCTTTATGGGTAAATTTGACACGCTTGACGGCGACCGCAACGACTTTGCTCACGGCCGAGGCGTGACGCAGTTTTCCAATCTCGCGCTCGCCGTCAATCCGATCGGTATCGTCGCGGTGCCTTACGCATCCTTAGGCGCTGGATTCGTTGTCTTGCAGGACTTTGAGCCTGTGTTTGTGTTCTCCGTTATGAACGCTACCGACACGACACGGACGACGGGATTCGACGAATTGTTCGAAAACGGTGCAGTGATCTCCACCGGCCTGCGTCTGCCCACGAATTTCGCGGGGAAGCTGGGGCATCAATCGTTCACCGCAATTTATTCCACTCGAAACTATGACGTGCTTGAATCAGACCCCCGCGTGAATGCGGAAATCGTGGGCGGTGGAGTGCGATTGACCGATCCCAAAGAGGGCACCTACGCGCTGCTTTACAACTTTGATCAGTACCTGGTTCAAGACCGCGCCGGACATGGCTGGGGTGTTTTTGGGCGAGCTGGACTGGGCGACCAAGAGGTCAACCCGTTGGAATATTTCTTAAGCGTCGGCATCGGCGGCAACAACATGCTCGTTAAAGGCCGCCGGCACGATACCTTTGGCGTTGGCTACTATTACCTCGGTGCGACCGACGATAGTCAATTGCTGGCAGACATTGAATCAACAGTGGGTTTTGATCTTGAAGATGGCCAAGGCGTTGAATGCTACTACAACGCCGCAATTGGGGATTTCACATCGCTGACCATTGACTATCAGTTCATCGATTCGCCTGCCGATGTTAGTGTTTTTGAGAATGGCACGTCGATCCTGGGCCTGAGATGGAACATTTGGCTGTAAGCCGTTTGGCAGCAGACTGCGTCTGACTCGATTCAGGCGTTCAAGACTCCAAGCGACAGGAACATGAGCATCAAGAGATTCGCCGCCGTGGGATGTCTAGCGAAGAAAGAGAGCATTTCAGACGTTCCCCGGCGGTCGCTTGGCTAACGAGCCGCTGCTGGAGCGATTCATTGACCACCGGTTCTACCAGCAGCCCGTCGATGGCAGGCGTTGGGTTGGAGGCAGCGAGCGTTTCCCCCTGCTTCCAAAGCCACTTTCCGACACAGGAAGCTGGGCTGGGCGAAGGCGACCTCCACCTTGCGCCGCCGAAGTCGACTGTCCTTTCCCACGAGGTACACATTGCCGTTGCACAGTGCCGAGCGGGGGATGACGATCGGAGATTTCCGCACTTCGCCTGGCTATTTGGCTTGGCAGTACATCCCCGGGGATCAGCGGGGGGCGCTTGCCGGGGAGCGCCTTCTCGCAGGGCGTGTCAACGGCAACCTCCAGTGGGATTGTGCGAGTGCGCGGGTCGAGTTGTTCGCGCATCCTCGTCACCCGCCCTTCCCACCCGACCCGAAATTCACCGCTGCCCTACCGCATAATCGCCTGGACATCGAACCGGTTTTAGACGGTTTCCGCATCCATTTTGAACGGAACCGGGAACACACGCTGAGGATGAATCAGGTCTCGTAATTGGTCGAGCGGCACCTGGATTTCCACTTCGGTCACCGCGGTGCCGTAGACTTCGAAGAGCGATTGGCCGGCGGTCAGATACTGCCCGGCTTCGATCTCGACCTTTCCCAAGCGGCAATCGAAAGGTGACGCAATCACGGTCTTAGCTAGATCGCGTTCCGTCTGTTGCAAATCGGATTTCTTCACAGCGAGCATCGCCTCCAGCGACTTTCGGGGCCCGTACGGCTCAAGCCAAGCATCGTTACGATCGCTCAGGCCGAGCTCTGCGTCGACGCCGGTCGCTTGCGTGCCAAAGCCCGCCTGCAATGCGCCCCCTTTCGCATTGCCTGCGAGGATGACCAAACGAGCAGAAATCGTCTCGCCTGTGCTGAGTTCCACGCCCTGCACGCTGTTGCCTTTGTAAAGAAGGCGAGAAACAAAACAGCCGGAACGAATTTCGACGCCGATGTTTTCAGCAGTTTCGGCAACGCGATGGAGCAGCAGGTCCGTACGCATTGAACGATCCGGTAACTGGAATGCATGTCGGGCTAGCGAGATCGCAAGTCCTGGCACCCGTTCAAACAGTTCCTCATAGCTCAAGCTTTCATAGGGGATGTCTGCGTCTTCCCACGCCGCGGCCCAGCGGTCGGCATCCGTCTCAGCCTCTGGCGTCAGATAAATCATCGACCCCGGATTCTCCTCCACGCACTCTGGACAAAACCGCAACGTCTGCTGAAGCGACTCGTAACAGATCTGGGCTAGCTGGGTGCGCTGCGGTGCGAACTAGGCACCGCTGTGCAACCAGCCCTGATTTCGGGTCGAGGCACCGCCGCCCATTCGCGAAGCTTCAAGCACCGTGATCGGGAAACCCGCCTGCGTGAGACGAACAGCGGTTGACAGTCCAGCGATACCGCCTCCTACGATCACGATCCGCGCCGACGTGTGTTGCGCCACCATTTTGGATAGAAGGTTCATCTTCGTCTCGGTCAGTGCACGCGAAATGGATTAAGCCTACCTGATGGGGTCTTGACTAATATACGCTCAAGGGTGCAGGTTTGCGGCTCTGAGGCTGCCGTTCGAGTCGTGGACCCCGCACAAGCTCCCGGCCTAGCCTGAGCCTTGCATGCATCAGACGCGTAAACCACAAGTGCGGATAAACTGCTTTATCCGCATGATCGTCCTGGCTTGGAGGAACCGCGTCCAATCGGCTCGAGAAAACGACTTGGATTGTTGAGGAAACTAGCCCAGAGGTTGCCGCCAAAGCGTCAGTCATCGCTCGACGGTTTTACGAGCGGGAGTTTGAGACAAATCCAAATCCAAAAGCAAGGGTGTTTAATAATCAGTCACACCAACACACAGGTAGACTGCTCGGCACAGGGTGACGACCGTTTTTAATGGCTGTGCAATTGTTGGGTGGCAGCTAAATTCCTCGTTTTGCAATTCCGCATTTGCCCAGGTTGAAAACCACGTGGTGATTGATCGCTGCGGCCAAAAAAACGCGAGCTTAAGCGTCAGCGATCGCCGCAACCTAAGCTGGACGTATTGCATGCCGGCCGAAACGCCAGACTATTGTGAGCGTGATTCGATCCTGTCGTTCGAGGAAATCATTCCCTTCGTGCGACTCGTGGCTCGGCGGGGAGGGATCCAAGCACCCTACGAGCCTTCATGATGACACTACGGGGCGATTGTCCAATGGGGCCTGGTCGACGCATTTCTTGCATCGTAAAGCGTAGCCGAGCATCGAATCACGTCCTGCAACGGTCTGAACCCACGGGCGGCTGACGAGTGGCGGATCGTGGCGGACATGTTGATTGTGGCCGCAGGAGAGTTGTGCCACCCAATGACCTTCTTCGTCGGTGTGATAACCCCTAATCGGCTGCAGCAGTGCTGACTCAGCAAGGTGATTCATGATCGGTTTTCGCAAAGCGGAACGATGGGGCTGGCAGAGTCGACGAGGCCTTGGATCGTCACTCCGGCAAACGCTTTTTCTGTCGCCGCATAGACGCAGTCAAGCTCAGCGTGCAGCGGGCAAAGTTGGGTATGGGTTTTCAAGCCAAGCGGACACTTCTTGATCCGCTGGATCGGATCGACCGTGTTGACGACATCGAGGATCGTCACTTTGCTTGGCGATCGGGTCAGCTCGTAACCGCCATGCGGGCCCGGTCGAGAACGCACCATGCCGGCGGCACAGAGGTCTTGCAGGACGCGGTTCAGGTAACGGCGGGGAACCTTGGTTTGTTCGGCCAACGAATTGGCGGAGATCGACTGCTTCGGTTGGCTGCCCATGCAGGTCGTGGCGCGTAGTGCGTATTCAGCGGTTTTGGAGATCATCTTATCCAGCCATTTTCCACGAGCGAGTCTCTGTCTGACAAGAAAAATGTACCTCAGGGTGCAAGAATCTAGTTTGCGTTGGGGAGCGTCGTCCGGCAATCGCCATTTACAAGCGAGAGCCGCGGCAGCAGAGGAATGCCTTCCGGCGAGCAAGTCCAAACACTTAATCGCCGGTATCGAATTTAGCGTCCAAGACTTCTTTGGCCGTCGGTACGCGAAGAACTACCGAAACGCCGTAGATAGCGGCGGACAGAATGACAAATTTAATGGCAACATTCAGGTCGCTGAAAATTAACGTCGATCCGACCAATACCGTGACCATGGTGATGGCAAGTATTTTCACACCACGCCGCACACCTCCTTGGTCACGGCAATCACGCAGTGGTTCGCCCACGACGGGCCATGCCATTGCTTTATCATGGAGCGCTGGCGAGACACGTAGCAGAAAGTAACCCATCAGCAACAGAAACGGCGTTGTTGGAATGCCGGGCAAGACCATGCCGATCATGGCAACAGTGAAAAACAGCCCGGCCATCACCCAATAGAACCCTCGCTTGACACCGTGTACGGATTCAACCATCGAAGAACTTTTGGGTAACGTGGACGGTCGCTGCACTGTTGACTCGTCCCCAAGAATGCATCAGCGGAATCTCTTTTGGGCAGACCGCTTGGCGGTTCCCCGCCTTGCCACAGTTCTGAATTCCTCCCGGTGCGATCAATGCTTCGATGCGACTGGGTGCGAGTGCCTTGCCGGTCGGATGTGAATTCATCAAAACGGCTTGGCTCATCGGAACTGCTCCAAAGAAATGGCGATCCAATTCGTTGTCTCGACGCTGCTGGTACGCTTCTTCCGCCTTGCCGTCCGCTCGCTCGATGGACAGCAGTTGGTATTGCGGGCACGCCTCCAAGCAACAACCGCAACTGATGCACTGGCTGAGCGGATAGTTCTGTTCCTGTGCTTGGATGCTTTGCTTTGGCACACTGCCCATGTTGTAGTAATTGTCGACGGGAACCCAGCACTCGAGTTTTTTCAATCCTCGAAACAGCCGGTTAGCCGGTTAGCAGGAATGATTCCGCGGAACTCTGTTTAGCCGTTTTGGCGATAGCCACGGTTAAATCCAGGAACCGCGGCTATCGCCAAGGCGGCTCATTTAACCGGATGACTCCTGCCTGCCTGCTTAGCGGTCGACACACAGATCGTGAACGACGGGGAACTTGCTCATCGGCCGTGGCTCGATACCACCCGGCTTCTCCTCTAGCAAGCGATCCATCAAGGCGGAGCAAGCTTGTCTCACGCGGCCATTGATTCGCATCGTGCAAGATCCGCATACCTCTTCCAAACATCCGGATTCGTATGCCACTGGCGCGACTTTCTGGCCCGCGTCGGTGATGGGACGGGCGGAAATGCGTTGCAGAACACTAATCATGTTCAGGCCTGGCTCGTATTCCAACACGAAGGTTTGCCAATACGCTTGCTGCGACGGATGATCCTGACGCTCGATGCGTATTTTCAACTGTTCTTGTGACATCAAATTGCCTCCGCCGCAGAACGAACTGAACACCAGACGCCCCTCTCTCAATAAGGCACCAGCGTGTGTGCTTTGCGGCTACGCGGTCAGTAGTCCACCCCAGGCATCCGCCTTTTCGACGATGAGTCATCGCTGTACGCTTTCCGTTCGAGCATGCTGGACAATTCGCCTTTCATGAAAGATCACCGACGCGATGAGTGAACAACCTCGACCTCCGTTGCCGCCCTTCAGCGCTCACACCGCCGCTGAAAAAGTCCGGCTGGCCGAAGATGCTTGGAATTCGCGGGACCCGGTCCGGGTCTCTTTGGCTTATACCATCGATTGCGTTTGGCGTAACCGGAGTGAGATATTTGCTGGCCGTGACGCGATCGTGGAGTTTCTAACGCGGAAGTGGCAGCGGGAACTAGATTACCGCCTGATCAAAGAAGTTTGGGCATTTCAAGGCGATCGAATCGCGGTCCGGTTCGCTTATGAATGGCACGACGATTCGGGCCACTGGTTTCGCTCGTACGGGAACGAGAACTGGCAATTCACCGCCGAAGGGCTGATGATGCGGCGCATCGCCAGCATCAACGACTTGCCGATCCGCGAATCGGATCGACTATTCCACTGGCACGCAGGTGCCCGACCAGTCGAGCATCAAGGACTTTCCGACTTGGGGCTATAACGTGTTCAGTCAGCGTCAATCTGTTAGTCTGTCGGAATGACTGACGAACTCTTCGAGATCGATTGTGACTTCGGAACCTCACTCCCCGACTGGATCATTGAACATCCAGAGACATTGAGCGTATTTGAGGAGTTCGGCATCGACTACTCGTGCGGCGGGAAGTCGCTGGGGTACGTTTGCGATCAACAAGGCGTCGATCACAAACTGGTTCTGAAGGCGCTTGGAATGCTCCCCAAAACCTGATCTAGGGGTTATGAAAGTCTAGAGCCACTTCCGGCGAAGGATTTTCCATGAGCAAGAAACGACGACGACATTCACCCGAACAAATCATCAAGAAGCTGCGAGACGCGGACGCCATGCTGGCTGCCGACAAGAGCATCGGCGAGGTCCTGCAAGCGCTCGAGGTCAGCGAAGCCACGCTGAGTCGCTGGCGGAGCCAGTACGGCGGCATGAAGAGCGAAGAGGCCAAGCGGCTCAAGGCACTCGAGGAAGAGAACAACCGACTCAAGAAGATCGTGGCCGACCAAGCTTTGGACATCTCGATGCTGAAGGAGATCACCAAGGGAAACTGACTACCCCTCAATCGCGACGCGCGGCGGTGCACGAGCTTCAAGAGAAGTTCGACGTATCCGAGCGACGTGCTTGCCGCGTGCTCGATCAACCTCGGTCGAGTCAGCGATTTGAGGGGAAGCCCAAGGATCAAGACGAACGATTGACCAAGCGGATTCTTCAGTTTGTTCGCGAGCGTCCTCGCTGGGGCTATCGACGCATTAGTCAACTCCTTCGCCGCGACGGTGAGACCATCAACATGAAGAAGATGTATCGACTTTGGAAAGCTTCCGGACTGAAAGTGCCCCGAAAGCGCCGCAAAAAGCGCCGCAAAAAGCGTGCAACTGGCGTCCGGGGCAATGCGTGCGACGTTCAAGCCGCGGCTTTTGTCCACGACGTTTGGACCTGGGACTTCGTCCAATCTTCGATGCTTGACGGGCGAACCATTCGCTTCTTGAACATCGTCGACGAGTACACACGGCAATGCCTGGCGATCAAGGTTGGTCGCAGTATCACGAGCGAAGATGCGATCGACACTTTGGCGGAACTGTTTGCGATGCACGGCGTTCCGAAACGACTTCGGTGCGACAACGGTCCGGAGTTCATCTCGACGGCGATCAAGCAGTG
>Ga0102938_10002270_pt1 | contig 14563 bp, 11 predicted proteins | sample SalPonR2_B_D2_MG_FD_84516 | JGI IMG/M metagenome (GOLD analysis project Ga0102938, IMG submission 84516) | Salt pond soil microbial communities from South San Francisco under conditions of wetland restoration - Salt Pond MetaG R2_B_D2_MG | ecosystem: Environmental > Aquatic > Marine >...
CTTCAAAGCGACGATTCGGAGGCCGGCGACCCTGTCGATACCGGGATCAGCGGGGTCTCATCGGCAACCTGGACGGCTGACGGCACCATTCTGTATGTCGAGAACCATCCGCAGACGCTTCGCGCTTTTCGGGTAAGACGGTATCTCCCCGGCCGTCCCGGCGATGGTGAACTCGTCTACGAGGAACGCGACGCCGCGTTTTATGCGGCCGTGGGGCGCACGCGCTCGGATCGATTCAACTACATCTACCTGCGCTCCACCACATCCAGCGAAATGAGGATTGTCGACGGCAGCGACTCCGGGGCACCCTTCGAGGTCTTTTTTCCGCGCCAGGCGAACCACGAGTACTCGGCAGATCATGTACACGGCCGCTGGGTGATCCGGTCCAACTGGCACGCGCCCAATTTCCGGATCATGCAGGCAAGTGAAGGCCGACATGCCGACCGTTCGGCCTGGACGGATGTGGTGGCGCATCGCAGCAACGTTTTCATTCACGAGTTCGATGCGTTCGAAGATCGTGTTGCCATCGCCGAGCGCGTCGACGGGTTGCGGCGGCTTCGCATCGTCGATTACGCCGGCAAGACTACCGATGTCATCGAATTCGACGAACCGGTTTACGTGGCGCAACTCGGCAGAAACCCGGAACCGGATGCCGATGTGCTCCAGTTCGCCTATACCTCGATGACCACGCCGCGCCAGATCCACGAGCTGGACATGCGCTCGGGCGCGCGACGCCGGGTCAGGCAATTGGACGTCGGAGGCGATTTCGACCCGTCCGACTACAGGTCCCGCCGGATATGGGCAAGCGCCCGCGACGGCACCCGGCTGCCGGTTTCCCTGGCCTGGCACAAGGACACGCCGCTGGACGGCAGCGCGCCGCTGTACCAGTATGCTTACGGCGCCTATGGGTCATCGACCGAACCGGCCTTTTCCAGCGATCGGATCAGCCTGCTCGATCGCGGCTTCGTCTACGCGATCGCGCATGTCCGGGGCGGACAGGAGATGGGGCGCGCATGGTACGAGCAGGGCAGGCTGCTGAGCAAACGCAACAGCTTCAACGACTTCGTCGACGTCACCGACCACTTGATCGAACAGGGAATCGTGGACGGCCGGCGGGTGTTCGCCGTGGGTGCAAGCGCCGGCGGATTACTGGTCGCCGCGGTGGCCAACATGGCCCCCGAGAAATATCGGGGTATCGTCGCGCACGTGCCGTTCGTGGATGTGGTGACGACGATGCTGGACGAATCGATTCCGCTGACCACCAACGAGTTCAACGAATGGGGCAACCCGGTACAGCCCGAGTTCTACCGCTACATGCTTTCCTATTCGCCATACGACAATGTCTCGGCCCAGGCATATCCGGCCATGCTGGTGACGGCCGGTTTGTGGGATTCCCAGGTTCAGTACTGGGAACCGCTCAAGTGGGTCGCCCGGCTGCGCGATCTCAAGACCGACGACAACCTCTTGTTGCTTGACGTCAACATGGACGCGGGGCACGACGGAAATTCCGGTCGCTTCGCAAGCCTCGGACAGACCGCCAGGGAGTATGCTTTCATTCTTGCCCAAGCCGGGCTTGATTGATCCTGGCAGACGATGCGCTGGTTGCGACTCCAATTCCTGAAAGGCTCGAGGCAGCATCGCGGCCGGGTTCGCGAATGGCTGCTCGAGCATCCGCGGATTTCAAAGCTGCTGGAGCGAGGCGGTTGTCTGCACGTCGACGAATATGCGCTTGCGCGCGGAATTGCGGTCGGCCTGCTGGTCGGCTTCACGCCCACGGTCGGCATCCAGACACTCATGATGCTGGCGGGCTCGCTGTCATTCCGGGCCAATTTCATTGCCGCGTTCATCGTATCCAACGTCAGCAACCCATTCACCATGGCGCCGCTGTACTACGGTTTCAATCGGCTCGGCAGCTGGTTGCTGGAGCGCTTGCCGGTGTCGCACGCGCCTATAGAAGGACTCGGCGACGAAATCGCGCACGAAACGCTGGCGATGTTCATCGGCAGTCTGGCGATCGCCATCCCGGCTTCGGCGATCGGCTATTTCGTGTTTCTCTGGCTATGGCGGAAGCTCGGCCTGCACATGCCGGTGAAAAAAACGCTGCCGAACGATCCGGATCAGGGCGATCCGGACTGAGGTCTTCGCACATCGCTCGCGCCGCCGGCGCTGATCCGGTCGCGGCGGCCGGCCCAGTCAACAAACTGCATTCATCGATCCAGCGGTCGCCTCAGTAGTCGGAAATGCCGCGGAAAGAACGGGCCCCGTCGGGCGTTTCGTCGAGTGGCGGTGCTTCCACCCTGGACAACGGTTCAGGGTTGTGGATCGCGTGTCCTTGCAGGTAGTCGATACCGATCTGCTTGAGCCTGAGAATCAGTTCGATGGATTCGACCGACTCGGCGATGGTCTTCTTGCCCGCGACCCGGGCGACTTCGTGAATCGATCTGACCATTGCGTGGTCGAGCTCGCTGTGGGCCAGTTCGCGAACGAAGCTGCCGTCGATCTTGACCAGGTCGACCGGGAGCTGCTTGAGATAGTCGAATGTCGACAAGCCCTTGCCGAAATCATCCAGCGCAACCTGGCAGCCCAGATCGCGCAGCGCAGTGAAGAAGCGGCGCGCCTCCTCCAGGCTGTGAATTGCGGCCGACTCGGTGATTTCGAAGCACAGGATGCCCGGTTCGATCTTGTGCGCCCGGATCTGGTCCAGCAACTCGGGCAGCACGATGTCGCAGTCCACCGATTGTCCGGACAGGTTGATGTGCCAGGTCCCGATCCGGGGATGCCGCGTCCGAAGCGTCTTGATTCGCTCCAGCGCGTTGCTGACCACCCAGCGATCGATCGTGCGCGCAACGTGATAGTGCTCGGCGGCTTCCATGAAAAGGCTGGCCGTGTGCAGCTGACCGTCGGCATCTTCGAGTCGAACCAGGAGTTCGCAACGCCAGTCGTCGCCGACGGCTGGCGAGATCAGTTGACCGTGAAATCTCAGGCGATCGGCCGCGACAGCTTCGTTGATCCGATTGACCCACGACATTTCCTGGCGACGCTTGATCGACGAAGCCCTGCTATCGGTATGCACGCACACTTGGTTACGGCCGAGATCCTTGGCCTCGTAGCAGGCCAGATCGACTCTTTGCATCAGAAGCGAGGCGTCGCGATTGCTGCCGTTGATTTCGACGACACCGATGCTTGCCGAAACATTGATGGGGCGCTCTTCCCAGGAAAAACGATACTCGCCGACCGCATCGCGCAGGCGATTGGCCACCTGGGTTGCGGTCTCTATGCCGCAGTTCCTCAGGATGACGCCGAACTGATCGCCGTCCAGGCGCGCCAGAAGATCGCCGTCCCTCAGGCAGTGATGAATCCGCTCGGCGAGCCTGACCAGCAGCGCGTCTCCGGCCAGGTGGCCGAAGGTATCGTTGACAACCTTGAATTGATCGAGGTCGATCAGCCCCAGCGCATGCCTGCCCGAACTCGACTCGCTGTCATGCAGAAGGTGGTTCAGCTCCCGCTCGAATTCCCGGCGATTGGCCAGGCCGGTCAACTGGTCGTGAGCGGCCTGGTAGGCCAGTTCGGCCGACAGGCTGCGGCTTTCGGAGATGTCCTCCAGAACGGCGACGAACAGGCCGTGGCCGTTGATCTCCTCGCCCAGCGCGGCAATCGAGAGCTTTCCCCAGGCCAGCGAGCCGTCGGGCCGCACATAACGGCTCTCCAGGTTGAGCAGGGGATGCGCGGACTGCTTGCGTTCCGATAGCGTTCGCCGCAGAACCGATCGATCACGTGCGTCGCAGAACTCGGTCAGCGAGCATCCGATCAACGCGTCTGGCTCTCGCTCCAGGAATCTGCACAGCGAGTCGTTGGCATCCATGAGGACGCCCTCGGCGTTGATCAAGGCCATCCCGACGGGTGCGTGCTCGAACGTGTTCCAGAATCGCCGCTGCGAGCGCCGGACGCCCCGCATGGCCCAGATGAACAGGGCGATCAGCAAGGCCACGAGCAGCGCCAGCGAGCTGAGGCTGATCCAGAAAACCAGCCCGGAGAGCCAGCGACTGCCTTCGTTGACCGCGGCGGAAAACTCCCGGGCTTTCTCGTCCAGCGTTTGGCTGATCAGCGAAAGCTCGGAGCGGATCGAGACAATCTGCTCGGCGTTCTGTGCCGGCGCGTTCCAGAGCCGCTCCAGCTCATCGGCAAGCTGGTCCAGCCGGACGATCCAGACGTCGGCTTCCGCCCATAACTCGACCGCACGCGAAAACTCCGGCCAATCACGAAAATGGCGAAACAGCCGAACCATACGGGGAACGTCTTCGGCATGGTTGTCTGCCTGCTCGAACAGCGCCCTGGCCCGGTCGAAATCCGGCTCGGGCTTCTCGAGTTCAAGGCGTGCAAGGCGATCGGTGAGCGGAATTTCGAGCTCGGCCCGGGCCGCCCTCAATCGTTCCGGATCGCCGGTCTCTGCAAACCGGTCAAGGTGAAAAACGGCGGAATGGTGCGCCCGCGACCAAAGACTCTCGCCACCGACATACGCTCTTCCGGCTGCCAGCAGGTCGATCACCCCGACCGCTACCATCATGGAGAACCCGGCCATGACGACCGACAGGGCTATGAACGGGGCGATTCGAAGCCGGTTTCGCAGCGTGCCGGCAACCGGCTGTCCGGCGCCGGCCGCCTTCGCCCGGGACGACGCGCCGTCACTGGCCATGCAAACGACCGCTGGGCGCCATCAGCGCGAAACGCCGGACCGAAGCGAACGCCATATCCTGACGACCTGGGGCTCGACAGGATGCATGCCGAACTCGAATCCGAGCCGGCGAGCAAGGCGCAGCATGCGCTGATTTTCTACCATTACATCCCCGTACAACGTGCGCATTCCTTTCTTGGCCGACCACTCCGATATTCGCTTAAGGAGGTAAGCACCGAGGCCGAATCCGCCTATTTCGCGTCCCACGATGATGGCGAATTCCGCGTCCTTGCCGCCGTCGTCGATGATCGCACGGGCGACCGCACCGATACGCGCCTTTTGCGGCGGCAACGCCTCGACGAGCACCAGCGCAAATGCACGGGCTCGATCCACGTCGACCAGCTCGCGCGCATGGGCCGGAGTCAATTCGGTGATTGGATGCAGAAATCTAAAGCGTATCTCTTCGGGTGTCAAATCACCGAAACTGCGCCGCAGCGTATCGGCATCGCCGGGCAGTATCGGTCGCGCGATCAGCTTGCGTCCATTCTCCAGGCGGATTGCTTCACACCACGGCCTGCCCAGGGGATAACGCTCGAATCGAGCCTTGCTCCGACGGTTTTGCGCGGTCCCCATGCCGGTATCATGCCACGTCTGGACCTACGGAGACCGCGCTTGGACGACGCCGATCGCAGGGACGCTGCGCTTGAACTGCTGTCCTCGAATGAACGAAAACTGGTGGCCGGGATCCTCCAGCGCGGCAACGCGGCCGACTCGCTCGAAGTCGGTTCGCTGCGAGATGCCGATGAGGTCGACCGTCTGAGGCTTTCTGCGCTCAGGCTGCGCAACCTGGTCGAGAAGCACACCGAAGCGCTCAGGCGCGACAGGCTTGCGGCGCGAACGGGCAGACAAGATCAATCGGACACCCAGGTCGAGACTGCCGAGCTGAGGCTCTGGATCTGCAGCGAGGCGCTTGCGCTCTGCCGCCGGCGACTTCGCGCGACTGCCGAGCGCAATTGATCCCGACTCAGGGGCTTCCCGGTCCGCCTTGACCGGCTGTTGCTCCCGGGCGGCCGGATGCGGCTGCGCTTGCCTGCGCCGATGCCGCCACTCGGACGGCGTCCAGCGCCAGGTCCCAGAAATGCCGATTGAGTTCTCCAACCGCGCGCGTTTCGGCGTTGCTCAGGATCACGATGCCCAGATCGAGGTCGCGCGAAAACGCGATCTCGGCGCGGTATCCGGCCACCCAGCCGCCGTGCAGGGCGAGCCGGGTCTCCGGCAACTGGTATATGCGCCAGCCAAGCCCGTACCAGGCATCCTGCAGCACGTCGCGCCAATAGCGGTTCGTCAACTCGTTGGCGGTCCTGATCCTGGGTGTGAGCACCTCCTCGACCACCGCGTCCGAGACCACGTTCGGATGATGTCCCAGCAGGGCCGCGATCCATTGCGCCATATCGATGACGCCAGCGTTGATGCCGGCCGCCGACGGCACCTGGTAGTAGGTCGTGCGCGGCCGCGATTCGCGCCATCCGCTACGCGTCTTCAGATGCGGTTGCGCGTGATTGTCGGCGCTGACGAAGGCGTGATAGCCGACCGAGGCGCCAACCATCCCCAGCGGCTCGAAGATGCGTTCCTGCAGCGCCAGCGGGTAGGGCTGCCCGGCGCTCTTGCCGATCACGTCCTCGACCAGGCTGAATACGTTGTTCTGGTAGCTGTAGCATTTGCCGGGCGCGCACAGGGGCTCAAGGGTGCTGAAGCGCGGAAGGATTTCGTCGCGGCTGATTCCGGCCTCGAGCAGGTTGTCGTAGGCATTTCGAACATAGCCGGACCGTTGTCCCAGCACGTCCTCGATCGTCAGCGGGCGCGGCTGGGCCTTGATACGAAATGACGGCGCGAATGTCGAGACCGGCTGCTCGAGCGAAAACCGGTTTTCGGCGGCAAGCGTAGCGGCGAGCACGCCCGAGAAACCCTTGGAAAGCGAAGCGATGCGAAACCGCGTGTTGGCATCGACGGGTCGCGCAGCGCTTCGATCGGTATGCCCGTACGTGCCAAGCCTCAGGATCTGGCCGCGGTAAACGATCGCGAATGCGCCGCCCGGCACGTCGCGAGCCGCAAGCTCGCGTTCGAATCTTTCGGCGAAGGCCCGCGAGACCTGGTCGAAGGCGACTTGCCCTGGAAGCGACACCTGCGCGTTCACAAGCGCGGCGGCAAGCATGCCGAAAGCGACCACCAGGCCGCGTGCGCGCCGCGCGATGCCGTCGATTGCCTGGCGCTTCAGCATACGCGGTTTCGGCCCGTGCTCTTGGCCTGGTAAAGAAATTCGTCGGCCGCTCGGAGGAAATCGCTGGTGCCCTCCATGTCGGCATGCCACGATACAACGCCGATCGAGACGGTCAGCCTGCGCTGCTTGCCTTCGATTTCGAAGCAGTAGTCAGCCACGGCTTCTCGGATCTGCTCGAGCTGCCGGCGCGCCTCGTCGATGCCGGTTTCCGGCATCAGCAGCGCAAATTCCTCGCCGCCGATCCGGGCCAGGATGTTTCGCGGACGGTCGTGGTCGGACAGGATGGCCGTCAGCTGCCTGAGCGCGCTGTCGCCGCCCAGATGACCGAGCTCGTCGTTGATTTTCTTGAAGTGGTCGATGTCAAGCAGCGCGAGCGTCAGCGGCTGGCCGTTGCGGCCGCGCCGCTTGCGGATCTCGTGTTCGAGCACGCCGATGAGCTGGCGCCGGTTGTAAAGGCCGGTCAGGGCGTCGCGAACCGCGTTTTCGTGCAGTTCCAGGTGATAGTCGGCCTCGATGTTTCCGGGGCCGATGAACTTGAGCACCGTACTGCCGATGCGCATCTGGTCGCCGTCGGCAAGCGGCGCCTGCTCGACCGAAACGCCGTTGAGCATGGTGCGGTTGGTCGAGTCCAGATCTTCCAGCCAGTAGGCTTCCGAGTGACGGGTAATCCTGCAGTGCGCACGCGACACGTTGCGTTCCGAGATCTGGAAGTCGCAGCTTGAATCACGGCCGATCGTGATCTGGGCGTTTTCCAGCGGAACCCGAGTGCCGAGCCGCGCACCCCGGATCACCACCAGACATGCGTTCCCGTGGGCAACCGACGGGCTGGCGTCCTGGGACAGCAGCGTATCGGCATCGGTCGACAGATCGGGTAGCGTCTTTCGGGTCATTCAGCGTGAGGTTCAGGCATCGGTTGCGGACAATTATTGTACCCGCTGTACTCGCGCGCGCAGCGGCTGAGCCGCGGCCCGCCCGCCGCCGAGACGCCGGCGCTCATGCAGGCGCCGCCGTCGCCGGCGGATGAAGGTCCGCCCCGACCCTGCGGAGCTTGTCGGCGGCAGCATTCAGCGTGCCGTCGCCTTTTGCAAAGCAGAAGCGCAGGATGCGCTCGTCGTTGCCGTTGGCGTTGAAAACCGAAACCGGAATGCAGGCCACGCCCACCTCGCGTGTGAGCCATTCGGCCATATCCGTATCGGGCAGATTGCCGATGGAACGGTAACCCATGAGCTGGAAGTAGGTTCCGCGACACGGCATCAGATCCCATGCGGTGTCGGAAAGCGCCTGTCGAAAATGATCTCGCTTTGCCTGATAGAAGGCCGGCAGCTCGAGATGAAACGAGGAATCTTCCATGAACCGGGCGATCGCATGTTGCATTGGCGTCGAGATACTGAACGTAACATATTGATGTATCTTGCGAAATTCTTTCGTAAGCGTGGGTGGAGCGATGCAATAGCCCACCTTCCAGCCGGTCGTGTGATAGGTCTTCCCGAACGAAGAAACCACGAAGCTGCGAGCCCGCAGCGCCTCGGAACGCAGCAGGCTCTGGTGCGCCAGGCCGTCGAAGACGATGTGCTCATAGACTTCGTCCGACAACACGAAGGCATCGCTGTCGCCGACCACCCGCTCCAGCGCCTCGAGATTGGCCGGAGTCATCGCCGAGCCGCTCGGATTGTGCGGCGAGTTGACGATGATGAGCCGGGTTTTCGGGCCGATCGCATCGGCCAGGGCGTCGAAGTCGATTGCGTAGTCTGGCGCGCTCAGCGGCAAATGGATGCAGCGCCCGCCCGCCAGATCGACGGCCGGCTGGTAGCTGTCGTAGGCCGGATCGAACACGATCACCTCGTCTCCGGGGCCCACCACGGTCTGGATGGCGACGAACAGCGCCTCGGTGGCGCCCGATGTGACCGTGATTTCTGCGTCCATGTCGACGCTTGCCCCGTACATATCCGAGACCTTGCCGGCAATGCGCTCCCTCAGGGCGGGGAGGCCGGGCATCGGCGCGTACTGGTTATGGCCGGCGGCCATGGCCTCGGCCACCAGTTCGCGCAGCCGCGCCGGGCATTCGAAGTCGGGAAATCCCTGGGACAGGTTTATGGCGCCGTAACGCGTCGCCATCTGCGACATCACGGAAAAGATGGTCGTCTTGACGTTGGGCAGCCGGGACTGTCCGGCAAGTCGCTGGGCTGGATTCATGACGGGTCCAGCGGGATCGACGAGAAATCTGGATAGCGCGTATGGCGCACGGCGGGTTCGGTGCCGGGACGGACGATCTGGATGGTCCTCATCCCGGCCTCGGTCGCGGCGTCCAGCTCGGCCTCGATGTCGGAGAAGAACACGATGTCTCCGGGCGAACGGTTGATGCTGCGGGCAATCGCGGCATATGAGGCCGACGCCTTTTTCGGGCCGGTGGTGGTGTCGAAGAATCCGTCGAACCAGTCGAGGATATCGCCGTAATCGGAGTGACTGAAATACAGCTTCTGAGCCGCAACGGACCCGGACGAGTAAACGCTCAATGAGACGCCCTGCGCGTGCGCGCGTTTCAGCCATTCGTAAGCGTCGGCGTACAAATGCGCGGTGAAATCGCCGTCGACGTAGCCGGCCTTCCAGACCATGCCCTGCAGCGCCTTGAGCGGCGTTGCCTTGCGGTCGGCATCGATCCACCCGACCAGGGTTTCGATGATGGCGACGTGATCATCGCGGGCGACGCCGGCCAGTTCTGCGGCAGCATCCAGTTGCGCGGCAACCTCGGGCTCGTCGGCATGGGCCTGGATGAAGCCGGGCAGGGCGCGCCTGGCATAGGGAAACAGCACGTGCTTGACGAACGCGATATCCGCGACGGTGCCCTCTATGTCCAGAAGTACCGCAGAACCCATCAGGATTCGAGCCGGCCGAACCGGCTTGCGATATCGCTGCCGGTAAACCGCGCCACCCAGCCCTCGGGATTGTTGAACAGCCGGATGGCCGTGAATCGGGGCCTGGGGCCCATGTCGAACCAGTGCGTGGTATTGGCCGGTACGCCGATCAGGTCGCCGCGCTCGCAGAGCACTTCGTAGACGCGACCTTCGATGTGCAGGCTGAACAGGCCCCGACCGTCGACGAAAAACCGCACCTCATCCTCGGCGTGGGTATGTTCGTCGAGGAATTTCCTGCGAGCGACCTCACGGTCGGGATGATCGGGCCACATGCTGACCACGTCGACAGCCTGGTAACCTTCTTCGCGCTTGAGCCGGGCGATGTCGTCGGCGTAGGCATCGAGGATACGCTCGGGCTTGTCGTCGGGCGCGATATCGGCCGCCGCCTCCCAGTATTCAAAGCGTACGCCGGCCTTCTCGAGTTCGCGCGTGATTTCGTCACGGTTCCCAGTATCCAGAATCGCGGCATCGGGCTTGTCGTCGGCAAGTATCTTGAGTCGGCTCATCGTCTCTCCAGGAGTTCGCATTCGAGAATGAAATTCATCGCCTCGAGATGGCGCGCCGCGTCGGACACGCTCGGACCCCAGGCATAGATACCGTGACCTTCTATCAGGTACGCCGGCGGAAGCTTCGATCGCTCGAGCCAGGGCGTCACCGCCGCGGCGAGCCGCGACATGTCCTGATCGTTGGCGACGACCGGCAGTTCCACCGCCGCCGCGTGCGTCTCGATACCGCGCAGGGCCTTGAGCAACTCGTAGTTTTCGAGCCGGATCGAACCGGTCGCCGCCGAGCGGCGCGAGACGACGGTTGCGGCGGGTGAGTGCACGTGGAGAACGGCGCGCGCGGTCGGGTCGTGCCGATAGATCTGGACATGCAGCAGCGCTTCGGCCGACGGACGTGCGTCCTCCAGCGGCGTGCCCCGGGCGTCCAGGCGCATCAGGTCGGCCTGGCGCAGCTTGCGCTTGTCGGTGCCGGATCGGGTCACCATCAGGCTGCCGTCGCCGAGCCGGATCGAGTAATTGCCGCTCGTCGCAGGTGTCCATCCGCGGGCGCCGAAATCGCGCGCGATCTCGATAAGGTCGGCGATCTGCTCGAGATCGGTGTCCGACCCCTGGTTTTGCGCAGCCTGCATGTTGGTCGCACCCGCTTGACGTCAAGGCAGCGATTATAACGGCCAGCCGTTCCATGCGAAAATGATCCAATGATGTCCAGATTGATTCGACTCCTGCGATCCCTGATCGCGACCGTGCTCATCGGCGTGAGTACTGCGTTTCATGTCCTGCCGCTGCTGGTGATCGCGCTGGTCAAGGCCGCAGTGCGCCTCGGCCCGGTCAGGCGCTGGTGCGACCGATGGCTGATGCGGCTCGCCGAGAGCTGGATCGGCCTGAACAGCTGGATGATCGATCACCTCACCGATACCCGTATCATTGTGGAGGGCATGCCGGAAACCAGCATCGAAGGCAATTACCTGGTGATCAGCAACCACCAGAGCTGGGTCGATATTCCGGTGCTTCAAAAGCTGTTCAACCGCAAGCTGCCGCTTCTGCGGTTCTTTCTCAAAAGCCAGCTGATCTGGGTGCCGCTGCTTGGCCTGGCCTGGTGGGCGCTTGATTTTCCGTTCATGAAACGCTATTCGAAGGCGATGCTGGCGAAGCGGCCCGAACTGGCCGGCCGGGATATCGAGGCGACGCGGCGCGCCTGCCGGAAATTTGCCGACATTCCGGTGTCGGTGATGAATTTCGTCGAAGGGACGCGCTTCACGCCGGCCAAGCATGCGGCACAGGGATCACCCTACAGGCATCTGCTCAAGCCGCGCGCCGGCGGCGTCGCATTCGTGCTCGACGCGATGGGCGAGAGCATAGACACGCTGGTGGACGTGACGATCAGCTACTGCGGGCCGGCGCCGGGCTTGCCCGACCTCTTTGCCAACAGGGTCCGCGAAATCCGGGTATCTGTGCGCACGCTGCCGCTTTCACAGGCCCCCGTCTGCAGGGACAAGGACGGCGATTACACAAGCGATCCCGAGTATCGCGATCGCTTCCAGCAGTGGATCAACGAACTTTGGCACGAGAAGGATCGGACCCTGGAGCATTTGCGAACGCACGCCTGCCCCAGCCCATCACCGGACGCTCGACCAGGTAATAGCTGATTGCCGCCAGCGGTATCGTTGCGCCCAGGCACAGCGCCAGTGCCGCAATACTGCCCGGCGCAGACGCCAGTTGCGTCCCGTACAGGTGATCGAGTATGCGCACGACGGGGAAATGCCACAGATAGAGCCCGAAGCTGATCTCGCCCAGCCAGACCAGCCAGCGTGCTGAAAGCGCCTGGGCAATCCGGTCGCCGTGCAGCACGACGAAGACCAGCGTCGCAATCAGCGTGTACATGATCGGATCCCAGACCACGAAGATCCAGCTGCCGCTCCAGTAGGTCGCAAGATTGTCCACCACCCATTCGGTAAGCAGCAGCCAGGCCAGCAGCGAGAAACCGAGCAACGTCAGCGTCTGACGCTGGGTCAGGCGTTTCGGCACCTGGTTGAGGGCCATGCCGAGCACGAAGGAAGCCAGTGAACCGGGCAGTGCACTGGTGATGAACTCGCGCCCGCCGTAGCCCTGGTCGCCATAGTGGACGATGACCGCGATGCGCCAGGCAACGGTAATGGCGAACGCGACGGCCACGGTCGCAGCCATCCCGATCCTGCGGCTCAGCACGACGATCGCGGGCAACACGATATAAAACATCAGCTCGACCGGCAGGGTCCACCAGACGCCGTTGAGCGGCTTGGTCATCCACGGCGGCAGGTGAATCCAGAGCGTCGCATTGCGCAGCAGCGCGTCCCAGTCCGGAAACCGCATCAGTTCGGGAAGCCACCAGGCAATCAGAAGCAGCACCGGCAGTTGTAGCCAGACGGCCGGATAGATTCGAAGAAACCGACGGCTCCAGTAGCGCGAAAGCGTCCGCGAGTCCAGCGAGGCGCCGAGCAGCTTTCCGCCCAGCAGGTAGCCCGAAAGCACGAAGAACAAGGGCACGCCGAGCCAGCCGAAGTTGATCGGGCGAAACGGCTGCCAGTGAAAGCCGGCCCATTCGGCGCCTCGAAGTGCAAGATTGAGATCGGGAAAGAACGCGTTCCAGTGAAACAGCAGCACGCCCATCGCGGCGACGCCGCGCAGGGCATGAAGCGCCGGAATGAAGTTACGACTCGGCACGCGGGCGGGCTCGGGATGCGTCAATGGCGTATTCGCGTAGTTGCCGGAGGGTCAAGGATGAATCGACGGAGTCGCGCGTGTAGTATGCAACGACATCGAATCCGGTTGGAGTCCCATCGACAATGTCCATCTCGAAATTTCCTTCCCGGCTCATATCGGCACTCGTGGTCCTGGCATCGGTCGCCAGCGGCCCGCTGGCCGCGCAGGACGACGCTGCCGACGAATCCAGCGTGTTTTCGGGGCTCGCCGTCCGCAATATCGGGCCGGCAGTCACCTCTGGCCGGATCAGTGACTTCGCAATGCACCCCGACGGCTGGCAAACCTTTTACGCCGGCGTGTCGTCCGGCGGCGTCTGGAAGACCGTCAACGGCGGCATCACCTGGACACCGATTTTCGACGACCAGGGCTCGTACGCGATCGGCGTCGTGGAACTGGATCCGAACGCGCCGGAAACGGTCTGGGTAGGCACGGGCGAGAACAACGCCCAGCGATCGGTGGGATTCGGCGACGGCGTCTACAAGTCCATCGACGGCGGCAAGTCATGGCGAAATACCGGCCTGGAGAATTCGGGACACATCGGCAGCATCGCCGTGGATCCCGGGGATTCGAAAACCGTATACGTCGCCGCCCAGGGACCGCTGTGGAACGAGGGCGGAGAGCGCGGCGTCTACAAGACCGTCGACGGCGGTGGCAGCTGGGAGCGGGTGCTGGCTATCGACGAGCACACCGGCGCAAACGAAGTGCTGCTGCACCCTGCAAACCCGGACCACCTGCTGGCCTCAAGCTGGCAGCGCCGACGGCATGTCTGGACGCTGATCAATGGCGGGCCCGGCAGCGGCGTTCACCGCTCCACCGACGGCGGCCGGACATGGACAGAGATCACGGCCGGGCTGCCGAGCGAAGACATGGGCCGAATCGGGCTCGCATTCGCCCCGTCGCGGCCGGATACCGTCTACGCGATCATCGAGACCGACGACAAGGGCGAGGGCGTCTATCGCTCTACCGACTTCGGCGCGAGCTGGGAGAAACGCTCGAGCTACGTCGCCGGCAGTCCGCAGTACTACAACGAGCTGGTGGTCGATCCGACCAACCCCGATCGGGTTTACTCCATGGACACGTTCATGCACGTCTCCAACGACGGCGGCGCGACCTGGGAGATGGTCGGAAGCGCCCACAAGCACGTCGACGAGCACGCGCTGTGGATCAACCCCGATAATCCTGAACACCTCATCACCGGCAACGACGGCGGCATCTACGATTCCTACGATGGCGGGGCGAACTGGCGCCACGTCGAGAACCTGCCGATTACCCAGTTCTATCGGACCACGCCCGACAACGCCGAGCCGTTTTACAACGTCTACGGCGGCACCCAGGACAACGCCACGCTGGGCGCGCCGTCGCGCACCACCAAGACCCAGGGCATCGTCAACAGCGACTGGTTCGTGACCCTGGGCGGCGACGGCTTCAAGGCGCAGATCGACCCTGGCAACCCCGACAC
>Ga0102938_10002273_pt1 | contig 14553 bp, 12 predicted proteins | sample SalPonR2_B_D2_MG_FD_84516 | JGI IMG/M metagenome (GOLD analysis project Ga0102938, IMG submission 84516) | Salt pond soil microbial communities from South San Francisco under conditions of wetland restoration - Salt Pond MetaG R2_B_D2_MG | ecosystem: Environmental > Aquatic > Marine >...
AAGTCCGATGGCGGCCTCACCGACGCAGCCCGATTCGCCGGCAAGGACGCCATCCTTTCCGGACCGGCCGGCGGCATCGTCGGCTGCGCTCAGACGGCAAAGCGCGCCGACTTCGATCGGGTCATCGGCTTCGATATGGGCGGCACCTCCACCGACGTTGCCCACTTCAACGGCGACTACGAGCGCGCCTTCGAAACCGAGGTGGCAGGCGTTCGCCTGCGCACCCCGATGCTCGAGATCCATACCGTCGCTGCCGGCGGCGGATCCTGCCTGCACTTCGACGGCAGCCGCTATCGGGTCGGGCCGGATTCGGCCGGCGCCGATCCGGGTCCAACCTGCTATCGGCGCGGCGGCCCGCTGACCGTAACCGATGCCAACCTGATGATGGGCAAGATCCAGCCGCGCTTCTTCCCTGCCCTGTTCGGCCCCGATGGTGACCAGCCGCTGGACTCGGACTGCGTTCGCCAGGCCTTCGATGACCTGAGTAAAGAGATCCAGCGCCGGACCGGCGACAGCCGACGCCCGGAACAAGTGGCAGAAGGTTTCGTCCGTATCGCGGTCACGGCCATGGCCAACGCCATCAAGACCGTCTCGATCCAGCGCGGCCATGACGTCACCCGCTATCTGCTGAACTGTTTTGGCGGTGCCGGCGGACAGCATGCCTGTCTGGTTGCCGACGAGCTGGGGATCGATCAGGTGCTGATTCACCCCCTGGCCGGGGTGCTGTCGGCCTACGGCATGGGCCTGGCCGAGGTCAGCGCGGTTCGCGAATTCGCCGTCGAGCGTGAGCTGTCGGCCGCTCTGCTCGAGGACCTCCGGGATGAGTTCGATGACAACGAGTCAGCCGCGCGGGCCGAGCTGGCCGATCAGGGCTTCGAGGCGGAGCAGATCCACGTCCGGCACGCGCTGCAGATCAAGTACTCCGGCACCGATACCCCGCTGTTGATCGATCGGGTCGGCGCCGATGCCCTGCGGGAGGAATTCGAGGCCCGGCACCGCCAGCAATTCGGCTTCGTGATGCGGGACCGGGCCCTGGTCATCGAGGCTGGGCTGGTCGAATGCAGCAGTCAGACGCCAGACGATCCGGACCGCGCTGGGGCCGGATCAATCGACGGTGACGGTTCGGCAGCTGATGTCATGCCCCTGGAGACCGTGAACACTTTCATGGGCGGTGAATTCCACCCCGATACGCCAGTCTATACCCGCGATGCTGTGCCCGCCGATATCGCCATCGACGGACCGGCGCTGATCACCGAGGCCAATGCCACGACCGTGATCGAACCCGGCTGGTCGGCGCTTCGGACCGCGCGCGACGACCTGCTGCTCAGTCGCACCCGGCCGCGCCGGTCCAGCGCGATCGATGCCGATCGCGCCGACCCGGTCCAGCTCGAAGTCTTCGGTAATCTGTTCCAGTCCATCGCTGAGCATATGGGGGCTGCATTGCAGCAGACCGCCTGGTCGGCCAATATCAAGGAGCGCCTGGATTTCTCCTGTGCCCTGTTCGACCGCGACGGTCAGCTGGTCGCGAATGCGCCTCACGTACCGGTCCACCTGGGCTCGATGGGCGAGTCCGTACGCGCCGTACTGGAAGCGCACGGCAGAGCGATGCAGCCGGGCGATGCCTACCTGCTCAACGACCCCTACCGCGGCGGCACCCACCTGCCCGACCTGACCGTCATCAGTCCCTGCTTCGATGCCGAGGGCCGCCTGCTGTTCTTCACTGCCTCGAGAGCGCACCACGCCGACATCGGCGGCACCACGCCCGGCTCCATGCCGCCGGATTCGCGCCGCATCGAGGAGGAAGGCGTGCTGTTCTCCGGCGAGCGGATCCTGCGCGACGGTCACCTGGACGACGAGGCGCTGCGACAGGCGCTGGGCCAGGGGCCCTATCCGGCGCGCAACATCGAACAGAATCTAAGCGACCTGCGCGCCCAGATCGCGGCCAACGCACGCGGGATCGCCGAACTGGAAACCATGATCGGCCAGTACGGCCAGGCCACGGTCGAGGCTTACATGGCCCACGTGCGCAGCAATGCCGCCGAGCAGGTCAGCCGGGCCCTCAAATCACTCGACGATGGGCGGGCACGCAAGGCCATGGACTGCGGTGCCGAGGTCGTGGTCGAGGTACGCATCGACAAGCAGGCCGGGCGCGCGGTCATCGACTTCAGCGGCAGCAGCGGGCAACAGGACAACAACTTCAATGCCCCGGCCGCAGTGACTCGGGCCTGCGTGCTCTACGTCCTGCGGACCCTGGTCGCCGATGACATCCCGCTGAACGATGGCTGCATGGGCCCGGTGGAACTGATCATCCCGGAGGCCAGCCTGCTCAACCCGGCGCACCCCGCGGCGGTGGTTGCCGGCAACGTCGAGACCTCGCAGGTGGTCACCGACGCCCTGCTCGCGGCCTTCGGTCAACTGGCCAATGGACCCGGCACGATGAACAATCTGACCTTCGGCAACCGCGACTATCAGCACTATGAAACGCTCTGCGGCGGAGCCGGGGCCGGACCGGGCTTCGACGGCTGCAGCGCGGTCCACGTTCATATGACCAACTCGCGCCTGACCGACCCCGAAATCCTGGAAACCCGCTTCCCGGTCCGACTCGACGGCTTCAGTATTCGTCAGGACTCGGGTGGTCAGGGCCGCCGGCGCGGTGGCGACGGCGCAGAGCGCCGGATTCGCTTCCTCGAGCCGATGCGTATCGCCGTCCTGGCCAACTCCCGAATCGAAGCACCCCAGGGACTCGAGGGCGGACAGCCTGCTGCCTGCGGTCGCGCCTGGATCGAGCGCGCCTCCGGCCAGATCGACAAGCTCGAAGGCTGCGATCAGACCGATGTCCGGGCCGACGACGTCCTCGTGATCCAGACCCCCGGCGGGGGTGGGTTTGGAAATCCGGTTTAGTTGGTTATGTTGGTTAAATTCGTTTGGTTGGTTAGGTAGGTAGGTAGATTTAGTGGGTTGTTGACTTCCCTGACCGATTGGGCCCACTTGCGGCAAGCAATAAAGCCAACCAACACTACCATTTCGACCAACCTCAATGAACTTGAACAACCAAACCAACCAAACCGATCCAACAAACAAAACCAACATGACTAATCCAACCAAAATGCCAAGAAATATCGAAATCAAGGCCCGGGTCGACTCGCTCGATCGTCTCGAATCCAGGGTCCGGAAGGTCAGCGATGCGCCCGCCCAGATCCTGGCGCAGGACGATACCTTCTTCCATTGCCATACCGGGCGCCTGAAGCTGCGTGACTTCGGCAACGGCCGGGGAGAACTGATCGCTTATCGGCGGGCCGACCAGGCCGGGCCGAAAACCAGTCAGTACCGGATCAGCGCAAGCTCCGATCCGGAAGGATTGCGCGCAACCTTGAGTGAGGCCCTGGGCGTCCTGGGACGGGTGCGCAAACAGCGCAGGGTGATCATGATCGGCCGTACCCGGGTCCACCTCGACCGGGTCGAGGGGCTGGGGGACTTCATGGAACTGGAGGTCGTTCTCGATGCCGACGAGTCGAGCGATTCAGGCATGCAGGAAGCCGAAGCCCTGATCGACAGCCTCGGCATTGCGCCGGATGATCTGATCGAGGGTGCCTATATCGATCTGCTCCTAGGGCAAGGTTGATTCCGGTCTGCGCGGGTGCGCGGGGTGACTCAGCCAGAGCAGGCCAGCGACCACAGGCAGAAACCACAGCAGGATATCCGGGCGGAACTGTCCGTGGGGCAAGGCCAGATAGAGCCCGCCACTCAGTGTGGAGACGAGAAGCAGCCACCAGAGCGGCCTCTGCCAGCGTGCGCTCAGCGGCAGGACCCAGAGAAGCCAGAGCGGATTGAGCACCAGCAGCATGGTGTTGCGCCAGGTCGCTTCGTGACCTGAAGCGATCCACATCAGCGCAATGACCAGACCGGCCAGGCCGACTATTGCGGCAACGAGCTTTGCGACAGCTGTAGCGACCATCGGAGCGGCACTCGAGGCGGCACTGCCCTGGGCCAGAAATCGGCTGCGCAACCCTGGCCGGTCGGACCGATCCGGCGCCCCCTGCACTCCGGCAAGAACCAGCACGGCAAGGGACAGCGCTCCCAGGGTCAGATGAATCGGCCAGACCCCCGGGGTATCAAAGCGCCCAGAGACCGAAGCCGACTCGAACTCCAGACGATCATCCAGCACCATGGGACCCCACGCCAGCTCTATTTCGTTGAGGGCCTCTGCGAGTCGTTCGGGCAGAAAGGTCTCATCCCAGACCGAGATGGGCTGGTCGGTCATCGGTCCGAGCAGGGTCTGAATACCGGTGTAGATGAAGAATCGGTGGGCAGTCAGAGCCTGCGTGTGCTGGGCGAAAGTCTTTGCCGCCGGTCGGCCCTTCAGCTCGGCGGACAGGGCTCCTCCGGTGATCTCGTCGAGCAGGTCGCGCAGACGCGTCGAGCAATTGGCCAGGTAATAATCGTAGTCGTAATACTGGGGCTGTGGAAAGATCGACTGGTGCAGCCGATCGAACAGTCTGATCACCTGCTCGGGGCTCAGATTGAGCTGCTGAATGCGTATGTCCCGATCGCGCTCACGATAGAATTCGAATTCCCGCTCGGTGCGACCCGCCGACCCGTAGTACGGCATGATGCCGCGCGCGAAATCACGATGAAGACCAGGTCGATCGAGCTCGAAGTAGCCGAAGCTGAAGCTGTGATCGATGCCCCGGTCGAGATCGCGAATCCAGATTGCGTTATGACCGAACAGCTCCCAGACCTCTTCGCCGGGTCCGTAGGTCACCAGATAGGCCTCCTGGGCTCGAAGCTCATTACCCGCCCAGAAAAGCACCCCCAGGCAGAGCAGGACCCTCAGCCAACACCGGCCCGGCACTGGCATCGATCAGACCGGCGAGACGTCCATGGCGTGCAGACGACGGTCATCGGCCGCGGTCACCTTGAACTTCCAGTCGTCGATCTCGATCACCTCGCCAGGCTCGGGCAGGCGGCCGAATTCGGCCACCACCAGGCCGCCGATGGTGTCGTAGTCCTCGTCGCTGAAACGCGTTCCGAGCGCCTCGTTGAAATCGTCGATGGTGGTCAGAGCCTGAACCAGATAGCGGGTCTCGTCGAGCTTGCGGATGTCTTCGACCGCGTCGGTATCGTGTTCATCATCGATGTCACCGACGATCTCCTCAAGCACGTCCTCGATCGTGATCAGACCCGACACGCCGCCGTATTCATCGACAACGATGGCCATGTGGTTCTTGCTGACGCGGAATTCCCGCAGCAGCACGTTCAGGCGCTTCGATTCGGGAATGATGACCGCCGGTCTGAGCAGATCATCGAGTTCGAGCTGTTCGCCCGAAATGAGCTTGAGCAGGTCCTTGGCCAGCAGAATGCCGCGGATTTCGTCCTTGTCCTCACCGACCACTGGAAAGCGGGAGTGACCGCTTTCGATGATCATCGGAACACTTTCGTGCAGGGAACTGTGAGCCGTGATCACCACCATGTGGGACCGCGGGATCATCACGTCGCGCACCTGAAGCTGATCGACCTCGAGCGCACCCTCCAGCATGGCCAGGGTCTCGGGCTCGACCAGTCCCTGCTGGGACACATCACGGAGAAGCTCGATCAGGTCGTCGCGGCTTCTTGGTTCACCGCCGAAGGCACGGCCAAGCTTCTCCAGCCAGCCCCGCGATCCGTTACCCGGACTTCCAGAGCCGTCGTCGCTCATGGTCTCGATCCTGTCGCCAGATCGAGGGAGGAAAATACGTTCAATTCTGAATCAGTCTGCATGCGTCGGTTCATAAGGGTTGGCGTAGCCAAGATCTGTCAGGATGTCGATCTCTCTGGACTCCATGGCCCTGGCCTGTTCCGCTTCTGTATGGTCAAAGCCGAGCAAATGCAAGAGCCCGTGGATGACCAGATGCGCCCAATGCGCCTCGAGGGTCTTGCCCTGCTCGGCCGCCTCACGCTCGATGACCGGGACACACAGCACAATATCGCCGAGAATCCGCACCCCGTCCAGTTCCGGGACCGAGGCCGGAAAGGACAGCACATTGGTCGCCGATTCCTTGCCGCGCCACTGCTTGTTCAGGGCCCAGCCCTCGGCCTGATCGACAATGCGAACATTGACCACGGAAGACGACTCATCGTTCAGCACCTGCGTGATCCAGCGCTGGAACTGCTCGTCGTCGGGAATACCCGGGCCTTCGATAAGGCGCTGTACTTCAAGTTCGATCATCGGACCGATCCGATCGCTTGCAGCGCCATGACCCGAGAGGTCGAAGACGACAGCCTACTGTTCATTATCGGCGCGCTCATAGGCTTCGACGATGCGGCGCACGATCGGGTGGCGCACCACATCACGGGAATCGAAGAAGGTCTGGCTGACGCCCTCGACATCGCGCAGTAAACCGATCGCCTGGCGCAGGCCCGAGGTCACGTTGGACGGCAGGTCGATCTGGGTCATATCACCGTTGATCACGGCCTTGGAGCCGAAGCCGATGCGGGTCAGGAACATCTTCATCTGCTCCGATGTCGTGTTCTGGGCCTCATCGAGAATCACGAAGGCATCATTGAGGGTGCGCCCACGCATGTAGGCCAGGGGAGCAACCTCGATGACGGTGCGGTCGGCCAGGCGGGCCGCCCGCTCGAAACCGAGCATCTCGTAGAGCGCATCATGCAGCGGCCTGAGATAGGGGTCGACTTTCTGCGCCAGATCACCCGGCAGAAAACCGAGACGCTCGCCAGCCTCGACCGCCGGGCGAACCAGGACGATGCGCTGAACCCGATCGTTTTCCAGCGCATCGACCGCGCAGGCAACGGCCAGAAAGGTCTTGCCGGTGCCGGCCGGGCCGACGCCGAAATTCACATCACTCCTCGCGATACGCTCGAGATAGCGCTTCTGGTTCGGCCCGCGACCCCGGATCAGCCCGCGACGAGTGCGAATCACCACTTCCTGATCGGCGTCGCCGCCCTGCTCATCGAGACCGGATTGCTGAAGCTGCAGGTTGACCAGCGCCGGAGTCAGGATCTCGCGCTCGGTCTGACGATAGAGCTTGCGCAGGACCCGGCGGCCGGCCTGGACCGCGTCGGTCTGGCCCTGGACGCTGAACACGTTGCCGCGGCCCGCGATCGAGACGCCCAGGCGTTTCTCGATCAGTCGAAGATGATCATCTAGGTGGCCGCAGAGATTGGCCAGGCGCTCGTTATCGGCCGGCTCGAGCTCGAGCGTCAAGGCAGTTTCAGCAGTACTCATTCAGGCGACCTGATGGTCCGGTGCCGCGACCGTGTCGCGCTCGGGAGCGGAATCGGGATGCGACCCGATCAGCCGGCCGCGCAGGGAATTGGCCAGGGCTGCCGTGATCTGGACCTCGGTCATGCGTCCGATCAACTCGGCCGGACCCGGGAAATTGACCACGCGGTTATTCTCGGTACGCCCGGCCAGCTCTTTCGGGTTCTTCTTGCTGGGGCCTTCGACCACCAGGCGTTGGGTCGTCCCGACCATGCGCTCCGACAGCGCGCCGGCCTGGAGGTTGAGTTGGGCCTGCAGTCGCTGCAGCCGGGCCTTCTTCTCTTCCAGGCTGACGTTGTCGGGATAGGAAGCGGCCGGCGTGCCCGGACGGGCCGAGTAGATGAAGCTGAAGCTCTGGTCGAAGTTCAGTGACTCGACCAGCGCCATGGTCTGCTCGAAGTCGCTCTCGGTCTCGCCCGGAAAGCCGACGATGAAATCCGACGACAGGGCAATGTCCGGCCGCACGGCCCTGAGCTTCCTGATCTTCTGCTTGTATTCGAGAACCGTATGACCGCGTTTCATCAGCGACAGGATGCGATCCGAACCCGCCTGGACCGGCAGATGCAGATAGTTGGCCAGCTTGGGCACATCGCGGAAGGCCTCGATCAGGCTGTCGGTAAACTCGACCGGGTGCGAGGTCGTGAAGCGGATCCGCTCGACCCCTTCGATGTGCGAGACATAGTGAATCAGCAGCGCAAGGTCAGCGGTGCCCCCGCCGTGCATGGGGCCGCGATAGGCATTGACGTTCTGACCTAGGAGATTGATCTCGACCACGCCCATCCCGGCCAGCTCGGCCACCTCGGCAATCACATCATCGAGGGGTCGCGACACTTCTTCACCGCGGGTGTAGGGAACGACGCAGAAGGTGCAGTATTTGCTGCAGCCCTCCATCACCGAAACAAAAGCGCTCGCGCCCTTCTTTCCTGCCGGCGGCAGATTGTCGAACTTCTCGATCTCCGGAAAGCTGATGTCGATGGCATGCGACCGGGTCGTGCGGACGCGATCGACCATGCCCGGCAGCCGGTGAATGGTCTGCGGTCCGAACACCATATCCACGAAGGGCGCGCGCTTGATGATGCCCTCGCCCTCCTGACTGGCGACACAGCCACCCACGCCGATGACGACATTCGGATTCTTTTCCTTGAGCGGGCGCCACTGACCAAGCTGCGAGAAGACCTTCTCCTGGGCCTTCTCGCGAATCGAGCAGGTATTGATCAGAATCACGTCCGCATCTTCCGCCGAGTCGGTCAGGGTCATGTCGTGCGAGGATGCGAGCACGTCGGCCATCTTGTCCGAGTCATATTCGTTCATCTGACAGCCGTGGGTCTTGATAAACAGTTTGCCGGGCATGATTCTGCGCAATGGAAAATGAACCGGGAATTGTAACGCAGGACAATGACTTCAACCAGAATTGGATTGTCGTCCCTGACGCCCCCGGCAACGGCCTCCTGCACGTTTCTGATGGGCCGCTTCTTCTGCCCGGACCAGAATCCGGCTCAAACGCCCCGGTAGCGGACCCGCCGGGTGATCCGACAGACCAGCTCATAGGGAATGGTCCCTGCGTGGCGGGCCACCTCCTCGACCGGCAGTGCCCCTCCCCAGAGGACCACTTCAGCGCCCGGCTCGATCGCCTCATGATCGCCCAGGTCGATCGTGATCATGTCCATCGATACGCGCCCGGCCAGAGCGCAGCGCTTGCCGTCCACCAGCACCGGCGTGCCGTCTTCCACGCTGCGGGGGTAGCCGTCGCCGTAGCCGATGGCCGCAACTCCCACTCGCATATCCCGCTCGGCTCGGTAACGTCCGCCGTAGCCGATCCGCTCACCCGCCCTGACCTGATTGATCGCCATCAGCTCTGATCGCAGGGTCATCACCGGCCTCAGACCCAGATCGCGGCCGCACTGACCGGACAGCGGCGAGATCCCGTAGAGGAGGATGCCGGCCCTCACCCAATCAGCCCGGCTCGACGGAAAATTGAGCGCGGCGGCCGAGTTGGCCAGACAACGCTCCCCCGCCAGGCCGGCCACGCTGGCCTCGAAGCGCTGGATCTGTAGGGCCGTGGCGCTATCGTCGGGCCGATCGGCCTGGGCGAAGTGGGTCATCAGGTTGACCTGGCTCACCCCCATCAGGGCGCTCAGGCGTTCATGACAGTCGCGGGCCTGCTCGGCCGCCACGCCGAGGCGATTCATCCCGCTGTTGACCTTGAGCCAGATTCTTGGTTGCGGCGAGCGACCATGGGCTTCCAGCATGCCGATCTGGCTGTCCTGGTGAACGACCAGCTCCAGCCCCAGCTCCTCGACCACCGCCATGTCCTCGGCGTGAAGGACACCCTCGAGGAGCACGATCGGGGTGCTGCAGTCGAGGCGGCGAATGGCGCGGGCCTCCTCGATGGTCGCGACAGCGAGCAGATCGGCTGATTCGAGCGGCGGCAGGCAGAGATCGAGCCGGTGACCATAGGCATCGGCCTTGACCACCGCCATGATCCGGGCCCTCGGTGCGAGGCGACGAATGCAGGCCAGGTTGTGCTCGAGCGCCAAGCGATCGATCTGCGCCAGGGTGTTGCGCGCCATCGGCGGTATCAGCCGTCCAGGCCGTGATGGTCGTAGGTGAAGTCTCGGAACCGGAGAAACTCGCCCTGGAAGGTGAGATTGAAGTGGCCGGTGGCACCGTTACGGTGTTTGCCGATGATGATCTCGGCCTTGCCCTTGTCCGGCGAGTCCTCGTTGTAGATCTCATCGCGGTAGATGAACAGTATCAGGTCCGCGTCCTGCTCGATGGCGCCGGACTCGCGCAGATCGGCCATTTTCGGTCGCTTGTCAGGACGCTGCTCGAGCGCACGATTGAGCTGCGAGAGCGCGATCACCGGCACGTTGAGTTCCTTTGCCAGGGCCTTGAGACTGCGGGAGATCTCGCTGATCTCCTGGGTTCGATTCTCGCCGAAACCAGGGACCTTCATCAGCTGCAGGTAATCGATCACGATCAGGCCGATATCGTGCTCGCGCTTCATTCGCCGCGCCCGGGCACGCAGGTCCAGGGGGGACAGCGACGGGGTCTGGTCGATGAACATCTGCGAGCCCTTCAGCATGGTCATGGCCGAGCGCAGATTGATCCAGTCCTGATTGTCCAGGCGCCCGGTTCGAAGCTTGTCCTGACCGATCTGGCCGAGCGAGGAAAACAGGCGCATCACCAGCTGGGTATCGGACATTTCCATCGAAAACACCGCCACTGGAACCTTGTAGCGAATCGAGGCCTTTTCGGCGATGTTCATGGCGAAGGTCGTCTTGCCCATCGACGGCCGCGCGGCGACGATGATCAGGTCGGTCGGCTGCAGCCCGGCGGTTCGCTTGTCGAGCTCGGAAAAACCGGTCGCCACCCCGGTCAGTTCGCCCTCGTTTTCCTGCAGCTCGTTGAGCATGTCCATGGCCTCGGCCATGACCTGCTGGATCGGAACGTAACCGGACTGACGGTGGGCACCCTGGTCGGCTATGGCGTAGATCCGCTTTTCGGCTTCCTCCAGCAGCTCCTTGCTGTTGCGGCCCGCCGTTTGCAGGGCATCGTCGGCGATACTGGTGCCGATCTCGATCAACTGGCGCAGGATGGAACGCTCACGGACGATGGTGGCGTAGCCGAGGATATTGGCCGGTCCCGGGGTTTCATTGGCCAGCATGGTCAGATAGGCACCGCCATCGACCTTGTCGAGCGTCCCGCGGCTGGAAAACCAGTCGGCCACGGTGACTGCATCGCAGGGCTGTCCCGATTCACTCAGCTCCCGGATGGCCCGGAAGATCAGTCGATGGTGGGAACGATAGAAATCGGTCTCATCGACCTGGTCGGCGACCTTGTCCCAGCCCTCCATGGACAGCATCAGGGCACCAAGCAGGGACTGCTCGGCCTCGTTCGAGTGGGGCGGCGCCTTGGCCTGACTCAGCGTCGACAGTTGGGCTTCGGCCACGATGAATCCATCCTCCAGGGAGCGATCGATGAGCGGGTCGACCAGTATACGCAGCCGCGCCACTCGGGTCGAAAAAAAAACCACCGGCGACCGTACGGTCGGATTTAGCCCGCCGACGGTACTACCGATGGTTTTTCGATTCGAGGGCCCGTGCAGGCCCTCGGACAGGCTTAGCCGTCTTCTCCCACCACGATGACCTTGACGTCGGTCTGGACATCGGCGTGCAGGATCAGATTGACTTCGAACTCGCCGGGCTCGCGGAAAGGACCATCCGGCATATCGACTTCGACCTTCTCCACGGGCAGGCCCATGTCGGTCAGACGGGCCGAGATTTCCTGCGGCCCGATCGAGCCGTACAGGCGACCTTCCGGACTCAGCGCGACTTCGAAGCGAATCTCTTCGACAGCATCGATCGCTTCCTTGCGCGCCTCCGCGGCGGCCAGCTTTTCGTTGGCCTGGCGCATCAGCTCATCGCGCTGCGCTTCGAACTTCTTGACGTTCTCTGCGGTGGCAGGAACCGCCTTGCCGCGCGGCAGGAGAAAGTTGCGGCCATAGCCCGGACGCACCGTGACGGTATCCCCGAGATCGCCGAGGTTGTAGACATTTTCTAGCAGAATCAGCTTCATGGCGATACTCCCGATCAGTGGTTGTCCGAATACGGCAGCAGTGCCAGGTAGCGGGCCCGCTTGATCGCGGTCGCGAGCTGACGCTGATATTTCGCCTTGGTGCCGGTGATGCGGCTCGGAACGATCTTGCCGGTCTCACCAACGAAATCCTTCAGCAGTTCGACATCCTTGTAGTCGACCTGCTCGATCCCTTCAACGGTAAAACGGCAGAACTTGCGACGTCTCATGAATCGGGCCATTGATCAATCCTCCGCGCTTTCAGATGCGGTTTTCTTGGTGTCCGCATCGTCGTCATTGTCATTATCGTCGTCTGAATCGTCGTCAGAATCATCGTCCGAGTCATCATCATCATCGTCAGACGATGAGCTCGAATCGCCATCGCTGTAGGATGCCCGACGACTCTTCTCACGCTCGTCCTTGTTTTCCTTGCGCTTGAGCATGACCGAAGGTTCGGTTTCGGCCTCGTCCTTGCGGACCGTCATGTGGCGCAGAATGGCGTCGTTGAAGCGGAAGATACCCTCGAGCTCTTCCAGGGTCGCTGCATCGCACTCGATGTTGATCATCAGATAGTGCGCCTTGTGCAGCTTGGCGATGGTGTAGGCGAGCTGGAGCCGGCCCCAGTCTTCGCTGCGGTGGACGGTGCCACCGTTGTTTTCGACCAGAGTGCGGTAGCGTTCCAGCATACCGGGCACCTGGTCGCTCTGGTCCGGGTGGACCAGCAGAACGATTTCATAGTGACGCATGGTCATGTTCTCCTTACGGTTTCGACGGCCCGAAAGATCATCCGAACGGGCAATGCAAAGCCCCCGGCTGAGCTGAAACAGCCGCCGTGGAGCAAGGTGACCCAGCATGAGCGCCAGGCCAGCCGAGCATTATAGCGTGTTTTCTGAGGGGATAGAAGCCCAGGCGGGCAAAGATCGAAGGGCGTCGGAGATTCCCGCTGGAGTGCCGAAACCCCCGAGTCTCAGGCCACCGTGAAGCTTTCGCCGCAGCCACATTCCCCGGTCACGTTGGGATTGCGGAAGCGAAATTCGCGAACCAGGCCTTCGTGGACAAAATCAACTGTCGTGCCGGCCACCAGCTCCAGGGCCTTGTCCGGAACGATCACCTTGAGTTCCTGATCGTTGAAGACGTGGTCTCCGGGTTCGACCGAGCGGGCGATCTCGACATCGTAGGCCCAGCCCGAGCAGCCGGTGCGGTGAACGCCGAGCTTCAGACCGATTCCGCCGTCGCGCGCCATGAATTCGCGGACCCGCTCAGCGGCGCTCGATGTGAGTCGAACGGTTTTTTCCTGCGTCATGGGTTCAGCTGAAGTTGTCATGTCAAGTATTATTGCGTTTGTGGGGACATGATTCAATCAATACCGATGATCAGGTCCGATTCCAGAGAGTCGACTGGCGAGTGCACAAGCCTGCAATCGCCTGGCGCCAGTCTCAACCAAATTCCTAAGGATGCACCGCAAGCTCATGCAAACCGTCAGCGTCAAAAGCGTTCTCGCCGGAGAGATCGAAGCAGGACAGCAGGTCACGATTCAGGCCTGGGTCCGGACTCGCCGGGATTCCAAGGCCGGATTTTCGTTCATCCACGTCAATGACGGCTCGAGCATCAACAATCTGCAGCTGGTCGCCGACAAGGAGCTGCCGAACTACCAGTCCGACATTCTGAAGCTCAGCAGCGGCGCCTCGCTGCGCTGTCATGGGACGCTCGTGGCGTCGAAGGGACGCGGTCAGAGCCTGGAGGTTCAGGCCGAGACCGTCGAGGTACTGGGCCTGGTCGAGGACCCGGACACCTACCCGATCCAGCCCAAGCAGCACAGCTTCGAGTTCCTGCGCACCGTCGCCCACCTGCGACCGCGCACCAACACATTCGGCGCGGTCACGCGGGTGCGCCACGTCGCCGCCCGGGCCATCCACGATTTCTTCGATCGTCAGGGCTATTTCTGGGTCAATACGCCGATCATCACCGCATCGGACGCCGAGGGCGCCGGCGAAATGTTCCGGGTCTCGACGCTCGATCTGATGAATCTGCCCAAGAACGACCGGGGCGAGATCGATTTCAAGCAGGATTTCTTCGGTCGCGAGACCTTTCTGACCGTTTCCGGCCAGCTCAATGTCGAGGCCTTCTGCCTGGCGATGAGCAAGGTCTACACCTTCGGGCCGACCTTCCGGGCCGAAAACTCGAACACCGCCCGGCACCTGGCCGAATTCTGGATGGTGGAGCCGGAGGTCGCATTTGCCGACCTCGACGATCTGGCCGACCTCGCCGAGGACTTCCTCAAGTTCGTCTTCGCCCGCGTCCTGGAGCACTGCCAGGAGGACATGGACTTCTTTGCCGAGCGCATCGAGGCGGAAGCAAAAACACGTCTCGAGGCCCTGGTCTCCCAGGAATTCGTCCAGATGGACTATGCCGAGGCGATCGATATCCTGAAAGCCAGCGGCAAGTCCTTCGAGTTCAGGCCTGACTGGGGACTTGACCTGCAGACCGAACACGAGCGCTATCTGACCGAGCAGCACTGCAAGGCGCCGGTCGTGGTCAAGAATTATCCGACCGAGATCAAGGCCTTCTACATGCGCCTGAACGACGGCGGCAGGACCGTGGCCGCCATGGACGTGCTGGCGCCGGGCATCGGCGAGATCATCGGCGGCAGCCAGCGCGAGGAACGGCTGGATGTGCTGACCCAGCGCATGACCGGGCACGGACTCGACCCGGCAGACTAC
>Ga0102938_10002275_pt1 | contig 14543 bp, 15 predicted proteins | sample SalPonR2_B_D2_MG_FD_84516 | JGI IMG/M metagenome (GOLD analysis project Ga0102938, IMG submission 84516) | Salt pond soil microbial communities from South San Francisco under conditions of wetland restoration - Salt Pond MetaG R2_B_D2_MG | ecosystem: Environmental > Aquatic > Marine >...
AGGCCGGCGACCACGTCAGGGTGCTCACCACCAGGTCGGCGCGGCGAGAGATCCTCGAACTGCTCGGCGCGGCCACCCGCCAGGCCCGACGGGTGATGGTGCTCGGCGGCGGTGCGGTCGGCACCCGCGTCGCCGAACGCCTCCAGAGCGAAGGCGCCACCGTCGTCCTCGTCGAGAACGATCCCGTGCGTGCGAAGGCGCTCAGCGAGCGACTTCCGCGGGTCACCGTCGCCCAGGGTGACATCACCGACACCGAACTGCTGCTCGAGGAGTCGGTCGCCCGGATGGATCTGGTGATCGCCGCGACGGGTGACGACGCCTCGAACGTGCTCGCCTGCGCGTACGCCGCGGCCGAGGGCGAGGCGTTCACGGTGGCGGTGTTGCACCGTCTGGCCCTGCTCCCGCTGGTGCGCCAGTTCGGCATCGACGCCGCGCTCAGCCCGCGCACCGCCTCGGCCAATGCGGTGCTGCGTCACATCCGCGGTGGCACGGCGTCGGTCGCGACGTTCCTCGAGAGCGACGTCGAGGTCAACGAGTTCGAGATCGAGGCGGGCAGTTCGGCCGACGGCACGCTGGTCGCCGACCTGCACCTGCGTCACTCGGTGCTGTTGGGTGCGGTCACCCGACAGGACGGCAGCGCCGAGATCGTCCGCGGACACACGCTGCTGAACGCAGGAGACAACGTGGTGGTGTTCTCGCGGCCCGACGCGCTGGCGGTGACCCGCAAGGCCTTCTCCGCGTGACGATGGCAACCCACTCGACCGGGCGCGTGGCGTGGTTCGGGGAGCGTGGCGAACGGCTGTTGTCGCCCGGCCGGTACTCGTCGCTGGTTGCCAACGTCGTCGGGTTGACGATCGCGGTCGTCGGCGTCGGGATCGCGGCATCCGGTGTGGTCGACGCCATCGACGGAGGACCCGACGTGCTGATCCTGCTCGTCGTCGGCGTGGTGGTGTGGGCGGTGGGCTCGGTGATGTGGCGGGTCACGATCGTGCCCAAGCAGATCCGCATCCTCGACGTGTTCACCACGGTCACGCTCGCATGGGTCGCAATGGCGGTCGCCGGAGCGATCCCGTACCTGCTCACCGGCCACTTCGAGCGCATCGACGACGCACTCTTCGAGTCGATCGCGGGTTTCACCACCACCGGAGCAACGGTGACCCCCGACATCGAGGCGACGTCGCAGGGGCTGTTGTTCTGGCGTTCGACGACCCAGTGGATGGGTGGCATGGGCGTGATCGTGCTGGTGGTGGCCGTGCTGCCGACCGTGGGCTCGGGCGGCATGAGTCTGCTCGCCGCCGAGGCGCCGGGGCCCACCGGTGAACGGCTCACCCCGCGGGTGCGCGAGACCGCCCGCCGGTTGTGGGCGGTGTACGTGGGCTTCACCATCGTGCTGGCCGCTCTCTACGCCGCGGCGGGCATGAGCCTGTACGACGCCGTCTCGCACAGCTTCACCACGGTGTCGACCGGCGGCTTCTCGCCGTATCAGGACTCGATCGGTGCGTTCGACTCGGCGTTGATCGAGTGGATCTGCATCGTGGCGATGCTGCTCGCCGGTGGCAGCTTCACCCTCTACTACCGGGCGCTGAAACGCGATCCGAAACCACTGTTGCGATCGTCGGAGTTCCGGTTGTACCTGCTCGTGGTGGCCGCGATCACGCTGTGGGCGTTCGTGGCGTCGGGCAACGGCGGTGGGCAGGCCGCCGGCTTCCGCGACGCACTGTTCACCACCGTCTCCACGGTGACCACCACCGGTTACGTCACCACCGAGTACGGCCTGTGGAGCCAGACGGCGCAGTTGATCCTGCTGCTGGTGATGCCGATCGGTGCGATGGCGGGCTCGACGGCCGGCGGGGTGAAGCTCGTGCGGGTGATGGCGACCGCCAGTGTCGCCCACCGCGAAGCGCTCCGCCATCTCCACCCGCACCTGGTGCGTCCGGTGCGCGTCGGCAGCGGCATCCTGCCCGACGACGTGGCCCGCCGTGTGGTCGGCTTCATGATCATGGCCCTGGCGATCTTCGGTGGCGGGGCGGTGCTGATCTCGGCGACGGGGCCCGACATGATCACGTCGCTGTCGTCGTCGGCGACCGCGTTCGGCAACGTCGGCCCGGGCCTCGGGTCGCTCGACCACGCCAACGACTTCCTGTCGATCCCGGCGACGGGTCGTGCGGTGGCCATGGCGCAGATGTTGCTCGGCCGGCTCGAGATCTACCCGGTGATCCTGGCGCTGTCGGTGATCACCCTGCGCATCCCCCGGGCGTGGCGTCCCCGGCGCCGCAACGACTGAGCAACACCTCCCCGGCACGAATGACGTCGACCAGGCAGGTGAGAATCACCAGGAGGGCGCGAACTTGCTGACTGCGCTGGCGAGCGCGTAGGCGCGTTCGGCGCCACCGGGGCGGCCGTCACGCAGTTCGTTGGTGGCGATGCGCAGTACGGCGCCGGCGATGCGGTCGCTGCGCACGCCGAGACGCAGCGCCGGTCGGAGGATCGTCGGACGCCCGAGGAAACGCGCCGAGAGCCGGCCCACCTGGTGGTAGCGGCCGAGTTCGTCGGCGAGCATCGTCGGATAGCGCTGCAGGGAGGTCGAGTTGCCGACCGACAGCGCGTCGCCGAGCACGTCGGCGGCGAGACGTCCGCTCATCAGCGCGGCATCGACACCGTCACCGTTGAACGGGCTGGCGATGCCGGCCGCGTCACCGACCACCAGGAACGTGGGTCCCATCTTCGGGCCGACCGATCCCGCCAGCGGCACCCGGAACCGTGTGGGCGCCTTGAGTTGGTCGGCGGGGTCGAGCTGCCAGCGGTCGGCGATGCGATGGGCGAACGAGTCGAGCAGCTTCAACGCGTTGATGCCGCGCGCGTCGCGGTAGGTCGACAGCACGCCGACACCGACGTTGACGGTGCCGTCGCCGAGGGGGATCGCCCAGCCGTAGCCGGCGATCGGGTTGCCGGCGGCGTCGGGGATGCCGAGGTCGGACTCGATCCACGATTCCGCCGATCGCGGGCTCTCGAAGTAGGTGCGCGTGGCGATGCCGTAGGGCCAGTTCCGCTGGCGTGTCGTGCCCAGGTCGCGTCCGAAGCTGCTGTTCGCTCCGTCAGCCACCACGACGAAGCGGGAACGGACCTCTTCTCGGTGCCGCGCATCGTCACCGAGCTCGGTATCCACGGCGAGGGTCGCACCTCGCACGAACCCACGCTCGACGATCGGCGCCGTGGCCTCGTGGCCCATCAACACGGTGGCGCCGGCATCGACGGCTCGTTGACGGAGGTGCGCATCGAGCACGTCGCGACGCAACGCCGCAGCGTGGTCCGGCAGGTCGCCGTGGCGTGGCCACGGAGCCGTGACGTCGCGTTCGCCGTGCACGAGGCGGACACCCGCGAGACGGTGCCCACCGAGCTCGATCGGGTCGACGCCGATGCGGGCCAGTTCGCTCAACGCCCGTGGGGTGAGCGCGTCGCCGCAGGCCTTGTGCCGGGCGACGGGACGCTTCTCGACGACGGTGACGTGGTGGCCGGATCGGGCCAGCCAGGTGGCCACCGATGCTCCGGCAGGGCCACCGCCGACGACGAGGACGTCGGTGTCCAGGATGCCTGCCGTCAGCCGGCCGAGGCGCCGACGCCGGGGATCGCGACGGGGCCGATCGGGATGATCTCGGCGCCGCCCATCTCGGGAACGTCGGGCGAGGTGTAGTCGTAGGTGCCGGCCTGCAGGTCGGCGAACACCGGCGACTCCTCCGAGCACCAGGTCTCGTACTCGTCGGCCCATTCCTCGCTGGTCGGGTCGGCGCCGCCGAGCGAGTAGCGCTCGTGGCAGACGACGGCGACGATCTCGTACTGGGTGAGCTGGCTGCTGAAGGCCGGCATCACGCCCAGACCACCGGTGAGGTGTGGGCCGCCCGGACGGTCGGGATTGCCGTAGATCTCGACGCCGGCGGCGTTGTAGCCCTCGGTGCCGTAGTACACGTAGCGGATCTGGTCTTCGATCTGCGGGAAGGTCTCGAGCACCGCGCCGCCCGAGAACGCATACCCGACCCCGCCACCACCGGCGGCGCCGTGGCAGCTGGCGCAGCTGCTGTAGATCTCGGCGCCGATGCCGAGGGGACCCTCGACGACCTCTGCTGGTTCGGTGACCGCACGGACGTACATGAACGCCCACAGCGGCATGAGGCTGAGTGTGGCCATCGCCCAGAACGGGATCTTGCGGCGCTGTTTGGCGGCCTGCACGTACACCGGATCGGGCTTCGGCGGGGGTGGCGCGGCGGGTGCCGGCGCCGGGGTGCGCGCCGGCGGGCCCGATGCTGCGGGCGCCGGGGTGGCGGGCGTGGTGGTGGCGGGCGTGGTGGCCGGTGAGGTCGAGGCCGCGGCGTCGCCGGCGGGCGCGTCGGTGGCATCGTCGCCCTGGCCGATCGCGGAGCGCCGCTCGCGCGACCGCTTCAGGAGGTGTTCGGGGATCTCGGTCACTTCGGAGATGATAGATGCCCGCGACCGCGATCCGGGAATCTGTCCCGGGATCGGTTCCGATGCACTTACGCACAACCTGGCGCGCTCGCGAGACTTGCGTGCCAGACTTCGCACTTCTCGAGACGACGACTACAGTTCGTTGTTCAGCAGACGGCACCACCACGACAGGATTCTCCGTACCCATGATCGCAATCGACCCACTCGAGTGGCCCGGGATGAACCAGGCCTTCCTGACGGCTCTCGTCGCGACCCTCGTGCTGTCGCTCGCGATCATCCCGTACGGCAAGCGCCGCCCGGTCGGGACCCCGTTCTCGTGGGGCGAAGCGATGCTGGGCTCGACCTACCTGTTCGGGGTGCTGTTCCTGGCGTTCGGCATCCTGCCCCACCAGTTCATCGACCATGCGGACAAGGACCTCGGCTGGTCGAAGGACAAGATCATCTTCGGCCCGTTCGACATCTTGAAGCCGGAGTCGGCCGGTGGTTGGAACCCGATCACGCTGCAGTACGAGGCGGTTCGCGACATCGTGGTCGTGCTGTTGCACGCCGTGTTGTTCGCGATGTACGTCTACCTCGCCGTGTGGTGGCAGAAGCGCGGCGAGGTCAAGCCGAAGGAACTGCCGACATCCACCTACGGTCGCCCGTTGGTGAGGAAGGCCTGAGATGGCGAAGACCGACGCCAATCCCCCGATGATGCCCTACACCGACGAGTACACGTTGGTGGAGGTCGACGCGGACTACCTGAGCAAGGCCGTCAAGCCGAAGCAGTTCATCCACATCGACCAGAGCGAGTGCATTGCCTGCGAAGGCTGTGTCGACATCTGCCCCTGGAAGTGCATCCACATGGTGTCGACCTCGGCGGTCGTCGAGGCCGACGGCACCGAGCAGCCCGGCACCGATCCGTCCGACGCCTTCATCTTCACGATCGATGACGACATCTGCACCCGTTGTGCGCTGTGCGTCGACCGATGCCCCACCGGCGTCATCATCCTCGGCAAGGCGGGTACCGCCACCGCTGCCGGAAATTCCCACGTCCGCACCAACAACCACGGCTACGGCTACGGCATGAGGCTCTGAGGTTCATGGCTACCAACATCGACGACAAACCCCGCCCCACCATCAAGGACCGTGTGAACTCCACGGTCGACTCGGTGCAGGGCAGCCAGGCCTGGAGCTCGATCTTCCGGCCCGGCTCGATCTTCCGCAAGGGCTACACCGACAGCCCGCGCAACCGCAGCTACGTCATCATGAACTCGGTGCTGTACCACCTGCACCCGGTGAAGGTGAAGCGTCACGCCGTCAAGGTCAGCTACACGCTCTGCCTCGGTGGCCTCAGCTTCTTCCTGTTCATCCTGCTGACGGTGACCGGCATCTTCTTGATGTTCTTCTACCGGCCCGAGACCACCGCTGCGTGGAACGACATCCAGAACCTGCAGACGTCGGTGACGTTCGGGTTGTTGGTGCGCAACATGCACCGATGGGGTGCCCACCTGATGGTGTTGGCGGTGTTCCTCCACATGGCCCGGGTCTTCTACCACGGTGCCTACAAGCCGCCTCGCGAGTTCAACTGGGTGATCGGGGTGATCCTGCTCACCCTCACACTGCTGCTGTCGTTCACCGGCTATCTGCTGCCGTGGGACCAGTTGGCGCTCTGGGCGGTGGCCGTTGGCACCAACATGATGGGCTACACGCCCGTGTTCGGTGCGGAGGTCAGATTCGTCTTGCTGGGCGGGGCCGAGATCGGCTCGGAAACCCTGCTTCGATGGTACGTCCTGCACGTGTTGTTCCTGCCGTTCGTGATCGTGATCTTCATGGCGATCCACTTCTGGCGTGTCCGCAAGGACGGCGGAATTTCTGGTCCGTTGTGATTCGCCCTGTTGACTGGAGCATGAGGTAACCCCATGACCGAGATCCCAGAGCATCTCCTCAAGCGAGCGCAGGCAGCGCGCGAGAAGTCCGCGCCCGCCGAACCGGAGACTCCGGAACCGGCAGCGCCGGCCGATTCGCGCATTCCCGAAGCCCTGCTGCAGCGCAGCAAGGCCGCCAAGGCGGCCAAGGCCGGCGGTGGCGCCGACGAGGCGCCGTCGTCGGGCGGCGCAGTCGCCGTTGCCGACAAGGTCGGCGCCGTCGTCGCTGCTCCCGCCGGCGGCGGTGGCGTGCCGGTGGGTGCCGGCCCGGGTGGGCACACCCAGCGACTGCTCACCGTCGTCAAGTCGGGATCGATCCAGGACGTCAAGGCCACGCCGGTCGACAAGGTCCACACCTGGCCGCACCTGCTCGCCGCCGAGTTCGTCGCTGCGCTCGCGATGACGGTGTTCACGTTCATCTTCTCGGTGTTCGTGCACGCCCCGCTGTTGCAGCTCGCCAACACCAACCAGACCCCCAACCCCTCGAAGGCGCCGTGGTACTTCCTCGGTCTGCAGGAGTTGCTGGTGTACTTCCACCCGATGGTGGCAGGAGTCACGCTGCCCGGTGTGGGCCTCATCGCTCTGGTGCTGGCACCATTCCTCGATCGCAATCCCTCCAACAAGCCCGAGGATCGCAAGTTCATGACCGGTCTGATGACCGTGCATCTGATGTTCTGGGCGGTGCTGGTGTTGATCGGTTCGTTCTTCCGAGGCCCTGGTTTCAACTTCGTCCTACCGTGGGTCGAAGGCCTGTTCTTCGAGTTGTGAGATTGCGAAAGGAGACCCCCCAGTCATGAGTACTGCAGCAATCATCGCCATTGCCATCGGAGTCGTCGTCGTTCTCGGCGCGATCTCCTTCTTCACCCTGGCCCGTCGCAGCGACGTCCGAGGTGCCGGAGCACTCTCGGGCGAGACGGTGCAACGCGACAAGGCCGCGCGCAGGAGCGCCGAGCCCGAGTCGACGCACACCACCGCGGCCGACGTCGAAGCGGCCGGTGTGGCCGCACGCACGCCGAGCTCGGAGGTCGCGGTGCGAGCCGAGACCGAGGTCGTCACATGGACCCCGCCCGACCCCGAGGTCATCGGTGTCACGCGCCGTCAGTTCTTCAACCGTGCAACCGTGTCGCTGATGAGCGTCAGCCTCGCCGGATTCGCAGCCGCAGCGTTCGTGGCGTTCCTCTGGCCGAGCGGCACCGGTGGCTTCGGTGGCGCGATCACCGTCGGCAAGCTCGGCAACATCCAAGACGGCATCAAGAGCGGCAACGGTTTCTTCTACGCCGCCGAGGCCCGTTCGTGGATCACCGAGTTCCCCGCCGAGGCACTGCCCCTCGCCGAGACCGTCTACCCCGAAACCGTGTTGGCCACCATGCGCCAAGGCGTCGTCGTGCTCAGCCAGAAGTGCCCGCACCTCGGCTGTCGTGTGCCCGAGTGCACGACCAGCCAGTGGTTCGAGTGCCAGTGTCACGGCTCGCAGTACAACCGCGTCGGCGAGAAGAAGGGCGGTCCCGCTCCCCGCGGCATGGATCACCACCCCGCCACGATCTCGGCGGCCGGCGACGTCACCATCGACACCGGCACCACGATCCCCGGCGCCGCGATCGGCACCAACACCACCGGCCAGGAGGCCGAGGGCCCCAACTGCACCAGTGAGGGGACCCACTGATGACGGCTGTCGTCGCCTTGACGACCACCACCATCGGCGTCATCGGCCTGGTGATCATCGCCGGCGGCTGGGTCATCTACGCGATCTTCAACGTCGCCGCCGGCCGGCGCGAGGTCGGTGCCGAGGTCGAACTCGCCGCCAACCGCAAGGAGTACTACGACGACGAGACCCTGGAGGGTCCACGCCTCGAGCGCGTGCAGCTCCTCGGCGTCATCATGCTCGCCATCATCGTGGTGGTCCTGCCGCTGTACTGGGTGTTCGAACCCGGCCGGCAGGCCGGCGCGCAGGAGGGCTGGGACAACCGCTTCGCCAGTTGGGGATCGCAGCTGTTCGCGACCACGGGCGAGGGCGGTTTCAACTGCGCCGGCTGCCACGGTGGCATGCTCGGTGTCGGTGGTGAAGCCCCGTTCACGGTGACCGACCCGATCACCCAGGAGGTCCAGGCCGTCAACTGGAAGGCACCGGCGGTCAACACGGTGTTCTACAAGTTCGACGAGGACGAGGTCCGCTTCATCCTCAACTACGGCCGTCCGTTCTCGCCGATGTCGCCGTGGGGTCTCGTCGGTGGCGGCCCGATGAACACCCAGCAGATCGACAACCTGATCGCCTACATGAAGAGCATCCAGATCCCGCGCGAGAACTGCGCCGAGGGTGAGGACCCGCTCACGTGCGAGTCGGGCAACCTGCCCGCCGAGCTCCAGGCCGACGTGCAGGCCGCCGCCGAGCGGGCGGTCGAGAGCGGTGAGGCCGACAGCATCGGTCAGGCACTGTTCAACCTCGAACTCGGCGCCGGCGCCTACAGCTGCGCACGCTGCCACACGCTCGGGTGGAGCTACGGCCAGCCCGGCGTGTCCGGCCAGGGAGCGTTCGGTTGGAACCTCACCGGCGGTTCGGTCAACTCGCACTTCGCGGACGACGAGCAACTGGTCTCGTTCCTGAAGAGCGGTTCCGAGTTCGGCAGGCTCTATGGTCTCAACGGCCAGGGCAGCGGTCGGATGCCCGGGTTCGGGTCGTTGCTCACCGACGAGCAGATCCGCGAGATCGTCGAATACGTACGGAGCTTGTGACCATGACGTTGTTGGCAATCGGCTGGGAGCCCGAGCTCCGAGGTCTCCTCACCGTCATCATCGGTGTCGTCATCCTGTGCGGCAGCATCTACGGCATCTTGGCCACGAACATGGGCTTGCGGCTCGCGTTCCTGGTGACGTTGACCGCGTTGTTCGGCTGGCTGATGCTGATGGGTTCGGTGTGGTGGATCTACGGCATCGGGCTGCGCGGTCCCGACCCGAGCTGGCAGGCGGTGCCGGGAGCCGGCGTGCTCCAGGACGTCGACGCGCTCGGTGCGTCGGGTGTCCTGGATCCGAATGCCGACGTCCCTGACGACGCGTCACCGGCCGAATCGGCCGAGATCGTGCGCGAGACGTTCCTCGACCAGGGTTGGGTCGTGCTCGACACGGCCTCGCCGGCGTTCGGCCAGGCGCAGGCCGCCGCCACCGAGTTCCTCGTCGAGGAAGGCGCCTTTGCTGCCGGACAGTTCGCGGTCGTCGAGGTGTTCGACACCGGTGGCGAGCGGTACCCGAAGATCAACGACACGTTCGACTTCTTCGCGTTCTGGCACACCCCGCACTACGTGGTCGCCGAGGCGGTCCCGTTCGTGCCGGTGCGCGAAGAGCCGGGCCGTGCCCCGGCGCGGCCCGAAGTCGACGAGGACCGTCAGCGCGAGTACGTCTACATGGTCCGTGACCTCGGTGCGCGCCGTCAGCCGCCCGCCGTGCTGACCATCGGTGCCGGTGCGATCTTCTTGTCGCTGTGCTACCTGCTGCACCGCCGCGACCGTGTGCTCAAGGAGAACCTCGAGCAGCCGTTGCCGGCTGTCACGGTCGAGGGTCCCCCCGCCGACGCCGACACCGACGCCGAGCAGGAGAAGGTCGGAGCCGGCGTCTGAGATGAGGTCCTAAATGGGGCAGTACCTCCCCATCGTCATCTTGTTGCTCCTCGCCGTGGTCTTCGGCATCCTCAGTTTCGCCGCGTCACGGTTGTTGGCACCGCGCCGACCGTCGATCGCGAAGCAGGCGCCCTACGAGTGTGGGATCGTGCCGACCAGGGAACCCCCCGAGCGGTTCCCCGTCAGCTTCTACATCGTGGCGATGCTGTTCATCATGTTCGACATCGAGATCATCTTCCTCTACCCCTATGCCGTGTCGCACTCGACCCTCGGCGCCTACGGGTTCTGGGCGGTCTTCGCGTTCTCGGTCGTCTTCTTCGCCACGTTCGTCTACGAAGTCGCCCGTGGTGGGCTCGACTGGGGGCCGATCCATCGCTATCGCAGCCTGGCTGCCAACGCTGCGATGGTGTCACCCGAACGCACGGCCACCACGACGGTGCGCCGTGTGGGCACCGACGGCCGCATCCCGGCGGGCGACGGCGCAGCCGCGTAGTCGCCGTAGAGCAAAGGAGTCATCACCATGGGCATCGTCAACGATGTGCTCGACGACGGGCTCGGCGGGCTGTCGCACAACGTCATCACGGGCAAACTCGAAGACCTGGTCAACTGGTCGCGTTCGCGATCGTCGTGGCCGGCGTCGTTCGGACTCGCCTGCTGCGCCATCGAGATGATGGCCACCGGCGGCGCCCACTACGACATCTCGCGCTTCGGCATGGAGGTGTTCCGTGCGTCGCCGCGCCAGGCCGACATCATGATCGTGGCCGGCCGCGTCAGCCAGAAGATGGCGCCGGTGCTGCGTCAGGTCTACGACCAGATGATGGAGCCCAAGTGGGTCATCTCGATGGGCGTGTGCGCCTCGTCGGGTGGCATGTTCAACAACTACGCGATCGTGCAGGGTGTCGACCAGGTCGTGCCCATCGACGTGTACGCGCCGGGGTGCCCGCCGACCCCCGAAACGCTGATCCACGCGATCGAGACGCTGCACGGCCTGATCGAGACCAACCAGATCCTCAAGCGTCGCGAGGCGACCGGCGCCGGAGCGAACGTGCACGTCGAGTACATCGAGCCCGGAATGTCGGCGACACCGGTACTGCTCGGAGCCAAGAAGTGAGCCCACCCGACCAGCACCCTGGAGACGTCCGCCACGTTGCTCGCGACGAGTACCTCGACACCGTGAAGTCGCTCGCCGACGAGGGCTACACGATGTGCATCGACCTCACCGCGGTCGACTATCTCGAGCTCCCCGGCCGCAAGCTCCCCGACGACGCCGAGGCGCCGCAACGGTTCGAAGTGGTCGTCAACCTGCTCGACATGCGCAACCGCCGCCGCTTGCGGTTGCGCGTACAGGTGCCCGAGGACGATGTGACGCTGCCGACCCTCTTCGACGTGCACCCGGGCACCGAGGCCATGGAGCGTGAGGTGTTCGACATGTTCGGAATCGAGTTCGACGACCACCCCGACCTCACCCGCATCCTGATGCCGGAGGACTGGGTGGGCCACCCGCTGCGCAAGGACTACGAGATCGGCCGCATCCCCGTGCAGTTCAAGGGAGCCAACGCCTGATGAGCACCGACTACTACCTGCGCTCCGTCGCGGGAACCGACGAAGGTGAACAGCAGCTCCAGCCGCGCAGCGAGCTGACCGCCAAGGAGATGATGCGCGAGATCGGCGCCGTGCTGCGGATGTCCGAGGCCGAAGCCGCCGAGCTCGGCGGCCTGCCCGACGATCCCGACGAGGATCAGACGATGATCATCAACATGGGTCCGCAGCACCCGTCGACGCACGGTGTGCTGCGGTTGATGTTGGAGCTCCAGGGTGAGACCGTGCTGCGCTGCAAGCCGATCATCGGATACCTGCACACCGGCATGGAGAAGACCGGCGAGAGCCTCACGTACACCCAGGGCGGCACCATCGTGACGCGCATGGACTACCTGAGCCCGATCGCCAACGAGCTCGCGTTCGCGATGGCCACCGAGAAGCTGCTCGGCATCGACGGCGACATCCCCGAACGCGCGGTGTGGATCCGCATGCTGATGGCCGAGATGAGCCGCATGGCCAGCCACCTGCTGTTCATGGCCACCAACGGCATGGACCTCGGTGCGGTCTCGATGATGATCTACGGCTGGCGCGAGCGCGAAGAGGTGCTGCGGTTCTTCCAGGAGGTCACCGGCCTGCGGATGAACCACAATTACATCCGTCCCGGCGGTGTGGCGGCCGATCTGCCGGCGGGCTGGCGTGACGGCGTGCTCGAGATCCTCGACATGCTGCCGCCACGTCTCGACGAGTACGACACCCTGATGACCGGACAGCCGATCTGGCGCGAGCGGCTCCAGGGCGTCGGCGTGATCACCCCGCAGGAAGCGTTGGCGCTCGGTGCCACCGGGCCGATCCTGCGCTCGACGGGCGTCGAATGGGACCTGCGCCGCGATCAGCCCTATCTGCACTACGACCAGCTCGACTTCGACGTGGTGGTCGGCTCGTACGGTGACGCCTTCGATCGGTACGCGATCCGCCTCGCCGAGATCCGCGAGTCGATGGAGATCGTGCGCCAGATCCTCGATCACATGCCGGAAGGCGACTACCGCATCCAGGACAAGAAGGTCACCCCGCCACCTCGGGCGCGCATCGACGAGTCGATGGAAGCCCTGATCCACCACTTCAAGATCTTCACCGAGGGCTTCAAGGTGCCCGAGGGCGAGGCGTACGTGGGCATCGAGGGACCGCGTGGCGAGATCGGCTGCTACATCGTCAGCGACGGCTCGGCGAACCCCTACCGGCTGCACATGCGCGAGCCGAGTTTCGTCAACATCCAGTGCCTGCCGCACATGATGCGCGGCGGATTGGTTGCCGATGCGGTGGCGATCATCAGTAGCGTCGACCCGGTGCTCGGAGGTGTCGACAGGTGAGGTTGCTGTGAGTCGTTTGTCTGACCACAACGTGGTGGTGGCCAAGGAGATCATCGCCCGCTACCCGAAGAAGAAGTCGGCGCTGATCCCGCTGGTGCACATCAGCCAGCAGCAGAACGGCTACGTCACCGACGACGCGATGCGCCACATCGCCGAACTGCTCGACGTGACCCCGGCCGAGGTGTACGGCACGGCGTCGTTCTACGAGATGTTCCGCTTCGAGCCGACCGGCAAGTACCTGATCAACGTGTGCGGCACGATGTCGTGCGCGCTGATGGGCGGTGAGGATCTGATGCACCACGCCGAGCACACCCTCGGTATCCGCGCCGGGTCGACCACCAGCGACGGGCTGATCACGTTGCAGCACGCCGAATGCCAGGCGGCCTGCACCGAAGCGCCGACCCTGCAGGTCAACTACCGCCATCGCTACCGGGTCACCAACGAGGCCTTCGACGAACTGGTCGCCGACCTGCGCGCCGGCAAGCTCGATGCCGAGGTGCCCCCGCACGGCACACTCGGCCGCAACCGTCAACAGATCCCGGCCGACCGTGCGGTGGGCGCGCGTCACCCCGACGACGTCAACGACGGCCCCGCCTGGATCGAAGTGAGCCCCGCATGAGCACTGTCAACCCGCACGGCGGGTCCGGCGAGTCCACCGATCGCGTCGTGAGCCCGTATCCCTGGGCCCCCGGCTACTACCCGAGCGACCGTCCCGCCGAACGACCCGCAATCGTCACCTCACGGTTCCGGTACGAAGACGGCCACACCCTCGAGCGCTCGCTCGCCACCGGTGGCTACGAGGGTCTGCGCGCCGCACTCGCGAAGTCCCCGAGCGAGATGGCCGACGAGGTCAAGAAGTCCACGCTGCTCGGTCGCGGCGGCGCCGGGTTCCCCGCCGGCACGAAGTGGGGTTTCACCCCCCAGGGTGTGTGGCCGCGCTACCTCGTGGTCAACGGCGACGAGTCCGAGCCGGGCACGTACAAGGATCGCCTCCTGATGGAGTGCGACCCGCACCAGCTGATCGAGGGGTGCCTCATCGCCTCCTATGCCGCTGGGCTGTCGCAGTGCTTCCTCTACGTCCGCGGCGAGATGCCGCTCGCCCACGAACGCATCGCCACCGCGCTCGACGACGCCTACGCGGCCGGGTACGTCGGCACCAACATCCTCGGCACCGACTTCAGCATCGACATCGTCCTGCACTACGGCGCCGGTGCCTACGTGGTCGGTGAAGAGACCGCACTGATCGAGTCGCTCGAGGGCGAGCGTGGCATGCCGCGGCTCAAGCCGCCGTACTTCCCGGCGGCGGTCGGTCTGTACGGCCAGCCCACGATCGTCAACAACGTCGAGACGCTGGCCAACTTGCCGTTCATCGCCAAGGAAGGCTCTGCTGCCTACACCGCGATCGGCACGGCCACGTCGCCGGGCACCCGCATGATCGCCGTGTCCGGCCACGTGCAGCGCCCGGGCGTGTACGAGATCGTCAACGGCACCACCACGTTCCGCGACCTGATCTACGGCGACGACTTCGCGCAGGGCATCCGCGGCGGCAACGACCTCAAGGCGTTCGTTCCCGGTGGCGGCTCCGCTCCGTGGTTCACCGACGAACAGCTCGACATCCCGTTCGAGGGCCCCCAGGCCGGCGCCGCCGGCTCGATGCTCGGCTC
>Ga0102938_10002276_pt1 | contig 14543 bp, 7 predicted proteins | sample SalPonR2_B_D2_MG_FD_84516 | JGI IMG/M metagenome (GOLD analysis project Ga0102938, IMG submission 84516) | Salt pond soil microbial communities from South San Francisco under conditions of wetland restoration - Salt Pond MetaG R2_B_D2_MG | ecosystem: Environmental > Aquatic > Marine > Intertidal...
GGCGTTGCCACCAGCGGAGGTCCGAACCACATTACTCACTATGCTCACCAACTTACTCATTTCGTATGTCAATGCTCTACGCTAAACCTTCACTTCGTATGCGCCAGTTCGGTGTATGTATACTGCTTATCGCACTGCTAGCGAGCACGTTTCCAGTGCCGGCACTGGCCAATGATGGGCCAGATATTCCCCCTGCGCCTACAGAAATTACTGACGGGATTGACGGTGCCGACGGAGCCGATGCTGGCTCTGGTAGTGACGCCGATGGTTCTACCGCCGGTACCGATGGTGCGGCTGGTACCGAACCGGACGCACCGGGAGATGAAACCACTCCAGACCCGGTTGCATCCTCACCAGAGGATGAGTCTGGGAGCGACCCGGCAACTGAAACTGACGCTGGCGAGCAACCGACGAATGCTGAGTCCGCTATACCTGAAGGTGACGATGGTGAGACATCATCTACACAACCAGCCGATTCAGCACCAACCGAGTCGGTAACGTCTGGGTCGGACGAAACTCCTGCCGACGATACAGAAAACCCCGAACCGACTGAAGAGGCGGTAGACGAAGCGGCGGTGCCTGCACCGGATGACAATACTGCCGACACAGTGACAGACCCAGAGAGCACTACCAGTGATGGTGACCAAGCAACGACCGAGACGGACACCCCTGACGGAACGACTACTGAAACGGGTACCGAAGGGAGTGATGGAGCGGCCGGTACCGATGGTAACGAAGGTGGTGAAGCAGCCGAGCCAGGCGCACCAGAACCGGAGTATGAACCCGTCCCTGTTCTAACCAGTAACCAACTCGGTGCGGGCGAGGCTAATGATGAAGCCGACGTTACCGGTGAGGTAGAGCAAACCGGAAATAACGTGACTATCGAAACCGGCCCAGCAACAGCACAAGGTGAAATTGATAACGACGTGAACTCAAGTGTGGTAATGAGTGAGATTGAAGGTCAGGCACCGAACGATCTCGACTTTTACACTTTTAATGCTACGGGTACGAACGACGCCGACGTCGCGAATGATGCGCTCATCTTCGCGCATACCGGCGACAATGTCGCCGAGGCCAGCAGTATTGCTTCGATTGAAACCGGTGACGCGTATGCAGCGCTTAACCTGGCTAATGTAATCAATACTAATGTGGTTAACTCTGACGGGTATCTGTACCTTAAGAACACCCGCTTAGAGCCAAATCAGACACTGAATCTTCAAGACCTTTTCTTCCCTGATGAGACATCGCTCTTAGCCGAGGCCGACGATTGTTCACTCCTTTCGTGTATGGCGGAGGATATCGTCTACAATTTTAGTCAGACCAATGACGCGGTAGTGGTTAACGACGCCTTTGTTGAAGCCGTTACAGGTCGTAACGAAGCCGAGGGCGATTTTGCCAGCATTGTCACCGGGGATGCCTACGCCGGCGCCAACGTGATTAATGTGGTTAACACCAACATCATCGATTCTAACTATCGTATGTTGACCTTGAACGCAATGGGCGACCTCGATGGCGATTTGGTGCTCCCAACCCAAGAACTATTTGATGCCTTCTTCGGCCGTCCGAACGGAATGTCGCAAACAGAACACGCTGAGGATGTTCGGGTTAATGTAACCCAGACCAACGACGCAGTGGTGAAGAACGACGTCGATTCGTCGGCCGAGACAGGTACCAACAACGAAGTGGTAGCGTACGACTCATCGGTCGTAACCGGGAACGCTGAATCTGAGTCGAATATTCTAAACCGCGCTAACCAGAATATTTACGGGGGCGATTCGATGTACCTACATATCCGTATCCATGGTGCCTGGTCAGGAGATGTATACGGACTCCCTGACGGCTTGACCTGGGACTGGACGCCCGACGGTGTCATCATCTACAACGAAGGCGCCGAGATTAGTCCATCGGAGATCTTGCCTTACGACGTCGACTCGTACACGGCTAATATCGCCGACACCAACACCACCAACGTAGAGAACAACATTACAGTAGAGGCAGTCACGGGCGAAAACACGGCAGCTGCCCTCGTGGGCAATATTCAGACTGGCGATGCGGTCGCCAGCGCGAACGTAATGAATATTGCCAATACCAATATTGTTGGTACGAACTTTAGTTTTGCGGTCATCAATATCTTTGGAGATTTCGCTGGTGACGTAACCTTCTCAGCCACAGATTTAGCGTTGACCGGTTCGGTGAATGCGGCCGACACTCCCGCGGCACCCGGTAGTCAGTTAACCTACGAGTATATTGTTACTAACAACGGCGATATTACCGCCACAAACGTTACCTTGCGCCAGACACTTCTGAATGCGCACGCTAATTCAACTGATAATAACCAGCAGTTGGTGTCTCTCGGCAGTATCGCTCCGGGCGCGAGTAAGTCGGTGACGCTAAACGCGACGGTTAATACCGACTTACCGTACGGCACCCACACCGCGACAGCGACCGCAATTATTGACAGCGACCAAGCCGACGCGCTGCAACAAGATAATGTGCTGGTATTGCGACAGACGGTGGAGCACCCCGAGCCAGTGGACGATACTGAGACGGGTGATGGCGAGACCGGCGAGGGTCCAGAAGACGATGACAGTGAAACCTCAGAAAACGATGATTCAGACAGTAATTCATCAGATCCAGATGAAAATACATCTAACAATGATAGTAGTGGTGGTAGTTCTGGGCCAACTGGCGGTGGAAGAAATGGTGGTAGTAGTTCTCGTAATAACGATGATTCGAGTACCACCAAGTCAATTGATCGCTTTCAGAATGCCGTTGACTCCGACGCCCCACCGTTCTTGCTGGTAACGAAAGAGGCCGATGTCGAGGTGGGCGATACGATTGCGGCTGGTGAGACGGTGGCGTACACCATTACCGTGCGAAACCGTGGCGGTACTGCGTACAATGTGACGGTCTTTGATACACTCGAAAACCCTATCGGTGCGGTACTGAGCGAGCAGTCATGGGATTTAGGTACAGTTCTGCCGGGTGAAGAAATTGAGATTGAGTACGATACTGCCTATAGTAGTGAGACACCGAGTGGTCCATACACTAATATTGCCTCAGTTGAAGCGTATGCCGCTGAAGGTGCGAAAGCGTCCGGCACTGCACCACTTAAGCTGCCCAATGCAGAACATGAGATTTTCATTGACGGCGTCGCTTTGGCGGTCGGTAACGTTGGTCCGCTGTTGCTGTTTCCGTCCCGTAACGGTTCGGTGGGTGTGTTGATGGCGTGGGAGACCTCGAGCAGCTCAAAGACCCAGATGGCTTATAGTCCAGTGACGGCGCGGACGGAATACAACCCGACAGCACCTCGCTTAGGCTACCGTGAGGTTACTGAGCGCAATGAGCGTGAGCAGACGCACCACTACCGTTTATTCACTGGTCTTCAACGGGGTATGACGTACACCTACCGCATCGCGGCTGAGAATACCGAGGCTGAGATTGTCAGTCGGGAGTACACTCTCTATATTCCAGCAGTGGTGGCCCGTCCGATGTTGCCCCAGATGGCGCCGAGCACTCCTCGCGTAGCCGGGGCAGCTTCAACCCGACCGGTTGTACCAGCACCTGCTCCAACGCCAGCTCCGACACCGGCACCCGAGCCAGTAGTGAGCACATCAGCACCTGCTCCGGCCCCAAAGCCAGCGCCAACCCTAGCCCCTGAACCCGAGCCGGCACCAGAACCGCAGCCAGAACCAGAACCGGCATCTACGCCAAGCAACGAATCATCCGCTGGCGGAGTGGGAGGCTTTGTAAAAAAGGTATTTGGCTTCTTCCGGTAGCTGTAGACCGCTGGCGTCAGAAAACAGATTTTGCGCGCGTCAAGTTTGAGGAGTGTAGGGCCTATAGTATGGTGGGCACAGTGATTGTCCTCGCGCGCTTTATTACGTAGTTATATTCATCAATATGCAAGTCTTACAAATCCGTATCGCTCTGGTCGCACTAACCTTCATACTTGGTCTCGGTGCGAGTATGGGCCTCCTGCCAACGGCTGTTACTGCCGATACCTACAACAGCGAAGAAACGGTCGCGCTGACCGTCAGTAAAGCCATTAGTGGCGTTGATTTAGGGTATGCACTCAGTGATTTTTCGTATCGTGTGAGTGGGCCAGGGATTGATAGCGTTGTCGCTCACGGCGAGGCGATTGATCTACCAGTCGGCACCTATACGATTGAGGAGCTAGTTCCAGCCGGCTTTGTAAAAACTGACTGGCGCATTGGCTGGTACGGTGCCTGTGATGCGGGTAGTGCGTACAGTACAACGATTACCATCGATGACGGTAACGTCGACCACGGCTGGCTCGATTGCCAGGCCGATAACCAGTATCGACCAGTAAATCAGCCAGAAATTGAGGGCTGTACCGACCCAGAAGCGGATAACTATGACCCAGCGGCTGACACCGACGATGGTTCGTGCATCTACAATAATAACGGCGGGGGAGATGAGACGTATTTGATAGAAGGGTACGTTTGGCACGATGTTGACGAAGATGGAGTGATTGACGAAGACGAGGATCGACTCGAGGATTGGGAGGTGCAATTACTTGGCACCGATAATCTGGCGACCACTTCGACCGATATTGATGGCTACTACCAGTTTGTAGTTACTGCAGGGACGTATACACTCCAAGAGGTGGTAGAGGAAAATTGGCAACAAGTGTACCCAACCCCCGTGACGTATGTCATTACAGTACCAGAAGACATTGCCGCGCAGACGATTCCTTTTCCGTTTAATATGTTCGTGTCAGTAGCGCACGCGCAAACACCGGTGGTTGGCGGCCCCTTTAACTTCGGTAACATTTTTACCGGCAACGGCGGCAACGGCGGCAACGGCGGCAACGGCGGGAATGGTAGTTTGAGCTGTACTATCAGTGCGGACGCGAACGCGGTGGCAGAAGGAGCCGACGTCACCCTAACCTGGGATGCCACTGGAGCTACTACCGCGCTACTTAACAACGGTGTTGGTACTACCACCGCAACCGGTAGTTTAGTAGTCAGTGTGACCAACGATGTGACCTACACGTTGACAGCGTCCGATGCGCAATCGACCACTACGTGCAGCGTCGACATTACGGTGCGTAGTGGTGGTGGAGGTGGCAGCCGTGGACCAGTCTGTGAGGCTTTCACGCTAGCAGACACGACGTTTGTCAGTGGGGCCACCAGTACCCTTATGTGGGAGACGCGTTTTGGAAATGAAGTGGTAATCACAGCGAATGGTACGGAAATCTTTGCCACGACCACCGACGACGTGGTTGATATGGGTAGCACGGCGGTGCTAGCGACGGAGTTGACCACATACGAACTAACTGTCAGCCGCGGCAGTCGTACCGACACGTGTTCGGTTGCACATACTCGTCCGGGCGGTGGTTCTGGTAGCTCTGGCGGTATTGGTGGCGGTACGCCACAGATTCTTGGTGAGCAAGTCAGTGCAGTACCACTCGGTGCTCCCAACACTGGTTTAGGTGGTGCGAGTAGCAGCTGGCCACAGTGGGCTGCCTTGGTTAGTTTCCTCCTTATCGTAGCCGGGCTAGGGTACGTTCGTCGTCGTAGCTAAAAATTAAAATGTTGCAACCTCGGCTCAGCCAATGGTCGCGTGTAGGGGGTGCGTTTACCCTCGGTGTATTGATTGGTAGCGGGGTAATGTGGATGTTACTGGCGGTGTTTACCATGGTTCCAACGTGGCTGGTTGGTTTACCGTCGACCAATGAACTAATCGCTAATACCCGGGTCGATGCTGGCGTTGTGCCAACCCACCTCAGTATTCCAGCGGTCGGTATCGACACTACGTTTGGCGAGTCACTGGGACTCAACCAGGATCAGACGATTGTCGTTCCGGAACAGTTTGATACTGTGGGGTGGTATCAGTACGGGCCGCTGCCAGGTGAGCGCGGACCAGCAGTGGTCTTAGGTCATGTCGATTCCAAGCTGGGACCAGCAGTGTTCTATCCGCTGCGCCGACTACAGGTAGGCGATATAATTGAGATTGTACTAAGCGATGGCACCGTCACTCAATTTGTGACAGAGCGTATTACCTACACCACGCAAACAGCGTTTCCAACTGAGGCAGTCTACGGCGATACCAACTACCCCGGCCTTCGCCTTGTGACCTGCAGTGGTACGTACGCGTCTGACACCAATCGGTACTCACACAATTTGATAGTGTACGCCCGGGCCGCCAACGTCCCGGCTGGAGTACCGCCAGCGGGCTAAACTATTGCTTTTTTACTCAAATATGGTTGAATGCGCCTAACCAACATCTCGGATAAAGGGAGTCGGCGTATGGTGGGAATTACAACTTAATAGCTATATTTATGACATTTATTGACCGAACATCTTTTACAAGTCGCTGCTTGGCAGTAGTGGTTGGCTTGAGTCTTATTCTGAGCGCTTTTCCAGCGTCTTTTTTTGACTTTGGCTTTACCTTCGCGCGCGCAGCCACAACGACCGTAACCGCTACAGTAATGGCGGCGCCGGCGAACACTAGTTCTGAATATATTACGCTCTCAAATACCGGGAGTGTAGACGTTGACCTCTCAGAGCTGCAACTGCACGAGGCCATTGGCGAACTGTATACCTTTCCGGTGAGTACGGTACTCACCCCGGGTGCTACGTACACGCTTTGCAAGTCTGGCGGAGACGCTGAAACTGATTATGGCGTGAGTTGTGACGGCACCTTTAGTGGCAGCCTTAATAACTCTGGAGAGACACTCTCGTTCTACGCCAGTGATGGTACAACGCTTTTGGCTGGCCCAGAAGCCATCGGCGACCCAGGTTCTGATGAGACGGTGGAGGTTTCTTTCACACTTGAGGGAGTTCCGGTACCGCCAGAGAATGATGAAGCACCCGAAGTGGACGCCATCTTTGAGTGCTGGGAGCCAGATCCGGAGAATGATGGCAAGTATATCGCTCACTTTGGTTACGAAAACAATACCGGAGTGGAGCAGAGTATCCCCTTTGGACCAAACAATACGGTCACTCCTAATTCCTACCAATCGTACTTCCCTGAAACCTTTGCCGAGAACGCCGATGGTCCCCGAGTCGGTCGAACTGACTTCTACCCCGACACCGCAATTCAGATTCCAAACTGGGACGGTTCAAGTATTGTCTGGGAATTACCTAATGGTACTGAGACAGCGAGCTTATACGAACAATTACGCTGTCCTGAGCCAGAGGTTGAGCCAATTAGTCCTATTCTTGAGTGTGTTGAGACCCTCGATGAAGAGAGCTACCGAGCACACTTTGGCTGGGAGAATCCTAACGAATTTGAGGTCGTGATCCCGGTTGGCGATGCCAACAAGTTTACTGGTGGCGGCACCAACGACCAAGATCAAGGCCAAACGACGGTATTTAGTTACCCAGCACCAGCGTACCCGAATGATGACCGAATGGGCCGTACGGGGTTCTACCCCAATAACGCGTTTAGCGTCGATTTCGATGGCAGTAACCTCGTTTGGACGTTGAATGGAAAGACCTCGACCGCGAGCGCTGGTAGCCAGGCGTGCCCCGTTCCTGAGCCAGAAGCGCCAGAAGTATGCAGTTTTGATGGCGAGGTGGTTTCGTACACTGACCCGGAGTTCCAAAACGACGGTGACCTGGTCGAAGCGAACCGCCGACTTGTTTCCGCGATTGAGGCGGGCGTTGCACCGTACGCTAACTTTTTCGGTCAGGAAGCTAACGATTGGCAGGTGAATCCGCTCGATTTCTTTAGCCTTGGGATTGGGGGAGAACTGGTATACGAATTTACCGACAAAGTGGCGGTTGATCAGCCTGGTGCCGATATCGCTGTCTGGGAAATTACCGGTGGTACTGCCAACGAGCAGACTGAGGAGCAAGTACACGTCTACCTCTCAGCCGACGGTGTCAATTTTGAGATGGCGACGACACTGACCGGCGACGGTACGGTCGATATTGCCGACACCAGTCTCGCGTACGTTAAATTTGTAAAACTGGTTGATAATTCGGCTGGTGTGCAGGGTGGTAATGGTGACGGCTATGACCTGGATGCAATTACTATTATCGATGGAGCGTGTCAGGATTTCAGTACGCTTATCGCGCATAAGATTGTGTGTGCCGACGAATCAGAACTACCCAATTGGGGTGCTAATGGTCCTAATATAGACGCTGACACCGCTGCCGACTGGGTAGCAACGCACAATAGCTGTGAATTTGCTCGCGGCTGGGAGTTTCAGTGGGGTCCCAAGAGCAGCTACGACCCAGGTGATACGCTCGTTGGTGAAGCCGATGACCCATGGACTACGTTTGGCACTACCGATGCAGCGGGTATGGCGATGACCCTGCTCACCGAAGCTGACCTCGAAAAAAGCAGTAACCTGTGGTTCCGCGAGGTATTGCAAGAGGGCTACATTCCGTTTACCTACCAAGCAGAGGGTAATAAGAATACCGACGATTTCTCGGCTGAGGTGTACTGCCATACGGATGTAAAAAACTACGATAACTACGACCGAATTGACGGTGTCGAAGCAGGTGAGACCTACTACTGTGTGGCGTGGAATGTGCCACAGGCAAGTGGCGTTACGATGTGTAAGTACGATGATGAGCAAAATCCGCTGGCTGGCTGGACGCTCATGCTCAATGCCGGCAAGATAGGTGACTACGTGGTGCCTGCTAATGACGCCGCTGGGGTAGACACGGACCCCCTGGCCGCCGGTGTCTCGCACTATGTAGTTGCTAATGGAACGTGGGACAACAACCGTGGCCCGCTCAATGTGGTCGATGCTGAGTACTCAACGGAAGACGACTGGGTCACGGTAATGGATGGATTTAACGGTTTTGGGACCGACATTCTAGAACTCTCTATAGATGGTGAGGTTGATCCATTATCAAATTGGGGTCCATACAATGCTCTCCATGAGTATGCACAAGCGTTCGTGCCGACTGTGGCTGGTCCAGTAAATCTAGCCATTAATGACTCATTCTACGGCGATAACACCGGGTCGCTTAATGCATCAGTTTACCAAGGCTTTGCCGGTGTGACCGGTGATAATGGTTGTGTCACCTTTCGTGATGTACCCTACGGTGAGTATGTGGCTGCAGAAGTAATGCAACCAGAGTGGTCAAATGTGTCAGGCCTGGGTTCAGTCGTAGTGGACGAGGAAACTGAACAATTCGATGTAGTTAACCTGAATCTCAATAAGCCAGCGGTCACCATTGTGGCCACTAAGATTGTCTGTGAAGACGAGAACGACTTACCAAACTGGAATCGCGCTGACGATATTACGGCTGAAACAGCAGTGGAGTGGTTGGCTGCGAACGAAAACAGTAGCTGTCGTCTTGCGTCTGACTGGGAATTCGAATGGGGGCCAGAAAACGCACCAGATGCCGGTGATACGACTACCGGTCCTGCTGGAGGTGTCTGGAACACCTTTGGTCCAACCAATGAGGTTGGTGTAGCGACGGCTACCATACCGGGCACATACGCAAGCGAGAACGACCATTTCTGGTTCCGTGAAGTGCTTAAACCTGGTTACCTAGCCTTCTCACACGAAGCTGATACAGGCAATGGTAACGATGTAACCGCTGAGCTCTACTGTCACACCGACGGTCGTAACTTCGATAACCACGACCGCATTGATGACCCAACGTCAGGCGAAACGTACTATTGTGTTGCCTTCAACGTACCCACAAAACCACTAACGTGTGAGTACGACATCAATCTATTGGCCAACCCATCGTTCGAACTCGACACGGTGACCAATAGCAATGGCTGGGAATTATTCGACGACCTTACTGGCTGGCACATTGAAAAAGCAGAGGGTGGAATCGCTAAGGCCGAGTTACAAGCGGGAGTAAATGGTTGGGTTTCCGCTGCTGGCGACCAACATCTCGAACTTGGCAGTAATCAAGCCACGCAGGTGAGTCAGATGGTCGCTACTATTGTGGGGCAAGAGTATACGTTGTCATGGCAATACGCTGCGCGACCAGACCGTGATAAGCCCGAGAGTCGTATGCGCGTCTATGTTGACGGCGTAGAGGTGGCAACCAATAACGAGCACGGAGGTGATGATGAAACGGAGTGGACCACTCATAGCGCTACCTTCACAGCTACTAACGTACTCACAGAAATCCTCTTTGTTGACGAAGGTCGGAATAATAGCTTCGGACCATTCCTCGATGACACTGCGCTTCGCTGTGGTGCAGAACCAGTCGAACCAGAGACCTTCATTACCATCACGGGAACGAAATTCAATGCCAGTACGAGTGAGGGTATTCCTGAGTGGGAAATTACTGCTCTTAACGAAGCGCTCAATCTCTTTGCCACCACGAGCACCGATGGTACCGGAGCCTACAGCTTCGTAGACCTGCCGGCTGATAGTGGTGAGTGGGTGATCGTAGAAGTTGAGCAAGCCAACTGGACCCAGTTTAAGGTCGAGCAAAACGGCGACCAGCTTGAAGCTACTGGTTGTACTTTTGGCAGCGACAATGATTCGCAATCACAGATCGAGAACGATACTGTGTGTGATTTCTACAACACCTTTACTGGTCCAGGCGATACTGGTGGTGGCGTCGATGACGACGACGATAACAACAGTAACGATAGTAACAATAATAATAACGGCGGTGATATCGGGTCGGTAATCAGCTTTAGCGCTGCTGAGGCAGATCGCCGGGTGTTAGGGGCTGCGACCACCTCATTCTGCCCGTTCCTTGAAGACCATATGCAGATTGGTTGGGAAAACAATCCGTGGGAGGTGATTAAGCTCCAACTCTTCCTGAGTATGGTGATGGGCTACGATAACCCAATCACCGGCGTCTTTGACCGTACGACTGACCTCAATGTTAAAGCCTTCCAGGAGGTGTACCGCAGCGAGACTCTGACTCCGTGGTTTGAGGCTGGTATCGTACCGCACGATCGACCAACTGGTTTTGTCTACAAGACAACTAAGTGGAAGATTAATGACATTGTTTGCCCGGGAGATCCGTTCCCAAGTTTAGACGGTGAGAACCTGCGCAGCAATATCGATACTGACCACGGCGGCGCCTAAGTACGATGATATAAAAAACCGCCTGCGCACTGAGCGCGGGCGGTTTTTTCGTGTCGTCTAGTGCGGTATACTTACCGTATGTTGCGTTGGCTTAAAGACCATGTCGTACCCCATGCCGGAAACGACTACCGACCGCACCTACTGCAAAAGGTGGCAATGGTGGCCATGCTCGGCCTGGTAATGGTCTCGTTTGCGTTGGCGAACCTACACGCGCTTCTTTGGCTCAATATTGATTGGCTGATTTCAGCAGTGTTACCCGCGGTAGTGGTGGAAGAGACCAATGATGAACGGGCCGATGGTGCAATTGGGCCTCTGGTACGTAATACAACCCTCGACCGCGCTGCGCAACTCAAAGCCGAGCATATGGCTGAAATGGGCTATTTTGCCCACTATGCACCCGACGGTACGTCGCCGTGGCACTGGTTTCGGTCGGTAAACTACCCGTTCGTACACGCCGGGGAGAATTTGGCGGTGCATTTTAATGATTCGCAGGAGGTGGTGGACGCCTGGATGGATTCGCCCACTCACCGCGCCAATATTATGAATGGCAATTACACTGAAATTGGTATTGGTGTTGCGGAGGGTCGCTTTGAGGGTCACGCCACGGTGTTTGTGGTCCAGCTGTTTGGTACGCCAGCCGCCACCGCGGCTGCACCAGTGGCAACTGCGCCCGCACAGCCAGTAGCGGTCGCTACTGCTCCTGCCGAACCAGAACCAACCCCAGCAGCTACCCCGCCGCCAGTGGTAGCGGCAGCTGAGCGTAACACAGATAGGGCGGCTGAGTCCTCGGCTGTTTTAGGGTCAGAAGAGACGACAGAGGCTGTGGTAGATACACCTGATCCGCTACCAAGCAACCTGGTTCGGTCTACCGAAACGGTGCCAAGACCGACCACCACGCCAACAACTGAGCGTACTGCTGCCCGTCCAGCTACGGCGACGACGCCTATCGCAACGGCACAGCCGACACCGGAGCAGGAGCAGTTCATCGCGACGACTACCAATGCGGTACCCGCGCGCACGCAGGCAGTGTCAGGCACTGACGCCCCGGTAATGGGTTGGCTTGGCTCCTTCGTAACCTCACCGCAGTCGTGGCTGCAGGCACTCTACACTACGCTCGGACTTTTTGTGGTGGGCGTGCTGGTGCTCTCGGGTACCCTTGAATGGCGTCGCCAACAACCCGTTCAGGTCGCGTACTCGGTCGGACTATTAGCGGTTATGGGTGGTCTGTATTATCTACAAACGCTGGTGACGACCGGTGCTACTATCGCGCTTGCCGGCTAAACACTCCGTATGGTTACAAAAACGAGTATTATTGGGGTCTATACCCCCGCCACCCCCGAGCACGCAACTACGCCACTGTACGCGAGTCAGCCAGCGGCCGGGTTTCCAGCTCCCGGCGATGATATGGTTGAGGCAGCGCTTGATATTCATGATTTAGTGGTTAAAAACCCCACCGCGACTTTTTTTGTCCGTGTCCAGGGTGATTCAATGGAGGGGGCAGGTATTTTCTCCGGTGACGTACTGGTGGTTGACCGCTCAAAAGAGCCGCGCGAAGGGAGTATTGTGGTAGCGGCTGTGTACGGCGAATTGGTCGTAAAACGGGCCCGTTGCGCTCGAGGACAGCTGATTCTGGTCTCTGAACACACGGGATATGAGCCCATTGTGGTTAACCAGCACGAAGACTGCTATATCTGGGGAGTGGTGGTTGGCAGTGTCCGCCAGTTTCGGTACTAAGAAGCCCGAGCACAGGTGTGCTCGGGCGGCGCCGTATCAGGCGTCCTCGGGGGTTGGTGGCGTTGGTTTTGGTATCCGGGGCGGGGTAAATTCCCGCAATCCGTCAGCAGGGAAGCGTGGATCATACGGCATCCGGTATTCCTATTAGGCCTAGCAAGCGTCTCTGTCGAATGATTACCATTATCGCGTCAGAATTGCTAGACTAATTCGTATGCACCTTACGGGCTTACTGGACTGCAATAATTTCTTTGTCTCCTGCGAGCGCTTATTTCGGCCCGATTTACAGGGTCGGCCAGTTGTCGTACTATCGGGCAACGACGGCTGTGTGGTGGCCCGGAGTAACGAAGTCAAAGATTTGGGCGTGCCGATGGGGGTACCGTACTTCCAGGTCCGTGAGACGCTTACCAACGCCGGCACCACGGCCTTTTCGTCCAACTTTACCCTCTATCGCGATCTTTCGAGTCGGGTTATGCGTACCCTCGAGAGCTTGGTCGACGAAATTGAGGTGTATTCTATTGATGAAGCATTTTTTTCTATAACAGCGTCTACGGAGGCGGCAGCGAAGCAGCAGCTGGTAGACATAAAAGCGACCATTGAGCGGACCGTAGGTGTGCCGGTGTCGCTAGGGGCCGCTGCCAGTAAAACCATTGCCAAGTATGCCAGCGAGCAGGAAAAGCGGGGCAGTGGGGTGTGTGTATTAACTGGCGCAACCTGGCAGGCAGTTGTACCCACCGTACCACTGGCTGAGGTGTGGGGCATCGGTACTCGGTTGGCAGAGCGGTTCCGCCAGCAGCACATGCACACAGTTGCCGACCTCCTGGCAGCTGACCGACAGCGAATAGCTGCCCTGTTTGGGGTAGCTGGCTGCCGTTTGTACGACGAATTACGGGAGCAGGCAGTCTGGCGCGTGGGTGACGGAGCGACAGCGGTACCGAAAAGTATTATGAGCAGTCGCTCGTTTAAGACCGCCACCACCAGCCAGACAGTGGTCGCGGATGCGGTGTCGTACCACATTCATCAGGCGGCAGCCGACTTACGGCGGCATGGGTTGCAGTGCCGGTATCTGCAGGTTTTGGCGCGACCGAGTCGACACAGCGCTTGGATTCTTCGGCCAGGTAGTACACAGTGCACGTTGCCCGTGCCCACCAGTGACACGCGCAGCCTCCTGCACGAGGCGCTGCGGTTATTTGACTCGGTGTACGACCCCGAGGTGCCCTATAAAAAAGCCGGGGTTGTTTTGGGCTGGTTTTCTGACGTAGCCGCCGCGCAAGCTGATCTGTTTGGTACTACAACCACCGAAACTGAGGGTCGTCCGGTGATGGCGGTACTCGACCACCTCAATCACAAATTCGGGACCGATGTGGTAACACTAGGGCGTCTGCCAGGCGTTGGGGCGTGGGCTCCCGCCCGCGACCTGTTATCCCCACGGTATACGACAAATTGGGCTGAATTACCGCTTATTAAAGCCTAAAAGCCACAAAAGACAGGTGTCTTTTGTGGCTTTTACAGCCGGATTAACCTAATCTCAGATGTACCGATGTAAAAACCTAGACGGTACGGTACTGACGTAACGTCATTGGGTTAGTTATCAACACAAGTAAAAGCCGCAGTGATTCGGATGTCGGTATAATGTCTGGTAGACAGTTCTGAGACATAGGTGTGGACTGTGGAAACGGCTGTACGTTTACACAGAACAGATCACATTACTCCACATGTGTCGGAGCTGGATAGCAAGTGTTTGATACTACTAAAAATGTATCAACGTAGAGCAAACATTTGTGTAGTTACTTACCAATTCAATAATACGCAA
>Ga0102938_10002278_pt1 | contig 14538 bp, 14 predicted proteins | sample SalPonR2_B_D2_MG_FD_84516 | JGI IMG/M metagenome (GOLD analysis project Ga0102938, IMG submission 84516) | Salt pond soil microbial communities from South San Francisco under conditions of wetland restoration - Salt Pond MetaG R2_B_D2_MG | ecosystem: Environmental > Aquatic > Marine >...
CAGCCAGAGATGAGCGAACGCATTGTTGGGATTGATCTTCGCCGCGCGTTCCAGCGCCGCGCGCGCCTCGTCGTTGTTCTGCCGCGCATTCGGTCCCTGGCTGAGCAACAATCCCTTCACCGCCCAGGCGTCGTCGCTGTTGGGATCGATCTCGAGGGCGCGCTCCAGCGACTTGTCGGCCAATTGACGGGTTTCTTCGAGACTCCGGTAGTTGTAGTTGTCGAGCAGGGCATAGACCATCGCGATGCCCGCATACGGCGGCGCGTAGTCCGGGTCCACCAGCACGGCCTGCTGGAACTCCTCCAAGGCGCGGCGCAAGCCCTCGGGCGTGCGCAAGCGTGCGTGAAACTGGCCCCGGAGGAACAGGTTGTAGGCCTCCACGTCGCCCTTGGCGCTCTGCCGGATGACTTCCTCGTCGCCAGGCAACAGGGTGAAACGCAGCGCGCGCACGACTTCGGTGGCGATGTCGTCCTGGATCGCGAAAATGTCGTCGAGCTGGCGATCGTAAGTGTCGGACCAAAGGTGGTAACCGGTGCGGGCGTCGATCAGCTGCGCGGTCACGCGCACACGGTCGTCCTGGCGCCGCACGCTGCCCTCGAGGATGTTCGCGACGCTCAGGCGCTCGCCGATGTCGCGCAGGTCCTGGTTCTGGTCCTTGAAGGCAAACGAAGAGGTGCGTCCCGCGACACGGAAGTCGTCGATTCGCGCCAGCACATTGAGCACTTCCTCCGACAGCCCCTCGGAGAAATACTCGTTCTCCGGATCCCGGGACATGTTGACGAAAGGCAGCACCGCAATAGAGAGGTCTCGCGGCTCGGTCGACGCTGCCGCGGACGGCGCGGTCGCCGCCATCCGCGGCTGGGTCGCGCGGGTGCCGAGCATGTCCCAGGACAGCAGCGCCATGGCCAGCAAAAGCACGACGATGGTGGCGATATTGAGTTTGCGCGCCGCCTCGGCCGAGCCCGGATTGTCGGTGGCAACGTCGCGTTCGCGCTTGATGCCTTCGGGCGTGATCTCGAAGGCCCAGGCCAGCACCAGGGCGAAGGGAAAACCAAGGGCGAGTGCGATGGCCAGCAGCCGCAGGGAGCCTTGCGGCGCATCGACGATGCCGAGCAAAACGTCGGCGACCTGCAGCAACAGCCATGCGCCTGCTCCGTAGAACAGGGCTATACGAATGACATTGCGTCGCTTCAGCTCAGCGAAGAAAGAGTTCATGCCGTGATCCCGTGCTTGCACGCCAACGGCGCTTCCATGAAGGACACGATCAAGCGTACAGGCGGCAGGTGCAAACGCCAACCGCCCCGGGGTCGCGCCGGTCCGGCGTCAAACGACCTCCACCTCGTGGCTGCCGCGCAGGAAGAATACCGCGAGTACGAGGAGGACGACCGGGAACAGAAAGATATTGATGACGCCGAGCACGACAGTGAACTGCAGCAGGCAGCAGACCAGCAGCAGCACCGCGAACACCTTCAGCAGGGCCGGGAGTTCGATCTGGCCGACCAGCAGGACAATCGACAGGATCGCGGCGAGCACGGCGTAGACGAACAGCCCCGAAATTCCCATGACCGCGCTGGTCGTGCCCAGGGCTTCCCGGGTGGACTCTGCCAGGTCCGGCGTGAATGCGAGGACAAAGTCGAACAGGACCGTGGCGTGAAACAAGCCCACGACGACGGCCATTAGCAACAACAGGATGGCGGGCACGCCGCCGTGCAGGCGCTCCAGCAGCACCTTGCGCAAGGCGAGGTAAATATAGATTTCCATCACGCCGATGAGCACGAACAGGGCGTCCCGCGCGCTGACACGATTGAGGTCGGCGACGAATGCGTCGAGCAAGGATTGTCCGCCGAAGCCGAGCGCGGACACCCAGTAGATTGGAGACAGCAAGGCCAGCGCAATGGCGGTGTAGCCGGGCAGGGCATAGTTGCGGTTCATCGTGGGTCTCCATGTGGACCATCGGGGACGTACTCGAGCAGGTCGCCAGGCTGGCAGTCCAGCGCCCGGCAGATGGCTTCGAGCGTGCTGAAACGGATCGCCTTGACCTTGCCGGTCTTGAGCAGCGACAGGTTGGTCATCGAAACGCCCACGCGCTGCGACAATTCCGTCAACGACATTTTTTTCCGGGCCAGCTCGATATCGAGGTTGATGCGGATGCTCATTTTGTTTCGCCAGCGCTTGAGAGCATGAATTACAATAAAGAAATTACGATAAACATAATATTCGTTACGAAAAAGATGTCAACCCCGGGCGCGGGGCAGCCGCCCGACTGGCGTCGGGAGCTATCGGGAGGTTGTCAAGGGATGGTGTCCGGCAGCGGTGGCCACACAGTGGCGTGATCCTCCGCCCGAAACCGATTTCGTCATCCGCACGCGGGATGCGTTTGACGCCGCAGGACAAATACATCTGGTCGAGCGGTACCACGCGGGGGATCGGCATGGCCGTCGCCACGAATCCTGCGCAGTTTCCAGAGCCCACCTCGGAGTGAGCAGGCCGTGCCTCAGCGCTTGAACTTGCCGAGCATCCCCATGACGTCGTTGAGAGGATTGCCGTCGCCGTCGGCGTCCAGCATGCCGGCGAGGCCACCGGCGCGAGCCTGGCTTTCCTGCGGCTTGGACGCACCTTCCTTGCTCATGTAACCCGCCACCAGCATGCCCAGCATCGGCAGCATTTTCTTCAGGGTATTGGGGTCCACGCCGCTCTGGCCCGCTGCGTTTTGCGCCACCGCACGGCTGACGTCCTTCGAGCCGAAGATCTGGCCGAGCAGCTGGTTTCCGGGCTCCGGGTTGGTCGGCTGAGCGCCGAGCACTTCGTCCATCAGCTTGCCGCCGCCCAGTTTTCCGAGCATGCCGAGGAGGTCGTTTGTTCCGCCAGGTTGGGCCTGGGCCTGCTGCTTGAGTCCGCCGAGGATCGCCGGGAGGAGCGCTTCGGCGCCGCTCTGGACCTGGCCCTCGTCGACGCCGATCTCGCGGGCGATGTTCTTGAGTCCGCCCATCTGCTGCAACATTTCCGCGATCTGCATGTCCTGCTCCCTGGATAATGAGTCGGGCGAGTATAGAGTGCTGGTCCCGGGAAACAATAATCCGAAATCCGTGCCATCCGGGGGCGTGTCCCGTCACGGCAGCTCGGGCCGCGCCCGACAGCGCCGATCACGCTATAATCGCCGGCGTTTTGAGCGGGTATATGAGCGGGCCGGAAAAGCATTCCGAGCCGGCGCGCCCGGATGACCAACCGATCAGGAGAGTGATCAATGAGTGAGTTTCCAGCGGCGCCCAAGGGCAAGGTTGATGGTGCGCCCCCGACCTTCAATTCCTTCATCGACCGATTCCCGGAATTCCGGGAAGCGCATGCGCTGATCGGCAAGGCCGCCGATGCCGCTGGTCCGCTCGACGCCCGCGCGCTCGCCCTGGTGAAACTAGGGATGTGCATCGGCGCCGGCCTCGAAACCGCCTACCGAAGCCATGTCCGGCGCGCACTCGACGCCGGTGTGAGCTGGGCCGAGATCGAGCACGCCATCGTCCAGGCGGTGAACACCCTGGGTATTCCCCGCACGGTCATGGCATGACAGTGGGCACGCCAGGAGAACGATCGCGTGGCAGGCAAGCGCTGACGAGTCAGGCTATGGCATCCCTTTCATTCGACCGCGCCCGGGCAGGCGCGCCGCCGGATCGCGCTGCGCGCCGCAGGCCTCTGCTCACGCCGCAGCAGGCGGTCGATCTGCTGTGCGAGTGGTTGCAGCCTGTGCCAGGGGCGCCCGGATCGTGGTCCGACGCGGCCGGTCGCGTGCTCGAGGCGCCGGTGGCGGCTGATCGCCCCAGCCCTGCCCTCGATGTCAGCGCAATGGACGGCTTCGCGATTGAGGTTACGGACTCCGTACCGGCGAGCTTTGCGGTGGCAGGAGAGGCCAATATCGGTGTCGCCCCGCGCAGCCTCCCTCGCGGGTCTGCAATGAAAATATTCACCGGCAGCCCCGTTCCGGAGGGTGCAAACTGCGTCGTGCGGCTCGAGGACGTTGTTGCCACTGCGGCCGAAATACGCCTTCGACCGGGTGTCGTCGCCAGGGTGGGGGATAACATCCGCCGGGCCGGCGAGAACTGCGCTGCCGGCGACGAGGTCGTCGCGTCCGGCCAGGTGATCACGCCGGCGGTCGCTGCCGCGCTGGCGGCTTTCGTTTCCGGGCCGGTCAGTCTTCGGCGCCGCGTATGTGTCAGAGCGCTGGTCACGGGGAACGAAGTGCGTCCGCCCGGGGAGGCAGTCGAGTCGTGGCAACTCAGGGACAGCAACGGGCCGGCCATGGCCGCTTTCGTGCAATCTTTGCCGTGGGCGGAGTGGGGCGGGATCCGATACGCGAAGGATGACCTGGAATCGGTGTCCGGAGCGTTGCGCGAATGCCTGGAGGATGCCGACCTGCTGCTGCTCTCAGGGGGTGTTTCGGTCGGGGATTACGATTTTGTTCCCGATGCGGTGGTCTCGGCCGGTTGCGAAATCATCTTCCACAAGCTGCCGATCCGGCCGGGCAAGCCGGTCCTGGGCGCGGTCGGCCACGGCAATCGCGTCATCATGGGACTGCCCGGCAATCCGCTCGCCGTGCTGGTAATCCTGCGTCGGCTCGTGCTGCCGGTGTTGCAGCAGCTGGCGGGATTCAGGGAGCCGGCGCCCGCGGCGCCCATGGTCAGGACTGCATTACCGACGGAGAAACCGCGCGACACGTACTGGTACCGGCCCGTGCGGCTGACCGCGAACGGGGAAGCCAGGCTCGTGGCTTCCCGTGGTTCGGGCGATCTCGTCAGCGCCGCGGCCAGCGATGGTTTCATCGAAGTCCTGCCGGGGGCGGGCGGCGACGGTCCGTGGGCGTACTACGATTGGCGAGGCTGATCGCCGGACACCAGTGTGGATGCTAATGGGTGCGACGGCCGTGCCAGACGGAGTAATAGCGCACCGCCGCCGGGGCGTGCGCGCTGACGGCCGAGATCACGATCACCAGGATAAAAACTTCGGCGTGGAGCTGGTCGATCACCCTGATCAGCCCGAGTAACAGCACCTTCAGGATGATCGCGACCCCCCGAATCTCCACCAGCCAGTAGCGGGTGGACCACAGGTCGAGCGCGACGAGGAGAATGCCCGACACGATCGTGAGGATCATGAACGGCATCCATATTTCCCGCGGGCCGTCGTAGAGGAAAGCGCCGCCGATGCCGCCCACACCCACCAGGTGCGCGCTGCGCAGCGCGGTCATGCACCAGCGACGGCCCGGGAAAGTCCGCGGCCGCGCAATCACTTCGTCCATTGTCCGCTCCCTGCGCGGTCGATCACCGCGACGAGTTCCGGTGTTGTTTTCAGGCGCATCAGCAATATCTGATCGAAGCGCTCGGTCATCGCGAGCGCAAGCCGGGCGGCCTCGGCAGCGAGCGCGGTCCGCGTTTCGTCGTCCACCATGTTGATCACCGGACGCACCCGCGCGTCGCCCGCCGACTTCAGGAGTGCGTTCGGACTGGCGAGCAATCTTGCCGCGTGCACAGGCTGGAAAATTTCGCCCGGCCGGCAGCCGCTGACCTGTTCCACCTGCGGCAGACGGTGGGCGATGCGTTCCGCGAGTGGCTCGCCCAGCGCGCGCGCGGAGAGCACCGGTATGAGCGTATCGCAGCGCGGTGTGAGCACGGGTTCGGTGTCCGCGGGGGCCTTGATCCAGCGCATGCGCGCGCCGTCGGCCTTCACGAGCGTCGCCTCGAAACCGAAGCGTCGATGCCAGTCGACGATGGACCCGGCAGGCACGCCTCCCCAGCGGCCTTTCTTCTCCTCGGGCATGCCGTACATGAAGATCCCCGTCTCCAGGCCCGCGGTCGCCGCGAGCTGTTGCTCGAGTGCTTCGAGGCTGCCAGTGTAGCGGTGGCCTTCCAGCGTCTCGGGGGGCGGCGCGAAAGGCACGGTACCCGTCATGGCGACCCTGCCCGGATGCGCGGCGGCGATAGCGCGCAGCACGCTCTTCTTGCCGCCGGCACCTGCGGCGCAGACGATCCCGCGGCGTGCCGCGAGCAATTCGACGAGTTCCGCTGTGCTGTTCATTCGTGACTCTCGGGCGCGACCCATGGCGCCGTCATGAGGTGGATCCCCGGGGTGAGCAGCGACACCTGCGCTGCGACGCCCTCGCTCAATCGGTTGCGACGTGCGACATGGGTCGGAACCGAGAAATGCACCGGCCAGGTCGGATCGTGATCCGGCCGCAACAGGATATGGGCGACATGCCCGATCGCCAGGACGTTCTCGACCCGCCCCGGGACCGGGTTCTCATGGCTGCCGCGCGCCGGGCGCTCGCGCCGGTGAAGCACGATATGGCCATCGGGGATGGCCCAGCTGATCTCGGAACCCGGGCTGATGTCCGGCCGGAAAGACGCTTCGAGCGTGAGGCCCGCCCACGAAATCGTAGTCACGCCGGCCGTCTTGTCGTGTCGCATGACCCTGCCGCCGAAAATATTCCGTACATCGACGAGGCGGGCCACTTCGGGCGAGTGCGGCCGCTCCATGATTTCTTCCGTGGTACCGGTCTGCAGGGTGCGTCCATGGTGCAGGACGGTCATCCGGTTGGCCAGCATGCGTGCCTCGTCGAGGTCGTGAGTCACCAGCACCACTGGCATTTTCAGCACGGTACGCAGCTGGGCGATCTCGCGGTAGAGGCGCTGGCGGGTGTTGCGATCGACCGCGGAGAAGGGCTCGTCCAGCAGCAAGACCCTGGGATCGCGGGCCAGCGCCCGCGCGACGGCAACGCGCTGCTGCTGGCCGCCGGAGAGCTCCGCAGGATAGCGATGCTCGAGGCCCGCCAGGTGCATCAGGGCCATGAGTTCGCGTGCGCGCGCCGGCCGGTCCCGGGCCGGCCGATGTCCCATGGCCGCAACGAGATTCTCCAGTGCGGTCATATGCGGGAACAGCGCATAACTCTGGAAAACCATTCCTGCAGATCGACGATGCGACGCCTTGTCGATTCCGGTCCGCGTGTCCAGCCATGTTTCGCCGTCGACGAGCACGAGCCCACTCGCGGGCCGGAGAATTCCTGCAATCGCGCGCAGCACGGTGGACTTGCCGCTGCCGGACGGTCCGACGAGCGCGAGGACTTCGCCGGGACGACAACTGAGTTCGACGTCGAGGGGAATCGGCGCCTGCTGTGAAAGGGTGACCTGGAGACCCGCCATGACGCTCAGGTCAGCCGTCGGCCGATGCGCCGCGAAGCCGCGAACGTAAGTGCGATCGTGACCAGCGAGAACAGCAGCAGGACGGCGGACATCGTCCCGGCGGCGTCGTCGTCGAAGGCCTGCACGCGGTCATAGATCGAGATTGCGATAGTGCGGGTCTCTCCTGGAATCGATCCGCCGATCATCAGGATGATGCCGAATTCCCCGAGGGTATGGGCGAACGACAAGACCATGCCCGTAAGGATGCCCGGCCAGGCGAGGGGCAGTTCGACCCGCCGCAGCGCCCGCCACGGAGACATTCCGCAACAGGGCGCGGCCTCGCGAACCTGCCGTGGTATGGCTTCGAATGCGCGCTGCATCGGCTGGATTGCAAACGGCAGGTTGAAGATCACCGAGGCGATCAACAGCCCTTCGAAAGTGAATACCAGCGGTTGACCGAAAATTTCCTGCCAGAAGCGGCCGATCGGCGACGCGTTGCCGAACGCCACCAGGAGGTAATAGCCGAACACCGTCGGCGGCAGGACCAGCGGCAACGCGACCAGCGCTTCAGCCAGCCCTTTGCCGGGAAAATCGCGATACGCGAGCGTGCGTCCCACCAGGATGCCGATGGGCAGCAGCAAGACCACAGTAGCTGCGGCGAGTTGCAGCGATAACCAGAGCGCAGTCCAGTCCATACGGTGTTTCCGGCGTCGATTATCCCGTTTGCCTGCCAGGCAAACGGCGACTCATTGCGCGCCGTCGTTGACCTCCGGGGGCAGCATGAATCCGTATCGTTCCAGCACCCGCCGCGCGGGAGGCTGTTGCATGTAGTCGTAGAAGCGCGCGGCAATCGGGCCGGCGTTCGGCAACAGAACCATGCGTTGTCGCAACGGAGAATGCCACTCTTGGGGGATGAGTTCATAGCGGCCGCGAGCGCTGACGGTGGGCGCCATCGCCAGCGAATAGGAAATGATTCCACCTTCGGCGTTGCCGGACGCCGCGAACTGCGCCGCCTGGCTGACGTTCTCGCCGAGCACCAGATACGGCTGGATGCGTGCCCACAATCCGGCATGGCGCAGCGCCTCCTCGGCGCGCTTCCCATAGGGTGCATGCTCGGGGTTGGCGATGGCGAAACGGCTGATCTCGACCCTCTCCAGCGCCTGCGAAAGCGCTTCCAGCTGGCCGTCCGCCGCGAGCGTCGAACCGTGCGGTGTCATCACCACGATGCGCCCCACGGCGTACAGCGTGCCCCGGTCGCGCGTGAATCCGTCGCGCTCCAGATCGAGCACGTAGTCTTCGTCGGCGGACAGGTACAGTTCGTAAGGTGCGCCCTGGCGGATCTGCCGCGCAAAGTTCCCGGAGGAGCCGAAAGCCAGCCGGAGTTGATGGCCGGTGTCACGCGCGAATTGCGCGGCGATATCCTCCAGCGCGAACTGGAGCGTGGCCGCAGCCGCGATGAGTGGCCGTTCGCCGTCCCCACGTGCGCTGGCCATACCGGTGGCGGCCGCCATGGGCAGCACGCCCAGCCATGCTGCGGCGATGAGCATCACGCGCATTGCCACCCCGGCCGAGCCCCGGCAACGATCGGTTTCTTGCTGTCGCAGCGTGATTTTCATGACCACCCCATTTTTTTGTCCGGCAGCCCCGATGGCTAGCGGTATTTGCCACAGGCCTGGCAACAGAGTCATCGAAATCCACCGCTTATTTCACGACATTCTAAATTTTACGGGTTCTGCTTAATCGGTAAATGCGAACTGCCTTATACAGCGATTATCGGAATACTTCTCACCTCTGAAGGGGCATCATTTCTGAGGACATGTAATGGACACTCTCGAGAAGTTCGAGTTGAGCCGGCGGAAGTTCCTGGCCGGATCCGCGGCGTCGGCGACCGCTCTGTTCCTCGCCCAGAAAGGCTGGGCGCAGGCGGCACAGTTTTTCGGCCCGGACGGGGTCGATGTGGATGGTCTCGAGCGCGCGGGCTACCTCGTGCGGCACACCATCTGTCACCAGTGCGGTGCGGGTTGTGGCCTGACTGGGCTGGTGAAGAAGGGCATGCCGCCGGGCCAGGAAGCCATGATCGTGCTGCCGAGCCAGGTGGAGAATCATCCGCAGCGCGGCATGTGCGGCCGGGGTGCCGCCGCACCGTACTCGTGGAGCAACCCGCTCCGGCTGCGCAAGCCGATGAAGCTGGTGGGTCCGCGCGGCTCCGGCGAGTTCGAGGAAATCAGCTGGGAACAGGCGCTCGACGAGATCGCCGCGAAACTCTCGACCATCATCGAGCGAGACGGCCCGGAAGCGGTGGCGGTCACGACCCACGACTTCGCCGCCGATGCGAGCTGGTTGACCCTGCCGCTGGGTTTGCCCAACCTGGTCAAGCAGGCAAGCACCTGCAATACGCACGGTGTCGTTGCCCGGCGCTGGATGATGGGCAAGGGTTTCCACCATCACGCCGTCGTGGACCCGGACTATGACAACGTCCGCTACGTGCTGTTCCCGGGTCGGACCCTGAACGCCCCGGTCGGCGCGGTGCATCGTCTCGCGAAGGCCAGGGAACGCGGCGCCAAGGCGGTGTTCCTCAACCCCGCGCATCCCGACCTGGCCTACGCCGACGGCGAGTGGCTGTCCTGCATGCCCGGCACCGATGCCGCCTTCCTGCTGGGCGTGTCCCAGGTGCTGGTGAACGAGAAGCGCTTCGACAAGGCCTTTGTGCGGCACCACACGAACCTGCCGTTCCTGCTGAAGGCGTCCGGCCAGCCGTTGACTGCGGCGGACCTGACAGAAGGCGGTGATGCGAACGCATTCGCGGTCTTCGATGCGAATAGCGGCGGAATCGCCTTCCACAACGCGGTGGGAATCGAGCCGGAACTCGCTTATGCAGGCGCGGTGACGCTGGCCGACGGATCGGAGGCCGAGGTCACCACTGCCTGGAATCGCTTCGTCACGCACCTCGAGGACTACACGCCGGCCAAGGCCGCAGCGATCACCGGCGTGCCTGCCGAGACCATCGCGCGCGTGGCGCGCGAGCTGGCCACGGCCCGGGGCGTGGTCGAGGACACCTGGTACAACACGCGCAACGGTAACGACCTCGACGCCGTCATGGCGATCCTGACGGTGAACGGCCTGCTCGGCAATCTCGACCAGGTCGGCGGTCTCTGCTTCCGCCCCGGCTCGAAGCTGCCGAAGGTTCTCAGCCAGGACTCCGACGGCAACATCAAGACCGTGACCGGTGGACAATGGACGCAGAAGAAGAGCAAGAGCATCGACAAGATGCTGTATCCCGAGAGCAACGGCACTTTCGAGGCCGTGGTGGGCGGGATCCTCGAGGAGAAGCCCTACGCCATCAAGGCACTGGTCCTGTTCGGCGCGACCGTGTTTCATCGCGACCCGAATACACGGCGGATCGAGGAAGCACTGCGCAAGGCCGAGCTGATCGTCAACCTGGATATCGTTCACCAGGAAGTGGTGGACTGGTCGGACTACGTGCTGCCGACCGAGATGTTCCTCGAGCGTGATCGCTTGAAGGGCGTCGGCTGGACGATGAGTGCCGCAGTCATCAAGGCCCAGGCGGTCACGCCGCCTCCGGCCGATGCCGACGTGCGGCCGAACGACTGGATCATGCTCGAACTCCTGCGACGGATGGCTCCGGAGCGGGCCGAGGCCCTGGGTTACCAGGCGCGCATGCAGGACGTGACGGTGTTCAAGAGCGACTTCCTCGCTCCCATCGAGCAAGCCCAGATCCAGGGCCTGGCCAAGGCCTGGAGCCTGGACGCCGCGAAGGTGACCGAGACGCTGAACCGCGACGGTTTCCTGACCCTGGCGGAGCACGATTACGGCAAGGTGCCCTATCGTTCGCCGTTGAAGAGCCCCAGCGGCCGGCTGGAAATCTATGCGCTCTACCCGGTGCTCAAGGGCTTTCGCGAGCAGGGCTTTGCCACCTACTTCGAGCCGCCGGCCTACACGCTGCCCAAGGGCGGCGACGAGTTCTACCTGGTGAACGGCAAGAGCCCGTCGGGTTCATCGGGGGTCGCAAGCCTCACCCTCGCTGCCCAACTGATGACCGATGACGCGGTCTGGGTTAACCCGGCGGACGCAGAGCGCCTCGGCCTCAAGACCGGCGACACGATCGAGGTGGAAGGCATCGATACGGGCTGGAAAGCGAAGGCCGAAGCCCGGGTGACCGCCCGCGTCCACCCCGGTGTCCTGTTCACCTACTCGTACGTTGGCGGCAACCGGCAGAAGCTGTTCGACAAGGACAAGCGCTTCAAGAAGATGGCCCGCGGCATCAATCCCCAGTGGTTTGCGACCGCCTACGTGAACCCCGTCACCGGGGCCGGCAACAACAACTCTTCCGTGCGGGTTCGCCGCGTCTGAAGACTGAGCTCAGGAGAAGATTATGCGTTTGCGTAAAGGCGAAAAGCCTACCAGAAGAATGGCTCATGTCTGGGACTCGAGCCGCTGCATGGCCTGCGGAGCCTGTGTGATGGCCTGCACCTCGACCAATGCACCGGAGATGATGCATCGTGAAGAGAAAGGATGGGGCGGGTTGGCCTCCAACATCCGTCGCATCGATTCCGTCACCGCGCAGGGACGTCCGCAGGTCACGCTGGTCCAGTGCCAGCACTGCGAGAATGCTCCCTGTGTCAGCAACTGCCCGTTCGGCGCGGTGTATTACGACGAGGACGGCCTGGTGCGACTCGACCCGCGGATGTGCGCCGGCTGCAGTTACTGCGTGACGAGCTGTCCCTATAACGTCCGCTGGTTCCATCCCGACACGGGGCTGCCCGAGAAGTGCATGGGCGAAGCGTGCCTGGAGCTGGTGAAGGACGGCCTGAAGCCCGCTTGCGTCCAGTCGTGTCCGGCCGGGGCGCGTGACTTCGGCGATCTCAATGACCCGCAAAGCACGGTCAGTGTGTTGCTGCGCAAGAAGCGCAGCCACCGGCTGCTGGAGCACACCGGGACCGAGCCAAAATACTTTGTCGTGGAGGGTTCGTGATGAATCCGGTTGACCTTCATTTCCAGACGAATATTGCACACTGGAGCTGGACCATCGCGGCGTTCCTCTGGTTCGTCGGCATCGCCGGCATGGGCTCCGTCGCTTATTACTTCGTGCGCAAGAAACCGATGGCGATCGTGATCTTCGCCTCGCTGGTGCTCGGCCTCGCGCTGGTCTTCAGCCACCTCGGCCGCTGGTGGAACATGCCCATGGTGTTCTGGACCATGATCAGCGAAGGCCATTTCAACTTCGGCTCGTGGATGCTGATCGGGATCGCTGTCCTGTCCGTGCACCTGGTATTCAGTGCCATTTTGTTGGTGGCCAACCTCCCGGGGGTACTCGAGCGTTTCGGCTGGCTGAAGTGGACCCGGCGCCTGGACGAGAACGACCTGTTCGTGGGTTTCTTCGGCTTCATCGGTTTCTTCGGCACGGTCTACAGCGGCTTTTTGATCTCGCAGGCGGTGGGCATTCCGCTGTGGAACACGGCGCTGATCCCGTTGTTGTGGGTCATCAGCGCATCGGTGGCCACGGTCGCCGTGCTGGAGTTGTTCTACGTCTTCGGATGGGTGGATGAGCGCGTTTCCGTGTTCGGCATAAGGCTGGGGCTTGGGCTCGACGCGGCCAAGCTGCTCGCGATCCTCGCCTTCCTGCACGTCAGCATGGCGGTCGGGGCGGCGGCGGGTGCCCGATACGGAGCGGCCGAGATGGTTTCGGGCGATCTCGCGACCATGACGTGGCTGGGGGTGATCGGTATCGGCATCCTGGTGCCGATGGCCATTGCCGCCTTCACCATCCTGCGCGGCAAGAGCAAGCCTCTGCTGTTCATCTCGTCGATCGCGGCGCTGACAGGCGTGTTCCTGCTGCGCGCTGTGGTTCTGCTCGCCGGTGTGTGGGAGCCCCTGGTCCTGTAGATCCGGCGACCGTTCAGTTTGACTCAAGCAGCAAGGGCGCCTTCGGGCGCCCTTGTTTTTTTCACCCTTCGGTACGCTCGGCGCCGCTCCGCCGTCGTGGGTTCGTGAAACGATAGATCGCCGACCAGGTGGCCGTATCACCCGGTTGCAGCGTGGCCCGCTTGAACACCTCCGGGCAGAAACCATCGGCATTCGCGAACAGAGCAAGGCGCGCGGGTTCGAACGAGCCGCGGTAGTCGATGAACGGCAGCCCTTCGACGCGCAGTTCGAAACGGTTCGCGCCGGCCGCCACGCCCGGCAGCTCGCTGGCGTAGTAGGCCGCCGCACCTGGCGCCAGGGGCGACGACATCTCCAGCGAGAATGGCGTGCGGCGAAACCCGGTTTCAGCCGCCGGCAACTCGAAGCCGGTAACGGCGGAATAGGCCGGGCCGATCGCGATGTCGGCCACGCGAAACCAGTGATGGTTGTAGTGCTCGAAACTCCACGCGGTATCCCCGGTATTGCTCAGTGCGTAACGGATCACCAGTCCGTCATCGCCCAGCAGTTCGTAGGATTTCCGATAAAGATAGTGACCCGCGGCATCCCCCGCGGAGTGCTGGCTCACCGAGATGGATGCGGTGCCGGCTGTCACCTTCACGGGAAACAGGCGGTCGACGGGATACGGGTGGGAGAAATTGTAGTCCTCGGCGTTGTCGCGCAGCAGCCGTCCCACGCCAATCTTCAGGAACGTCCCGTCGATGGCTGCGGTGTCGTAACCGAGCACTCCATCGCCGTACAGGCCGAACTCGTCGCTCAATCCCCACGGGCCGAGCAGCTCGACGCCATCCAGGGTCACGCTGCCGACGATTGCGGTGCGGTCGAAGCGTGGACCGAACTCCGCCGCGAGGCGATCCGTCGCCACTTCGATCTCGATACGCAGGCCGTCCCGAGCCAGCACATGAACTTCCGCTGCGGCCGCAGGCGCGGTGAGTAACAGCGCGGTAACGAACGCGGCGACAAACTGGAGACATTCAGATCGCTTGATAGGATTCTCCCAGGATGAAAGAGCTCGGCTCACTGATTCGGATTGTGCGCATGGCCGCGGCGAGCAGCTTGCACCATAATCATCTGTGAAAATGACAGCGCTGTCAGCAAAGGATACACAATGAGCTCCACTTACGTCACGCCCCAGCCCTTGTCGGACAAGGAGCTCGACCTGCTCGACGCCTGGTGGCGCGCAGCGAACTACCTGTCCGTCGGGCAGATCTACCTGTTCGACAACCCGCTCTTGCAGGAACGGCTCGAGCGCAAGCACATCAAGCCCCGCCTGCTGGGTCACTGGGGCACCTGTCCAGGCCTGAATATGCTGTGCGCGCATCTCAACCGGGTGATCAAGCGCGACGACCTCGACATGATCTACATGATCGGTCCAGGGCATGGCGGGCCGTCCATGGTCGCGCATGCTTACCTCGAGGGCACCTACAGCGAGGTCTATCCC
>Ga0102938_10002279_pt1 | contig 14536 bp, 10 predicted proteins | sample SalPonR2_B_D2_MG_FD_84516 | JGI IMG/M metagenome (GOLD analysis project Ga0102938, IMG submission 84516) | Salt pond soil microbial communities from South San Francisco under conditions of wetland restoration - Salt Pond MetaG R2_B_D2_MG | ecosystem: Environmental > Aquatic > Marine >...
CCCTCTTCTGATTTGTAAATACCGGTAATGCAGTTAAAAACGGTTGTTTTGCCGGCACCATTGGGTCCGATAACACCATAAATCTGGCCCGGCTCAACCGTTATCGTCAACGCATCAACCGCGGTCAAACCACCAAAACGCTTGGTTACATTGGTAAGAATCAACTCGTTATGCGCCATTTTTCGATTCCTTGATCAAAAATTTCGGGATTTTCCCAAAGGTTGCCGGCCAGATTCCACGTGGTCGCAAAATCATCGAGAGGATCATGGCAAAACCGAAGATAAAGTAGCGCCAGGTGGCAAATTCACGGAAAATTTCCGGTAGCACAAACATTACAAACACCCCGAGGAGAATCCCTGGAACCGAAGACCCGCCAACCAGAACGATACTGAAAAACAACACCGACTGAATGAATTCAAACGCTTCGGGGCTAACGGCCGAATACTGTACAGCAAATACGGTTCCAGCCAGTCCGGCGATACCGGCGCCGAGTCCAAAAGCAAAAATCTTATAGCTTCGGGTGTTAATGCCAATGCTCTCGGCGGCCAGTTGATCCTCACGCAGGTAGTGCATCGCGCGACCGGCTTTGCTTTTTTCCAGGTTGTGCATGATCCAAAGCGTCAGCAAAAAAACGATAAAAGCAAAATAATACACCGCAATCTGACTGGTCAGGTTCAGGCCGAAGATGCTCAATGAACCCAGACCAAAAATCCCGTTAGGGCCGCCGGTTAAGCCGCCCAGGTTGTTCTGTAGAACCTGGACAAAAACAATGTTGAAACCAATGGTCACAACCAGCAGATAATCACCACGCAAGTGGACAATGGGTCCTGCCAGAAGAATACCGAAGAGTGCCGGAATCAGGATCGCCATGGGAATAGTGGCAATAATCGGCCAGCCGAAGTGGTTGTTGAGAATCGCGGTGGTGTAAGCTCCCATACCGAAAAAGAGCGCCTGTCCCATGTTGAACATACCGCTTTTACCGAGAATAATATCCTGCGACAATGCCACCACGGCAAATATCAGAAATGTAATCGATACCGCTTGCCAGCGGGGGTTGAGCAGGTGCGGTATAACCGCTAGCATGACGAAGAAGATCGGGTAGCTGAATCTCTGTAGCGCTTTCATCAGACTTTCTCCGCAACCCGCTCACCGAGGATACCGGTCGGGCGGACAATCAAAATAAGAATTAACAGGATGAAGGTGAATGCATCGGCCCAGGTACTGGAGATATAACCGGCGATAAAAGCATTAAACAAGCCGAGCAGCATCCCGCCCATCATGGCCCCGGGAATATTACCGATACCGCCAATAATGGCAGCAATAAAAGCATAAAGGCCATACTGCCAGCCCATATTGAAGGTGATACCGCGGTAATACATGCCAATAAACAGGCCACCAATTGCCCCAAGCGATGAGCCGATGATGAAAATCAGGGCAATAACGCTGTTAACGTTGATCCCCATCAAACGCGCCGCATCCTGGTCGATGGATGATGCCCGCACAGCTGCGCCCATGCGCGTTTTTTCAATAAACAGGTAAAGCCCCACCATGAGTACCAGAGACAATGCGAGAATAATGACCTGAATCAGGCTGATGACGACCCCACCTAAATCCCAGTAAACCTGTGGCACCAATTCCGGGAAAATTTTCATGCGCGGACCCCAGATGAGCATGATGCCGTTCTGTATCACCAGTGAAGCACCCAACGCCGATACAACAGCCGAAAGTCGCGGCGCATCCCGTAGCGGTCGATAGGCCAACCGTTCCAGCAGAACCCCGACACAGGCCATCACACTTGCTGTCAGCAGGAAGATCACAATGACTGAAAACAATGACGTCGTTTGTCCCATCACCTGCGTGTAAACCGTCAGACCGACAAATGCCGAAGCAGCAACCATATCGCCATGGGCGAAGTTGATCAGCCGCATGACGCCATAAACCATGGTATAGCCAAGAGCAACCAGCGCGAAAATGCTGCCGATCGTCAAACCATTGGCAAGTTGTTGCAGGAAAGTGTCCATAAAACCTTCTCCGGGGGTGGTAAACAAGTTGCTTATCAGATGCAAGGGAAGGCGGCGGTCCTTCCCTTGCATCTGATAAGCAGTGACATGTCATGAATAAGCATCCGACAAAAGAAAAGGGGGGAGCCGCAGCGCCTCCCCCCAGAGATATCAGACCGTATTATTGAACATATTCGTGAGAATAACTGCCATCGGCCTGGATTTTTTTGACGACGTAAGCTCCGCCCTTACGGTTACCATCTTTATGAAAAGCAATCGGGCCGGTAATCCCGGGCAGAGGCTCTTCCATATTGTGCAGATAATCAGCTGCTTTTTTGGTATCGAAGCTGTTGTTCTGTTCCATGGCATGGATAATGGCGCGCATGCCATCGATATTCATCAGTCCCCAGATCGACGGCGGCATTTCACCATAACGGGTCTGGTAGTCAGAAATGAAGCTCTTGGCTATGGGGTAAGGCAGAACATCCGGGGAAGGAACATTGATAATGTATGCCCCTTGAGCAGCAGAACCGGCCAACTTGACGAAGTCAGGATTGTCATTAGCGTCGCCGCCAATGAAATCGGCGTTAATGCCTAATGCTTTTTGTTGTGCACGCAACTGGCCACCGTCAGAATAATAACCGGCAAAGAAAATTACGTCAGGGTTTTTGGATTTAATGTTGGTCAGAATCGGAGTGAAGTTTTGTGAATCCGCTTTGATTTTGTCGCGGGAGACAACATTGCCCCCGTGCTTTTTGATAGCGGCCTCGGTTGCGTTGGCCAGACCATCAGCATAAGTGGAGAAATCCGACAGAACGACAATACGCTTGTATTTTTTGACATTGACCATATAGTCCGCAGCAAATTCGGCTTCGGCACTGTTCGGGAAGGAGTTACGCAGGAACGTCCAGTAACCCTTCTCGGTCAAATTGTCGGCGGTGCCGTCCGAGGTTTGTAATACACCGGCATCATAATAAATTTTCTGGCCGGCTTCAGCAGCGGTTGAGGTGTAAGAGCCGATCACCATCTTAACTCCACGATTAACCAAATCGCGGGCACAAATGGCAGAAGCCATAGCCGTTCCCTGATCATCACAGGTAATAACTTCGATCTGTTGGCCCATCACCCCACCGGCAGCATTAATCTGACTGGCAAGGAGACGGACACCATTATCAATCCCCTGCCCTTCATTGGCATAACTGCCGGTAATCGGTGCCTGCACCCCGACTTTGAGGGTTTCGGCACTGGCCAGCGTTGCCGTCATCACAACCGCAATACAGACCACAAAGAGAGATTTAAGCGTTTTGTTCATCTGATCCTCCTGATTTCTAAAATTGTTAACCTGCAACTGCGCTGCAAGCATGTCCAGACCCACCCATCGGTACTGTCGATCTAAACCTGCCTGCAACAACCAACAATGGAAAATTAGAATAGCACAGAATTACGATTTCAGTGCTTGTTTATACCAAGCATCTGCTTTAATGCATGCTGTGCAATCGAGGGATTTTCTTTAAGCCGCCGCCGTGAATAGGGCAACCAGTCGCGCCCGTAAGGAACGTAAATCCGTAAGCGGTGGCCAGCGGCGAGGATGATTTCACGCAGTTCCTCATCGACACCGAGCAACATCTGGAATTCATATTGCTCCGGTTTCAGATTCATTTTACGCACCAGGTGCATCGCCTCAAACACCAGAAATTCATCATGGGTGGCGATTGCGGCGTAGGCTCCCTGCTCCAGCATCTGCTCGAGACAATTAGTAAAGTTGCCATTGATAGCCTGGGGATTCTTCCAGGCATGGATCCGTGGCTCGACATAAATCCCCTTACAGAGGCGATAGTTCTGATAACCGTCAGCATGATCAGCAATATCCTGGGGGGTACGCCGCAGATAAGACTGGAGTACGGTTCCTACATGCCCGGGAAATTCCTGCCGCAGCTTATCAAACATTTCCAGGGTTGCATCCGTGGTATCGATATCTTCCATATCGATGCGCACGAAACTACCAAGGTTTTTTGCTTCGCTGACCAATTCGTGTATCAACTCAAAGCAACGCTCCGGGTCAATTAATAAGCCCATCTGGGTCGGCTTGATCGACAGGTTGCCGTTAAGCTTTTCCTGGTCAATGGTCCTTAGTATCTCCAGTGCCTGATTTTTAAATTCAATCGCCTGATCAAACCGGGTGATGAACTCACCAAGAATATCAATGGTCGTCATCATGCCCTGCTGGTTCAGATTCTTCGTTACCTGAACCGCATCAGCCAAGGTCGAACCGGCAATATACCCCTTGGCAAAATAACTGACAATCGGCTTGGGTACATGCATGATCGTTTTGGCAACAGCGTAATTAAATAGTGACATAGGTCATTCCTGATCGCTGATTAGGGTGCAATTTTTATTCATTGCTCTGGCGGTTACACATTGAAATGTAGCCCTGGGCGGGATTGTACCGCCCAGGGCGCGGAAACCTCGCCGCTACTCCTCTGCCATATAAGGGTACTCAAAACTGCGCGGCGGCACAAAATTCTCTTTGATCGCCCGTACCGACACCCAACGCATCAGATTCTGCTTGCTACCGGCCTTATCGTTGGTCCCCGAGGCCCGCGCTCCACCAAAAGGCTGTTGCCCGACCACCGCTCCAGTCGGCTTGTCATTAATATAAAAGTTACCCGAGGCATTTTCGAGTTTCTTCATCACCTTGCTGACCGCCGTACGATCCTGGGCGAAGACGGCTCCGGTCAGACTGTAGGGGGAGGTTGTGTCACACAGCTCAAGGGCCGCATCCAGATCAGCGTCTGCATAACGGTAAATGGTCATGACAGGTCCAAAGATCTCTTCTTCCATGGTTTTAAAATGTGGGTCAGTGGTCACGATGACGGTTGGTTCAATAAAGAACCCTTTGCTGTCGTCATAGTTGCCGCCGATCACAATCTCGGCATCCGCCGACTCTTTGGCGTAATCGATATAAGCGGTAATTGACTTGAACGCATTACGATCGATAACGGCATTAAAGAAGGTACTGAAATCTGTAACATCACCCATCTTGATCCGTCCGCATTGGCCGATAAGCTCGGTCATGACCGGCTCCCATAATGATTCCGGGATATACGCACGGGAGGCGGCGGAGCATTTCTGCCCCTGATACTCAAAAGCCCCGCGTACAATCGCTGTTGCCAACGCCGGAACATCTGCCGAACTGTGGGCGAAGATAAAGTCCTTGCCGCCGGTTTCACCAACAATACGGGGATAGCTCTTATAACGGTTCTCAGCGATGTTGCTGCCGATCTGCTTCCACATTCCCTGAAAGACGCCGGTGCTACCGGTAAAGTGGATCCCGGCAAAGTCCGGACTGTTCAGACAGGTGTCACCGACATTGGCACCGGAGCCGGGAACAAAGTTAATCACGCCGTCAGGCAGTCCGGCCTCCTGCAGCAGTTTCATGAAATAGTAGGGAGCATAAACCGCGGATGAAGCCGGTTTCCACACCACCGTATTACCCATAATCGCCGGAGAGGTCGGCAGGTTGCCGGCAATGGCGGTAAAATTGAAGGGCGCAATGGCAAACACAAACCCCTCAAGGGGACGGTGCTGGACATAATTCCAGATTGGTGGTGGCGAGTGCAGAGGCTGTTCGGCATAGACCTGCTGGGCGAAATAGACATTGAAGCGCAAGAAGTCGATCAACTCACAGGCCGAATCAATCTCCGCCTGATAAGGACTCTTACTGATATTGAGCATGGTTGCCGCGTTAACCAGAAAACGGTAAGGACCGGCCAGCAAATCTGCCGCTTTGAGAAAAATCGCCGCCCGCTCTTCCCAGCGCAGGGCTTCCCACGCGGGCTTGGCAGCCATAGCCGCATGAATGGCCATCTGGGTCTCTTTGGGGCCGGCCTTGTGATACTGGCCGAGGGTTACTGAATGATCGTGGGGGCAGGCGATTTTTGCCAGATCGCCGGTGCGCACTTCCTTGCCACCAATGATCAGCGGAACTTCTACCTGTTTGGATGTCAAGTCAGCCAGAGCCTCCTTGATCTTTCTGCGCTCAGGGGTACCAGGAGCATAACTCAATACAGGCTCATTCTGGGGATACGGAACGGACAGTACGGCATTGTTCAAAAGGTTCATGATTCTCCTCTTATGGGATGGGGGGAAACGAAACAAACGTTTTTTAAAAGCTATCAGTTCCAAGAGCAAAGAAGGTGCCAAACTCTGTTTTGGCAGATAAAACAATCCTAATCTACCTCCCTCGATATTGCTAAAGTTGTTTTTTTTCAGGGTATTAAGTTTTAAAAAGAATATTCTCGTAGAGGGACTAAAAAGCATAAAGGAAAGGAAACAAACATATGGCCCGGCAGCCTTTATGCATCTATGCATACCGGGGGAATAGATGATTCATGAGATAAGCTGATATTTTTTAAGTTTTCTGGCGATTGTCGACTGATTAACCCCCAGAACCTCGGCAATTTTCATTTGTGACTGATGGGCGCACAGCGCCTGGGTGAGTATTTCCTTTTCTACTCTTTCCAGAGCATCCTTCAGTGGCAGGTCTGGCGGAAGGAGGTGAGCCGGTGAATCCGGTGAGGAAGACACAGCACCAATCTGCCCGGGCAGATCATCAACATCAATAACATCAGTCTCTGCCATAACTATCAATCGTTCACAGATATTCATCAATTCGCGGACGTTGCCCGGAAAGGAATAACCGCACAGGACGTCAAGTGCAGCGCGGGTCAGGCGCTTTCTGCTGCCACTACGTTCACCAAATTCTTCCAGGTAATGAAGAATCAAGGGGGTAATACACTCAGAGCGGTCACGCAACGCCGGTATCTGAATCGGAATAACGTTAAGCCGATAATAGAGGTCAAGGCGGAAATGTCCCTGTTCGACCATTTCTTCCATATTCTGATGGGTTGCCGCTAACACCCGAACGTCCAGGGTCCGCCCCTTGGTGTCACCAAGACGGGTAATCTTTCCGTCCTCAAGGAACCTCAAAAGCTTCACCTGCGAACTCAAGGGCAACTCGGCAATTTCATCGAGAAACAGAGTGCCACCATCGGCGAGCTCAAACTGGCCCGGTTTGCCGCTGTTCAGGGCACCGGTAAACGCCCCTTTTTCATAACCAAACAGTTCTGCTTCGATAAGAGATTCGGGAATCGCCCCACAGTTGATTTTTATCAGCGGTTGCCCGGCACGCGTGGAGTGGGTGTGAATCAACTGTGCGATCAATCCCTTACCCACACCGGATTCTCCGAGGATAAAAACTGAAGAACCGGCCTTGGCAACCCGCATGGCCTGCTGTACGGCACGAATCATCTGCGGGCTGCGGGCAATAATCTGCTGCGACTCAAGTTCAGCCTGCTGCATGGCAAGCATCTGGTCACGCAAACTATTCTTGATGGCTTCCTGCTTTTCCAGTTCCCGCTGCAAAGCATCAATCTCGGTGACATCGCGCTCACTGACAACCACCCTGATCAATTCTGAGCGCTCATCAAATACCGGCGTTGCAATGGAAATCAAATGATGGCCCCCTTTGTTCTGCAACAGGCTGACACGCTCCCTGCTCAAACTGGCCTCTAAGGCTGCTGAGCGATCAATAAAGCCCTCATCGATAAGGGCTCGCATATTGCGGCCAACCACAGCATTGGCAGAAATTTTATGGATTTTTTCTGACGCCGGGTTCATGCGGATAACATTGGCCTGAGCATCGCACACAAAGAGGCCATCGGAGGATGAATCGATAATGGTATCAAGCTCACGTGACAGGGTATTGAAAGAGGGATGGCGGCGGGTCATGATGTCAAGCTGGCTGCTGTCGACCAGCACACAGACAGCGCCGACGATTATCTGCTTTTCCAGCAGAGGATTGACTGCCACCAGATATTCACAACCACCCAACTGCAGTGGCACCTCGGAACGACTCAACGTACCGGCAAGAATTTGTTCAACATGCTCCCAGAAGCCGGGATATTCCTTTTCCAGCCTGACATCAAGGGCAATACCTAGAGATTGGCGGGCACGACAGCTCAGCAGCGTCACCTGACCTGACATATCTGTCACCAGGATATTCCTGTCAGTAGCATCGACGATTGATTGGGCATCTAGAATGAAGGGTGGATTGTTCATACGACCATTATGCATAAGTGCATTTTGTATGCAAGATGGAATATTAGCCTTTGCCTAAATGGGAAAACTCCAAGACCCACTGGCATGTTTCCGATTCGGAATTAAGGATTTTTTCGCCAGATCAAGAAAATCGAGAATTTGTGCGGAGGCGTAGCACCCTACGCCGCACAAACAAAGCCGAAGATTGACGCAGAGATTGCAGAAAGGGACCGTTTTCGGGCGGAAACTAGCACCCTGTAACTCATAGAATGTCGCAAAATTGCGCAGGATTTTGGCGGGTCAACAAGGCATGACTAACGCTGCCTAGTCATAGCTAACCAGCGTTGGTTATAACGCAGTTGACGCGTCAAAAGACCAGCAAGATACGATAGATTATGGGTTACAGGGTACTATATGGATTCCCAAAACTCCGCCGCCTCCTTCCAACGCAGCGCCTCGTCAATATCCTGAGGCACCCCGGTACCAGTCGAATACATCACACCCAGGCAATATTGGGCCCGCGTATGTCCCTGGTCGGCGGCTTCAGTCAACCACCTCTTGCCCTCGAGCGTGTCTTTTTTTACCCCCTTGCCGTTCAGATACATCACCCCGAGATTATATTGCGCATCAGCGTTGCCGGCCTTGGCGGCCTCGCACCACCAATGGTAAGCCAGGGAAAGATCCGGGGCGACACCGATCCCCTTGGCAAGATGTTGCCCCAACAACACCTGAGCGCGCTGATGGCCGCGGGTGGCGGCCTGCTTGAGCAAAACCACGGCGGTCAGAGGATCACGCACCTCATCGTTGCTACCACCGAGCAATTTTCCTAGATGATACAGGGCATCCAGATAGTTCTGCTCTGCCGCGCATTGCAACCATTTGCGTGCCTCACTGTCACTCTGCAGCACCCCGGTTCCCTTGGCATACATCATCCCCAGATGAAACTGCGCCGTTGGCAACCCTTGATCTGCGGCCTGACGCAGCCACTGCCGTGCCTTGGAGTAGTTCTTTTTAACCCCCTTGCCAACCAGATACATATGCCCCAGAGTGAACTGCACCTTCGGGTTCCCCTGTTCTGCCGCCAGGGCCCACCAACGTCGTGCTTCGAGAAAATCTTTTGGAACGCCGTGCCCCTTTGCGTACATCAGGCCAAGATTATACTGCGCATCAGAAAAGCCCTGTTCAGCAGCCTTGCGTAACCAGATCAGCGCCTGACCATAGTCCTGGTCAACCCCGCGCCCCCTTATGTACGCCTGACCAAGGGCATTCTGAGCGCGCGTGTACCCCAGTTCGGCAGCTTGCTGGAAGTAGCGTGCGGCTTCGGAAGCATTCTCTGCCGTGCCCTGACCCAGATCATACATCCGTCCGAGCACAAACAGAGCCCGGGGATACTGATGCTGAGCAGCAAGCTTAAACCATTTCATCGCTTCGACATAAGACTTAGCCACCCCCTTGCCATACAGGTAACTCATCCCCAGTCGATAATGTGATTGTGCCAATCCGGTCATATCTCCCCCAACATCCAACGCAACAAACGACAACGGTTACCACGCCACCAGGAGACAACCCCCAAAACAGCGTTAGCGTGTGTACTATACATGAAAAACAGCCGGCAACTGAACCATCAAAACCACCGCAGATAAATTCTTGACAGCAATATCATTAATATGATCAAATCTTAACACTATTATCCCACTGCCCTGAGGACATCCCATGACGATCCAGCATAAACACGAAATCCTCCTTGAAGCCGGCACCAACGAGATGGAAATTATTGAGTTTTATCTTGGTACGCAACCCTTTGGTATCAACGTTCAGAAACTTAAAGAAATCATCCCTTTTGACCCGGAAGCGGTAACAACAATACCCGGCTGTGGCGCCGGCATGCTCGGCACTCTATTGTTACGCGGCAATACGATTCCCCTGATTGACCTGAAAAAACATCTGACCCAAATAGGCAGCGCCACCGCTGCTGAACAGCGACGCGTTGTGCTGGTCTGTGAATTCAATAACAGAATCAACGGCTTTATGGTTGATGGGGTTAACCAGATCCACCGGATTTCCTGGAATGACGTGCAGCCCATGGCCAGCTTTATCGATCAGTTTCGTCCACGCTTTACCGGCAGCGTCAACATCGACGGCCGCGAGGTTCTCATTGTTGATCTGGAGCATATTGTTACCGAGTTCGACCCGGAAGCCAATATGGACTATGAAATTGATTTACGCCAGGATCTTCTTCAGGAAGAACGTCCTCATACCCGCGAACAAATGAAGCTGATGATGGCAGAAGACTCTTCCCTGATTCGTGCCGGCATTGAACGCGTCCTCAAAAGCGCCGGGTACACCTCTCTCGAGGTTTTTGCTGACGGCCAGGCATGTCATGATCGCCTGCTGCAGATCAGACAAGAAGTGGACAACGGTGCCAACCTGCGCGACCACCTGCAGCTGTTGATCACCGATATCGAAATGCCCAAAATGGATGGGCTCACCCTGTGCAAAAAAGTCAAGAACGACCCGCTCCTCAAGGGACTGAAAGTCATCCTTTTTTCATCGTTGATCAATGAACAGATGTCAGCAAAGTGTGACCTTGTCGGTGCCGATGGCTACGCCACCAAGCCTCAGATCCCCTATCTAGTCGAAATGATCGACGGAACCCTGGAAATCAGCAACTAAAAATTCAGTTCACAACAAGATGCAACAAAGGCGGTAGATTCATTTCTACCGCCTTTGTTGCATCTGTATTGTGTCCATAAATCCGCTCAGGCTTGTACTCCTTCTCGGAGCCCTCTTGCGGAGGAGGAAGCCATTACCCGGCTCGTGCTTTGGGTTAGTCCAGGCCGCGAACCGGGATCACCGCGTCCGGGTTCGGATGGAATACCCGCTGTACCAGCCAGATCGCCACGGTCAGCCCGATCCCGATGATGTCAGTCACCAAACCGCCCGAGATCATGAAGAGGGCCGCCAGAACCAAGCCGAAGCGGAGGAACCAGGCCGTGCGCTGCCCAAGGAACCAGCCCTGCACCCCCGCGGACAAGAGGAACACGCCGAACACCGCGGTCAGGCCCGTCTGGCCAATCTTTAGCCATGTACCGTCCATCAACAGCGCCGAGTTGTAGAAGAACATGAACGGGACGACAAAGGCGGCGATGCCGATCTTGAAGCTGGCAAAGCTCGTCTCCATCGGGTTTGCACCCGAGATACCCGCCGCAGCGTAACTGGCCAGGGCCACGGGGGGGGTGATGGCCGAAAGCACCGCGAAGTAGAAAACGAAAAAATGCGCGGTTAATAGCGGGATACCAAGCTGCACCAGGCCAGGTGCGACGACCGAGGCCGCAACCGCATAAGCCGCGGTAGTAGGCATGCCCATGCCCAGCAGAATCGCGATGCACATGGCGAAGAACAGCGCCAGAAGCTGGCTGACACCGGCCAGGTCGAGTAGCACCGACGAGAACCGCGCGCCGACACCGGTCAGCGAGATAACCCCCACGATGATGCCCGCACAGGCACAGACCGCGATGATCTGGATCGACATGATCCCGGCCAGTTCGAAAGCCTTGAGGATCGACCGCAGCCCCATTTTGTGGGGTGTCAGCCATGACACTACCGCCGCAGCGACAGTCGCCAAGGTGCCGGCACGGATCACCGAATAGCCCATGAAGAGCGCGACGATCAGGATGATGATCGGGATGAACAGATAAACCTGACGCGCAAGCTTGTTGAACTTGGGTACTTCATCCTCACTCATACCGCGCATGCCCAGCTTAGCCGCCTCGAAGTCGACCATGAAGTAGACCGACACGAAATAAAGCACCGCGGGAATGATCGCAGCGATGGCGATCTCCTGATAGGGGATGCCCGTGATCTCGGCCATGATAAAGGCCCCTGCCCCCATGATCGGCGGCATGATCTGCCCGCCCGTGGAGGCGGCCGCTTCGACCGCGCCCGAGGTGGTCGATCGATAGCCCACCTTTTTCATCAGCGGAATGGTGAGCGAGCCGGTCGCCACCACATTGCCTGCCGAGGTGCCATTGATCATGCCCATCAGGCCCGAAGCGAAGATCGCCACCTTGGCCGGGCCGCCACGGGCGCGCCCGGCGGCGGCAAAAGCGAAGTTCACAAAATAATCGCCCACCTTGGAGGCCTGCAGGAAAGCCGCGAAGATGATGAATAGAATAATATAGGTCGAGGACACCGCCGTTGTTGGCCCCAGGATGCCCGCATCCGAATAGACATTACCGAAGAAGCGCTGCCAGCTATAGGCGCTTTGCACGGCGAGGATGCCGGGCAGCAAATGCGCCACGAAGGTGTAGAGCATGAAAATGCCGGTGATGATGACCAGCGCCAGACCGGTGACGCGGCGGGTCAGTTCAAGGATCAACGCGGATCCGGCGGTCGCGGCAAAGGCGACGCCGATGGGGACAAAGGGTGTCCCGACCGAGTTGCGCGCGGCGGTGCCGTAGATGGCGACCAGATAGACCGCAACCGCGATACCACAGACGGCAAGCAGGATGTCTGAGACCCGAAAACGATTCCGTGGGGCCTTTTCGAGCCAACCCAGGACGATCCCGCCCAGAGTCGCCACCAGGAGAGGAACACCGAAATACCAGACTTCCTGAGTGTAAATGGGGGTCCCGGCAAAAGCAGGCCAGGTGATCAGGCCACCCATTTCCGGCAAGGTGCCAGAGGCGATGGTGTGGGCGAACCAGAAGCCGGCACCTACCGCCAGCACCGCAGGTAAAAACAGCAGATAGGCGATCTTGTCCCAAGGGCCACGTTTGGGGGTGTCGTCCTTTTCCGAGAACGTCATCGCGTTATAGACAACAAAGCCCAGGGCCAACGCGCCGGCGATGTGGACGATGCGGAAGTTCCAGGTCTCCATGGGGAATTGCGGCAGCAGCGGCACGGTGATACCAGTATAGTAATAGATCGACAAACCGTTCAGCGCCGCCATGTGGAACATCGCATAGAGTGCTGCAAAGCTCGCGACGATATTCATCCGCCAGCCGGTGAATATACGGCGGTTGCTTTCGATCGGCTCTTCGTCGATGCCCTCAGCAATCACGGCCTCGTCCGCTTGTGTTGAATCCTGAACCATTACACCTCCATGCTCTATACCAAAGCCGCCTTGGCCTTCGCGTCAGCGCTTCGTGTTAGAATGAAAACCGTACCTCCTCCATCACACCATATCGACGATGCGCGGGAGGTAAAAAACTGGGGCAGCGCACAGCCTGTCGCGCCGCCCCATTGGGTTTACTGTTTACTTGCCGTAGATCATACTGTCGGGAATATCTGCACCAGCGTTTTCCTTGAACCACTGGGCGGCACCTGGATGCCACTGAAGGACCTTGTTCTTGTCCCAGTTCTCTGGCAGCGTGGAGCGCGCGGCACGGTGAATGTTCACCATCCGTGCATTGTCGGACATCACCACATCAACGGCGGCATTGACAAAGCTTGTCGGCAGGTCGCATTTGGCGATGGCGAAGTTCCACATCGCGACAGAGCGAGCCGGTTCATTGAGGGTGGAATAGGTATTCGCCGGAATCTCGAAGGCAGAGACCGGGAAGGCTTCCATAATAGCGGCCTGCTCTTCCTCGGTGAACTCAATGATGTTCACGTCGGTCTGCACCTCAAGCTGGGATACGGCCGGAACGGGGATGCCGGCGGCAAAGGCGATGACGTCAAGCAGACCATCCTGGAGCTGGCTGCCAAGGTCGGACCAGCCGCCATTGCGACGGTCGAACTTCACACCAAGTTCTTCCATCATGCGTGGGAAGTAGGTGTCTGATGTCGATCCTGCCGGACCAAAACCGATGCGTGCACCATCCGGGATGTCCGCGATGGAGGTGATACCTGACGACGACAGCGCGGTCACCGAAAATGGGGTCTGGTACATCGGAAACATCGCGCAGGCGTTGTTCATTTTCAGGCCAGGCGCGATCGGGTTGGTTCCGCCCAGCGATTCCGCGGCTGGACCCATCGTGGTCATGCCAAACTGCACGTCACCGGTATGTACCAGTGCCATGTTCTGCATCGGGCCACCGGTGACTTCACCGCCACCGGAAACACCCAGCTCCTTGGCGACAAGATTCGCCCAGCCCGAGCCATAGGCAAAATAGGTGCCGCCCTGCGACGCAGTGCCCACAGTAAAGCTCTCAGGCCAGTCGCTACGGTCCATATGGCCATCAGCATTGGCTGGCGCCGGAACCGCACAGACCGCAATCACCATGGCCATAACAAACATTGATACGGTTAATCCTGCAGCAAACTTTTTGAATCGTGACATACTTTTTCCTCCTTGTGCTGGTTTTAGAACGCAATTTAAAATTGACGCTCTGTCGCTAAGCAATCCAGGTGCCAGTTCGCAATTGCTCCTGGATTTAAGTTTGGAGAGTGTAGTAGAGGCGGATTTGCATTGCAATCAATTTATTTTCGGGCCC
>Ga0102938_10002283_pt1 | contig 14533 bp, 13 predicted proteins | sample SalPonR2_B_D2_MG_FD_84516 | JGI IMG/M metagenome (GOLD analysis project Ga0102938, IMG submission 84516) | Salt pond soil microbial communities from South San Francisco under conditions of wetland restoration - Salt Pond MetaG R2_B_D2_MG | ecosystem: Environmental > Aquatic > Marine >...
CATCGTGAACCCGGCCGCCCAGGACGACCCCAACAGCCCCATCGCCGGCATGCCGGTTCTGGAATGCTGGAAGGCCAAGCAGGTCTTCGTGTCCAAGCGCGGGCAGGGGACCGGCTATTCCGGCATCGAGAACCCGCTGTTCTTCAAGGACAACACCCGCATGTTCTATGGCGACGCAAAAGCATCCCTCGATGCACTGCTGCCCAAGATCGACTAGGCGCGGCGGTGCTTGGATCGTGAACGACAAGGGCCCCCATCGCGGGGCCCTTTTTGTTTGGGGTCGATCCCGGTGTCGCTTCCGTGGCCTGGACGCGAGCTCGCCCCTGCCCACGCAGGCGTGAGCGCAACGGCACTGGACAACCCTGCCGCCGGTCCCATTATCCCGGTCATGTCGACACGCCGTCATTTCCTTGCCGCCACCTGCGCGGCCCTGGTCGCGCCCGGGATCATCCGGGCACAATCCGGTGACCTGCGGGCCGCTGTCGCCGCCCTTGCGCAGTTGCATTCGCTGCAGGTTCAGCGCGGTGATGACGTGATCTTTGCCGAAGCCCCCCGTGGCCCCGGGCTGGATCGCATGGCGAACATCAAATCCTGCTCCAAGAGCGTGGTTGCCCTGTTGCTTGGGGCGGCTCTGGACCGTGGTGACATTCCGTCGGTGACGGCCACCCTCGGCCAGGTCGCGCCCGGCATCGTGCCGCAAGGGGCCACGCCCGGTGCGGCCGACATCACGATGGAAGACCTGGTGACCCTGCGTGCGGGCCTGGAACGCACCTCCGGCGCGAACTACGGCGGCTGGGTCAGGTCCCGCAACTGGCTGGCCGATGCGCTTGGCCGCCCGATGGTGGCCCGGCCGGGCGGCCGGATGCTGTATTCCACGGGAAGCACCCATATCCTGGGGGCCGCCCTGGCCGAGGCGACGGGCCGGACCCTGCTGCAACAGGCCCGCGAACGCCTGGGCGCGCCCCTCGGGATCGAGATCCCCGGCTGGACGCGCGACCCGCAAGGCTACTACCTGGGTGGCAACGAGATGGCGCTACGTCCCACCGCCATGCTGAAGATCGCCACCCTCATGCGCGACGGGGGACGGTTCGATGGCCAGCAGGTTGTCTCGCAAGACTGGATCACCCGGTCGCGCGTGGCGCGCACCCGGTCGCAATGGTCGGGACTTTCCTATGGATATGGCTGGTTCCTGTCGCCGTCGGGGTACACGCTTGCGCGCGGCTATGGTGGCCAGATCATCGCGGCACATCCGGACATGAACCTTGCCGTCGCGATCACCTCGGATCCAACCCTTCCCGCACGTTCCGAGGGGTATTTTGGCGACCTGATGCGATTGCTGGATGGTCCCGTCCTGGCCGCGGCCTGACGGTCCCGTCCATGTCTTCAGGATCGGGCTTGCCGCGCGATGAGGGTGGCAAGCCTGCCCTCGACCTGAGTTCTCATCGGGCCGGGGCGTGGTGCGTCGCGCAGCGTCGTGAACCAGTGTTCGGGCGGGTTGCGACCGGCCGAGGCCTTTTCCCATTTGAGTGCGCGCAGGACCTCTTCGGCATCCGGGGTGACGCGGTCGGGGATGTCATGGCCATTCAAGGTGGCCCAGATCCCGGTCCAGAGCCGGCCCACCGACCACGGGTTGTAGCCACCACCGCCGAGAACCAGCAAACGCGGCGCGCCAAGCGCCATCAGCCCCCGCAACACTGCCCAATGGGCGTTGTTGGACAGGCTCAGGCGCGACAAGGGATCTTCGGTCACCGCATCGGCGCCGCATTGCAAGACGATGGCATCGGGTTCGAACGCCGCCACCGCCGGCAAGATCAGGCGCTCGCGGATCGCCTCCATCTCGGTATCGTTGAACCCGCGCGGCACCGGCAGGTTCACGCAATTGCCGCCGCCATCATCCTCAAGCCTGCCGGTAAACGGCCAGCGCCGGTCCTCGTGCACCGAGATCAGCAGCGTGTCGGGATCGCCCGCGAACCCGTCCTCGACGCCGTCGCAGTGATGGGCGTCGATATCCACATAAGCGATACGCCGCGCGCCCGCCCGGCGCAGCGACAGCATCGCCAGAACTGGGTCGTTGAGATAGCAAAACCCGCCCGCGCGATCGGGAAATCCGTGATGCGTGCCGCCGCCGGGGTGATAGATCACGCCGCCCTTGGCCAGCAATTCGCCCGCCAGCAGCGATGCCCCGGCCGCCGTGGCGGGGCGGCGGAACATCTCGGGGTAGATCGGATTCGACACGGTGCCAAGACCGTGGCGCGCGCGCACATCATCGGTGACGGCCTGATCGGCTTCGGCCTTTTGCAGGGCGGCGACGTAGTCGGGGGTATGCCAGACATGCAAGGCGCGCGGCTTGGCGCGCGGGCTGGTTCGATACTGCGCGGGGGGCAGCCACCCCATTGCGCGGCTCAGGTCCATCACCGTGGACACGCGCGGCACCCGCAGCGGATGCCAGGTGCCATAGCTGGACCCGCGGTAGATCTCGGAGCCGAGGAAAAGCGGGATGCTCACGCCGACAAAAGCGCCTCGATCCGGCCCAGGATGCGCCCACCCATTGGGTCGGCGATCGATCCGAATGTGGCCACGACCTCACCGTCGGCGTTCAGCAAGATCTTGTTGAAATTCCATTGCGGCACGAACCCCGCCGTCCGGCGCACCCATTGATAGAAGGGGTGGGCATCGCCCCCCCGCACCGACGTGATCGTCGTCATCGGCAGGGTCAGGTTGAAATTCAGGTCGCAGAATTCGGCTACGGCCGCGTTGCTGTCGAGTTCCTGCGCGAAATCGTCCGAAGGCACGGCCAGAACCGCCAGCCTGTCGGGCCCAAACCGATCCTGCAGCGCCTGCAGCGCGTCATATTGCGGGGTAAAGCCGCATTGCGACGCGGTGTTGACCACCAAGACGGGATGCCCGCGCCAGTCGGCCAGATCGTAGGATCCGCCATCGATCGACTCAAAGGAAAACGCCTCGGTCGCGCGGCCCGGGGTCGGGGTTGCGGCCAGCGTCAGCCCCGACAAGGGCAGGGCTGCGGTCATCTGCAGGAAATTGCGCCGTTCCATATTTCGTGCACTCCCATGGGTGAGACCTTTAGGTATTTCCGCACGGCGTCGCGTCAAGCAGGCTTTGCAAGGTGAGGTCAGCCATGGCATAACAGCACGCCATGGCCAAGAAAAACGCAAATCAGGTTCCGCTGCGCATCGCAGGCGCCAGCAAACGCGAAACGCGCACGCAGTTCGCGGCGCTTCCGTTTCGGCGCAAGAAATCCGGGGTCGAGATCTTGTTGATCTCGTCGCTGGACAGCGGGCGCTGGATCATCCCCAAGGGCTGGCCGATGGATGGCATGACGCCCGCCGCCGCCGCCGCCCAGGAAGCCTGGGAAGAGGCGGGCGTGCGCGGCAAGACCTATCAGGGCTGCCTTGGGCTGTTTTCCTATTCCAAGTGGTTCGACCAGGAAATGTCGTGGCCCTGCATCGTCGCGGTTTTCGCGGTGGAGGTGGACCGGCTCGAGGATCAGTATCCCGAAGAGGGTCAGCGCAAGCGCAAGTGGCTGACCCCCAAGAAGGCCGCGGCCAGGGTCGAAGAGCCCGAGTTGAAACAGATCATCCTGAATTTCGATCCGAAACTGCTGCGCTGACAGGCGTGCTTGAAGCGATCGAACAACGGCATATTTGAATATCCATGATCCGCTACAGTCTAAAATGCGCCGAAGGGCATGAATTCGACAGCTGGTTTCAGTCGGCAGCGGCCTTTGACGCGCTGGTCGACAAGCGGCTGGTCAGTTGCGCGATCTGTGGCGGCGACAAGGTGACCAAGGCCATCATGGCCCCGCGCGTCGCCTCGAAGGATGGCGACAGCGCGGTCGCGCCTCCGGCGTCGGCCCCCGATCAGCAGCGCCCTTTGGGCCAGGCCGCCCCCCATCCGGCGGAACAGGCGCTGCGCGCGATCCGTGAACACCTGGAAAAGAATTCCACCTATGTCGGGGGACAGTTCGCCAGGGAAGCGCGCGCGATGCATCTGGGCGACGCAGAGCAGCGCCCGATCCACGGGGAGGCGAACCCGGACGAGGCCCGCGCCCTGATCGAGGATGGCGTGCCGATCGCACCGCTTCCGATCCTGCCCCCGAACAAGACCAACTAGACGCCCGCAGGCGGCGTGATGCCCATCTGGCGCAATTCCTCGGCCTCGCGGGCGTCACGGGCCTGTTCCAGCCGGCTGACCGATTGTGCCACGGCCTTGGCGATGGCCGGGTCGGGTACGCCCCTGGCCTGCATGTCGGCCACCATCTTCTTTCCCGCCGGGGCAAGAGGTTGGGTGAACAGCAGGTCATCCAGCGCGTCATAGGGCACCTCGGCCGCCCGGCCGAGCGCTGCCATGGCCTGCGCCCAGTGCGGGCTTGCGCGCAGGGTCTCCAGCCGCGCGCGGTGCCAGCGGCGCGTCGCATCATGACGGCGCGCAAGGTCGCGATCCGTCAGCCAGTCCGCCACCTGGGCCGCCACCCGCGCGGACCAGCGCGACAGCCCCGGCAGATCGACCTCGTTGCGGTCGAACACGGCGAAATAGGTGGCGTCGTATTTGTCTGGCTTGAGGTTCACGTTGCCCCGGTCGCCGCGAAGCATATACGCCTCGCGGCTTTGCACCGCGAAATGGGCGATCTCGGCCAGGTCGCGGCCCAGCGTGGCCGCCGACCCGCGCCAGCCATCGGCCATGAAGCTCGGCGGAAGGGGGACGCCCGATCCGTTCACCCAGCCAAGCGATTTGAGGCGCGCCATGCGCTCGCCATCGCGGCGCGCGCCCTTGATCGTGGGGCGGTGGATGCCGAGTTTCACATCCGCATAGGGGCGGAACAGCGTCTTGACGCCCCATCCCTTGCGAAACCCGTCGGGCGCACCCCGGCGGAACTGGCCCAGGACAGGGTCGTCGGACCAGTCCACCAGGCCATTTGATCCCATCATGCGCCAGTTGATCGCCACGCCGCCCGTATCCTCGGGACAGGCCGCGATCAGATCGCTGATGCGACCCTCGCCGGTTTTCACATGCACGAATTCATCGGCATCCATCACGATCAGCCAGTCGGTCGCCAGAAGCGCGGCGTTGCGCTGGCCAAGGGTCAGGGCGTGGGGCTGCGGCTTCTTGCCGGGTGGCACGTCATTGGGCAGGTGCCGGCACAGGCCCATCTCGGCCAGACGGTCCAGAACCGCATCGGACCCGTCCCGGCAGTCGTTGCTGTAGATCCAGATCCGGTCGAATCCGATAAGGTGGTGATAGGCCAGCCATTCCAGGATGCGCGGGCCTTCATCCTTCATCAGGGTCAGGATGCTGAAGCCGCCCATCGGATCACGCAGCCCCGATCGGGGCCGGGATCGGGGGCTGGTCACGCAAAAGGCCGCCGGCGGCGTCCAGCGCCGTTTCCTCGGCCTCGGTCAGGCTGTGCAGGCGATCATAGAGCGCGCGGTACCCGGCCTCGGGCGCCTCTTGCGCGGCGATGGCCGCAATGCGGTCCTTCAGGGGGCCGGCAAACCCGTGCGCGCCCGCGCGCCAGTCCATCTTGGCCCGCCAGCGGTCATAGCCGGGGGCCACGTAATGGATCAGGTAGGCACGCTCGTCCGCGCCCCAGACCGGGCCTTCGATGGCGGTGCCGGCGTGATCCACGGCCCAGTGCAGTTTCAGCCGGATGTCGGCCTGGCCGGCGCGGTGGATGGATTTGCCTTCGGGGTGGCCCACAAGCCCGTGGCGCGGCCGGAACAAGGCGGCATCCGCACCGTAGATCTCGTTGACCTCCGCCCTTGAAACGGGCCTGCGAAAGGCCTCCCGTCCATCGGCCAATGTCACCTGCTCGGCGCTGAGAACGCGGATGGTCGTGGTGTTTTCGGGCACCTCCGCCAGCGCGGCGGGCAGGGGGCGGTCCTGCACCCACATCAACTCGTCCGCGTCCAGGACCAAGATCCACCCTTCGGCAACCTCGGCGTAGGCACGGTTCATCACCGCCCGTTGTCGGCGGGTGAACCGGGCATCGGGCGAGAGGCCGATCGACGCCCAGAACGCATCGGTGCAGGGCCGGATGTCGATGCGCGGATCGCCCGCAAACGCCGCGCTCGCAGGATCATCGGGGTCATCGAGGAACACGATGATCCGCGCGGCCCCCTGTCCGAGATGCCAACGCAGGAACCGGTCCAGCACGGGCAGGGGTTCGCGTGCGATGGTGACGATGGTCAGTGGAACGGGCGTGGCGGTCATGGCTCAGACCAGCCCGGCAAAACGCTCGGGGATGCGCACCGGCAGCCCCTGTTCGCCCGCGCGCGGATCATTTGAGGCGCGCGGGCGTTTGGCCGGTTCCCCATCCGGTTCATAGGGGAATTGCGCAAACGCGATGGCGCGGGCTTCGACGAAATCCATGCACGCGCCCAGATCCCCGCCCGCGATGACGTTCAGGCGGTCGGTCTGGTGTCCGACAAAGCTCCGGTGTTGCGCGGTGGCGCTGCCGCGCGCCTCGAACCGGTCCTGTGCGATGGTCTGGTCGGCCAACGCCATGTGAAACAACACGAAATGATCGCTCATGCGCACCGGCCGGTTGAGCAGACGATGCGCCCCTCCCGCCCAATTGTTCCAGCGCGAAATGACGAAGGGCTTGGTGTATCTGTCGGCCACGTATCCGAACTGACGCTGTCCCAACAACGGCGCAGTCCGGTCGAGCGGCACCCGTTCGGACCGGTCCTGCACCACGTCGATCCCCAGTGCGAAGACATACCCGACCTCACCCAGTTCCTCCAGTGCGGTGGGCCAGTCCAGGCCCGCCTCCGGGTCGATCACGACATATTCGTCGCAATCGCCCCGGATGACATATTGGTAGCGTTTGCGCAGCTTGTTGGCGTGCTGGGACATCGCCTTGGCCATGAAGCGGTCGTTCTTGATGCGCCGCCGAGGGGCATCGAGCAAGATCTCGGTGTGGACCCCGGTCAGATCGACATCGGGTTCCCAATCATCGCCGTCGATCACGACATACAGGTTATCGTGCCCGACGATGGCGCCATAGTGCCGGATCCATTTCTCGAGGAAAAAGGATTCGTGGCGCACATGGGTCAGGGCGCAGGCGAATTCCTTGGCCATCGGGCTCTCCCTAAACCTCGTGGCGCTGCAATGGCACGCCCATCTGCTGCTCGGCGGAGGCCACGGCCGCGATCATTTGTGCATTGGACGGCGCGGTCCAGCCCGCGGCGCTCGGGATGAACCCGGTGTCTGCCAGGGTCTTGCCGATTGTCTTGAAGTCGAGGATGGCCTGGGTTTCGCGTTTGACCACCCGTTTGTCGCGGGGGTGGAAAAACCCGGTCACCGCCTCGATCCGCACCGGGTCGATGTCGGCGAACATGCGGAACTGGCGGATGTAGTCCTCGATGTTGTTGGACGGACCCCGGTTCAATATCGCAACACGTGCCTCGGGCGAGACGACCATCGCCGCCAGATGCAGCGCCGAGCCGTCAAGCGCCACGATCCGGCGGGCGGCCTTCCACGTGGCCAGCTGCGTTTCGACGGTTTCGTCCTGAGGGTGAAAGATCGTGTAACCGGCCTTTTCCATCAGCGCTTCGATGCGGTCCTCGAACATCACCGATCCGCGTTTGGACGGCAGGCGCGCGCGCGAAACGTAAATGTCCGCCGGGCCATCCGGCGCGATGTCACGGCCCAGGTTCTCGCGCATCCACTTGCGGTATTCCGGGCGGCCTTCCATCATCTCTCCCATGCCGAACCCGGGCGGAGGCGTGGCCAGTTCGTCGATGATGACCGGCTTTTGAGGGACGCGGATCTGCAGATGCTTGAGTCCGAGAGCATGGAGCGTCGGCAACATATGACGATATTGCCGCCGCTCGTGGTGCAACTGCTGCTTGGGGTAGAACACGATACCCCTTAGGCCATCCAACGCATCCAGCGCCCAAAGCCGTGTGCTGCTTTCCACAAGGAAATGCCCGAAATGCCCGTAGAAAAGGCCCCCGAACATCCATTTCCCCTCAAGCCTCTCGATCTGGTCGAACGCGTCGCTGGGTGGAATCGGCGGCACGGTGATCGGTCCGCCGCTGTATCGCCAGCAATGCCCCTCGGGCATGAAGGCGTCATGGCGATCGAACAGGCCTGCGGCGCGTTTGGCCCCGCGCGGCGGGTTTTCGCCCCAGGGCACCAAGACCACGTCCCGATGGAAACCAGGAACCCACCCCGTCGGGGCGCTGCTGTCGAAGTCCAGCGGCATCTCGATATCGTGGTCCCCTTGTTCCGGCATGGCCGCCATCACTTTTCCAGCGCCAGTGCCGGGTCGATCCCGACCTCCTGGCACATCCGCCAGACATAGGAGTTCTCCAACGGCGGGTTGCGGCGCCACCAGGGCTTGGTGCCGTTGGTGTAGAGGTGGACCGAAACGGTCTCATCGGTAAACCAGCCCTCGACCCGCCCGTGGGGGTCGAAAAAGATATCGTTCAGCTGGAACGGCACCGGGTACAGCACATCGGGCGTCATCGCCTTTTCGAAGTCTCCGGTCTGCTGAGCGAAATAGGTGAAAGCCTGCGGGCCAAAGGCCGTGCGCTCGGTCTTGTAGATCTTGACCGCATGGGGCAGCGACGCATTCTGACGGGTGATCTTTCTGCGCTGGTTCTTGTTCCACCACGGCGGGCACTCTGGCAGGTTGTCGTAGTAGTCCAGCAATTGGTCCATCAGTTCGCAGTTCTGCGGCAGGCCCACGACCCCGCAGTTCAACGCGCCGCGCATGCCGTGACCGGCAAAGATCCATTCCCATTCGTCGGGAAAGGGTTTGTGGCAAAACGCATCGCAATCGATCCAGATGGCGCCGGTTTTCTGGATCATCTTGTAGCGAAACACGTTCGACAAGAAGCTGGCCGAGGTCTGTTCGACGATATCCATCGGGATATCCATGATGTCGGTGGCGGGCTTGACGACGACACCCTCGGGGGCATTCGTCACCTTGTCGGTGCAGTACAGGGTCACCGGGTGGCCATGCCGCAGATGCGATTTCAGGCACAGCTGGTTGAGGTATTGCAGGCTCTCTCCGATCCAGAGGGAGGCGACGGGACGGCGGTTCAGCTCCACGCTATTATCACCTTGTTCATGATCTGCTCAGGTCCGGCGGCTTTTGTGGCCGCCTGGTTCTTGTGCCCACATTTTCCCTTATTTCGGTGCGGGTTGCAAAACCTTTCCTGTCGGGGAACGGGTGGGGCGCGCAAACTGTGGGCAAGCGGACTCACTGGATCTTGGCAAACCGCGCCTTCGCCGCGTCCGGCATCGGCGCAAGCGGCACCTTTTTGATGCGACGCGCCCCGGTCGTGTTCTGGAGCATCTGATAGGCGGTCTTGCGCAGTTTCGCCTCTTCCAGAAAGGCCCAGTGGCGGTAGTGAACGGTGCAGATCGCCCGCGTCTTGGGCAGGGTCTTGTGTCGCATGCGTCCGCCCAGATAGAAATTCTGCTCTTCCGGCAGCGGGTTCCATGTCAGGTCCGCCCGCTTGATCGCAAGCGGCAGGCTCAACTGGTCAAGATAGGGTCGTTTTTGGGGCACGCTGTCCAACGCGTCGATCCGCAGGGCCGTGTCCATCCATACCTCGGCAAAGCTTTGCCCGGCCGCGTTGCGGTGATCCTCGGGAAAGTAGACGACGCCCGAGCTGAAATATGGAACAACCAAGGGTTTCTTCTTTCGCATCAGCTGGATGCGTTCCGTGGGGAAGGGCATCTCGAGATGTCGATAGATCTCATCCCAGATCGACTGATCGGCCCATCCCATCGACGTGGCCGGCGAGCAGGCCACGTGCCCGTCCTTGAACCAGGTCGAGATGTCCTGATCGCGCACAAAGATGATGTCACTGTCGAGAAATCCGGAAAACGCCGTCTGTCTTGGTTCCAGGCAGGCCAGGAGCTTGTTGCCATGCGGATACGGCGTGCGGAATTTCCCGTCGGTCTCGAATGTCCGCACTTCGCAGCCGAGACGGGCGAGTGTTTCGATGACCGCCGGATCCAGCTTGTCGCGCCGTTCGGCCGGGCAGTAGCCGACCAGTTCGATATCCGGGTCGAGATGTTCCCGGATCGAGGCCGCGAGGTAGCAGGCCTTGTACTGGTATCCCGGCGCCTCAACGATAAAGAACAACGTCAATGATCGTGTCACGATCCTGCCTCATCTACCAGCGGGAGGTTGGTTTCCGAACTTTCGCATCCGCAAGCCAACCGGCGCGTGAATATGACTTCTCAATAGCTTAGCCGCGCGTTTTCCGTCGTCCAAGCCTGCAACTGGGCGCCCGGTGATGTGTTGCCCCGATGCACTGACGGGCCCAGGCATCAGGGCAGGCGCAGTTGACCGGCCACGTCATGACCGTCGGGAACCCCCTCGATGTCGACGATCGACAATCCCAACCTGATCCGCCGTGTGCCGTGCCCCAGGTCGTGGATCGCCGGCGCGCCGGGCCACGCGCCAAGGTCATAGATCTGTGCCCCGTCCCAACCGTGGATCACCGTCACCCCGCCCCAGGCGATGCGGAACCGTTTCGCCCCCGCCTCGGGCGTGATGCGGGTTATGCCGGTGCCCACATGCACCTCGTGATCGCCCTGTCCAAGCGTCAGCAGGTTGCGGCCTGGTCCCGTGTCGATGGTCGAGGCCCCTTCGCCGTCATGGATGATGTCATTGCCATGTCCGCCGTAGATGTTGTTGCGCCCCGAATAGCCATGGATCACGTCGTCGCCGGTGCCGCCGTCCAGCGTATCCCGCCCCGGACCGCCATGCAGCGTGTCATTGCCCGCCTCGCCATAAAAGGCGTGCCGCCGGTTGGCCTGTTTGGCCTTGGCGATCATCAGGTCGTGGCCAGCCCCGCCATGAAACGTCGCGCCGCCGTGTTTGGGCCCGATCATCACGTCGTCGCCATTGGATCCGCGCAGGTCGATTTCCACCCGTTCGGAGGTTTCGAAGTCTATGGGGCTGTCGGGATGGGCCACGATCTTGAGGGTCTTGCCCGTCTGCCCGTCGCTTTCGCTGCGTGACACGACGGTGGCGATGCGGATCTTTTCCACGTGCGGCGGGCAATGCAGGACATAGTCGTCGGGCCCTGCCATGTACCAAAGCGTATCGGTGCCGCCATCCTTGTCCTCGCGGATCTTTTCGGCATCGGACCCATAGGCCCAATAGTCGTTGTCGCCGCGCCCGCCCGCCAGAATGACCGATCCGTCCACCGCCATCATCGCGTTCACGCCATCGGCGGGGTTTTCATGCCCGCGCAGATCCAGCCCCAGCGCCAGCGCCCCCTTGACCAGTTCGGCGCGCAGAAACTCCATGGGCGCGCTGTCGACCAGGTTGGTCGTCTCGCCGGGGTCGGCCTCGATGTCGTAGACATGCTCTTCGCCGTTGGGATACCGGAAATAGCGCAGGTGCCGGTAGCCCTCGACCGAAGGCCGCACCGACAGCGTGCCGAACACGCAGGTGACCGGCGACCACTGGGCGTCATAGGTGCCGAACCTGTCATCGATCAGCGGCAACATCGATTGCCCCGAGGTCCAGTCGGGCCGGGGGGGCAGGCCCGCAAGGTCCATGATCGTCCTGGGAATGTTGTGCAGGCTGACGGGCAGGTCGATCTCGATGCCCTCATCCATCGAGGCATGCCAGATGCCCAACGGGATATGGGCGGCGCTGTCCCACTGGCTCATCTTGTGGAAACTGTCGTGATTGCCGAGGTTGAACCCGTTGTCGCTGAGGAACACGACGGTCGTGTTCTGCCCCAGCGCCGAGGCCTCCAGCGCATCCAGGAACCGCCCGATTTCATGGTCGACATGGCTGATGGCGGCGAAATAGGCGCGCACCACCTGTCGCCATGCCTCGTCGCCGGCCTTTTCGGGGGTCCATTGACCGTTGGCGATATAGGCGGCCTCGTAGACCGCGAAACCGGGTTGGGGGCCGTGGTAATCCGCCTCTGCCGCGATCTTTGGCCATTCGATCCGGGCGGGATCGTACTGGGCATAGAACCGGTCGGGCGCGATCAGGTTGTAGTGGGGGTGCTTGAAGCCAAGCTGGATCAGGTGCCGCCTGTCGGGGTTCGCCCGGCCCAGGAAATCAATGGCGTTTTGCGCCACCCAGAAATCATAGAACCTGTCATCCTGGCTGCCGTCATCGTCGGGATGGTTCACCCCCTTGATGCCCGGCCCGCGATCCAGATAGGCGTGCACGCCCTTGCGGCGGCCCCTGTCCTCGGCCTCGGGTTCCTCGTGGAACAGAAGCCGCCGATATGCCTCGGGCATGGGTTTGTAATTGCTGTCCACCTTGCCGGTGGTGAAATTGTAGAACCCCGCCCGGCGCAGGTCGTAGTGCCAGGCCTTTTCCGGGCGGTGAACGTCGCGCCAGAACCGGTTGAGATCGACAAGACCCGACCGGAACGGGCTGATCCCCGTCGCCAGTTCCGCGCGGCAGGGCGCGCATAGCGGCACCGTCGCATAGGCGTTGGTGAACCGCGCCGCGCGCGCCATGAACCGGTCGAGGTTCGGGGTCTGGATCGTGATCCCGAAGGTGTCGCGCCAGGTGAAGACATCGATCATGTCATCGACCCAGATCACGCACAGATTGCCGCCTTCGACCGCATCGGGGGTAAAGGCCATCAGCTGTCCCTCACCCAAAGATGAAAGCGCTCCATCGCGCGCAGGGTCGCACGGTCCTCGGCGGCGTCGGACCCCGGAACGCAGCGGCCGGGCCAGACCCAGACATCGCAGATCAGCGCCCCGCCAAGCGTTTTCAAAAGACCCGGGCGCTGGTTGCGGCACCCGATGAACAGGCTGGCGGATCCCGTCAGGACCTGTGCGCGGGCCTGTGTTCGGGCCGTGGGGCCGCCGAAAACGGACACGCTCAGCCTGTCGCCGGCAAGGCCCCCCATGACCAGGCGCGGCGCATCGCCGGCGGGGACGGGCAGGGTGAGCTCGACCAGGTCCTTGTCATCCTTGACGGTCAGCATGCCGCCCGCCTCTGACACGAACAGGTAATTCTCGTTGGGCGTCTTGCGGGCCGCGCCGCCGGTATTGAGCGTCAGGACCGTGCGCGCGTCGCCCTCGTGCGGGGGCAGGTAGCGCAGCGCGAAAGTGATCTGCGCCGCCTCGGGCGCGATTTCGTCCACCACCATGCCGCAATGCCGACCGTCACGCAGCTGCAGTCCGGTCAGATCGCCCGCCTCGCCGATCAGGCCGTTGCCCTCGTTCGGATCGGTCGGCAACGCGGTGCGCGGTCCCATATGCGGGGCCCACGCCGTCACCGCCCCGGTGCGCCCGTCGGCCTGAAGCCCCGAACCAGCCCACCAGCACACGCCGCATCCCGCCAGATCATCGGCCAGCGCCGCATCGGGCGCATCGCACAGCGCGCCGGGCGGCAGGGCCTCCGTCAGCTCAATCATGCGCACCGTCCGTGACCGGCAAGATCGCGGGCAGGGCCCACCGATGCAGGGTCGCGCCCGTGGCACTGGCCAGCGACCAGCCATCGCGCACACCCCCGGGGCCGCCTGCCGCATAGGCCAGCCGCAGGTCCGTGCCTTCGGGCCGGGCGCTGCAGCGGATCAGCAACGCCTGTGGGTCGTCGGGCGCGATCGTGATCGTTTCGATCGTGGCGGACCCTGCATTCAGCAAGGCAAATCCATGGGTCGTGCCCGCCGGTTCCAGCACCAGGTCGCCCTCGGCCTGCAGTGTGACGCGCAAGCTGCGCCCATCGCCCGGCTCGCGTTCTGCCAGAAACAGCGTCGGGCATCGCCAATCCGCCCCCGCCGAGAGTGCGGCGGCGGTCATCTCTGCCATCTGGATGCGCGCCTCTTCGGTCGGGCGGTCGTAGCGGTCGAGCGCGAACATGTAGGACGGCGCGGAATGGATCAGCCTGTGATCGCCATGGTTCCACGCCAGTTCCCATTGGCCTGCCAGCACCGCCTCGGCCCCGGGCCCGGTCAGCCCCGCCTCGAACCGCGCCACGAAGAGCGGCTTGTCATAGCCAAGCGACCAAAGCCCGTCGCCAATGCGTTGCATCGTGGCCAGCATGCCGTCCCGATAGGCCGTGGCGTCGCCAGACAGATCCTCGAGCGCGAAATCAAGGCAGACGGCCAGCAGTTTCGCCCGCTTGCCCATGCGGGCGGCGGCGGATTTCAGGTTGCCCGCCGCCACGAGCAGGTTTTCGACCGCGCGCCCGGCGGCCAGCGCCCCGGCACTGGCCGAGCCATCGGTCTCGACGCGGGCAAAGATCAGGGGCAGGGGGGCGAATTTCTCCATCTGCCAGCCAAGGATCGTGTCGGCGACCAGCGCCTCGTGGGTGCGTTCGCGCAGGCCTTCCAGGCGGTCGGTCTCCACCGCCTTGTCCACGCCCGCATGGCCCACCGCGCCGATGTCGTCCTGAGGCGCCACCACGTGATGGGGAAAGGCCGGCGCACCCGCGCTGGCCAGCGCCGCCCGCGGACCGCCAAGGCCGAGGATCCCCAGAACCGGCCCCGGACCGTCCCCCAGGACCGTGCCGCCGTCCAGGTGCCGCCGGAACCCGCGCACGCCCTGCGCACCGGCC
>Ga0102938_10002284_pt1 | contig 14533 bp, 13 predicted proteins | sample SalPonR2_B_D2_MG_FD_84516 | JGI IMG/M metagenome (GOLD analysis project Ga0102938, IMG submission 84516) | Salt pond soil microbial communities from South San Francisco under conditions of wetland restoration - Salt Pond MetaG R2_B_D2_MG | ecosystem: Environmental > Aquatic > Marine >...
AATGATTCTGAGACCACGCTGGCGCTGCTTCTGGTCTGCGGGGCGGACGTCTGGCTCACTACGCCCGAGTATCCCCTGGAAGCCAGCGGCACGTCGGGCCAGAAAGTGGGGCTGAATGGCGGCGTAAACCTCAGCGTGCTCGATGGCTGGTGGGACGAGGGCTACAGCGGCGACAACGGCTGGGGTATCCAGCCGCGGGATACACACACGGATTACGACCAACGCCTGGACGAAGAAGCCAGCGATCTGCTGAGCATTATCGAACACGAAGTGCTGCCCACGTATTACCGGCGAGATGGCGGCGGCCACTCCACCGACTGGGTGGCGATATCGAAGGCATCCATGATGTCGATCATCCCGCGTTTCAACGCCCAGCGGATGTTGCACGATTACATCACCCAGCTCTACCAGCCAGCCCATAGCCAACGCCGCAAGCTGGAGGCCAACGGCGCCCAACTCGCGCGCGAACTGGCGCATTGGAAACAAAAAGCCCGGCAGGCATGGCCCGGCGTGAGCATGCAGTTGATGCTGCAGCCGCCCGCCCACCTTTACCACGATGACACGATACTGCTGCAGGTGCGGGCCAACCTCAACGGGCTTGCAGCCTCGGATGTGCGGCTGGAATGCCTTTTCGGCCATCCGGCCACTGACGGGGAGATTGACGTTGCCCAGGTGGGACAGCTTGTCCCCACGGGTCAGGACGGCGACTGGACGGAGTTCCAGATTGAACTGACACCCCGGATTGCAGGCCTGCAATACTATAAACTGCGCATGTATCCGTTCAATGCAACATTAAGCCACCCGTTTGAATTGGGGTGCATGATCTGGATTTAAAATGCCGCGGCAGTAAACCGACCGACACGCGGCCAGCGGCTCAACGATGCGCTGCTAGGTGGCGCTGCCACCGTGGGTTGCCAGCAGGACAATCAAGAAGAGAAAAATACAGGACATAATCACGGTATCGAGAATACCCAGTGTATGGTCTTCCTCCAGCAAGGAGGACAGTGTGTAGAATGTTGGAAACAGGAACAACAGCAACAGAACATGCGCGACTGAAAAGTCCAGTGGCAAGTCGGGATGCACCGTACCCACAATAGCCTGATATAGCGAGATACACAGCAGCGTAAAAGGAAATACCAGGAACATCACCTGGGAGATGCCGCCGAAGGCATTGGTCAGCGCAATACCGTATTCCTGCTTGCAGTGCGATTGCCAGAGAATCACGTACTCGCTCATGCCCGCGAACAGTGCCAGTATCAAGGCGGTGAGGATCGGGTTGAACTGCGTGTCACTGAGCATGAAAGCCGCAAACTCCGACACCTGATGACCACCGAAGAAGGCACCCAGAGCACCAATGAGAAACAACGCGGCAATGGCAAACAGCCTGGTAGGCCTGATATTTTCGTAAACAATGTCCAGCCGCTTCTCTATGTCGCTGGCGGACATATCGAGATTTTCGCGCACTGCGGCCTCTTCTTTCGCATAACTGGTGGTCAGCTTGTACAGGTATACGGCGAAGATCAGCAGCAGTATCAGGCTGACAAACCCGAGGTCGATGGCGCTAAAACTGCTCTTGGCCTGTCCGGAGGCCTTGAAGGTCAGAAGGACCAGCCCGAGTATCAGCCCCATCGCACCACCGCCAATGAGAATCTGTGTTCCGGCCTCGGTAATCGGTATCGGCATCAGGAACTTCCCATGTATGTCCTTGGGCAGGAAAAAGGAGTAAAGGCTGAATACGAGGGCATTGTTGTAAATGGTAATCAGGGCAATCATGAACGCCATACTCGGACTGATGGGGATGACAAATGCAATCACTACCAACTCGGGTATCGTGGAGATAATTTCGGCTACGGTGCCCGCCGTGTAATGGTTCCAGTGAAACCGCGCGGCCAGCCGTTCAGTTGCGTTAACCAGTACCTCGCAGGCAGCCATCAAGATGACAAAACCGCTGGTGATCTGCAGTCCTGCCAGCAAGAGTGACGAAACCCCGATATCGACACGCGACAGATAGCCATGTACCGCAAACAGGGCAAGCCCCGCGAGCAGTCGCTGCAGCCATGGCGGCGCCGCGCGGAACCGGTAGATAGTGCCGACCTTGAGCACTGACAGCCGGTCAGGATCAATACCCTGCTCGCGCAGTCTTGCATCGACCAGTGGCGTCGCCTCAGGCAGGCCCGCTGAAGCTATGCTGTGTTTGTGTTCCGGCGTTCTCACTGGCAGGCATATCCCGGTTGAATTCCCTGTCGCCAGCTTAGCCCGTCTTCACTTACAAAAGCCAAGCCTATGTCTCGCCCAGACCCTGTCTATATACTGGGCGCATGCACACACTTTTGCCCGACCGCGATCCAGTGGCATGCACCGCCATAAGGCAGGGAGGGCAATCCATCGGGCAGGTGGAACAGGCCCGGCAATGAAGTACGCTGCGTATGCGCCAGTTGGTCCCCGGGCAGGGCTTTGACAGGCTGCTCAAACGCGGGTAGCTATCGTATCGAATTAAGAAGCGCGGGAGCAAAAGAGTGAGATAGTGTGCTTAAGTTCCCAGAAGCAAAAATATAATTCGACATACCTGTTCAAAAAGCCACCAACTGCTGCCAAGTCGCACAAGTAATGGCTATATTACGTCGCTGGCGATATGTGAGTTTGGAGACACCCCCTCGCAATCACTACCGCGGAGACAGGGATGAATCCGAAAGCCAGCCCACCCAAACGAAACAACGACATCGAAGTTCTGCGTGCGATTGCAATCCTGTTTGTACTCGCACAGCATATCGTGCTGCTTCTGCCGGTCCATGTCTCCGCATTTGACGAGTACGGCACCTATTTTGGCCTGTGGACTGGTGTCGACCTGTTCTTCGTGATATCCGGTTATGTGATTACGGTTTCGCTGGGCAAGCCACTCTGGGCAGATGATCACTACCTTGGCAGGCAGGCGGCTTATATGTTCTGGGTCAAGCGCATTTTCCGGCTTCTCCCCACCGCCTGGCTTTGGCTTCTACTGCCGCTGCTGATTCTTTTACTGCTGCCGCCAGACCCCGCACTTCCAACGATTACTGATGCGGCGCGGGGCGCCGCGGCCGCCATCTTGCAACTGCACAACGTTTACCAACCGCTCTGCAATGAGTTTGTAGGTAGAGCGGAGTGTTCTCCGCAGTTCGCATTTTCCTGGCATTACTGGAGCCTGTCTCTGGAAGAACAGTTCTATATTGTTTATCCCTTGTTGCTGCTTACACTCAAGCCGCGACACGCCATGTTCGGCGCATTGATTTTTGCCGTAGTTGTGTTCTTCTGGAATCGGCCACCCTTCAGCCTGTCATGGTACTTGCGCATCGACGGCTTTCTGTGGGGCATTTTTCTGGCTCTTGCTTCGCGCTTGTAGCGGGAACATTACTATCGCCTGAACCCCGTCCTGTTACAGAATCCTCTGCTGAAGATTCTCACCTTCCTCGGCTTGCTGTTTCTTCTCGCGAGGCTACCGGCAAGTCATGCGGGCACCGGATTTCTTGGCTTCACCGGCACCTACAGCCCCTACTCGGCAGGAATGATCGCGGTAGTGGGCGCGACCCTGGTCTGGATTGCTTCCTACAATAGCGGCTATCTGTACGGCTATTCCAGGTTCTCGCCAGTCCTGGTAACCATTGCCACCAGGTCGTATTCGCTATACGTAATTCACCTGCCAGTATTCGTCCTTGTCGAATGGTTTTTCTCGCAACAGGCGTTTGCCACGACGAACGCAACGCTGCTCAACGGTATGGCGCTGTTCTCTGGCCTGACCCTCACCTATCTACTGTCAGACCTGAACTACCGGTACATAGAGACCCCGATCAGGGAGATCGGCGTAGCCCTGGCAAAGAAAATCAACTAGCTCGCTTTTCATGATCGCTGTGTGGGTGGTGGCTGTGGCCATCACAATGAACGGCAGCATTGGCAGGTGGGAGTCGTCAGCAAAACCGTGGTCACCATCGGGGCGGCCTAACGCGGCGTGAGGCCGCCGCTGATGAGGACCGTTCTGTCAGTGCCATGCACTCTTGATACCGGCAAGTCTTCGCCATTGCAGAACGCTGCTATGACTTCGCGCTTGTCTTCGCCGACCACCAGGTAACATACCATCCGCGCACTGCTCAGCGTGCTGTAACTCAGGCTGATTCTCTCTGCCGGCGGTTTGGGCGCGTTGTGCACCGGCACGACCGCGGCATCGGCATGATACTGACCGGGAAACAGGCTGGCAGTGTGGCCATCCTGCCCCATACCCAGCAGCGCCAGGTCAGGCGGCAGCAGGTTGGCGATGACACTGGCGTAGGCCGCCGCCGCCCGCTCCGGGTCGAGCCCGCCATCGGCAACGTGGTGGTTCTGTGGGGGGAAACGACAGCGGTCCAGCCAGGTCTGCGCGACCAGGGTGGCATTTCGCTGCGGGTCGCCCTCGGGCAGGCAGCGCTCATCCCCATAGATCAGGTGCCAGCGGTGCCAGTCCTGATCTTCGTCCGCAAGCAGCCGGTACAGCGCCTTGGGCGTCGCGCCGCCGGCTAACACGAATACAAAGCGCCCGCGCGCGTCGATCGCACGTCCGGCCGCTTGCAAAACCAGGTCGCGGGCCGCGGCGGCCGCCTCGCCAGCATCGGCAACATCCAGCCGCTCAATCGTCATCATCGTAGACCGCGTCGATGCTGTGGCGCCAATGAAATGCCTTGTCGTCAAACAAGCGCCGGGATTTTATGGCGCCCCAGCTACCGGCCGCATAGGTGTCCTGGGCAGTCATGTCACCCGCCCAGGCGCGCAGTATCGGATCGACGATGCGCCACGCCCACTCGACTTCATCCCAGCGCAAAAACAGCGACTGGTCGCCCTCGATGACATCCAGCAACAGGTCTTCGTAGGCATCCGTCGTTGTTGTTTCATCGTCATCGATACGCGTATCCAGACTGGCCGTGCGCGTGTGCATTTCAAGGCCGGGCTCCTTCACCGTCATTTCCAGGCGCAGACAGGCGTCAGGCTGGATACCGAGGATCAGCCAGTTGCGCGCATCGACGGCAGAGTGCGAGTCCGCAAAAAACTGCTGGGGCGGCCGCTTGAAACAAATCGATACCATCGACTGAGATTTTTTCAGGCGTTTGCCGGTACGCAGGTAAAAGGGCACGCCCCGCCAGCGCCAGTTATCGATGTACAACTTGAGGGCAGCGTAAGTCTCCGTGGTGGAATCGCCCGGCACATTGTCCTCTTCCAGGTAGCCGCGCACAGGCTCACCGTCTATCTCGCCCGCGAGGTATTGCGCGCGGTGCGCATGCTCTTCGACGAGGTCTTCGCTGATGGGGCGGATCGATTTCAGCACCTTGACCTTTTCGTCGCGCATATCCTCTGCGGCCATGGAAACAGGCGCCTCCATGGCGATCAATGCCAGCAACTGCAGCAGGTGGCTCTGGATCATGTCTCTCAGCGCACCCGAGCCGTCGTAGTAACGGCCGCGGGTGCCGATTCCCATCGATTCGCTGTGGGTAATCTGCACATGATCGATGCAGTTACGGTTCCAAACTGGCTCCATCAGCAAGTTGGCGAAACGAAAAACCAGAACATTCTGCACCACACTTTTTGCCAGATAGTGGTCAATTCGGAATACCTGCCGCTCCTGCAACTTGCGGGAAATCCCGGCATGCAAGGAGCGCGCGCTGTCCAGGTCGAAGCCGAAGGGTTTTTCGATCACCACTCGCCGCCAGCCCTGGTCCTCGCGCAACAGCCGATGCTCATGGAGCTGGTCGACCACCGCTCCGAAGTCCTGGGGCTTGATGGCCATGTAGAAAGCCAGATTGCCGAGCTTCCTTTCCGCAACAAAGCTCGACAGCCTGGCGTACATAGCCGGTTCGTCGAGGTCCCCCCTGAAGTACTCGAGGCGGCGACAGAAACGTTGCATCACCGCGCTATCCGCCTCGCCACGGGCCTTCTCAGTCACCCATTGCCGCGCGCGCTGCACGAGGCTGTCCGTGGTCCAGTCCCTGCGACCGCAGGCAAGAATACGCATGTTTGCGGTGAGTTTGCCGGCCTTGTCCAGGTGATACAGCGCCGGCATGAGCTTTATCTGCGACAGGTTCCCAGTGGCGCCAAAAATGATGAAAGTGCAGTCCTGGCTCATTCCGAAGCCCCTGTTCTACTCAGGCGTCATAAGAGCCCGATGTGGTCGAGCCATCCAGCCCGGCCCAATCAGTGTGAAAGTACTCACCGCGGGGGGCATCCACGCGCTCATAGGTATGGGCGCCGAAATAGTCGCGCTGGGCCTGAATCAGGTTTGCCGGCAGCTCCGCCGAGCAATAGCCGTCAAAGAAAGCCAACGCGGACGACATCGCCGGCACCGGGATGCCGGCATCAACCGCCATTTTTACCGTTTCTCGCCAGCCGGCGGACGCAGATTGAATCTGTTCCCGGAAAAAATCATCCAGCAACAGGTTCGGCAGTTCACGGTTGTGCTCAAAAGCACTTCTGATGTTGCCCAGGAAACGGCTGCGAATGATGCAGCCGCCGCGCCACATCAGGGCGACGGCACCGTAGTCCAACGGCCACGCGAAGTCCTGGGAAGCCTGCCGCATCAGCATGAAACCCTGCGTGTAGGAAATTATCTTGGCGGCGTAGAGAGCATCGTGAATGGCACTGATTGCCGATTCCCGATCGACAGCGATCAGACGCGTCGACGTGTGATAGACCTTGCCGGCGTTGACCCGCTCCTCTTTTCTGGCTGAAAGGGCGCGGGCAAATACCGCCTCGGAAATCAGTGTGAGCGGTGTGCCGTTTTCAAGTGCGTCAATCGCGGTCCATTTCCCTGTGCCCTTCTGCCCCGCGGCGTCGAGAATGTTGTGCAACACCGGGTCGTCATTCTCATCCCTGAGTGCAAAAATGCCGGCGGTGATCTCGATCAGGTAGGAGTCCAGTACACCCCTGTTCCACTGGCTGAACACTGTCTGCAGATCGTCGGCGTCCAGCCCGAGACCACGGCGCAGCAGGTCATAAGCCTCTGCAATCAGCTGCATATCGCCGTATTCGATGCCATTGTGCACCATCTTCACATAGTGGCCAGCACCGCCAGGACCGACCCACTGGCAACAGGGCTGCCCGTCTACCCGGGCTGCGATGGACTGGAAAATACCCTTGACCAGCGGCCATGCCTCGGCTTCCCCACCAGGCATGATCGACGGCCCGAAGCGGGCGCCCTCCTCGCCACCGGAAACTCCTACCCCGAGAAAGCGTATGTCTTTTTCCCGCAGTGCTTCACAGCGCCGATTGGAATCGGAAAAGTGGGAATTGCCGCCGTCGATAATGATATCGCCGGGCTCGAGGTATTCGAGCAGGGCGTCGATGGTGGCGTCGACGGCGGCACCGGCCCGAATCATTAACATTACCCTGCGGGGCGCCTCCAGCGAGGAAACCAGTTCCTGCAGGGAGTGGCATCCAAGAATATTCTCGCGCGCGCCGCTGCCCGCGATGAAGGCGTCTACCTTTTCCGTGGAGCGATTGTAGACCGAGACCTTCACACCGTGGTCGCTCATATTGAGCACCAGGTTCTGGCCCATCACGGCCAGACCGATCAGGCCGATATCAGACTTTGGCATAAAGCCCTCTTCGTCAGTTCACCCATTGTCACCGGTGTGCCAGGAGTCCGGCGTCCCACTTGAGGCAGGCCACCGCATTCTGACGCCATCGCTCACAAGAGTACAGGCGCTGAGCCGCGAGTCCGTCTTCACATGGGGCAGCGACGTCTGCGTAGATGTTGCCATAGCCAGGCCGGAAGATGGAAAATGGAAAATGCTCGCAACCAGCTCGACACGATAACCCGACACGCGCTCTTGAACGGGAGCCGTGACAGGAGTACTGGAAATGCTGTGGATTGGACTGGTCGCAGGACTTCTACTGCTTATCTTTGGCGCAGACCTGCTGGTGCGCGGTGCCGCACAACTGGCGGGACGCTTGCGGATTCCCGCACTGGTGATAGGCCTGACCGTCGTGGCCTTCGGCACCAGCGCGCCAGAGCTCGCTGTCAGCGTAAAGTCGGCGTGGTCTGGTCAGGCCGAATTGGCCATTGCCAACGTGGTCGGCAGCAACACATTCAATATTCTCTTCATCCTGGGACTGGCGGCGCTCGTGTCACCCCTGGTGGTATCACATCAGCTGATTCGCCGGGACGTACCCATCATGATCGCCGTGTCAGTGGTGGCTGTGGTCATGGCAATGAACGGCAGCATTGGCAGATGGGAGTCGGCAGCGCTGCTTGCCGGGCTTCTCGTGTATACCGGCTGGCTTTTCTATCAGGCGCGCAATTCAGGTGCTGAGGTTGTCGACGACGATGTCGGGAAGCTCCTGAGGAAACCAGGGACTGTGTGGCAGAACCTTGCGCTGGTAATCGGTGGGCTTGCACTCCTGGTGTTGGGGGCGCGCTGGCTGGTAAACGCTGCGGTATCTATTGCGTCTTCACTGGGTGTGAGTGAAGCCGTGATCGGTTTAACCATCGTTGCCGCAGGCACCTCGCTGCCAGAAGTCATGACCTCTGTCATTGCCACGTTCAAGGGGCAGCGCGATATTGCCATTGGCAACGTGGTTGGCAGCAACATCTTCAATATACTGTCTGTTCTCGGGCTGTCAGGACTCATTTCACCGTTGCCGCTGCTGGCCGGAGCGCAACTGGTGCAACTGGACCTGCCGATTATGCTCGGCGTTGCAGCACTCTGCCTGCCACTGTTCTTCACCGGTGCAATACTCAGCCGCCTCGAGGGTGTTCTGTTTCTCGTTCTGTATTTTGCCTATGTCTGGTATATGGTAGCGGTCGCCATGTCGCACGCCTACGTGGCACAGTTGCAAGCCGCGCTCTTGTACGGCCTGGCACCTGCAGTTGCACTGTTTGTAGTGGTGACATTCATGCGGCAGTTGCGCAAAAGCGCAGAGCCACGCGATACCTGAGTGCCGGCTCTTCGGCATTGATGGGATTGAGTGAATATGTGTACATCCCCCGATTATGGGGTAGAGCCGAACATGGATGCCCGTCCCCGTTAATGGGGTAGACCCTAAACTGTTACCTATGTGCCCGGAAAGGACAAACGTTAAATGGCGGAGCGGACGGGACTCGAACCCGCGACCCCCGGCGTGACAGGCCGGTATTCTAACCAACTGAACTACCGCTCCACGGTAGGAAATTCTCGGAGAATGTGGTGGGTGGTGACGGGATCGAACCGCCGACCCTCTGCTTGTAAGGCAGATGCTCTCCCAGCTGAGCTAACCACCCCCGGACCGAGAACGCGCATTATAGAGATTCTGCTTTTACTGTCAAACAAATGCGCGCAAATTGCGGCAAAAATCGCGCGTCTTAAAAGCCTTTGATTTTAGTAGTAAAATCCTCGCTCTTCGGGGTTCTTCCCGAGCAGCCCGGCAGACTGCTGCGACGGCTCTCAAGCGTACTTCACACGAGCGTTAATAATGGAAATCTACAAAGAGTTTCACTTCGAAGCGGCGCACCGCTTACCCAACGTACCAGAGGGACACAAGTGCGAGCGGTTGCACGGACACTCCTTCCGGGTGCGTCTGTGCGTGACGGGCGAGGCCACGGAACCATCCGGCTGGGTCATGGACTTCGCGGATGTGAAAGCGGCGTTCAAACCATTGCACGAGCAACTGGATCATTACTATCTCAACGACATCCCCGGGCTGGAAAATCCCACGAGCGAAAATATTGCGCGCTGGATCTGGACGCGGCTCAAGCCTTCTCTCCCGATGCTGAGCGCCGTGGAAATTCGCGAGACCTGCACCAGCGGTTGTATCTATCGCGGTGACTGACACAGTGCGCGTGTCATACAGCAGTAACATCCAACAAAAAGCTTGACGAATGCGCGGAGTCTACGGAAAAAGGCACTAGCGCACACCACGCTCCAGGCGCCGGACCCTGACCACCGCAAAATGTTTCCGTTACCCCGTTACCGGTTACTCCTGGTAGCATCCAGCCAAAGGTTATGCACACATGTGTGTAGTCATGAAAGATTCACATAGTTAGCTTTTTAAGTACATTCAGTCTCTAAACTATCAACTATAACCTATTGTTTTTTATGAATTATATCGTATTGATTACTTTTTAAACAATCGGATGCGATCACCACAGGCTGTGCGCTTGACCCCCAACTGAACAATTTACCCACCGGTTTATCCACAGTTTTTGTGGAAAAAAGATTGTCACAGGCCGGGGCACAGCAGGCCGTTCGCGGCGCAGCACGCGTGCCGGGTTGGCGACTCAAATTGGTGCCCTGCCCGGGCCTGGTGCAAGACCGCCGCGAATGACAGCGCTGCACTTTTGGACAGCGACAATACCGGGCAACAGTGTGAAAATGCGCACCTGGTACTTCGCATCGTTAATGCCCGATGAATTAACCCGCTAACGCTCCGGGCAGGAATTTTTGTCATGGAATTTACGCACTGGCTGTCACTGCTGGGCATTTGTCTACTGGGCGCTATGTCACCCGGACCCAGTCTGGCGGTAGTTCTCAAGTGCGTGCTTGAGAGCGGACGACCGGCGGGGATCAGGGCTGCCCTGGCGCACGGTGCCGGGGTGGGCCTCTACGGCTTGTTGACGGTCGCCGGGCTGGCGGGCCTGATCGCGACCAATCCGACGGTCTTCCGTGCACTGCAGGTGGCGGGCGCTCTATACCTTGTTTACCTGGGCATTCGCGCATTGCGCAGTGGTGGGCCCGCGCAACCGACTGACACACCTGCAAGTTCTCCTGTGAGCCGCCCTGCAGTGGACGGATTCATGGTGGCGTTTCTCAACCCCAAGCTCGCGGTGTTCATGCTGGCGCTGTTCAGCCAGTTTCTGCAGCCCTCCTTTGGCCTGTTGGCGAAAGGCCTGATGGCGCTGACCGTGGGGCTCACCGATGCACTGTGGTATTGCCTGGTGGTGCTGCTGGTATCGCAGCCGGCGTTTGTCGCCAGGTTACGCAATACGGCAACTGTCATCGAGCGCTGCTTCGGGGTGATTCTGATAGCGCTCGCCGTGAGCGTGCTGGCAAACTCGCTGCGGGATGTACTGTAAACGGCGCGGTTTACCCGCGCGTCCTGCATCAATGCAGCGTGCGTTCTGAATCTGCTATCACCACGGCCTGCACCTGTCTCCCAAGCATGATCACGAAGCCGCGGTCGCGCTGGACGCCGTCGAAGCTGTAATCGAAACGGTATTGTCGCCAGACACGCCAGCGGCCGTTCTGATCGCGGCTGAGGGATACGCGCTGGATATGCACAGCCTGGTCCAGCCACTGGAAGTCGTCGCGCTTGCTGGCATGGCCTACGGCGCGGAGCGCCAGTTCGCGCACCCCGATGGCGCTGTAGATGTACAGGGCGATGGCGCCCAGCAAGGCCATCACCACCAGTTCGCCCACTGTCAGATACACCGCTGGGCAGTTCCTGTTCGCCGGTCTTTCATGAGTGACCCCGTTGTCTTGCGCCGGTTGAGCAAAACGCTACCCGGATTGCCTTGCTGTCGCTGCGTCCTGCAGAAACTGCACGACGCTGGCATTGAATCGCTGCGGCTGCTCGGCGTGTAGCCAGTGACCACAGCCGTTCAGCGTGTCGATGCGCGCAGCGGGAAAAAGCGCCAATATAGCCGGCTTATGAGCATCGCGCACATAGTGGGAGGCTCCCCCGCGGAGGAACAGCGCGGGGCCCTGCCAGGCTGTCGCACCGCCGGGAGCCTGGACCAGCATCGCGTAGTCGCGGGCCAGGCCTTCCCAATCAAAGCGCCAGCCATAGCCGCCTGCCTCGTCGCGCCACAGGCTGGCGAGCAGAAACTGCTGTACGGCGGCCTCCTCGATATGCTCGCCCAGGCAGGCCAGGGCGGCATCGCGGCTCTCCGGCGCCGCGCGGGCAACTGCCTCCAGCGCTGCAAATACTGCATCGTGCTGCGCCGGGTAGGCTACCGGCGCAATATCCGCCACCACCAGTGAGCGCACCTGTCCGGGCCGGTCGAGCGCGAGTTGCATCGCCACCTTGCCGCCGAGTGAATGCCCCACTATGTGCACGGCCGGAAGTTGCTGTTCCTCGAGCCAGGCGGCGATACACGCGGCCATACTGCCGATGGAGTAATTCTCCTGCCAGCGCGAGCGCCCGTGGCCGGGCAGGTCGAGCGCGTATACCGCGTACCCCTCCCGCAGGCTGCGGGCCAGCGCACCCAGGTTGGCGCCGCTCCCGAACAGCCCGTGCAGCAAGAGCACCGGCTCCCCGGCGCCCGTTGTGCGCACGTGAAGCGTGTCGGTCACCGGCCCCTGTGCCTCGCTGCAGTTTTTGCTACCATGCCCGACACTATAAACGATCGGAATTCAGCATGCGTCAATTTCACTTACTGGCCGTGGCAGTCCTTCTTCTGGCTGCCTGTTCGGGCACGCCAACGTACAACCCCTCCACCTTTCCCTACCAGCTCGATGAAGAGCGCCTGGAGGAGACGAACATCCGCACCGTGGTGATCCCGCATGTCAACCTGGGCGGCATCTCGCGCAATTACCTGGATAAAGAGGCGCCGCGCATCGATGCCATGCTGGCCGCCTACCTGAAAGAAAACGGCATGAAGGTACTGCCACAGCGCGACTTCCAGCAACACTGGAATACCGCGGCGCGCATCTATGGCGACCCGGTGGACCCCACCAGCGGCAAGGTGAACCGCAAGACCTTCGCACAGATCATGCACAGCGTCCGGGACGAGATGGCCGAGTCGAGCAACCTCGACGCGTTTGTCTTCACCGACCTGATAGAACTGCAGGCCGCTTTTAACGGCGGCCTGAAACACCTCGCACGCTGGGACGGTGTCACACGCAGGCCTTCCCTGCAGGGCCCGGGCAATTCGGTGAGCGCCGATTTCGACTGGAACATGCAGGTTTCCGTTGCCTCAATCCAGATCAGCGTTTACGACCTGCAACTAGAACCCGTGTTCGTCAGCCGCGGCGGCATAGACGCCACCGAGGCCATCGATACCCGCTCGAGCGCCGGACGCTACGTTCGCCGGCGCGAAATCCTGGAGAATGACGACTACGTCATGGAGGGAATCCAGTTGGCGCTGCATCCCTTCGTGGTCTTTGAAGACTGGCCGGGCAACCCCGACTAGGGCACCTGCGCGTTAAACGAGCAGCACCTCGATGCCGCGCTCGATACACCACATGGCCGACAGGGTGCCGAGAATATAGATCGGCACCGGCAGCAGGCGATCTTGCCAGGGTGCCAGCGGTTTACGCAATGCGTACCACAGGGCAAGAACCACCAGCACAAACGCTATCTGGCCAAGCTCTATACCAACGTTGAAGAACAACAGCGCCAGTGGCACGTTGTCCTGCGGCAAGCCGGTTGCGCCCAGCGCACCCGCAAAGCCCATACCGTGCAGCAAACCGAAGCCACCCGCCAGCCACCACGGGTTGCGCCACAACAGGTCGTTGCGCTCGCGTCGCGTAAGCTCCACCGCCAGCACGAAAATACTCAAGGCGATGGTGAACTCAACCAGTTCCACCGGGTACTCGAAATAGCCGAGCGTAACCAGCACCAGCGTGATGCTGTGGCCCACCGTGAAAGCCGTTATCGTCCACAGCAGCCGCGCACCGCCGCCCACCAGCAGCAACAGGCCAAACACAAACAGCAGATGGTCGATGCCTCCCCAGATATGCTCGGCACCCAGCCTGGTGTAATCCTGCATGACATCGCCAGTGCTGGACTCCTCGGGCACCACGAAGCCAGGCTGTTCGGCATCCAGCACCTGCTGGTACTGCCTGCCATCCAGCAGGCTGATCATCACCATCGCCGAGGCCTGGTTTGCGCCCAGGCCCTCAATGCCGATCGTATCGCCCACCAGGCCATCCTCGCCGATGCCCGTGCAACGCAATTGAAACGCGCTGACCTTGCCGGTTCCCTCAATCTGGGCCGGCGAAGGATTCTCCAGCGAGCAGGTTTCCGGCCAACTCGGCCGCAGTGGCACCTTGCTGGTTGCCTGCAGCGGAGTTTTCCAGACCATGTTGTACAGACCGTCATCTATTTCCATCACCTGCAACAGCGACGGGGCAAAACGGTGCGCGCTCGCGCTCTGCGACAGCGCGCACAGCAGCAGCGTGGCCAGTAATACCCAGCATCGCTTCATGTGCGCACCTCATACCGCCCGCGCAGGGCCTCAATGCTGTCCTGCAGTGCCTCATCGCGTGCCCGCGCCTCCAGGTCGCGTACCAGTTGCGCGCGCACTTCCTCCAGCGTGGCTTCGCGCGCCGGTTCCAGTGCCTCGACCCAGACATAGTGCAAGCCGTAGGTGGAACGTACCGGGCCGGACCAGGCGCCAGCTTGCGGGTCGGCCTGTTGCAAGTTGAGCACGAAAGCAGCACCGAAGTGGCGCGCGAGCTGATCGGGTGTCTGCGAACTGAAGCGGTAGCCGGGAAGAAAGGGTGAACTGAGCTGCCGGGCGGCGGCGGCATCCAGGTTTTTACGCTGGATAGTGGCTATTACCGACTCCGCGTCGCTCTCTCGCTCGCGATTGAAATAAATGTGCTCGATCGTGTAACGCGGA
>Ga0102938_10002285_pt1 | contig 14532 bp, 16 predicted proteins | sample SalPonR2_B_D2_MG_FD_84516 | JGI IMG/M metagenome (GOLD analysis project Ga0102938, IMG submission 84516) | Salt pond soil microbial communities from South San Francisco under conditions of wetland restoration - Salt Pond MetaG R2_B_D2_MG | ecosystem: Environmental > Aquatic > Marine >...
ATGCATCTGCAGATTGCTGTCGGCATTGGGCACCATGCTGCGCAGTTTCCAGATGCGGAACACGCGACCGTTCCGACCCAGACGATTTTGCGTGTAAAAGGGCGAATGCCCGTCCCGAGCGATCAGCGCACCGAAGAGGCCCACAATCAGGAGGGTAGGCAGAGCGGCAATCAGGACGATCACAATGTCCAGAAGGCGTTTCAATACATCGCGATAAATTGCATGATCGCTGCCGACGAATAGCGCCTCGTCGATCAAGTTTTCAATACGTGCCGATGGCAGCGGACGTCTTAATCGTGCAGTCAAGGTCGACCCCCTAAGATACTCATTGACGGGAATAATCTGCACACATGACTGATCTTCCGACCGGGCAAAGCTCAACCGGGACGCAAAGTGTTGCGCCACAAAAATTGGCTAAGGGCTTTTTCTGTATTACTCGGTTTGCATCGAACAGAAAGCAGCAGACGTAACTCTTACTCCCAAATGGAAGCACCAACCCCCAGTGCCAAAACGTCAGAGAATTAGACTAAAGTTTGTCGTAACTCTTAGACCATTTGTTTATGGCCGGACGCCTGTGACACGTCAACGCCTTGTTTTGGCATCAACTTTAACGCGAGTTTTTCTTTGAGAAAGTCCAGTTAGATACATTGAGCTTTTTCGGCCAAAAGGTCCGAAACGCCTCCGCCTGTGGATAAGTTTTCGCCGTGATCTCGCCTGTTCTACAATGGATCCCGCCTAATCGCGAAATTACAGAGCATAGGATCGCGTGGACAATATGGTGATGTAATTGCTTAATGCGTTTCCCAACCAGCTACAAACCGATCAGAAATCTCGAATTTTAGTGTGCTTGCAAGTCAGTCTGCATCCCTCCTTCTGGAAACGGTCAAGGGTCTTCGTAATCTTCGAGAAACAATCTGAACGGCGCCGGATCGCGATCGGGCAGCTCATCGCGCGCCATGATGGCGACGTGAACGTGGCGCCGTCGCGATGATGCGCGCCTCGACTTCGAGATCCCGCCGACAATTGCAGGGTGAGCGTCCATGATCACGATATATTACAGATTTTAGTAAAACGGGAGAAGGGCGACATGATTTCGCCAAATTCAGGATTTTCCCAGCCGCGATTCGCAAATTCTTGCCGTAATCCAGCCATGGTTCCATCCGACCAATGACAGAATTCGAGGCGCTCTGAGCGAAATGTGGCGGACGCTCCGGCATGTGCGGAGTTGAACGTGGAAGCATCGGCAGATATGTCCGCCGCACCACCACGCATGCAAGAGAGGCAGACCGTGACGAACCATCTGTACCAAGACGATCTGCCGGATGACCTGAACCTTGGTCCTATTGTTGCTATCGACTGCGAGACCATGGGATTGAACCCGCACCGCGACCGTTTGTGCCTGGTGCAACTTTCGGGGGGCGACGGGCATGCCCATCTGGTGCAGGTTTCCATAGGCCGGACAGAGGCGCCCAACCTTGCCCGTTTGCTCACCGACCCGCAGGTGCTCAAGTTGTTCCACTTTGGCCGGTTCGACATCGCCGCCATGTATAATGCATTCGGTGCTCTGGCTGCGCCGGTCTATTGTACCAAGATTGCGAGCCGCCTCGTGCGGACCTATACGGATCGGCATGGCCTCAAAGCGCTGACTCAGGAACTTCTTGGCGTCGACATTTCGAAACAGCAGCAATCCAGCGATTGGGGCGCAGAGACATTGACCGCGGCGCAGATGGATTATGCGGCGTCGGATGTGCTGCATCTGCATCGGCTGCGGGCGGTGCTGGACGTGATGCTGGCCCGAGAGGGCCGCAGCGCGCTTGCCCAATCCTGTTTCGATTTTCTGCCGACACGAGCCTTGCTGGACCTGCAAGGCTGGCCCGAGACGGATATCTTCGCACATGCATGACATGGGGTGATGTATGGATTTGGGGGAGGGCCTCTACTCTCGGGTAATCGCCTGGCTCAAGATCCTCTTGCCGCTGGCGGCGCTGGTGATGCTTTCGACGTTGTTCCTGTTGTCCCGGTCGCGCGAGCCATTGGAAAACGTCCCCTTCGTGGAGGCGTTGCAGCAAGGGGTGGCCAAGCAGCAGGTTTCGGGGCCCTACTTCGCGGGAACCACCGATGGCGGGGATGTGTTGACCATGACCGCGCGCTCCGTGCGCCCCGAAGACGGCGGACGGATCCATGCGGATGATCTAGAGGCGCGATTGCGCCTGTCGGACGGAGGGGAAATCATACTTCAGTCCGTGTCCGCAACGCTTCGTGACCAAGATCAGGAAGCCTATCTTTCGGGCGGCGTGCGCATCGAAAGCTCGCAGGGGTACCGGTTGATGACCGAGGGCCTCAAGTCGCGCCTGGACGAAGTGTCAGCCGAGAGCGTCGGGCCCGTCCAGGGAGAAGGTCCGGTGGGCACGTTCGAGGCTGGACATATGCGGATTGCCACCACTGGTCAGGATGGCGCTGTGGAAATGGTGTTTTCCGAAGGCGTAAAGTTGGTATATCAACCGCCAGACAAGGAAAGTACCAGCGAATGATCCGCCTTCTCCTGTTCAGCCTCGTCATGATAGGTCTGCTGCCGCTTGCCGCAGAGGCGCAGCAAGGCGCGCAGGTCGCGTTTGGTGGCATGCAGCAGGACACGCGCGCACCGGTGGAGGTGACCGCCGATACGCTGTCCGTAAATCAGTCCGACGGAACCGCGCTTTACACCGGCAATGTTGTGATCGCGCAGGGCCAGATGCGGCTTGCGGCACCGCGTGTTCTGGTCGTCTATTCGGAACAGGCAGGCCGTATCCAGCGGATGGAGGCGTCCCGCGGAGTCACCTTGGTCAGCGGCACGGAGGCGGCCGAAGCACAGCGCGCGGAATATGACATCGAGGCCGGGACCATCGTCATGACCGGGAATGTCTTGCTGACCCAAGGGCCAAGCGCACTGACCTCCGAAAGGATGATCGTTAACCTGGAGGACGGAACCGCGCAGTTGTCAGGCCGGGTTCGCACTGTGCTGCAACAGCCCGCCGATGCTGCGCCGCAGGGACAGCCCTGATGGCCCGCCCGGACCTGAGCGTCACGGAGGGCGACAGCGGGCTGCGGGTCGATCATCTGCGCAAGAGTTATCGCAAGCGCGTTGTGATACGCGACGTGACTCTCAGGTTGGGCCGGGGCGAGGTCGTGGCCCTATTGGGTCCGAACGGGTCGGGCAAGACAACATCCTTTTACGCCATTGCAGGGCTGGTCAATCCAGAGGGCGGGCAAGTCCTGATCGACGGGCGCGACGCGACTTATCTGCCGATGTATCGTCGGGCGCGGCTTGGTATCGGTTATCTGCCGCAGGAAATGTCGATCTTTCGGGGGCTGAGCGTCGAGGACAACATCGGCGCCGTTCTGGATATCGCCGAGCGAAGCGCCCACCGTCGGCGGGAGCGGCTGGAAGAGCTTTTGGGGGAGTTTTCCATTGAACACCTTCGCCGTGCCCCGGCGCTGGCTCTTTCAGGGGGGGAACGGCGCCGGGTCGAGATTGCGCGCTGTCTGGCCGCTGACCCCAAGTACCTGCTGCTCGACGAACCTTTTGCCGGCGTTGACCCGATCAGCGTGGGTGACATCCGTCATCTTGTTGCCGACCTGAAGAAGCGTGGGATTGGGGTTTTGATCACCGACCACAACGTGCGTGAGACACTGGAAATTGTCGATCGGGCATACATCCTTCATGATGGCAAGGTGCTGATGTCCGGAACACCGCAGGAAGTGGTGCAGAATGAAAACGTCAGACGTGTTTACCTTGGCGAGAACTTTCGCTTTGGTTGATCCTTGCTTGCAGGGATAGCCTGACACATTGTCGCGATACAGGGCGTCGTCGTCGTCGGGTTTCCATTGACAGCACCCGGGGTTTCCAACTCAAATAGGGTCATGGTGCTTTGTATTGCGGCATGGCGACGACGCGGGTTCCCCTGTTCCGGGGCGCTTGTGGTCTTTCCGCCTACTGGCGCCTTCCCTGAACCTGTGACGTCGCGACCCGGGCCAAATCGCCCTCAACGTCGACGTTCGGGTGCATAAGAAAAGGAAAAAACATGCGCTATCAGATCACGGGAAAACAAATAGACATCGGCGAAGCATTACAGGTGCACGTCAAGACAGAGCTTGGCGGCGTTTTGGATAAATACGGCCAGCGTCCGACCGATGCGAACGTGATTTTTTCGAAGGCGGGCCATGAATATACCTGCGAGGCCATTGTGCATCTGTCCAGTGGCTTGAATGCAGCAGCCAAGGGGCAGGCGACGGAGATTTATGCAGCCTTCGAATCTTGCGCCGAAAAAATGGACAAACAGTTGCGGCGCTACAAGCGCAGGCTGAAAGACCATCACAGAGATCGCAGTGAACCTGTTGAACATTTTGGGGCTGCCTCGTATATCCTCGCGCAAGAGGCGGATTCGGGTTCGGCGGAGCCCGAGACGCTGCAACCCATCATCGTGGCGGAGATGCAGACGCAGATCCCGTCATTGTCGGTTGGGGAGGCTGTAATGCAGATGGAATTGGCCGGCGCGCCCGTCCTTGTGTTTCGCAACGAAAAGAAGGATGGCGTGAACGTCGTGTATCGTCGGGATGATGGCAACATCGGCTGGATCGATCCGTAACGGTTCGATTTTGGCCCGTTTCCCCTATCTGAGATGCGCATGACCTGCGCGCCATAAGAAACAGGCAAAAATCATGAAATTTGTCGACCTGATTACGCCGGCTGCGGTGAAAGTTGTGTCCTCGTCTTCCAGCAAAAAGCGTCTGATGCACGACATTTCGGATTTGGCCGAGGGTGCGTATGGGCTGAGTTCCCCGCGCACCCTCGAAGCGTTGATGGAGCGTGAAACGCTGGGGCCAACCGGTGTCGGGCGTGGCGTGGCACTGCCCCATGCACGGATCGCCGGTCTGGACGAGGTCGTGGGGGCCTTCATCTTGCTGGAAAGACCGGTAGACTTCGACGCGGTGGACCGTCAGCCGGTAGACATCGTGTTCGGCCTCTTCGCGCCGGAGGCAGCCGGGGTCGATCACCTCAAGGCGTTGGCATTGGTATCGCGCAGTCTGCGCAAGCCGTCTCTATGCGCCAAGCTGCGGGCCAATCCGGTGCCCTCGACGCTTTATACCATCCTGACGGAGGCGGAGGCCGACAAGGCTGCGTGATGCCAAAATCGGAGCTTTTACGGTATGTTGTCCGGCCCGCATCGGGCCACTGATGCACCGTCCGCTTGACGTGCAGCGCCGCATATTTCTGACGACCCGGAACAACAATTCCTGTCCAGTTGTGCCCCCTGCGGTCATGCATGGGGTCGCGACGCAAGTGAACAAGGTGCGCCAAGTCGATGCGAACGCTCATGTAGGGGCGGAAGGTGCGATCCAATGGTCAGCTCAGGCCCGTAAATCGCTCAGGCCGTGTAGTGGCCATTCTTGTGCCATCGCCATGCGTCGGCAATCATCTGGGGCATGGTCGAGCGCGCTGCCGTCCACCCGAGGTCTCGCCCCGCGCGGGTCGATCCCGACACCAGCTTTGTCGCGTCGCCGGCCCGGCGTGGCCCTTTGGAACAGGGCACTTCCCTGTTGGTGACATGCGCTGCCGCATCGATCACCTCGCGCACGGAAAAGCCCTGGCCCGTGCCAAGATTGAACACGCGGCACTGGTTGCCATCCTGTAGCCATTTCAGGCCCAGCACATGGGCATCCACAAGGTCGCACACATGCACGTAATCGCGAACGCAGGTGCCGTCCGGGGTATCGTAGTCGGTTCCATGGATGGTCAGACCGGCCCGCTTGCCATCGATCGCTTCCAGCATGACGGGGATCAGATGCGTTTCGGGTCGGTGATGTTCTCCGACCTCGCCCTCAGGATCGGCACCGGCCACGTTGAAATAACGGAATATCACATGGCGAAGGCCAAAGGCTGCCTCGAAGTCGCGCAGGATGTCTTCCACCGCGCGCTTTGACGCGCCATAGGCGTTCAGCGGTTCCTGCGGGGTGGTCTCATCCAAGACAATATTGTCGTGTTCGCCATAGGTTGCACAGGTTGAGGAAAAGACAAAATCCATGCACCCCGCCGCAACCGCCGCCTCGATCAAGGTCAAGGACCCCTCGACATTGTTGCGCCAGTAAACTCCGGGCTTGGCCATCGCCTCACCCACTTGGCTGAGTGCCGCGAAATGCATCACAGCGACGGGTTGCCATTTGGCAAAAACCTGATCCAGCCGGCTTCGATCGGACAGGTCGCCCTGTTCAAAGGGACCGAATTTGACAGCATCCTGCCACCCCGTCGACAGATTGTCGTATGTAACGGGCGTGAGGCCCGCCGCTTTCAGCGCCTTGCAGGCATGGCTGCCGATATAGCCGGCGCCACCGGTGACCAGAACGTTGGACAAGAAGATTACTCCGCTGCCTTGCGCGAAGACATGAGCTCTTGCAGGTAGGCGTCTAGATCGTCCCGGAGCTCTTCACGGGCCAGTCCGAAGGCGACGGTAGCCTGCAAGAAGCCTGCCTTGGAACCACAATCGAATCTTTGTCCACGAAACCGGAAACCGTAAACCCCGCCGGTGTGGATTTCCTTGGCGATGGCGTCGGTCAACTGGATCTCTCCACCTGCGCCGGTCTGCGGGTTTTCAAGATGCGCAAACACATCTGGCGACAGGATATATCTGCCAATCACGGCCAGATTGGAGGGCGCCGTGCCGGGCGCAGGCTTTTCCACCATTTCCTTGACCTTTACCATGTTCCCCATGTCCTCCGACACGTCGAGGATGCCATAGGCGCTCGTTCTGTCACGCGGGACTTCCATTGCCGCTACCATGCTGCCGCCGGTTTCCTCATAGGCTTCGACCATTTGTTGAAGGCATGGGGTTTCGGCGGCGATCACATCGTCCGGCAGCATCACGGCGAAGGGTTCGTCACCGATCAGGCGACGGGCGCACCAGATTGCATGTCCCAGGCCCAGCGCCTTGTGCTGGCGGATATACGCGATTTCGCCGCTGTTCATGTTGGTGCTTTCGAGAATCGCGAGCAGCTTGTCCTTGCCCTTGCTTCGCAACTCTTCTTCCAGCTGCGGGGCGTGGTCGAAATAATCTTCGAGTGCGCCTTTGCCGCGTGAGGTGACAAATATGAACTCCGTGATTCCCGCGGCGCGCGCCTCGTCGATTGCGTATTGAACCAAGGGACGGTCAACGAGTGTCATGATCTCTTTCGGGACCGACTTTGTCGCCGGTAGGAAACGGGTGCCCATCCCGGCCACTGGAAAGATCGCTTTGGTGACCTTCTTTGTCATGCTCAGTCTCCCTATGGTTCGGCGCCAGTCTAGCGCGAATGGCGCTGTTGCTTAACCGGCATTAAAGCAGAAACATTGATAAAGTTGCGTGCACAATATGATGCTTCGGCGCTTTGCCAAATCCTTGGTCAATGTCAGCACCTTCCATTCGTTCGCACAATCTCCGAAGTGACGCGAGAAGAAAATCCCAGAAACGGGATCTACGGATCCCGCCGGTGGCTGTGACGGGATAGATCTTCGGCGTGGTCCCCTACCGCTTCTGGTTGGGCGCGCAACGCACGAGAACAGGAAACGGAAATACCCGGATCGCAGGTGCTGACCGCGATCAAAGGCTTGCCGCGCCGGCGGGTAGAGGGCCGCGTCCGGGCCGAAACCGACGACCCTGTCAAAGGCCCCCGCCATGCAAGGCCCTTGGTTGCCGTTGTTCTGATGGCCTGATCCTGCGACAGCGGTTCAGAGGGCCGCCTGCATGTCTTGTGACGAACAGGGCAGGGGGCAGATGCGGTTTCGATCCGCCCTATCATGACAAATCCGACAACGCGTTAATATGGCGTGTCAGCCGTCTTTCAGATCTACGCCCGGCGCATAGGCGATGAAAAAGGGATTGGCGAAGCCGTCCTTGCCGTAAGCCAGCGGTGAGTGATCGTCAAAACGAACGACGCGGCCACCCGCACCGTGAAGCACCGCATGGCCCGCCGCGGTGTCCCATTCCATCGTGCGTCCGAGGCGGGGGTAGAGATCTGCCTCGCCGGTCGCCACAAGGCAGAATTTCAGCGACGATCCCGCGCTGGTCATGTCCTTGACGGCATATTTTCCGATGTAGTCGTCGGTGGCCTGATCCCGATGCGATTTGGATGCCACCACCATCAAGGCGTCATTGTCGGGGTCTGAGACGTTGATCGGGGTCGTCTTGCCGGGGGTGTCGAGGTCAAAGGGCCCTTCTTCCTCGACCGAGTTTCCCACGCTGTCGGTATAGAACATGCGGCCTTTTGCGGGGGCATAGACGATGCCGCGCGTTGGCACGCAGCTTTCCACCAGCGCGATGTTCACTGTGAAATCGCCGCGGCGCTTTATGAATTCCTTGGTGCCGTCCAGCGGATCCACGATCAGAAATGTCTGTGCTGTCACATCATGGCTGTCGGCTTGTTCTTCGGTTACAAGCGGCATGTCCGGGAATGCCGCGCGCAGACCCTCCGAAATCAGGGCGTCTGCGGCCTCGTCCGCGGCCGTCACGGGGCTGTTGTCAGACTTTTCCGAAACCACGAAGTCGGGACCATCATAGATCTCCATGATTTTCTCGCCAGCTTGAAGCGCGAGACGGCGCAGGATCGGTGTCAACTCTGAATAATTCATGAAACGGCTCCCGACCGCGCGGATTGCGCGGATTTCTTGGTTTGAAACGTTGCAGGTCTTATGCTGGCGCAGAGTGAAAACAGCAAGTGCGGCCCGTCGACGTCGAACGGCAGAGCGGCACAGAAGTTCAGATCGACGTTACCCCGATTCCCGCCACCCACCAATCGCGTCAGGATACTCTTGTGAATTTCAACCCCCGGAATTCTGACTGGGAATATACTCTTTATCTGGGTATCGTTTCGGGCATGATTGGTCTCAGGGGTGAATTTTACACCCACCAATACACTTCGGCCTCCCGGGGCGCGCGCGGCTCATTCTCCGGCGTCCCCCGCCGGTCGCGGTGCGGACAAAAGGACATATGAAATGAATAGATTGGCAATCATTCTGGTGTGCATCGCGGGTGTGGCGTCAGCGCAGGAGTTTCCCGCTCTTTACAATGTCACAGAGGTGGTCGAGGGCGATGTGCTGAACATGCGCACCCGGCCAACAGAAAATGGCACGGTGATCGGCTCACTCCCCTTCAACGCTGAACATGTCGAGGTGATCGCCGAGGAGGATGGTTGGGGCCGGGTGAACGCCGATGGCCTGTCCGGCTGGGTTTCTCTGGATTTCATGCAACGTCAGGAGGGCACGGCCCTGCCGGCGGGATACCAGTTCAAATGTTTCGGAACCGAACCATTCTGGAGCGCAACTGTCATTCAGGGCGATAAATTGACCTTCACGCGTCCCGACGACAACGACAAGGCGTTTTCCGTCGGTCAGCTGTCCACAGCCGTCAGCCGTGACAGTCCCCACGCGTTGCTGGGCAGCAAACTGGGTGAGAATGTGACCCTGGTCTTGTCCCATGAAATCTGCTCCGACGGGATGTCGGACTATAAATTCGGTTATTCGGGTTCAGCGGTGATCGGCGGCTACGATACGCAGGTCTACACCGGCTGCTGCTCTCTTGAAATGAACTGACTGGAGAGGCATGCATGTTGCGTCTGATTTGCACCCTGCTGTTTATAGGCACCACCGCCGCTGCACAGGGCGAGTTTCCCCGCCTGCACGACGTTGCGGGCGTTGCCCCGGATGACACGTTGAACGTCCGGGCCGGACCGGGGGCAAATCACCCTGTTGTCGGGGAACTGGACTTTGACGCGCGCGGGGTCGAAGTGATCCGGTCGGAGGGCAACTGGGGCCTTGTGAATCTGCCGGAAAGATCTGGCTGGGCCTCGTTGAGCTATCTCGCGGCGCGGGCAGACGGGGATTTGCCGAACACGCCGCGGCTGACCTGTGGCGGAACGGAACCTTTCTGGGACATCGACATTTATCAGGGCCAACATGCCACCATAAAGACACCGATGAATCATGATCCGGGTGACCGTTTTAACGTTGGTCTGTTCCAGCGCGCCTATAATCCGGCGGAAAAATGGGTGTTGCTGGGAACGGACGGCCCCCGTGAGCTGTCACTTGTGGTTATCAAGACCTATTGCGACAACGGAATGTCCGACAATGAATACGGTTTTGACGCCACCCTGATCGTTTCCGGGACGCAGGGCTACGTCTATTCCGGGTGCTGCACACTGAGTGACTAGGCCGGCCTCCGAGGACGTGCTCCGCACGAAAGCAGATTCGTATCCTCCGGCTTGCAGAACGGATAACGGGCTTGGCCAATATCCGTTTGGGGTCTGGGCAATCGTTCAGGTGACGACGCGCAGTGTCAGGTTGATCCGTCCATGTCCCGGCAAGAGCGTGCTTGAGCCGAACCGGATCCGATCAACGCCGTGATAGGCTTTGCGTGCGGCCCCTCCCATGACCACCACGTCGCCGGATTTCAGCCAGATCGATTCCGTCTTGCCCCCGCGTTCCGGGTTGCCCATGCGAAACAGACCTTCATCGCCCAGCGAGACGGAGACGACCGGACAGGAATAATCCACCTCGTCGGAATCCTGATGCAGCCCCATCCGCGCGCCTTCGCCGTACCAGTTGATCAGGCAACACTCCGGCGCGCGCGGGCAGCCCGAAACCGCATCCCAGATGGCCTGAACCTCTTTCGGAATGGGCGGCCATGTGCTGCCGTTGGGGTGATGCTCTTCGTAGCGATAGCCGCGTCGGTCGCTGATCCAGCCAAAGCGTCCCGCCGCGCTAATGCGGACCGACATCGGACCGCGCCGCGTGACGGGCGTGAACAGCGGCGCAGTGGAGATGACGCCGCGCAGGGACTCTACCAGCCTTTCCTGGGCCGGACGGTCGAGAAAAGCCGGGTAAATGACAAAGCCCTTGCGGTGTATCGTGTCGGCCATAAGGCGATTGTCAAGGATTGGCACGTAGATGCCAACCCCGGAGGAAATACAAAACCGGAGATTTGCTGCAATGACGACGCTTGCAGGCTCAGGGAGCCCTCCTTATATGTCCCCCGAACGCGGGACATGCACTGTCAGCATGTCTGGCGCCAAACATACGGGGCAGGATGCCGGAACGGGTCCGACGTCTCGTGACATCGCCTTGAGAATGAAAGGGATCGAAACATGGGTAAAGTGATTGGTATCGACCTTGGCACCACAAACTCCTGCGTCGCCATCATGGACGGCACGCAGGCGCGCGTGATCGAAAATGCCGAAGGGGCACGCACCACACCTTCCATCGTCGCGTTTGCCGACGATGAGCGGCTCGTTGGCCAGCCGGCCAAACGGCAGGCCGTGACAAATCCGGAAAACACGATTTTCGCGGTCAAGCGCCTGATTGGCCGCCGCGTCACCGACGCGGAAGTGACCAAGGACAAGGATATCGTCGCCTACAAGATCATCGACGGCGGCAACGGCGACGCATGGGTCGAAGCGCGCGGCGAGAAATATTCGCCCTCGCAGATCTCCGCCTTCACGCTGCAAAAGATGAAGGAGACCGCCGAAAGCTATCTTGGCGAGGAAGTAACGCAGGCCGTCATCACGGTTCCGGCCTACTTCAATGACGCTCAGCGTCAGGCGACAAAGGATGCCGGCAAGATTGCCGGACTTGAGGTGCTGCGCATCATCAACGAGCCGACTGCGGCCGCGCTGGCCTATGGTCTGGACAAGAAAGAAGCGAAGACGATCGCAGTCTACGACCTTGGCGGCGGAACCTTCGACGTAACCATCCTTGAGATCGACGACGGCTTGTTCGAAGTGAAATCCACCAACGGCGATACTTTCCTCGGTGGCGAAGATTTCGACATGCGGATCGTCAACTACCTGGCGGACCAGTTCAAGAAAGAGCATGGCTCAGACCTGACGAAGGACAAGATGGCCCTTCAGCGCCTGAAAGAGGCCGCCGAAAAAGCCAAGATCGAACTGTCCTCCGCGACCCAGACCGAGATCAACCAGCCGTTCATCTCGATGGGATCCAACGGACAACCGCTGCACCTTGTGATGAAGCTGACGCGCGCGAAGCTGGAAAGCCTTGTGGGCGACCTGATCAAGGCGTCGATCAAGCCTTGTCAGGCGGCGCTGAAGGATGCCGGGCTGACCACCTCCGACATCGACGAAGTCGTCTTGGTCGGTGGCCAGACGCGGATGCCGAAGGTCATCGAAGAAGTGACGAAGTTCTTCGGCAAGGAGCCGCACAAAGGGGTTAACCCCGATGAGGTCGTCGCGATGGGCGCCGCCATTCAGGCCGGTGTTCTGCAAGGCGATGTGAAGGACGTGGTCCTTCTGGACGTTACGCCCCTCAGCCTCGGGATCGAGACTTTGGGTGGCGTCTTTACCCGCCTGATCGACCGTAACACGACGATCCCGACGAAGAAGTCGCAGGTCTTTTCCACTGCGGAGGACAATCAGTCCGCAGTGACGATCCGCGTGTTCCAGGGTGAGCGTGAAATGGCGGCCGACAACAAGATGTTGGGCCAGTTCAACCTTGAGGAAATTCCGCCCGCACCGCGCGGAATGCCGCAAATCGAAGTGACCTTCGACATTGACGCAAACGGCATCGTGTCGGTCGGTGCCAAGGACAAGGCGACGAACAAGGAACAGACCATCACGATCCAAGCGTCGGGTGGTCTTTCCGAGGACGATATCGACCGCATGGTCAAAGAAGCCGAGGAGAACGCCGAAGCGGACAAAGGCCGCCGCGAACTTGTCGAGGCTCGCAACCAAGCCGAAAGCCTCATCCATTCGACAGAGAAATCGGTCGAAGAGCATGGGGACAAGGTTGATCCGTCGACGGTCGAGGCTATCGAACTGGCGGTGGCCGCGCTCCGTGATGACATGGAAAAGGACGATGTTTCGGCAGAAAAGCTGAAATCCGGCATCCAGAACGTCACAGAAGCTGCGATGAAGCTGGGCGAAGCGATCTACAAGGCGCAGTCCGAAGAAAGCGCTGGTGAGCCGAAGTCCTCTGACGATCCGTCAGCAAGCGCCGACAATGACGACATTGTCGATGCGGATTTCGAGGATCTGGACGATAACAAGCGGGCTTGAGGCCATCGCCCTCGGAACCAATCTGGGGCCGGTCCGGACACCGGGCCGGCCCTTGACGTTCCGCAATGAGGAGGACGACCATGTCCAAACGTGACTTTTACGAAGTGCTTGGCCTCTCGCGCGGCGCCTCTGCGGAAGAAATCAAGAAGGCCTACCGTTCGAAAGCCAAGGAATTTCATCCGGATCGCAATGCCGACAAACCGGATGCGGAATCCCAGTTCAAGGAAGTGAACGAAGCTTACGAAGTCCTGAAAGACGGAGAAAAAAAGGCCGCCTACGACCGGTTCGGCCATGGGGCCTTTGACGGCGGCATGGGTGGCGGCGGGCGTCCGGGCAGTGGCATGGGCGGAAACGCCGATTTCGCCAGTGCCTTTTCGGATGTCTTCGACGATCTTTTCGGTGATTTCATGGGCGGTCGCCAAGGGGGCCGTCAGCGCGCATCACGCGGCGCCGATCTGCGCTACAACATGCGCGTGACCCTCGAAGACGCATACAACGGGCTTCAAAAGACCATCAAGGTGCCGACATCAGTGCCCTGCGGCGAATGCAAGGGGTCCGGCGCCGAAGGGGGCGCGGAACCCACCGCCTGTCCGACGTGTTCGGGCCTTGGCAAGGTGCGCGCCACGCAAGGCTTCTTTACAGTCGAACGAACCTGCCCGACCTGTTCGGGCCTGGGTCAGATCATCAAGAATCCCTGTAACGTCTGTAGTGGTGCAGGCCGTGTGCAGCAGGAACGCGCGCTTTCGGTCAATGTGCCTGCCGGGGTCGAGACGGGGACGCGTATCCGTCTGGCCGGAGAGGGCGAAGCCGGAATGCGCGGTGGACCGCCGGGCGATCTCTATATTTTCATAGAGGTTGAGCCGCACGAAATATTCGAGCGCGACGGTGCGGAACTGCATTGCAGGGTGCCTGTGTCGATGACCGCGGCCGCCCTTGGTGGTGACATCGAAGTGCCGACAATCGATGGCGGTCGCAGCCGGGTAAAGATCCCGGGTGGCAGCCAGTCCGGACGCCAGATGCGGCTGCGTGGCAAGGGCATGAGGTCGCTGCGCGGCGGCGCGACGGGCGACATGTTCATCGAACTTGCGGTCGAGACGCCGGTCAACCTGACGTCCCGGCAAAAGGAATTGCTGCGGGAGTTCGAGTCGCTTGCCGAAGATAACAATCCGGAATCTCACAGCTTTTTCAATTCGGTGAAAAGCTTTTGGGACTCCATGAAGGGATAAACCCCCAGCCTGACCGCGCGGCCGGCAGCGTCCGATGGGCCTTCCGGCCGCGCGGGTTGAAAGATTTCGCCAAACCTTCGGTGGCACCAAACAGATATGTTTGTCGAGGGGGCTTTGGACTCCACAGGCTTTAACGGGCTGTTCATCATTTGTCGGGCACGATGCGGACATGTCCCATGGTCCGCATTTCTCTGATTCCCAAGCGGCATTGTTCGATGTCGACGAGGATGCGTCG
>Ga0102938_10002287_pt1 | contig 14529 bp, 12 predicted proteins | sample SalPonR2_B_D2_MG_FD_84516 | JGI IMG/M metagenome (GOLD analysis project Ga0102938, IMG submission 84516) | Salt pond soil microbial communities from South San Francisco under conditions of wetland restoration - Salt Pond MetaG R2_B_D2_MG | ecosystem: Environmental > Aquatic > Marine >...
CTCGCCTGGGGTTCGTTCACCGAGGAAGCCCCCTGGGAACTCGACCGCGACGACATCCGCTGGTCGCACCTCGCCGGACGGTTGCGCCGGCAGGCGCAGGCCGACGTCCCGGCGCTGACCGCTCCGTCGCGGCTGCCCCACGGAGCGCGGGTGGTCACGGTGATCAAGCACCTGGGCACGGCGATCGCGCCATGGATGCTGAACAAGCGACGCGGGAAGTTCGCCACGCCCGAGGCGAGCCGCGCCGACGTCTCGCGTCGGCTGCGTCTTGCCGCAGAAGCCCTGGGCCCCACCTACATCAAGCTGGGCCAGATCATCTCCTCCGGCGAGGGCCTGTTCCCGGCGGAACTGGTCGGCGAGTTCAAGAAATGCCGCGACCAGGTGCCCGCTGAACCCTTCGACGAGGTACGCCTCACCGTCGAGCAGGACCTCGGCGCTCGGCTCGAGGACGTGTTCTCGTGGTTCGACGAAACCCCGCTCGCGGCTGCCTCCATCGCGCAGGTGCACGCCGCCACCCTGCTGAGCGGCGAGAACGTCGTGGTGAAGGTGCAGCGCATCACCGTCGCCCGCCTCGTCCGCAAGGACCTGCGGGTGATGGCCTGGCTCGCCCCCTATCTGGTGGGCCGCATCCCCGTTGCTGCGCTCGCCAACCCTCCGGCACTGGTCGAACTGTTCGCCGAGACGATCGTCGAGGAACTCGACTTCCGGATGGAAGCGGCCAACATGCTCGACATCGCCGCGATGTTGCACGACCTCGACCAGACCCAGTACCTCGTGCCCCGCCCGCACCCCCGCCTGGTCACGAAGCGGGTGCTCGTGATGGAGCGTGTGTACGGCTTCAACTTCGACGACGTCGTCGGCATGCAGGACGCCGGCATCGACACCGAAGAGGTCGTGCGGACGGCCATGGTGGCCTTCATGGAAGGAGCGATCGTCGAAGGGGTGTTCCACGGGGACCTCCACGGCGGAAACCTGTTCGTGCTCGCCGACGGACGCACTGCGCTGCTCGACTACGGCATCGTGGGGCGGCTCAGCGGCCCCCGCCGCAACGCGTTCCTCCGCCTGATGCTCGGCGCCACCACCAACGACGTCCGCACGCAGATGGCGGCACTGCGCGACCTCGGCGCCCTGCCGGTCGACACCGACCTCGAAGCCGTCATCAAGGATCTGCGCCTCGAAGACGAGGTCATCGACCCGACCACGCTGACCGGCGAGGAGATGGTCCAGGAGGTCCAGCGCGTCGTCAAGGCGCTGCTCGGCTACGGCGCGAAGCTCCCCAAGGAGCTGATGCTCTACGTCAAGAACATGGTGTTCCTCGACGGCGCGATCGCGCGCCTGGCCCCGGATCTCGATCTGCTCGCCGAAGTCGGCAACATCTCGTTGATGTTCGCCCAGAAGCACGGCGAACGCCTCGGACGTGAGCTGGGCGTCGACCCGAACGCCGTCGAGTTCGACATGGGCGGCGTACGTGCCAGCATCGGCCTCGACTCGTCGGTGAACTCGCTCACCTACCGCCAACTGCAAGAGCGACGCGAGCTCATCCAAAAGCGCATGCGCGAGCACGTCGAATCCGACCGCCCGCGCCTCAGCCGCTAGCGTCGCCGCCCGTGCGCCTGGTGATCGCCCGCTGTTCCGTCGACTACTCCGGCCGACTCGACGCCCATCTCCCCGAAGCCAACCGGCTGATCATGGTGAAGGCCGACGGCTGCGTGGCGATCCACGCCGACGGCGGCGCCTACAAACCGCTGAACTGGATGAACGCTCCGAACACACTGGTCGACAACGGTGACCACTGGGTGGTCACCAACCCCAAGCAGGAGACGCTCACGATCACCCTGCACGAAGTGCAGAGTGATGTCTCGGCCGAACTGGGCGAGGATCCGGGCCTCCAGAAGGACGGCGTCGAGGCCCACCTGCAGGAGCTGCTGGCGGCGAGCCCGCAGGCGATCGAGGACGGCCTCACGCTGGTTCGACGCGAGTACCCGACGGCGATCGGCCCGATCGACCTGGTCTGCCGCGACACCTCGAACACGGTGGTGGCTGTCGAGGTCAAGCGCCGTGGCGACATCGACGGCGTCGAGCAACTCGGCCGGTACATCGAACGGTTGCACCTCGACTCGACGCTCGGCGACGTTCGTGGCGTGTTCGTCGCCCAATCGATCAAACCGCAGGCCAAGGTGCTCGCCGAGGCCCGCGGCTTTCGCTGGGTCGAGGTCGACTACGACACGCTGCGCGGCATGAGGCCCACCGACCTCCGCCTCTTCTGAACCCGCTGGAATCGTGACGATCGGGGTCGGACACCGATCGTCACATGTCAGCTGCAGTCGGTCCCGGGCAGGATCGGCTTGGCGAGCACCTGGTAGATCGTGTCGTCGCCGTCCTGGAAGAAGGTGAGCTGGTCGGCGGCTGCCAACGCGTCGCCGACCTCGGCGGCTTGCACGACGGTGCAGCTCGACGCGTCGGCGAGGCGCACGCTCGCATCTGTCGGCCAGTCGACCACCGTGGGCTCGATGCCGTCGGAGCCGTAGGCCGACAGGTCATCGACCACGAGCGCCTCGATGCCGTACTCCGACGGCTCGAAGATGCCCGGGTCGCCGTTCGGCCCGGGCGACGTGATCTCCTGCAGCTCGTCGATGAAATCGAGCAGCGCCTGACGCTGGGGTGTCGTCGCGTCAGCGCCGTCATCACCGGGGCCGCCGCCGATCCCGAGCGCATACGCCTCGTGGACGTAGGTCTCGCCGTTGACGTTGATGGTGACGCGCGCCGTCGAGGCATCGGCGACGTTGGTCGGCTCGTCGTAGTCGATCTCCTGGAAGAGACCCGCCTGGTCGGCGGCCGCCAGCGCCTCCTGGATACCGTCCTCGCCGATCGTCCACACCTGCACCGCGGGGAGCAACGGGGCCGGGTAGATGGCGATCTGGGCGCCGGGCGAGAAGCTGCGACCATCGCCCGAGATCAGGACGTTCGGGGTCTGGTTGAAGACGAACTCTCGTGGCATGAACCCGCCGACCTCGGCGTACTCGATGACGACGTCGTCCTCGCCGGTCGGGTGCTGGTAGCCGTCGGCCACCGGGGGCAGCGAGTCGTCGGCCGCCGGCGAATCCGAATCGCTGCCGCAGGCGGCGAGACCGAGAACGGCGGTGAGCAGAACAGGAATGATGCGCTTGTCCATGGTGTTTCGACGCTTCCCGGCCCGCTGCGGTTCCACCCATGTGACGTTTGGTGTCAGACACCAAACGTCACAGCGCTACGTTCGCGGGCATGAGTCGAGAAGTTCGAGGCATCATCGCCCGCGCAAAGGGCGAACCCGTGACGATGGAGACGATCGTGGTCCCCGACCCCGGTCAGGGTGAGGCGGTGGTGGTGATCCAGGCATGCGGGGTGTGCCACACCGACCTGCACTACCGCGACGGCGGGATCAACGACGACTTCCCGTTCCTGCTCGGCCACGAGGCCGCCGGCATCGTCGAGTCGGTCGGCGAGGGCGTCACCGACGTCGCTCCCGGCGACTACGTGATCCTCAACTGGCGTGCGGTGTGCGGCAACTGCCGGGCGTGCCGGCGAGGGCAGCCGCAGTACTGCTTCGACACGCACAACGCCACCCAGAAGATGACCCTCACCGACGGCACCGAGCTGTCACCGGCGCTCGGCATCGGGGCGTTCTGCGACAAGACGTTGGTGGCCGCCGGCCAGTGCACCAAGGTCGACCCGGCGGCCTCCCCCGCCGCGGCCGGCCTGCTCGGCTGTGGCGTGATGGCCGGAATCGGCGCCACGCTCAACACCGCGGGTGTCACCCGCGGTCAGTCGGTCGCCGTGTTCGGCTGCGGTGGTGTCGGCGATGCAGCGATCGCCGGAGCCCGGCTCGCCGGCGCCTCGACGATCATCGGTGTCGACATCGACGATCGCAAGCTCGACTGGGCCACGGGCTTCGGGGCGACCCATGTGTGCAACTCGAAGCAGACCGACCCGGTCGAGTTCATCCGCTCGGTCACCGATGGCTTCGGCGCCGACGTGTGCATCGAGGCGATCGGCCACCCCGAGGTGTACAAGCAGGCCTTCGAGGCCCGCGACCTGGCCGGCACGGTGGTGCTCGTCGGCGTCCCCAACCCTGAGATGACCCTCGAGTTGCCGTTCATCGACGTGTTCGGGCGCGGCGGTTCCCTCAAGTCGTCGTGGTACGGCGACTGCCTGCCGTCACGCGACTTCCCGGTGCTGATCGACCTGTACCTCCAGGGTCGCCTCGATCTCGACGGTTTCGTGTCGGAGACGATCGGCCTCGACGGCGTCGAGGAGGCGTTCCACAAGATGGAGCGCGGCGAGGTCCTCCGCAGCGTGGTGGTGTTCTGACCATGTCCATCGAACTGGTCACCACCGACGGGATCTTCGCGCTCGACGGCGGCGAGTGGGAGGTCACCAACAACATCTGGATCGTCGGCGACGACCGCGAGGTGCTCGTGTTCGACGCCGCCCACGACCATCAACCGATCGTCGAGGCGATCAACGGACGGCATGTGGCGGGCATCGTGCTCACCCACGGCCACAACGACCACATCAACGCCGCCGTACCGCTTCGTGACGCCGTCGACGCACCGATCCTGCTCCACGACGCCGACCGGATGCTGTGGGACGTGGTGTGGCCCGGCGAATCACCCGATCGGACGCTCGAACCCGGGTCGAACCTCACCGTCGGCGGCCACGAGATCACGATCCTGCACACGCCTGGTCACTCCCCCGGCTGCTGCAGCTTCCACGACGCCGGCGCCGACGCCGTGTTCAGCGGCGACACGCTCTTCTGCGGTGGTCCGGGAGCCACCGGACGGAGCTTCAGCGACGAGCCGACCATCCTGCGTTCGATCCGCGACACCCTGCTCGCCCTGCCCGACCACACGATCGTGCACACCGGCCACGGCGACTCGACCACGATCGGCGACGAGCGCAGCGGCGTGCTTGCTCGCGCCACCGAACTCGGACTCTGATCGGACGTGACGGCACGACCGGTCACCGGCATCGTCCAGCACTACCCGTGGGGTGACACGACGTTCATCCCCGAGTTGCTGCAGGTCACCGCCGACGGCCGGCCGTGGGCCGAGCTCTGGCTCGGGACCCACCCGAACGGCCCGACCGTCTGTGACGACGGCACGCCGTTGCGAGAACTCACCGGCCAGTTGCCGTATCTCCTCAAGGTGCTGGCTGCCGCCCAGCCACTCTCGCTGCAAGTGCATCCGAATCCCGAACAGGCTCGCAGCGGATTCGCCCGCGGGATCTACCCGGATGACCGCGCCAAGCCCGAACTGCTCTGCGCCCTGACGCCGTTCGATGCACTCTGTGGCATCCGCCCGATCACCCAGACACTCACCATCCTCGGAGCGCTCGGCGCCGACTCGCTCGCCACCACGGTCCGCAACGACGGGATCGCCGCCACGATCGATGGCCTCTACCGCGGACGGATCGACCCCGCGCCGACGGTCGTCGCCTGCGGTCGGAGCGATCGTCTCGAAGCGACACTCGTCCAGCGACTCGCACAGCAGTATCCGAACGATCCGAGCGTGGTGGTCACGCTGCTGTTGAATCGGGTGACGCTGCGGCCTGGCCAAGCCCTCCACCTGACCGCCGGCAACCTCCACGCCTATCTCTCGGGTGCCGGTGTCGAGCTGATGGGTGCGAGCGACAACGTGGTGCGTGGCGGGATGACCGACAAGCACGTCGACGTCGACGAACTCCTGCGAATTCTCGATCCGACACCGCTCGTCCAGCCCGTCATTTCGGTCGCCGACGGGCGCTATCGGCTGCCCGAGGCCGGATGCACGCTCGTGCGGGTCGAGCCGGGCCGTTCGCACACCTCGACCGGTCACGAACTCGCCGTCAGCCTCGCCGGCGAGACGCGCTACCTCGCCCCCGGCACGGTCGTCACACCGTCGGCGCCCACCTTCGTCGTCACCACCCCCTGAAGCGGTGAGCCAGACCCCAGCATCCGGAGGACTCGCTCATCGCCTGGGCTCGATCGGGCGGCGAGCACCACACCGATGAGCCAAACCCCGGCATCCGGGGGATTCGCTCATCGCGTGGGCCCTCGAGCGTGGTGTCAGGAGCGGGTGGTCTTGCGGATCTCGACGATCTTCTCGCCGGCCTGGTTCGCGTCGTCGCCCTGTTCGGCCAGCAGGCGGGCACGGTCCTTCTCGGCCTCGCGGGCGGCCTTGACCAGGTCGACCCGCTCGAGCGCCGCGTCGATGCCGTGCTCGTTGATGAACTCCGCCCACTCGACCAGCTGATCGACCATCTCGTCCTCGGGCACGACGGCGACGTTCTGACCCTTCACGAATAAATGGCCGCGCTTGTTCCCTGCCGCAATGCCGAGGTCGGCGTCACGAGCCTCGCCCGGACCGTTGACGACGCACCCCATCACAGCGATCTGGAGTGGCAACTCCTTCTCGGCGAAGGCTTCCATCGCCCGGTTGGCGACCTCGATCACGTCGACCTCGGCGCGCCCACACGAAGGACACGCGATCAGGTCGACGTTCTTGCGCTCGCGCAGGCCGAGCGCCTCGAGCAGCTGGCGCCCGGCGCGTGCCTCTTCGACCGGGTCGGCAGTGAGCGAGTAGCGGATGGTGTCGCCGATCCCCTCCATCAACAGCGTGGCGATACCGGCGGTTGCCTTGACCAGACCGGCGGGGGGCGGGCCGGCCTCGGTGACCCCGAGGTGCAGCGGATGATCGGTGACCTCCGACAGCTGACGGTACGCCTCGACCATCAGTGGCACACTCGACGCCTTGACCGAGATCTTGATCGCCTCGAAGCCGACCTCGTCGAAGTAGGCGATCTCCCGCAGCGCCGATTCGACCATGGCTTCGGGTGTCGCACTGCCGTACTTCTCGTAGAGCGACGGATCGAGCGAGCCGGCGTTGACGCCGATACGGATCGGGAGGCCCCGGTCACGCGCCTCGGAAGCAACCGCCTTGATGTGCTCGGGCTTGCGGATGTTGCCCGGATTCAAGCGGAGCCCGTGCACGCCGGCTTCCATCGCCGCCAGCGCCATCTTGTACTGGTGGTGGATGTCGGCGATGATCGGCACCGGCGATCGCGGCACGATCTGGGCCAACCCCTCGGCCGCCTCCGACTCGTTGCACGTGCATCGGACGATGTCGGCGCCGGCAGCGGCGAGGGCGTAGATCTGCTGCAGCGTGCCCTCGACGTCGGCGGTCTTGGTGATCGTCATCGACTGCACCGTGACCGGTGCGTCGCCACCGACCTTGACGTTGCCGACGGAGATCTGGCGGGTCGGTCGACGAGCGACGAGCGAGCTGGAGACGTCCACGAGTGAAGTGCTATCCGATCGGATCGGTGATGTCGAGATACAGCCCGGTGAACATGAGCATCATCAGCACCACGATCACCCCCATCGCGAACGGCATCAGGCGCTCGACGTCGGCGAAGTAGCGGCCGGCGGTGTGCTTGCGCCTCTCCTGGATGCGTTCGTACACCGCGATCGCGGCGTGTCCCCCGTCGAGCGGGAGTAGCGGCGCCATGTTGAAGACCCCGACGAAGATGTTGAGGATCGCCAACAGGTACAGCACGCCGGCGAGCCCGCCGGCGTCACCGACGTCGTCCGACACGGTGGCCACGCCGTAGATCGTGGTGGGCCGAGCGGTCGGGTCGGCGTTCTCGGTGTCGGTGAGCTGGTCGACCAGGTTCACCGGGTTGAGCACCTTCACGATGCCCTTCGTCGACTCCCACGTCACGGGGAAGATGTCGGTGACAGCGTTGACAGCCGAGCCTGCGATGCCGTGATCCTGGTACAACGGCGGGCTGAACGAACGGACGCCGAGCAGCGCCGAACCGAACAGCGGATCGTCCTCGGGAACCGAGGTGTTGGCGCCCAGCCCAACGGGGATCGTCAGCGTGTCACCGTCTCGGATCACGACGAGGTCGACCACGTCACCCGGTTCGAAGCTGCGAACGGTTTCGCCGAGCTCGACCGATGAGGTGACGGTGGTGCCGCCGACCGACACGATCTCGTCGTCGTCGCGAATGCCGGCGCCCCATGCAGGCAGCTCTTGCGCTGCGGCACCGACGATCACCCGGGGCTCGTCCTGCGCGGTGATCTCGCCCTGGGTCGAGTACACACCGAACAGCAGCACGATCGCGATCAGGATGTGCATGATCGAGCCCGCCGAGATCACGAGCAGCCGCTTCGGGAAGCTCTGCTGGCGGTAGCTGCGGGCCTCGTCGCCGGGTTCGACCTCGTCCATCCGGTTCATGCCGATGATGCGCACGAACGCACCGAGCGGCAGTGCCCGCACTCCGTACTCGGTCTCACCCCGACGGAAGCTCCACAGACGGGGCCCGAAGAACAAGAAGAACTGGGTGACCTTCATGCCGGTCCACCGGGCGGTGAGGTAGTGCCCGAGTTCGTGCAGGAAGATCGAGATCACGACGCCCACCACGAACACGAAGATCCAGATGTTGACGAACGCCAGCCACACGAACAGCGCGAGGATCGCCGCCATCGACGCCAGGCCCTTCCAGCCGCCGGCAACTTCGTCGTCGCCGTGCTCGCTCACGGCGCCGCCCGCCATCAGCTCGCTCTTCATGCGGTCGGAACGAGTGAGGCTCGGCGGTGGGAGCGGATCGCCGATGGGCTCGTCGTGCCGTTCGTGTCGGGGAGTGAGTTGGTCAGTCATACCGTTCGCTTCGAGAGGAGTCGACGAGCGATCCGCCGGGCCTCGGCATCGGCCTCGATCACGTCGTCGACGGTGTGGGGTGTTGCACCATCATGCATCGCAAGTACATCAACACAGACGTCAGGGATCTCATTCCATCGCAAGTTCCCTGCCAAGAACGTGTCAACGGCCTCTTCGTTCGCTGCGCTGAGCCAGGCCGGACCCGTCCCACCGAGGCGGCCAGCCTGGTAGGCGATGTCGAGACAGCGGAACGTCGTGCGGTCCGGCGCCTCGAAGTCGAGCTGCGACAGCGTCGTCCAGTCGATCCGCCCGAAGGGCGTCCCGATCCGGTCTGGGAAGCCGAGCGCGTAGCCGATCGGCAGGCGCATGTCGGGCAGGCTGAGCTGGGCGATGGTCGAGCCGTCGGCGAACTCGACCATCGAGTGCACGATCGATTGTGGGTGCACGACCACGTCGATGTCGTCGTACGGGGTCCCGTACAGCTCGTGTGCCTCGATCACCTCGAGGCCCTTGTTCATCAAGGTGCTCGAGTCGACCGTGATCTTCGGACCCATGCTCCACGTGGGGTGCGCCAGCGCCGCCTCGACCGTGACGGCGGCCAACTCGTCGGCGGTACGCCCCCGAAACGGTCCACCGCTGGCCGTGAGCAGCAGGCGGGCAACCTCACGGTCGGCGGCCACCGACGACCGCAGGCATTGGTGCAACGCACAGTGTTCGCTGTCGACCGGTACCAGCTCGGCTCCGGGCACCGAACGCAACGGCTGCACCACGGGACCCGCGGCGATGAGGCTCTCCTTGTTGGCCAATGCCAGCCGCTTGCCGGCCCGCAACGTCTCGACCGTGACCGCCAATCCGGCGAAGCCGACGACCCCGTTCACGACGACATCGGCCGGGTCGACGACCGCTGCCAGTTCGGCAACGACCTCGACGGCCGGGAGTGCGTTGGCGACCTCTCGGCGCGCTGTGTCGTCGGCGACCGCCACCACCCGCGGTGTGCAGCGCCGCGCCTGGTCGATCACCGCGGCAGCCGACCTCCCGGCGGCGAGCGCCACGACCTCGTAGGAACCGGGAACCCTCTGGTTCTCGGCCTCGATCACCTCGAGGGTCTGGGTCCCGATCGAACCGGTCGACCCGGCGATCGCCACCCGAGTCGGTGCCATCAGCTGCTCAGAGCGCAGTCCACGGCTCGACGACCAGCATCAGGTAGTACACCGCCGGCAGCGTGAACAGGACCCCGTCGAAACGGTCGAGTACCCCGCCGTGGCCCCGGATGATCGCGCCGAAGTCCTTGACGTCCAGATTGCGCTTGAACATGCTCTCGGCCAGATCACCGAGGGGGGCCATCGCCGAGATCACGATGCCGAGCATCAGCAGATGGCTGGTGCTCGACCACGTGTCGCTGAGATCCTGCATGCCGATGATCAGCATCACCAGCAGTGTCAGGATCGTGCCGCCGAGCAGCCCCTCGAGCGACTTGCCGGGGCTGATCCACGGCCGCAGCGGGGTGCGACCGAACGCAGTGCCCACGAAGTAGGCGCCGACATCGTTGGCCACGACCCCGATGGCGATCAACACCAGCGTGTCGGTCCCCCACGGCGTTCCCTGGCCGAAGTTCGACCAGGCGAGGATCAATGCCGCGTACGAGCCGAGCACGCCGATCCACACGATGCCGAGCATCGTGATCGCCATGTTCGGCATCGGACCCGATTCGACCGAATCGGCAGCGATGAAGCTGATCGCGCCGGCGAAGAACGCAAAGGCCAGTACGAGCGGAATCGCCGGCTCGCCGACCCAGTAGGCGGCGAGCGGCGCCGCGATGCAGGCTGCCACACCGATGGCGATCAACGGTCGGTAGCCCTTGTCGGTCACCCGGGCGAAGTACTCGACCGCGGCGAGGCCGAGGACCAGAGTCACGAAGGCCACCGCGCCGGCCGGGCGCCACATCGTGAGCGCCAGGAAGACCGCTGCGAGCGCCAGGCCCGACGCGACAGCGACGGGCAGATTCCGCCCGTCGGCGCCGGGGGCGCTCGCTCCGGTACGGGGAGGACGCTGCGGGGCGGCGCCACGACGCTTCGGGTCGGGTCGCCGCGGCATCCCGGAGGGATCGGTGCCGATCGTGATGCGAGCCGGCTCGCGCCGGGCGGGCTCCGGAGCCTCCGTGACCGGTACGGCACCCGACGTGCGGGACGACTCGGCGACCGGCGAGTCGTCGACCGTGGGGTCGTCGTGCCAGCTGAGTTCACCCGTCGGGTCCTTGGGCGCCTCGGCGACCGAATCGGTCGACGAGCCGGCGAACGACGACCACACGTCGACGTCGTCGGTCGGATCGACGGGATCGGCCTCTGCTCGGGCCGCATCGATGCGAGGAACCTCCCCGGTCGGCGGATCGGTCCAGTGCGGCAGTGCTCCCGAATCGTCGCCTCCGAGACGCAAGCGGTCGCCCTCGGGTTCGTCGTCGAGCGACACCGCCGGCTGCTCGGTGGTGGCACCGAACAACGGGCCTCCGAACTCGTCGTCGTCGAAGGAGTCCATCTCGCTCTCGAACGGACCCGGTTTGCGGCGTGGCGTCACCTTGTCGTCGTCGTCCCACTCACTCATGACAGTGTCCTTCCCCCAGAGATCCAGGCTGAGCAGCTGATCCGCTCATACCGCGAGCAGCTCCTGCTCTTTGCGACCCAGCGCCGCATCGATGTGCTCGACATGATCGTGGGTCACCTTCTCGAGTTCCTTCTCGGCCCGTTCGAGTTCGTCAGCAGAGATCTCGCCCTCCTTCTCGGCGTTCTCCATGGCCTTGCGGGCGTCACGTCGGGCACCTCGGATCGCGATGCGGCCGTCCTCGGCCATGTGCTTGACGACCTTGACGTACTCGCGTCGCCGCTCCTCGGTGAGCTGCGGCAGGGAGAGCCGGATCGAGATGCCGTCGTTGTTCGGTGACACGCCCAGGTCGCTGTCTCGAATCGCCTTCTCGATCGATTCGAGCGTGCCCCGGTCGTGCGGCTTGATCAGCAACTGGCGAGCCTCGGGCACCGAGATCGACGCCAGCTGTTGCAGCGGGACGGCCGCTCCGTAGTACTCGATGGTGATGCGGTCGACGAGCGATGGTGTCGCCCGCCCGGTGCGCACCGTGGAGAATTGCGACTGGGCATGCTCCACTGCCTTGTCCATCTTCTCCATCGCTTCCAGCATGGTCTCGTCGATCACGCCAGCCAGCGTACCCAGACCGACCCCGCCGATCAGACCTTCGATGCCGACGAGCCCTCGTCGGACGCCCGACCGAGGCACTGCCTGCGCCGTCGATCAGACCTCGTGGACGAGCGTTCCCTCGTGGCCGCCCTGCACGATGCGGCGCAGCGAACCGGGCTTCGACATGTCGAACACGACGATCGGTATGCCGTTGTCGCGGCAGAACGCGATCGCAGTGGCGTCCATCACCTTGAGGTTCTTGGTCATCACCTCGAGGTAGCCGACCTCGTCGTACTTGGTGGCGGTGACGTCGTGGCGCGGATCGGCGGAGTAGACGCCGTCCACACCTGAGTGGGTGCCCTTGATGACCACGTCGGCCTCGATCTCGGCGGCCCGCAGGGCGGCGGCGGTGTCGGTGGTGAAGAACGGGTTGCCGGTGCCGGCGGCGAAGATCACCACCCGACCCTTCTCGAGGTGGCGGACAGCTCGGCGTCGGATGTACGCCTCGGCGATCCGGGGCATCTCGATCGCCGACTGGACGCGGGTGTCCTGACCGAGACGTTCGAGCGCGTCCTGCAGCGCCAGGGCATTCATCACGGTGCCGAGCATGCCGATGTGGTCGGACTGCGTGGCGTCCATCCCGCTCAGCGAGCCGGTCCGCCCCCGCCAGAAGTTCCCGCCACCGACGACGACGGTCACGTCGATGCCGAGGTTCTGGCGCAGGTCGACGATGTCACGAGCGGTTGCTTCGAGCGTGGCGCCGTCGAGCCCCTTGCCGGACTCCCCCGCCAGTGCCTCACCGGATGGCTTGAAGACGATCCGTTTCCAACTCGGTCGTGGACCCCCGCGGGGATGGATCGGCTCGTCGCTCATCGGGGTCCGACAGTACCGCGGCGTCGTTCACCCCGGGAAATGCCCGCACCTCCCCGAAAAATGACGTCAGCGTTGCGCTGAGCGCAACGCCGACGCGCCATTTCGGATTGTGGGGCTTCGGATCGTGGGACGAGGTGTCAGCCGATTTCGACTTGGGCGAAGCTGACGATCGACGCGCTTCCGATGAACTGGCTCACCGACTGCTTGTCGTCCTTCGCGTACGGCTGGTCGAGCAGCGCAACGTCCTTGAAGAAACCGTTCATGCGACCTTCGACGATCTTGGGCAGGGCCGCCTCGGGCTTGCCCTCGTTGCGACTGATCGTCTCGAGCGTGGCCCGTTCGGCGGCGACGACATCTTCGGGGACGTCGTCGCGGCTGAGGTACTGCGGACGGGCGAAGGCGATGTGCACGGCGATGTCGTGCGCCAGCTCGGGGCTGCCCCCGGCGACCTCGACGAGGACGCCGTTGACGCCACGGCCGCCCTGTACGTGCTGGTAACTGCCGATGACGTTGCCCTCGGCGGCCTCGATGCGCTTGACCTCGCCGAGGCCGATGTTCTCCTTCAGCGTCACCTTCAGCTCTTCGAGCTCGGTGGCGCGGTCGCTGACGGCGTCGACGCCCTTCGCGACCACGAGTGCAGCCAGGGCGTCGGCTTCGGCCTTGAACTGATCGGAGCCGGCAACGAAATCGGTCTCGCTCTTCAGCTCGACGATCGCGCCGACGTCGCCCTCGATCAGGAGACTGACCACGCCCTGTGACGCCTCGCGGTCCTCGCGCTTCGCGCTGGCCGCAAGGCCCTTCTCACGCAGCCAGGTCTTGGCGGCTTCGAGGTCGCCGTCGTTCTCCTGCAACGCCTTCTTGCAGTCCATCATCCCGGCGCCGGACGACTCGCGCAGCGCCTTGACGTCTTGTGCGGTGAATGACATGGCTTCAGCTCTCCGTGGTTGTGGGGGTCTCGTCGGTGCTCTGACCGGGCTTGGCGGCGGTGTCCTCCGACGCCTCGGGGACGGTGGTCTCCGCGGTGTCGTCCTGAGCGTCGGCGCCGGCGGGGATCGGGGCCACGGCCTCGGCGGGCGGGGCCGGCTGCTCGGTGTTGGCGACCGGACCTGTGGTCTCCTCGGGGACCGAGGCCGGGACCGGTTCGGACTTCGAGTCCGCGGTGGCCGACGACTGGTCGTCTGCAGCAGGGGCCGGTGCGGACTTGGCAGCCGAGAGGCGGGCGTCGCGGTCGGCCTGGGCCTGGGCGGCGGCGTCGCGTGCGGCAGCCTGGGCGGCGGCGAACTCGGCTTCTTCCTCAGGGCTCCGCTCGGCGACGGGCGCCGGGGCAGGATTGCGCTTGTTGGCGATGAAGCGTCCCTCCTCGACGGCGTCGGCGATCACACGGGCGAACAGGCTGTTCGAGCGGATGGCGTCGTCGTTGCCCGGAATCGGGTACTGGATCACTTCGGGGTCGACGTTGGTGTCGACCACGGCGACCACGGGGATGCCGAGCTTGTTTGCCTCGGTGACGGCGATGTGCTCTTTCTTGGTGTCGAGCACGAAGATCGCATCGGGCGCCTTCTTCATGCCGCGCAGACCACCGAGGTTGCGCTGCAACTTGGTGAGCTCGCGGTCGAGCAGGAGGGCCTCTTTCTTGATCATGGCGTCGAACTCGCCGGATGCCTGCATGCGCTCGTACTCGAGCATCTTGTTGACCCGCTTGGAGATCGTCTCGAAGTTGGTGAGCATGCCGCCGAGCCAGCGCTCGTTCACGTAGGGCATGCCGCACTTGTCCGCGTAGCTCTTCACGGGATCC
>Ga0102938_10002288_pt1 | contig 14523 bp, 25 predicted proteins | sample SalPonR2_B_D2_MG_FD_84516 | JGI IMG/M metagenome (GOLD analysis project Ga0102938, IMG submission 84516) | Salt pond soil microbial communities from South San Francisco under conditions of wetland restoration - Salt Pond MetaG R2_B_D2_MG | ecosystem: Environmental > Aquatic > Marine >...
ATATGACATACCCTGATTGGCCATGCCCACAGTCATACCTGTCGCCTGAATAATGGCAAGCACTACAGTCAGGTAGCGGGTGTACTGGCTAATCTTGCGGCGCCCGGACTCGCCTTCTTTCTTGAGGGCTTCAAGCTGTGGCGTAACCGCCGACATCAGCTGCATGATAATGGAGGCAGAGATGTAGGGCATGATGCCCAGGGCAAGGATGCTCATACGCTCCAGCGCGCCGCCCGAAAACATATTGGCAAGCCCCAGAATCGTACCCTGATTCTGGTTAAAAAGCGCTGCGAGTTGCCCAGGATCTATCCCCGGAACCGGTATATGTGTCCCGATCCGGTAAACAAATATTGCCAACAAGACATAGCGCAGGCGTTTGAACAGTTCGCCAAGGCCCGCTTTGTTGACTGAAGGCAGTTGCCCGGTAGCCATTTAGGCCTCGACCTTCCCGCCGGCCCGCTCAATGGCCTCTCTCGCACCCTTGGTGACACCAAGGCCTTTCACGGTCACTGCTTTAGTCAATTCGCCAGACAGAAATACACGAGCGCGGGTAATGTTGTCCTTGACGAGATTGCTCGCTTTCAATGCGGCGAGATCTATCACATCAGAATCAACTGAATTCAATTCAGACAGACGAATTTGCGCAGATGTACGCGAGATTCGTGAAGTGAAGCCATACTTTGGCAGCCTCTTCTGCAGGGGCATCTGACCACCCTCAAAACCGGGTGTCACGTGACCACCAGAGCGCGATTTCTGCCCTTTGTGCCCACGGCCGGCTGTTTTGCCGTCACCGCTTCCGATACCGCGGCCAACACGTTTTGGCTCCTTCTTCGTGCCTGGCGCCGGCGCAAGCGAATTAAGACGCATTACATCGGACATCAATTATTCCTCCATCCTCACCAGGTAATTCACCCGGTTTATCATGCCGCGCACCGAGGGAGTGTCTTCGACCTCCACGGTATGCCCAATGCGACGCAGCCCTAAACCCGCAACACATGCCTGATGATTCTTTAAACGGCCCGCGGTACTTTTCACCAACGTAACCTTAATTGTCGATTTAGCCATGACCACTCAACCCGGTAATCAGTTCAAGATTTCTTCGACGGACTTGCCGCGTTTCGCCGCAACGTCTTCAGGCGACGACATATCCCGTAAACCATTGAAGGTCGCGCGCACGACATTCACCGGGTTGGTAGACCCGTAGCACTTCGCCAGGACATCGTGAACGCCGGCGATTTCCAGTACCGCCCGCATTGCACCACCGGCAATCACGCCAGTACCTTCCGAAGCGGGCTGCATATACACTTTGCTGGCCCCATGCGATGCTTTTACAGGGTACTGAATCGTGCCGTTGTTCAGCTCTACCTGAATCATATTGCGTCTTGCGGCTTCCATTGCCTTCTGGATGGCGACCGGTACTTCCCGGGCCTTGCCTCGACCGAAGCCCACCTTTCCTTTGCCATCGCCCACTACAGTCAAAGCTGTGAATCCAAATATGCGGCCGCCCTTTACTACCTTGGCAACGCGATTAACCTGGACCAGTTTTTCCTGCAGGTCTCCTTCCTGTTGCTGCTTCTTCTGATCGTTGAAAGCCATGATCTAACCCTTAGAATTCCAGTCCGGATTCGCGCGCTGCATTTGCCAGCGCCTTGACGCGTCCATGATACTTATAGCCACTGCGGTCAAACGCTACTTTCTCCACGCCTGCCGCCTTGGCACGCGCTGCCACCAGCTTGCCGACTTCGGCCGCCGCACCTATGTTGCCTGTCGCTCCACCGCGCAGTGCGCTGTCGAGGGTCGACGCACTGGCAATCACCTTATCGCCTTCTGCAGAGATGATCTGCGCATAAATATGACGCGGCGTGCGGTGAACACTAAGACGAATTTGACCAAGCCCTCGCATGCGTGCTCTTCCACGACGGGCCCGACGCAACCTTGAATCGTTTTTTACACTCATCTCAATCCCTACTTCTTCTTCGCTTCTTTACGGCGAACATACTCGTCCGCGTAACGAATGCCTTTACCCTTGTAAGGCTCCGGAGGCCGAAAGCTACGAATCTCGGCTGCCGCCTGGCCCACGGCCTGTTTATCAATACCTTTGACCACGACTTCCGTCTGCGTCGGACTCTCAGCGGTAACCCCGTCTGGCATCTGGTAGTCGACCGGGTGTGACAGACCAATGGTCAGGTTCACTGCATTGCCCGTCGCCTTTGCCCGATAGCCCACTCCGTTGAGAACGAGTTTCCGTTCCCAGCCATCACTGACACCGACGACCATGTTGTTTACCAGTGCCCGTGTCGTACCCGCGATTGCCCTGAACTTGTCATGCTCATACCCTATCGTCAGCACGTCGCCGTCCTGTGTCAGGGTGATGCCACTATTCAGGGATAGCTGGAGCGAGCCTTTCCCGCCCTTCACCGTTACCTGGCTACCCTCGAGTTTCACCTCGACCCCGCTCGGCATTTGAATCGGGAATTTTGCGACTCTAGACATCTGACACGCTCTCTAAATCTATAATTCGATCAGTAAACAGTACAAAGTACTTCGCCGCCCACGCCAGCTGCGCGAGCCGCACGTTCCGTCATGACGCCGCGAGAGGTTGAGACGATTGCTACTCCCAGGCCCGCACGCACCGAGGGCAGCTCATCTTTACCACGATACTGTCGCAATCCCGGACGACTAAAACGATCAATCTCCGCGATAACCGGTTTACCCTGGTAATACTTCAGCTCGATTGAAAGCCGTGGCTTGCCATCTTCTTCGGTTGCCGAAAAGCCGCTAATATAGCCTTCTTCCTGCAGCACGTTCGCAACCGCTGCCTTCAATTTGGAACCTGGCATCTCAACCTGTGTTTTCCCGGCCATCTGGGAATTGCGAATACGGGTCAGCATGTCTGACAGTGGATCTTGCATACTCATAAATTATCTCCGCACACCAATCCTGACTTACCAGCTGGCCTTGACCAGGCCGGGCACATCACCACGCATAGCCGCTTCACGCAGCTTGTTGCGGCACAATCCAAACTTTCGATAAACGCCGTGCGGCCGGCCAGTCACGCGGCAGCGCCGCTGCATCCGAACCGGGCTTGCATCCCTCGGCAGCTTTTGCAGCCGAACCTGCGCATCCCATCTTTCTTCGTCCGACGCGTTCATATCAACCAGCGTCGCTTTAAGTGCAGCTCGCTTTGCCGCGTGCCGCGCAACTATCTGTGCACGCTTTCGTTCACGAGCAATCATCGATTTCTTAGCCATATCTAACTTCTCTCAAGCCTTGAGCGGAAAGTTGAAAGCTCGCAGTAGAGCGCGACCTTCATCATCCGTTCGAGCAGTAGTGGTAATGGTTATGTCCATACCCCGGAGAGCATCAACCTTGTCGTATTCGATTTCCGGGAAAATGATCTGCTCGGACACACCCATAGCAAAATTCCCACGACCATCAAAGGACTTCGGGCTGATGCCCCGAAAATCCCGGATCCTCGGGATGGCGATGCTTATCAAACGCTCAAGAAACTCATACATGCGGTCTGAGCGCAGAGTCACTTTACAGCCGATAGGCCAACCATCACGCACCTTGAAACCGGCGATAGACTTTCGAGCTTTGGTGATTATCGGCTTCTGCCCGGCGATCATCTGCATCTCGTTGACCGCATTTTCCAGGATTTTCTTGTCGCCGATCGCCTCGCCCACACCCATGTTCAGAGTGATCTTGGTGATACGCGGTATGTCCATCACGTTGTCCAGACCCAGATCTTCCTTCAACCTCGGGGCAATCTCAGTTCTGTACTTTTCTTTCAAATTAGCCATGTCTCATTCCCAATGACACCTGAAGCCGACAGCTCTAGGCGCCAATCACCTCGCCGCTGGATTTGTAAATACGTACCTTCTTGTCGCCTTCGAGTTTGAACCCAACTTTATCGGCCTTACTCGTAGCGGGGTTGTATATCGCTATATTCGACACCTGTATCGGCGCTTCACGCTCGACAATACCACCGGCCACGCCCGCCTGCGGATTAGGGCGCGTGTGTTTCTTGACCATATTCACGCCCGCCACGACCACCCGATTGTTATCGAGCAGCTTCCGCACCTTGCCGCGTTTACCTTTGTCTCTGCCCGCCAGGACAATCACTTCATCATTGCTTTTGATCTTCAACATCTCGCTGCCTCCTGCTCGCCGCCGCCTAAATGACTTCGGGAGCCAGGGAAATAATCTTCATGAACTTCTCGCCACGCAATTCGCGCGTAACGGGACCGAAAATCCTTGTTCCGATCGGCGCCTGCTGTGCGTTAAGCAATACAGCCGCGTTATCGTCGAACTTGATAAGTGACCCGTCAGCACGACGCACACCCTTTCTGGTGCGAACTACCACTGCGGTCATCACCTGCCCTTTTTTGACCTTGCCGCGCGGAATGGCTTCTTTCACGGTGACCTTGATCAAGTCCCCTACCCGCGCATAGCGACGCTTGGAGCCCCCGAGAACCTTGATACACATCACACGACGTGCACCACTGTTGTCAGCCACTTCCAAGTACGACTCTGTCTGAATCATTTTCTACTACTCCACCTGCGGCAGTGAACCGACCGCCAACCGAAGAACGCTTGCGCGACCTAAACTGTCGTCGCGCTCTCTACAATCTCCAACAATTTCCAGGTCTTCATCTTGGAAATCGGACGGGATTCCGCAACCGTGACGGTATCGCCTATTCCACACTGGTTACTCTCGTCATGCGCATGAATCTTGGATGATCGAGTTATGTACTTACCATAAACAGGATGCTTGACCCTGCGCTCAACCAGCACCGTGATGGTTTTATCCATCTTGTTGCTCACAACCTTGCCAGTGGCAAGTCGCGTTCGCTTTTCGCTACCAGACATAGTTATTCCCCTGCCTTTTCAGTAAGCACAGTTTTCAACCGCGCTATCGCACGCTGATTCTGGCGCAGAAGATGAGTCTGTCCGAGCTGGCCGGTAGACTTCTGCATGCGCAATTTAAACTGCGCCTCGCGAAGGCTGAGCAATTCCTTGCCCAGTTCTTCAGGAGATTTAGCTCGTAAATCGCTCGCTTTCATCACATCACCGACCGTTTAACAAAAGTTGTCGCCACGGGAATCTTTGCGGCGGCAAGTGCAAATGCCTCTCTCGCCAGTTCCTCAGAGACTCCCTGCACTTCGTACAGCACTCGACCAGGCTGCACCTGTGCAACCCAATACTCTACGTTTCCCTTACCCTTACCCTGGCGCACTTCCAAAGGCTTACCTGTAATAGGCTTGTCCGGAAACACACGGATCCATATTTTGCCGCCGCGCTTGATATGCCGGGTCATCGCCCGACGGGCAGACTCAATCTGGCGGGCGGTAATCCGCCCACGGCCAGTCGCTTTGAGCCCGTACTCACCGAAGCTCACCTTGCTGCCACGATGTGCGAGCCCGCGGTTCCGTCCCTTGTGCGCCTTGCGAAATTTAGTACGCTTTGGTTGAAGCATCTGCCTGACCCTTAACTAGTTGCTGACTTCTTCACGCCTTCAGGCTGCGCATCGTCGCCGATTACCTCGCCTTTGAAGATCCAGACCTTTACGCCCAAAATTCCGTAGGTAGTTGCCGCCTCATAAGTCGCATAGTCAATGTCTGCTCGCAGCGTATGCAAAGGTACCCGACCCTCTCGATACCACTCGGTGCGAGCGATCTCGGCGCCGCCCAGGCGACCGCTGATCTGTACCTTGATACCTTCAGCCCCTTGTCGCATGGCGTTCTGTACAACTCTCTTCATTGCCCGACGGAACATCACACGCCGCTCGAGTTGCTGGGCAACGTTCTGAGCAACTAGACGCGCGTCGAGGTCCGGCTTGCGTATTTCTTCAATATTAATGTGGACGGGCACACCCATCCGCTTTGCCAGCTCCTGACGCAGCTTGTCTACATCTTCACCCTTCTTGCCAATAACAATCCCGGGGCGCGCCGTGTGAATCGTGATGCGTGCCGTTTGCGCGGGACGTTCAATCACCACACGGCTGACCGACGCATGATCCAGGACCTTCTGGATATACCCTCTCGCATCCAAATCTGTAATCAGCTGATCAGCATAGTTTTTGCTGTCGGCATACCACACAGAATTGTGATCTTTGACAATACCCAGGCGAATGCCGGTGGGATGTACTTTCTGACCCATTAACTTCTCTCCTAACCCTGACTTTCGCCGTCGGCAACCTTGATGGTGATATGGCAGCTACGCTTGAGAATACGATCCGCACGCCCTTTCGCCCGGGGGCGCAAGCGCTTTAATGTCCTGCCTTCATCTACATACACGCTGGAAACCTTGAGCTCGTCAACGTCAGCACCTTCGTTGTTTTCAGCGTTGGCGATAGCGGAGTCCAGCAACTTCTTTACGATGTGGGCTGCCTTTTTGGGGCTGAACTCAAGCAGGTTCAAAGCCTCTTCCACCGGCAAGCCACGCACCTGGTCTACCACCAGACGCACCTTCTGAGCAGATATCTGCGCGCCATTCAGTTTTGCTGCAACTTCCATTCTCTCAACCTCGCCTCGCCAGAGTCGCGCCTAGCGCTTCGCTTTCTTGTCTACAATGTGGCCGCGAAAAGTTCTGGTAACAGCGAACTCTCCCAGCTTGTGGCCAACCATGTCCTCGTTGACCAGCACGGGCACATGTTGACGCCCGTTATGTACGGCAATCGTCAACCCCACCATATCGGGGGACACCATTGAACGACGAGACCAGGTCTTGATCGGACGTCGGTCGTTGGCCTGGATTGCAGCCTCAACCTTTTTCATCAGGTGCAGGTCTATAAATGGACCTTTTTTCAGTGAACGCGGCACAATGTCTTTCCTCTAAAAATCAGTTCGCAGCTGTCGCACTATCGGGCGCGACGACGACGTAAAATTAATGTGTCGGTACGCTTGTTCTTGCGTGTCTTGTAGCCTTTGGTCGGCGTGCCCCAGGGGCTGACCGGATGCCGACCACCTGAAGTCCGACCTTCACCACCACCATGTGGGTGATCCACCGGGTTCATCGCAACCCCCCGGACCGTCGGCCTGACACCACGCCACCGTGCCGCGCCCGCTTTACCCAACTTACGCAGGCTGTGCTCTGAGTTAGACACTTCCCCGAGTGTTGCACGACACTCGGCGAGGACTTTACGCATCTCGCCAGAGCGCAAGCGCAGGGTCGCATAGCGGCCCTCTCGCGCCACCAGCTGCGCAGAGGATCCAGCGGAGCGCGCCATCTGCGCTCCCTTGCCCGGCTTGAGCTCGATACAGTGCACTACTGAACCCACCGGCATGTTACGCAACGGCAGGCAGTTCCCGTTTTTGATCGGCGCACCAGAACCACTCTGGAGCGAATCACCCGGCTTTATTCCCTTGGGCGCTATGACATAACGGCGCTCACCATCCGCAAACAACAGCAACGCGATGTACGCTGTGCGGTTGGGGTCGTACTCGATACGCTCAACTTTTGCGGGGATGCCGTCTTTTGTTCGTTTAAAATCAACGATACGGTAATGCTGTTTATGTCCGCCGCCCACGTGCCGCGTTGTAATGCGGCCGTTGTTGTTGCGCCCACCATTGCGCGACTGTTGCTCCAGCAGCGGAGCGTACGGAGCGCCCTTGTGCAACTCCTGATTGACCACGCGAACTACATGACGGCGGCCCGCAGACGTTGGCTTACTCTTTAAAATGGCCATTCCAGTACTACTCCTCACTCCGCCACGGCAAAGTCAATATCCTGACCTTGCTGTAATCTAACGTAAGCCTTCTTCCAGGCCGGCTTGCTGCTGAAACCGTAGCGGTTGCGCTTGACCTTGCCTTTGACCTTGAGCGTATTCACGTTCGTTACGGTAACTTTGAACAACTGCTCTACAGCACGTTTAACCTCCAGCTTGGAAGCGTCACCCGCAACCTTGAATACGTACTGATTGTTTTCATCTGCACATATGGCCGCTTTCTCGGAGACATGCGGCCCCATCAGCACCTGGAAAATGCGCTCCTGGTTCATGCCAGCATCTCCTCAAATTTCTTCACTGCGTCAACGGTGACCATCACACTGTCATGGCCGATCAGGCTCACCGGGTCTACGCCCTCAACATCGCGTACATCCACCTTGTGCAGGTTGCGTGCTGCGAGGTAAAGGTTCTCTCCCACCTGATCGGTAACGATCAATACGTTGTCTACCCCGAAACCATTAAGCTGTTCTACCAGCAGCTTGGTTTTGGGCGCTTCCAACTCCATGCCATCGACGACGATAAGACGACCCTGACGGGCCAGCTCAGACATAATCGAACGTAACGCCGCCCGGTACATCTTGCGATTAACCTTCTGCGAATGGTCCTGGGGCTGAGCGGCAAACGTGACACCGCCACTGCGCCACAGCGGCGATCGAATCGTTCCGGCGCGCGCCCTGCCTGTGCCCTTTTGACGCCATGGCTTCTTACCGCCACCGCTGACCGCCGCGCGGTTTTTCTGGGCGCGGGTTCCCTGGCGCGAACCGGCCAGATAAGCAGTCACCACCTGGTGAACCAGTGCTTCGTTAAATTCTTTCCCAAAAGCGGCATCGGAAACGGCCACTGTGCCCGCCTCGGCGTTACCCGGCTTCAGTATGTTCAATTCCACGTTGCAGACCCCCTAGACCTTACGCCTTGACCGCTGGACGGACGATAACGTCGCCGCCTGGCGCACCGGGCACCGCGCCCTTGATAAGAATCAAATTGCGCTCGGCGTCAACCTTGACCACCTCAAGACCCTGAGTCGTGACGCTTGCCGCACCCATATGGCCTGCCATTTTCTTGCCTTTCCACACGCGTCCCGGCGTCTGGCACTGGCCAATCGAACCGGGAGCCCGGTGCGACAGGGAGTTGCCATGGGTCGCATCCTGCATGGAAAAATTCCAGCGCTTTACGCCGCCCTGGAAGCCCTTGCCCTTGGATTTGCCGGACACGTCGACTTTCTGGCCTACCGTGAAACTCTCCACGGTCAACTCGGAACCCACCTGGGGCGCTTCTTCCGCGTCTGCCAGACGAAATTCCCAGAACCGACTACCGGCCGCAACGCCCGCCTTGGCGAACTTGCCTGCCTGAGCCTTGTTGACCCGGGACGCTTTGCGTGTACCCGCTGTAACCTGAACAGCACGATAGCCATCGCTATCGACTTCTTTGATCTGAGTAACGCGGTTTGGAGATACCTCCACTACGGTTACTGGGATTGATTCGCCGTCTTCGGTAAACACACGTGTCATACCGGACTTACGGCCGACTAAACCAATAGTCATTCTCTTAACCTCAACAGTGTACGGGGCTAAACCCTCTATGGCCGCCCCGCCGGATGGCCGCTGGCGACCAGTTACGGGGCATTACACACCCGGAAGGCATGGCCTTCCGGGCAGGTCTTACTTTTTTGGTCTGCAGTTAACCCAGGCTGATCTGCACTTCAACGCCCGCCGCCAGATCCAGCTTCATGAGAGCGTCCACTGTTTTCTCTGTGGGCTCTACGATATCCAGAAGGCGCTTGTGGGTGCGAATTTCGTACTGGTCGCGCGCATCCTTGTTCACGTGCGGAGAAACCAGCACGGTAAACTTCTCTTTCCGCGTAGGAAGGGGTATTGGGCCTCTTACCTGTGCGCCAGTGCGGCGCGCGGTTTCCACAATTTCCTGCGTTGAGGAATCGATCAATCGATGATCGAAGGCCTTGAGGCGGATACGGATACGCTGACTTTGCACCTGACTTAACTCCAAACACTAAAAAACCAGGAGTCCGCAAAGGGACCCCCCGAAAAAGGAACGCGAATTCTAAAGACGGACTGCGATACTGTCAAGCAGCGGCGCGAACAAAAACACGGTCTTCGCCCTGGCGAGAGGGGCCAGGAGCAGCCTGTTCAACGGGCGGGCGGGCGCGGGAGATGCCCCCCCGCTACCGGGCACACTCCACACAGCGAAGGGCTTCTGGTAGCGCCCGCAGCCGGGCCTCACCGATGTCCTCTCCACAAGCCTCACACAAACCGTAAGTGCCCTCCTCGATACGTGAAAGAGCCGATTGAACTTCACGTATAGACAACCTGGTTTCATTCCCTATTGCGTCCACCACCTCGTCATTCTCGCGTTCCTGCGCCTGGTCTGCAGAATCTCCGGAATGCGTCTGGGTGACGTCCTTTTTGATACTCTGAAGGCGGTTCTGCAGCTCAGAGAGGCGGGCCTCGAGGTCGGCTCGCAAGGATTCATGTGGCATTTCTACCTCCTGTCTTTCTGTGTTCAACCCGTAGCAACCAGCATTCGATACAACTCATCCTTCAACTGGACACGCCGGAGCTTGGCATCTTCCTCGGTACGCGAAGAAACCGGTGTTACCTCGTTCTCCATATTCTCAATCGAGGTCGTCAATTCATGGTATTCATCGAATAACCGGCGGAAATGATGGTCGCTGGTCTTTAGCTCATGAATTCGCTGTTTCAAGTCCGGGAATTCGTGCACAAGGTCGTGATGTTCTACTGACATAAATACTCTCTCCAACTCATTGCTGAACAACTCATGTCCCAGCTTAGCCGTACGGGAACCCAAAACCATGATCCAGCTCATCCGGCACGCAATGCGCCAGGCATCTCTGGCACTTGACGCGACGCCTGTCAGCTCCGACTATAACGCTGAATTGGCCACCCTCGAAGGCGACAACAATGAACGAGCGTCAGGAAACCCATTCTCTACTGCTCGGATACCTGCTCTGGATTTTCGGCTTCATCGGAGCACATCGTTTCTACTATGGCAAGCAGATCTCGGGGGTGATCTGGTTTTTCACACTGGGTCTCCTGTTCATAGGCTGGCTGATCGATCTGTTCCTTATTCCCTCAATGCACCGGCAAGCCGAAAGGCGCTTTATCGCGGGACCGAAAAATTACGACCTGACCTGGATCCTGCTGACATTTCTTGGCTGGCTTGGCATCCATCGCTTTTATATGGGCAAGATATTCACCGGACTCATCTACCTGCTGACTTTCGGGCTTTTCGGGATCGGCATCCTGTACGACTTTCTCACACTTAACGAGCAGATTTCAGAGGCCAACACCCGCTGAAAAGCCAATAAAAAAACCCGGCACACTGGCCGGGTTTTTCTGAACCACCCGGACGCCGCTACTCGAGGATCTTGGCAACCACGCCGGCACCCACCGTACGACCGCCCTCGCGAATCGCAAACCGCAGGCCCTCTTCCATCGCAATCGGTGCTATCAACGTCGCTACCATCTGAACGTTGTCTCCCGGCATTACCATCTCAACACCTTCCGGCAGCTCGCACGCGCCCGTCACGTCCGTCGTACGGAAGTAAAACTGCGGACGATAACCCTTGAAGAACGGCGTGTGACGGCCTCCCTCTTCCTTCGACAGCACGTAAACCTCTGCCTCAAACTTCGTGTGCGGATTCACGCTGCCCGGCTTCGACAACACCTGGCCCCGCTCAACTTCCTCCCGCTTCGTGCCGCGCAGCAGTACACCTACGTTCTCTCCCGCCCGGCCTTCATCCAGCAACTTGCGGAACATCTCAACGCCTGTACACACCGTACGCTGCGTATCCTTGATGCCGACGATTTCTATCTCGTCACCCACCTTCACAACGCCGCGCTCTACACGACCCGTCACTACCGTGCCACGACCCGAAATCGAGAACACGTCCTCCACCGGCATCAAAAACGGCTGGTCTATCGCCCGCTCAGGCTCCGGTATGTAGGAGTCCAGGGTCTCTACCAGCGTCTTCACCGCCGTCGTGCCCAGGCCATTATCGTCCTTGCCTTCCAGCGCCATCAGCGCAGAACCACAAATGATCGGCGTGTCGTCTCCCGGGAAATCGTACTGATCGAGCAGCTCGCGCAGCTCCATCTCAACCAGCTCCTTCATCTCCTCGTATTCCTCGGACTCCGCTCCACCACAGTCTTCCGCCAGCAGGTCGGCCTTGTTCAGAAACACCACAATGTACGGTACGCCCACCTGGCGTGACAGCAGAATGTGCTCCCGCGTCTGCGGCATCGGGCCGTCTGTCGCACCACATACCAGGATCGCGCCGTCCATCTGCGCAGCACCCGTGATCATGTTCTTCACGTAGTCCGCGTGACCGGGACAATCCACGTGCGCGTAGTGGCGATCCGGCGAATCGTACTCAACGTGCGAAGTCGCAATCGTGATGCCGCGCTCTTTCTCTTCCGGCGCATTATCAATGCCATCAAACGCTACCGCTGCCCCACTGCCCCATGTCTCCGCGCAGACGCGCGTCAGGGCCGCTGTCAGGGTCGTCTTGCCGTGGTCAACGTGCCCTATCGTGCCGACGTTGACGTGGGGTTTGGTACGCTCAAATGCTGCTTTTGCCATTGGGACAATCTCCTCTGGACACCCGGCCATGCCATGCTGTGAAAAACAAAAACCTAACCTTTACAAAACCTTAAACCACAAATGGAGCTCATAACCGGATTTGAACCGGTGACCTCTTCCTTACCAAGGAAGTGCTCTACCGACTGAGCTATATGAGCGCGTCCTTTGCACAATGGAGCGGGTAGCGGGAATCGAACCCGCATCATCAGCTTGGAAGGCTGAGGTTCTACCATTGAACTATACCCGCCGATCTCTATCCCGATACCATTCCACCAGCAACACAAGCGGCGGGCGTGATGACAGCACCCCTGTCCCCTACCGGCCCTGGCGGCAACCCGCGCGCTCCTGCTTGCTCCGCCCGACCCTGGTTTGCAGCTCGAATCCACTCAACCCCGGGTCAATTAACCCCCGCTATAGCCTCCGGGGGCAGACCCTTTCATTCTTGGTGGAGGGGGGTGGATTCGAACCACCGAAGCTTTCGCGTCAGATTTACAGTCTGATCCCTTTGGCCACTCGGGAACCCCTCCGAAAGGCGGCATATTGTCCTGATGGGGCTGACTGTTGTCAACCAGATTGCCCAGTATTATTGCCCGCGGGAATAACGATCGCGTAATACATCCTTGCGCACTTTACCCATCGCGTTGCGTGGCAACTCATTCACCAGGAAAACGGCCTTCGGCACTTTATAAGATGCGGCTTGCGCGCGGACCGCCCCACGCACAGCGTCTGCGTCGACCTCGCCACTGCCATCGGGTACTACCACCGCGACCACGGCTTCTCCGAAATCATCGTCGGGCAGGCCGATAACCGCGGACTCGAGCACACCCGGCACGCTATCGATGAGTAATTCAACCTCTTTCGGGTAAACATTCAGCCCCCCCGTGATCACCAGGTCCTTCGAACGCCCCACGATCGACACATAACCCTCGGTATCGACCACCCCCTTGTCGCCCGTGATGAAAAAACCATCAGGGCTGAATTCGTCGGCAGTCTTGTCCGGCAATTTCCAGTAACCGCGAAACACGTTCGGCCCACGCACCTGGATATCGCCCACCTCACCGGCCGGCAGTACCGTGTTCCGCTCACCGCAGATCCTGAGTTCCACACCAGGCAGGGGTAAACCCACCGTGCCGGGGCGTCGCTCCCCAACCAGCGGGTTTGATGTATTCATGCCGGTCTCGGTCATGCCGTAACGTTCCAGAATGCGGTGGCCACTGCGACGTTCGAATTCATGCAAGGTATTTACCTGGAGCGGCGCCGAGCCCGACACGAACAGGCGCATCGAACTGCACACTTCGGCGCCGAAAGCCGCGTTGCCCAGCAGCCGGGTATAGTAAGTGGGCACGCCCATCATTACCGTGCATCCGGGTAAGGATTCAAGGACTGCATCGACATCGAAATGCGCCAGCCAGCGCATGCTGGCGCCACTCATCAGGACACAGCCCAGCGCAACAAACAGACCGTGCACGTGGTAAACCGGCAGCGCGTGCAGAAGGCAGTCACTGGCGGTGAAGCCCCACAAACCTGCCAACGTGGCGGCGTTGGACACCAGATTAGCGTGCGTCAGCATGATGCCTTTGGGCCGCCCGGTTGTACCCGAGGAGTAGACCAGCGCAGCTACGTCACTGGCAGCCGTTGCCGCATCGACGAATGCGCTATCGAACGCAGCCGAGGCCGCCATGAGCGAATTGGCCCCGGCGTCATTCAGCGTCAACAGCCGGCCGACGCCAGCCGCCTGGCACAAGGCCCGCAGGCTCTCCAGCCGGGCCGGCTCGCACACCATCAGCGAGGGTTCCGCATCAGCCAGAAAAAACTCGAGCTCCGGGTCGGTATAAGCGGTATTCAGCGGATGGAATACCAACCCCGCGCGAACCACGGCAAGAAACAACCACAAACACTCGGGCGACTTCTCCACCTGGGCCGACACCCTGTCACCGGGCCGTAACCCCAGGGACAGCAGATAGTTTGCGACCCGGGCGGAATATCTCTCAGCATCCCCATAAGTATATGCGTCGCCATTCGCGGTAGTGAGCAGGACCGTGCCAGGCTCGGGGAAGTGGCTGGCGTAACTGGTGTAGAGGTTGAGTCGGGACTCTGGCTGAGAGGCCATGCGATAACACCTGTCGCGGGAGACTGCACAGAGTCCGCCTGGCGCTCGACCCCGGTTAAGGGTGAGC
>Ga0102938_10002289_pt1 | contig 14521 bp, 13 predicted proteins | sample SalPonR2_B_D2_MG_FD_84516 | JGI IMG/M metagenome (GOLD analysis project Ga0102938, IMG submission 84516) | Salt pond soil microbial communities from South San Francisco under conditions of wetland restoration - Salt Pond MetaG R2_B_D2_MG | ecosystem: Environmental > Aquatic > Marine >...
CCACCGGGCAATCGCGGACAAAATGGCCTATCTTCGGGACCGGGGAAAGGACGGTCTGGGTGAGTTTATTGATGTGGACCCCCATTTTGAGGTGCGTGTTGATTCGGTCCGCGGTGGAATTCCCAGCCCCTTCGGCGGTCCGGGACTTATTCCGAAGACCAACACCACGGTTCGGAATACTGCACTTCAAAGGGAAATTGTGTATACCGACATAAATATACATCTAATTGGAGAACACGGTTTTTATGAAGGTAAAGGGTCTCTTTTCAGGATGGAACCCCACGAGCTGGTAGAAATTCTGGAAGTAGAAACGGAACAGCAGCAGACCGAACTTCCGTCAAACAGATAAGAGTCCCGGCTGCTGCGAGGTCGGGGGTATCTCCTTTAGAAAGTGTGTTCAAAGAATCTTTGGCAACTGGAGAATCCTGCTTGTCTTTTTCAACTTTTCCTCATACAATAATTGTTTGTATGGGGAAAAATGAACGTCTGATGCAGCTTGAACTTATACTCCTCTCACATCCGGAAGGTATGCGCCGTGCTGAAATAGCTCGACGTTTAGGGGTTCACCGGTCTACAATCGGACGCTATGTAGAAGAATTAAAAAAGAAAATCGATATCTGGGAGGACGATTACGCGGTCGGTGTGTCCCAGGATGAATCAATGAACATGATGAAGCTCAGTGTGTATGAAAGTTTGGCCTTTCACTTATCCGCTGAGCTCTTGGCAAAGCATACTGAATATCATAATCCTCATATGTCCTCGGGTTTACGAAAACTGGCGGAAAACCTCCGTAACTATGCCCCGACGATGAGTGAAAATATCAACGCAGTCGCAGAATCTATTGAATTAGGGGCAAATAAACAGGACCCCGCCTATATTAGGGTATTGGAAACACTTACTGATTCCTGGGTTTCAGGTAAAATCGTAAGAATACGACACATAGATAAACAGAGTGCCCTGGAGGAAGAAACCGAGTTTGCCCCCTATTTTATAGGTTTTAGTGAACAAGCCAACGGGCGGAGGCCAATAAGTGTCACCGGACGCCTGCGTCATACCTCCGAAATACAGACTATTGATATTAACGATATCAAGGAAGCCGAAATTCTCGACCAGACCTATACTATTCCGGATAATCTTAAGGCATTCAGACGGGTGAGTGACGATGGGCCCGTTGAGAGTCGTGATTTAATTCCGCTAAAACTGAGGATGCGAGAACGGTCTGTGCTAAACGTATTTCGTTACCTCTATTACCGCAACCTTGAAACTAGTGCGCCCGACGATTATGGAAATATTATCTGCAGTGTCGAAGTGGAAAATTCAATTGAATTGTTCCTGCGTTTAGTACAGTGCGGGACCTCTGTTGAAGTTCTTGAACCTTCCTCTTATCGCCGTCAAATTCGCGATCAGATCAACAAGATCGCTGAAATGTACAACCAGGATATATAATCTGGAAGGCGGGGGCTCTTTACCGGGTACCGGAGGACTTACCGGACTGGGTATCGGTATTTTTTATCGTTATGGTACACCGGTGTTTTCCTGGCTTGGCTTATAAAACTTGCAGAATTAATTTGATTTTCAATTACCTGTTGATTATGCTTTTTCACGTAAGTAAATTTTAATAGAGAAAGAAAGGAAAGGAGTTAGGATGAAAGACCTAAAGGGATCCCAAACTGAAAAAAACTTGCTTGCCGCTTTTGCCGGAGAATCGCAAGCTAGAAATAGGTATACCTATTTTGCATCCCAGGCAAAAAAAGACGGGTATGTGCAGATTTCTCAGGTGTTTGAGGAAACGGCGAACCAGGAAAAGGAGCATGCAAAGCGTTTCTTTAAATTTTTGCAGGGGGGAGAAGTAGAGATACAGGCTGCTTTTCCTGCAGGGGTAATAGGATCAACCGCTGAGAACTTAAAAGAGGCAGCGGGAGGTGAAAATTATGAGTGGACCGAGATGTATCCTTCCTTTGCTGCGAAGGCCCGTGAAGAGGGATTTACCGAAATTGCGGCGGTTTTCGATGCGGTATCCGTAGCTGAAAAGCAGCATGAGAAGCGGTATAACGATCTTAGAGCAAATATTGAAGCACAAAGAGTTTTTAAGCGGGATACGCCGGTGACTTGGCGTTGTATCAATTGCGGTTACCTGTTTGAAGGCAAAGAGCCTCCGCAAAAATGCCCTGCCTGTGCACATCCCCAAAGTTATTTTGAATTACTTGGTGAAAACTGGTAATAAAAATTAAAAGTGTAAGGAGGATTTATGTCTACTACAATGAATGGAATTTACAAGTGTGAGATCTGTGGTAATATTGTAGAAGTGTTACACACGGGGCAAGGAGATTTGGTGTGCTGTGGTCAGAACATGACACTGCTTGATGAAAAAACAGCGGATTCAACGACCGAAAAGCATGTACCCCTTATTGAAAAGACGTCGGATGGCTACAAGGTCACCGTCGGAAGCACCCTTCACCCGATGAAGGAGGAACACTACATCGAATGGATTGAACTTATCGCCGACGGAAAGTCGTACCGCACGTTTCTAAAGCCCGGGGATGATCCGGTGGCCGAGTTTTGTATCCAGGCCTCGAAAGTATCCGCCCGTGAGCATTGTAATGTACACGGCTTATGGCGAGCGGATTAAGATAACCCTCATTAGAAAAGGAGTGAAATATGCAGAAGTACGTATGTAATGTATGTGGCTACATCTATGACCCGGAAGAAGGAGATCCTGATAACGGGGTAGATGCCGGAACATCTTTCGATGATCTTCCCGATGACTGGGTGTGTCCGCTTTGCGGAGCCGCTAAGGATGATTTTTCTCCTGTAGATTGATACAATTTATGGAGAAACGACCCGCCCTGCACTATATGTGTAAACGATAAGCGTATACACTAGGTGTATGAGGCGGGTTTTTTAGCAGCGATTCTAAATCTAAAAATTTTTGTAAAATTTTTAGATTTAGAATGCTCACATTTTGTTTAAGATAAGTAACTTATCTTAAGGGTTTTGAGGTTATTCTACTTATGGAAGTCATAAGACTTCCATAAGTAGAATTCCTGGTTTTTTAGTGTAGTAGTTTGAAAATTATATCGAAAAGTAGTCTGCCTGAGGATTGAAACAGACAAAGGCCGCAGTAGTAAACTCCGGTACCATCTGATCATCCTGGGTAAAGCTGATCCCCATTTTTTCCGCATGAAGAAGCTCGGCTATGGTGCGATTTGCCTTTAGGTCCGGGCAACAGGGATACCCAAAGGAATAACGTTTTGCCGGTTCCCACATTTCTTCTGAACCAGTTTTTCCGTCGTTCTTGAGTTGATGGTGCGGGCTTCGTAAGGTGGATTGCATGCGGGCTTGAACGTAGTCTGCTGCAGCTTCGGTAAGTTCTACCGCCAGGCCGTGGAGATGCAGATAATCACGGTAGTTATCCTGATTAAATAGGCGAGTGATCTCATGTTGAATCCCGCTGCCGAGGGTTACAATCTGAAGTCCGATGAGGTCCCTGCGATTGGATTCTATAGGGAGAAAGTAGTCCGCCACCGACCGGTAGGGTGGATGGCCCTGCCGGTCAAAGGAGAACTCTCTAGGCGTATCTATCTGCCCAGACCCTGAAGCAGGCTTAGGGTGAGGTTGTGGCTGAGGGTGAGTCTGTGGCTGAGGGGCAAAAACTTTCACCCCCCCTTCTGAACTGTTGCACGGCAGTAAGCGAAACGCGGAAGTCGGACCGGCTATATTCGACTCCAACAGCCATCGTATTATACGTTCAAATTCCGGTCTTATCACTTGCTGCTCAAGTTCGAGGTACTCCTGTTCTGTCCCTGCCCCCCGGCGGTACCCCCACCGGGCACGGAAAAGGCGCTTGTGGTTTATATAGGGGAGGAGGTCCCTTACACTAAAGGGAACACTCTGTATTTCGGTAGTTGTTGGTACCGGAACTACATGAGAAGAAATATCTGTCTGGGGTACTTCTACTGTAGTATCTCCTTCGGCCTCGGCCGGGACGGGAGGATCAGGATGATCGGCCGGGTTAGAGTGATCGATAAAGTCAGGGTGATCGGTGTGGGCCCCGCCGGCGGCCGCCCCGAGGGCCGATGCATCTGATACTTTTTGAATCTCCTCCATAGCCTGAAGGCCGTCAAAGGCGTCCTTGCAGTAGAACACCGGCGCTTCTAAGAGAGGTGCACATTCCTTCTCCACAAACTCGCGGGTCAGGGCCGCTCCTCCAAGAAGGACCGGCAGCTGGATACCCTGGTCCCGCATGGTTTCAATATTGGACTTCATTAGTGCGGTGGATTTCACCAATAAACCGCTCAAGCCTATCGCACTTGCCTGTACATCCCTCGCTTTTTTGAGAATCGTATCAATATCGACCTTAATACCGAGATTGTACACTCTGTATCCGTTGTTTGAGAGAATAATATCGACCAGATTTTTTCCTATATCGTGAACATCACCCCTCACGGTGGCCAAAACAACACTCTTTCCAGGGCTGTTCGACTGCTTTTCCATAAAGGGTTCCAAGTAAAGTACCGCCTGCTTCATTACCTCCGCCGACTGCAGCACAAAGGGCAACTGTATCTTGCCGTCGCCGAAAAGCGCTCCCACCTGTTTCATGGCGGGAATCAGCACCCTGTTGATAATTTGAGACGGAGGGGTGTGTTCAAGCACGCTGTCTAAAATTGGGATTAATCCGGCATGAGTTCCCTCTATTACACACTCCTCGATTTGTTCTTCCGGAGTATTTTTCGGTTCTTCCCCCCCTTTTTGAATTCGGGAACCCTCTTTTTCAGAAAAGTGGACTATATAGGCATGGAGGGGGTCTTCAGCCCCGCGGTTATAGATCAAATTGAGCGCATAGTACATATCCTCATCGGAAATCTTAAATACGGGAATAATCTTTTTTACATTTACAATAGCGAGATCTAAACCCGATTGTAGTGCTTCTTCCAGAAAAACACTGTTTAAAACTTCCCGGGAGTGGGGACTTAGACCGAAGGATATATTACTTACCCCCAGTACTGTGTGTACCCCGGGCATCCTTCTTTTTATCATACGAAGTGCATGAAGCGTTGCAGCCCCTGCATCCCGCAGGCCTTCGTCTCCACTCCCAAGGGTGAAGGTAAGGGGGTCGAAAATCAGGTCTTCCGGGCGTAAACCGTATTGTGTAACCGCAATCCGAAAAATACGTTCGGCTACTTCAAGTTTTTTCTCGGCGGTCCGGGCCATTCCCTCTTCATCTATAGTAAGGCAGATCAAAGCGGCACCGTATCTCTTTGCGAAAGCAAAGACCGGAGCTGCTCCGGATTCTCCATTTTCAAGATTGATCGAATTGATAAGTGAGCGTCCCCCGGTAAGTTTGAGGGCCGTCTCTATTGACTCGGGAGTGGTGGAATCGATGACGAGGGGGAGATCTACGCTGGTACGTAATCGGCTTACAAGCTCGAACATATCCCTTTGTTCATCCCGTCCGGTGTAAGCGACGCACACATCAAGAGCGTGGGCCCCGGTTTTCACCTGCGCCTTACCCATCGCAACCATGCTGTTCCAATCTTCCTCGAGCAGATGGTTTCTGAATTTTTTACTTCCGTTGGTGTTGGTCCTTTCTCCGATAAAAAAGGGAGGGGGTTCCTGGTCCAACTCTTTTCGGCTGTAGAGGGAAGTGAGGGCGGATTTTGTCCTGCGGGCAGTTTCAGTGTCCCCCAGGAGGATTGGTCGTCGGGCTTTAGTAAGCCGGGGAATGCGGTTTCGCAGCTCGGCGATAAAGGAGGGACCGGTACCGCAACAGCCCCCGATAACATCCACCCCGAAATCAGTCACAAAGGAGGTAAGCACATCGGCGAATTCCTCCTCCTGCAGCGAGTATACAAGTTCTCCCTCTTTGTGCTCCGGGAAGCCGGCGTTGGGCATGCAGAATATGGGGCCGGGAAACTGACGACTTAATTCTTCAATATGGGGCCGCATTTCCCTCGGGCCGGTGGCACAGTTTATGCCTAGGACATCTATGTCCATTGGGATTAGTGCGGAGGTCACAGCGTGGATATCGGAGCCTACAAGCAGTGACCCGTTTGCTTCCACCGTTACAGACACAATCAAGGGAAGCTGTGTCTTTTGGTCTGCTAAAGCGTCTTTGATTGCGGTTATCGCAGCTTTTATTTGTAGAAGGTCCTGTGCAGTTTCAATAATAAAGAGGTCTACCCCTCCCTCTAGTAAACCGAGGGCTTGCTGGAAATATGAGTAATGCAGGGTATCAAAATCGGCCTGACCTAAACTGGGGAGTTTGGTCCCCGGCCCTAGACTCCCGGCTACAAATACCGGGGTTACCGGGGCCTCCGGGGTTTGAACAGGACCCTCGTCGTCCTGGGCTGATGTGTCCGTGCCCTGAAAATAGCGAGATGTGTAGGCATCCCGCTCATGTACCGCCAGGCGTGCGGCGGCGGCGTTTATTTCACGGGTGCGGTCTTCTATGCCGTATTCGGCAAGCACAACTCGGTTTGCACCGAAGGTGTTTGTCTCGATGATGTGTGCCCCCGCTTCAAGGTATCGGCGGTGAATGGCGGCAATCTTATCGGGTGCGGAAAGGGTGAGTATCTCATTGCAGCCGGGATAATCTCCCCATTCACTATCCTGAATATGAAGTTTTTGAATCTCGGTACCCATAGCACCGTCAAAGAGGACAATACTGTTTTGGAGATGTGTAAGAAAATCCATCATCGCTCCTTATAAAAGAAAAAATATTATCAGAGAGCACGAATTATGCCAATGACAAAAGCGAAAAGTCGGTAAGAACGGAAAACAGGCATACCCTCTTCTATATGACAAAAATAGTGAAAATAGAGCAAAAACCCCCAAATAAGTCCATTTAAAAATCTAAAAAAAGAATTTGTTTTATTTTACTAAACATTGTATAATATATTGAACTTACAAAACCAATATATAGATAAGGAGAGAAAAGCTTTGGCACGTGGAAAGCCTGAGATTGATAAGGAAAAATGCAAAGGGTGTTCTTTGTGCATTAGTGCATGTCCTAAGAACATATTAAAGATGTCGGATGACTTTAACAAGCAGGGGGTCGCGTACGCTACCTGTATAGATGAAGATTCATGTATCGCCTGCAATTTTTGTGCGATGATGTGTCCTGATATGGTAATTAAAGTACTGAAGTACGTGTAGGGGGATGAGTATGAGTGAAAAGATTTTAATGAAAGGCAACGAGGTCCTTGGTGAAGCAGCTATTATCGCCGGGTGCCGCTACTACTTCGGATATCCGATTACTCCTCAGAATGAGGTCCCCGCATATATGTCGAGGCGGCTTCCGCAGGTAGAGGGTACATTCCTTCAGGCGGAGAGCGAACTTGCGGCTATTAATATGGTATTCGGAGCTTCCGCCGCGGGTGCACGGGTTATGACTTCATCATCTTCACCCGGAATCAGCTTGAAGCAGGAAGGAATTTCATACCTGTCCGGCGCTCAGCTTCCGGCGGTAGTGGTAAATATGATGCGCGGCGGTCCCGGTCTGGGTAATATTGCCGGTGCCCAGGGTGACTATTTTCAAGCTACCCGGGGCGGAGGTAACGGAGACTACCGCACGGTAGCTTTAGGCCCGGCGACTGTACAGGAACTGGCCGATCTGACGATCAAAGCCTTTGATATTGCCGATAAATATCGGGTTGTTGTGATGATTATGGGCGATGGGTTCCTTGGACAAATGGCCGAGGGCGTAGCTTTACCCGAGCCGACTAATCTGAAGTTTGAAAAACCCTGGGCGCTGACCGGTGCAAAGGATAGAAAACAAAATATAATCGCCTCTCTTCGGTTGAACCCCGAGGATGCGTTGGAAAAGCTGAACGATGAATTGCAGGCGACCTATAAAGAGATAACCGAAAATGAGACAATGTCGGAATCCTATATGACCGATGATGCGGAGTATCTGCTGGTTGCCTATGGTACTTCTTCAAGAATTTGCCGATCAGCACTTCGTGTGTTGCGAAATGAGGGAGTAAAGGTCGGGCTTTTCCGTCCGATTACCCTGTGGCCCTTCCCCGAAAAGGAGCTTTTAAAAGCTGCCGACGGTGTGAAAAAGGTGCTGACCGTAGAAATGAGTGAGGGACAGATGCTGGAGGATGTAAAACTAACGTGTAACGGCACCAAGGATATAGATTTTTACGGGAGGACCGCTGGTATGCTGCCCGATATTGATGAAATTGTGAGGAGGGTAAAGAGTTATGGAAAGTAAAGGCGCACAATTCGAATATATATACGATAAACCGAATTCCCTAGTTGATGTAAAAACCCACTACTGCCCGGGCTGTGGTCACGGTATAGTGCATAAACTGGTGGCCGAGTCACTTGATGAACTGGGAGTGCAGGACAAAACGATTTTAGTTGCCCCGGTAGGTTGTTCGGTTCTGGCCTACAACTACTTGGATGTAGACGGCTGCGAGGCCGCCCACGGACGGGCGCCGGCGGTGGCAACCGGGCTTAAACGGGTGCATCCCGATAATATTGTTATTTCCTATCAGGGCGACGGCGATCTGCTGGCTATCGGTACCGCCGAAACCATTCATGCGGCAAACCGGGGTGAAAACATTACAGTAATTTTCGTGAACAACGCGATCTACGGGATGACCGGGGGGCAGATGGCTCCCACCACAATGGATAAGCAGGTAACAAAAACAACACCCTACGGTCGTGATACCTCGGATGTAGGTTTTCCGATACGTGCGTGCGAGATGCTGGCCACCCTCGAACGGCCGGTTTTCATCGAGCGTACCTCGGTACATAATGTTAAAAGTATCATGAAGGCCAAAAAAGCGATTAAAAAGGCTCTGCAGAACCAGGCGGAGGGAAGGGGCTACTCTTTTGTTGAGGTCCTTTCAATGTGTCCTACCAACTGGGGGGTAGATCCGCAAACAGGAGCAGACTGGGTAAAAGATACCATGGTCCCCTACTATCCGTTGGGAAATTTTCGAGACCGGTAAGGCCGGGTATGAAACAGGACGAAAGGAGCGAAAGAGTATGACTGAAAAAATTATATTTGCTGGATTCGGAGGACAGGGAGTTCTACTGTCGGGTAAGCTTCTGTGTATTGCCGGTATGCGGGAAGGTAAGTATGTGTCGCATATACCTTCCTACGGTGCCGAGATGCGCGGGGGTACCGCCAACTGTCAGGTTATTATTTCAGATGAAGAGGTCGCCTCTCCGGTGGTATTCCATCCGGATATCGCTATTGTGTTGAACACTCCTTCTCTTATTAAGTTTGAGCCGCGGGTAAAACCCGGGGGGCTGCTTATTTACAACAGCTCGCTGATCGATCAAAAGCCCTCCCGCACTGATATTACGGTGGTTGATATTGCCGCCAACGAGATCTCTGAAGAGCAGGGGTCGAACCGATCGGCCAATATGGCCGTTATCGGCACACTTTTAAAGCATAAACCGGAACTTGCTTCAATAGAATCTGCTGTTGCAGCACTGGAAGAGGCGGTTTCCGCTCGTAACCGGAAGTTTAATCCGGTTAACGAAAAGGTGCTTAGGGCCGGCTACGCCGCGTAGTCCGTTATTTTTACATACACCTATCAGGGCGGCGGGTATCCGCCGTCCTGTTTTGTAAAAGGGCAAAACAATTTTGCAAAACCCCTGTGAAAGCGAACTACAAAATATAGGTATTTCTGTTTTTGCAGGGGATTTTTTTGTGGCCGGTAGTCTTAGCTGTCTGAAAAAACAGGATCGAAAAATATAGGATCGATTGGATTGTCCAATTTTGTTCGGGGATAAGCGTGTAAAAAATCCACAAGTACCTTAGCACTGGATTTAGTGATGTTTTCGTTCAAAAAGTACTCGTACAGTCTACGGATGTAATCGCGTATCTCATTTCCGGCGGAAAGAGTATTCCCCCGGCCTGTAAAAAGCGCGTCAATTATCTCGTAGGCATTTTTCTTCTCAAAGGGAAAACTGTTTGAAGTAAGGGTGAAAAGGCCCGCGGCTACACAGTTTACGCTGTGCTGTTTAATAAGAAGAATGCTGTCGGTAATGAGTACCGCCTGTCGCCATAGGTAATCCTTCTCTGTCTTGTACATGGCGGGGTCCTTGGCATATTTATCAATGACACTGCTGATAAAGGTGTAGTTCAGGCCTACAATTTCAACATGCAGTGAAGGGATACAATGCAGATGCGGGTCAAAAAGATGAATCACCTTAAAGTAAAGGCCGCCGATATAACGGGGACGATTTGTTGTTGACTGAATCTGAAGATATACCTTGGCACTCTCCAGGTAGAGGGAATTCAGTTTCTCAACAAACTGAATAATGTCATGTAAGGACTGCCTCCCGAATTCACGATACACGAAGGATATTGATTTGATCCACAAGCTGGTAAAACTAAGATAGATAGAAACATGATGAGGTTGAAAGGGAATTTTATTATCAAGAGGATGGTCGACCCATGCTACAGGACGCTTTCTTAACTTATATTTCCTCATCAATTGGGGGGCGAAAAAGTGAGACCAGATAGTATGTATAAAATGAAGGCCGCAAGCTCGGGTACGCTTTTTCAACATAAAAAGGCACACATAAAATACTGTGTTTTTTCCACTGATGCGATTTTTTTGTGTAGCCTGTATTTCCTTTAGGGAAGAAAGCAGATCCATATGCCGGCCTCAATTCTTTTTTTTGGGGTCTTTTCATTTGAATAATACGATAGCTTCAGCTGTGTATCAAGCCTTTATTTAATGGCGTCTTACAAGTACGGAATCGAAGCCTAGAGTGGATAGTGTAGTGAGAAGTGGATCTAAATCAGGTTCATCTACCTCCGGCAGCACAACACGAATATGTCCGTTACCGGAATCTTCAAACTCAGGGTGCATACCCCGCTTATAGAGTCGGGAATGAAGCTGCTGTGCGTTTTTACGGGCAGCGAAGGAGGCAATTTGGATGGAATAGTGGGACACCTCGGAGGGGGTATGGTCGGGAGTACGGATGGTGTGGACCCTTACAGGTGCTATGCCTGCGCCCATCATGCCGATTTCTACGGCTGCAGCCCGGGAGAGATCGATAATTCTGCCTTCCACAAAGGGGCCTCGATCGTTTATCCGAACTTGCACGCTTTTTCCGTTTTTTAGATTGGTAACCTCAACAATAGTGCCGAAGGGGAGGGTTTTATGTGCGGCAGTGAGTGTGTTGGTATCAAAGGTTTCACCGTTTGCTGTCTGACGTCCCTGGAATTTGCCGCCGTACCATGAGGCATAGCCGGTTTCACTAAAAGCAGATAGTACAGGTATAAGAGACAAAATCAAAGTATATAGTAAAACTGAAGGTAGTTTTTTCACAGTTCCCCCATTGCTTTCGGCTGAGTGCTGCTCATGCCCAGCTGCTCATGCCCTTTTTTCGGCGTATTACCGGATCAACTAAAACTATAACTGAAATCATAACACAACGCCTCCTTCGGTTCCATTGAACAAGACAGTTTTTATAGATATAATGCGCGGCTATGAAGGGAAATACATTTCATTGGGCAGATAGTACTGCTGAAAAAATAATACGACAAAAGGGTGAAAAAGATACCTATGTATGCGCTTCGGGGATCACTCCCTCGGGGACAGTCCATATCGGTAATTTTCGTGAGATAATTTCGGTCGAGTTGATTGTACGCGCCCTGCGGGACCAGGGCAAGGATGTGCGGTTTATATACTCGTGGGACGATTACGATGTGTTTCGTAAAGTACCAAAAAACATGCCGAATCAGGAACTGCTGCAGGAATATCTGCGCAAACCGATTACCATTGTACCGGATACCGCCGGCGGGTACAGCAGTTATGCCGAGGCCAACGAGAAGGCGCTGGAGGGGCTGTTGCCTGAGGTGGGGGTTGAACCGGAGTATATTTACCAGGCCCATCGTTACCGCAGCTCTTATTATGCCGAGGGTATTCGCACAGCCCTGGAGCACAAAGATACAATTCGGGATATACTCAACGAACATCGCACTACGCCGCTGCCCGAAGGGTGGTGGCCTGTTTCGGTATTCAGTACCTTTACTGATCGTGACAATACTACCGTACTAGGCTGGGACGGAGAGTGGGGGGTCCGCTATCGATGTGAGGATACCGGTAATGAGGAGACCCTTGATCTGCGTAAAACCAGCGCGGTCAAACTGCCCTGGCGGGTAGATTGGCCCATGCGATGGTGCCGGGAAGGGGTAGATTTTGAACCCGCCGGGAAAGATCACCATTCGGAGGGCGGTTCCTTCGATACCGGACGCCGGATAGTAAGCGAGGTTTTTGGAGGAGAAGCCCCGGTAACCTTTCAATATGATTTTATTCGTATCAAAGGGCGGGGAGGTAAAATTTCCTCCTCCTCAGGTGAAGTCGTAGGATTGCCCGAGGTTCTCGAAATTTATCAGCCGGAGATAGTTCGTTATCTTTTTGCGGGGACCCGCCCAAACAGCGAGTTTGCGATATCCTTTGATTTGGATGTGCTTAAAATTTACGAAGATTATGATAAATGTGAGCGAATCTATTTCGGAGAACAGGAAGTAGGTGAGAAAAAACGCCAAAAGGAGGGTCGGATTTACGAGCTTTCTCAGATCCATGGGGTTCCTGAGAAAATGCCGGTCCAGATACCCTTTAGACATTTATGCAACCTTCTGCAGATTAACGCCGGAGATGTTGCTACGGTGCTTGGGCAAATTGAAAAAGAAAATAAGCTTGATGAAGAACAACATCGCCGGATGGAAGTTCGCGCCCGGTGTGCCTGGAACTGGATTACCCGTTTCAGCCCCGAGGATTTCCGTTTCCGGCTGCAGACTGCCGATGATCCGAAGGTTGAAGTAGACGAACAGAAGATGAGATTACTGGGGGGGCTCAAAACAGAAGTCGAGAAGCTTGATCAGCACGATGAAAAGAGTTTTGGAACTGCGATTTACGATATTGCCCGGGCTGAAGAGGTAGAGCCGAAGGATCTGTTTAATTTGGTGTACAGGGTCCTGATAGGAAAAGAGAAGGGGCCGAGGCTGGCAGGGTTTATAATGACTGTTGGAAAATCGAAGGTCCTCGAAATTCTATCGCGCTACTGTTAATGAATAAGCTTCTGTAATAATTGGTCCCGGCTGCGCCATTTGGGGTCTACCTTAACCCGCAGATCAAGTTTTACCGCATAGGGAAAAATCTCCGCCAGTTGCCCTTCGGCGGAGACCCTTATTTTTTTTATCATAGACCCTTGTTTTCCGACAATTATCCCTTTTTGTGATTCCCTTTCAACATAGATCACCCCCCGGGCCCATAGCATGTGCCGTTCCTCCTTCATCTCCATGTCGGCAATTTCGACATAGAGGGCATGGGGCAATTCTTCCCGGACCCGGTTGACCGCTTGCTCACGGATAATCTCGGTGATGCGGAACTCCGGGTCCTGGTCGGTGTAATACTCCCTCGGATACATAAGTTCCCCCTCGGGGGCCTGCAAAAAAAGTCCCGCCACCAAGTCTTGCACACCGGTACCTTTCAGGGCGGAAATGGGGTATGCCAGGGAGCGGGGAAGCTGCTCGGCAATCTTCTGTTGGACCGCCGGCAGATGGGACGGGTTAAGATCCGTTTTATTCATCGCCGTAATAACCGGTTTTCCGCTTGAGGTCAGGACCTGCATAAGCTGGGTTTCTTCGGGTCCGGGGAGCCGGCGGGGGTCGAGTACGTAGAGAACGACATCGGACTCTTCGAGGGTTGAGTGGGCGAGCTGTTTGAGGTAGCGGTTAAATTTTTGCTGTGAATTGTGATAGCCGGGGGTGTCGAGGAATACCAATTGCCCCCGCTCTTCGGAGAGTATTCCGCGGACCGTGTTTCGGGTGGTTTGCGGTGAGGGTGCGGTAATTGAAACTTTATGACCGCAAATTTTGTTTAAGAGAGTTGATTTGCCCGATGAGGGGCGGCCGACTAATGCAATTAATCCGGATTTCATATGTTCATTGTAGTTAAATCCAGCCAAAGTGCAAGCATAGCAGAATTCCCGAGGGTGGACTTTTCTTATTTACAGTTTGTTAGTATACTTTTATACACGTACACTTTGATACTTTTGAGGTAAATATGATACGAAGCGAAAGCGAGCTACAGGAAGAAGAAAAAAACGAGGATAAAAAGCAAGGCCAGGAAATGCTGATAGAGCGAATGATGGAGGCCCGGACCATTCTCTTATCAGGAGAAATCAATAAAGAACTTGCTGAACGAGTAATCCGGCAGCTTATACTGCTTGAATCCAAGAGTGATGATCCCATAAAGGTGTTTATAGATTCTCCGGGGGGAGACGCGGATGCAGGATTTGCCATTTACGACATGATGCGTTTTATTAAACCGGATGTGTATATTGTCGGAATGGGACTTGTTGCAAGCGCCGCAGCTATAATACTGTTGGCCTCTCCGAAGGAGCACCGTATAGCCCTGCCGAATTCTCATTATTTAATTCATCAGCCCCTAAGCGGAATTCGCGGAGTGGCAACGGAAATTGAGATACACGCAAGGGAACTCGAAAAGCTCAGGGAAAAAATTAACAAGCTTATCAG